>VOFB01001415.1_pt1 | contig 26392 bp, 54 predicted proteins | sample 5384141 | NCBI WGS metagenome assembly VOFB01 (sample SAMN12384721, study PRJNA508395) | human gut metagenome | isolation source: healthy gut A | host: Homo sapiens | reverse complement strand
TTTTCTTTGTTGTAGGTTTCCTGAAACAGGATATAGGTACCAATGCCAGCGTCGCGGAGTTTGGTGTAATTTTCCACGGTCGTGGCGGCGATATTGACGTTGACCCGGCGGATGGCGCCGTTTTTGTGCTTGATGGAGTAGATGGTGTGGATGCATTCGAGAATGTAATCTATGGGATTGTGGGTCGGATCCTCGCCGGCTTCAATGGCCAGGCGCTTGTGGCCCATGTCCTGCAGAGCAATGACTTCCCCGGCGCACCTCTTCCTGGGTCAGCTTTTGCGGGGGAATATGTTTATTTTGCCCATGATAGGGGCAGTACACAACCGTTGATGCAGTAGTGGAGATACAGCGGCGCGAAAGGACAATGCGGTTGCCGTAAAAATCCTTTTTGATCTGTTCGGCCAGCGCAAAGATTTTTCGTTTTCCTCCTCCAGTTCGCAGGCCAGCAGCACGGAAGCTTCCCGATGACTCAGGCCGCGGCAGCTTTTGGCTTTTTTCAAGGATATTGTCGATCAGCGTTTTGTTTTCTTTGTTTTTTTCAGCCCAATCCAGGGATTGGCGGATCTCCTCGTCGCTGATGAATTCTTCAGCGCGGAGGGATTTCGGATCGTACATAACACATAAACTCCTTTTCTTTCGTTTTCTTTCAGTCCGGAGAATGCACACTGCAGGGCGGGGGTTATCCGCTCTGTGCAGGGACAGTGCTGGCAGAGGTGCGCGGTGTGCCGAGCAAAGGGCTGTCGCCTCGTTCCACCACCCATTCATAGCCGATGGAGGAGAGCCGGTGCTGCAGGCAGGATCGGCATTGCGCCGATTCGTCGCCAGTGCAGATTTTGTTGTCGTAAAGCATGTATTTTTTGCGGACGGAAAGGGGAGACAGGTTCGGCATCACCACGTTGGCGCCGGCCAGATGCCGCGTTCCCGCCCATCTGCGGCGGCGGTACCCAGGGCGGTGGTGGCGGGCAGCAGCACCTGAGGGAGCATCAGGCGCACGCAGGAAAGCAGCAGCAGCGTTTGCTCTTGTGCTCCCGGCGGCCTCCTGCGCGAAAGGGGTATCTTTATGGGGCAGAAACGGGCCGATGCCCACCATATGAGGCTGGAGCTGCTGCAGAAAGATCAGATCTTCAGCCAAAGTTTCTGCAGTTTGCCCCGGCGCGCCAACCATAAAGCCGGCACCTACCTGGAAGCCGATTTCTTTCAGTGTCCAGAGGCACTCCTTGCGGCGTGCCAGAGACAGTGCGGCAGGGTGCAGGCGGTGGTAGTGGGCTTCGTTCGCCGTTTCATGGCGCAGCAGATAACGGTCCGCACCAGCATCGAAAAAGGATTGATAGACGCCCCGGTCGCGTTCGCCCACGGAGAGGGTAAGTGCACAGTCGCTCCAGCGTTTTTTGATTGTTTCCACTGTTTGGCAGAGCAGATCGTCGGAAAAGCCGGCGTCCTCGCCGCCTTGGAGCACGAAAGTGCGAAAGCCCAGATCATACCCTTCGGCGCAGCAGGCGAAAATATCTTCCGGTGTGAGCCGGTAGCGCTGCGTTTTGCATTGCTGCGGCGGATGCCGCAGTAATAGCAGATCATTCCTGCAGTAATTGGTAAATTCGATCAGGCCGCGGACGTAGATCTTTTTTGCCGAACCGGGCAACCGCTTCGGCCTGAGCAGCCTGGGCCAGATGTTCGGCCTCCTGTGCGCCGGCACCGCGCAGCAATGCGGCCCACTGCGCTTGATCCAGCCGATGAGTGCAGCAAAGCTGTTGGATCAGTGTATCAATGCACATATTGTTCTCCTGTTTTGCGTGATCGGTTGGTTCCCAGTATACCGCAGAACCCGGCAATTTCCGTTGCCTATGCAACGAAAAAGAGAAAAGGCGTCGCACAAATCCTGTGCGCGCGCCGCAATTGGTTCAGGATTCCCTGCCATGGTGCAGAAGAAAACGGTTTTTGTGGAACGAAAGAATGCTGTCCCGCTGCATACGGGACAATTCCGGACAGGGCAGTACGCTCCACGCCCAAATAATCCGCCATCGTGCTCCGATCCATATTCAGCGTGATCTGCAGGGATTTCTGCTGTTGAACCTGCTGGGAAAAAAGGTGATCAGTTTTTTCGCGGATGGATTTTTTGGACAACACCTGGATGCGGTCGTTGAAGCGCAGGCTGCGCTCGGACACCGCGCGAAGCAGATTGACGCCGAAGCGGGCGCACAGGGGGATCGGTAAAAAGGCGCCGTCGCGCAGCGCGCAGTGAAAACCAGAGCACAGCGGTGTTTGCTGTGGCCACAGCAGTGATGGGGACTCCTTTATGCCGGTGCAGGCCATAGCTTCTGCAAAAAGGGAGCCGGGCGACACATCGGCCATAACGATATGGTTGCCGTCCACATCGTCCATAAAAACCTGTATTGCACCGGCCAGCAGCAGGCCGAAACCGCTGATGGGATCACCGGCGGAAATGAGATGGCGTCCCCGCTGGTAATGCCGCTCGAAAGCGCACAGCAGCGTGCACAGCCGCTCGATTTCCGATGGCGTCATATCGGCGAAGAGAACCGAATTGTGTAATATGCCTTCTTTTGATTGCGGCATAAGTGATTCCGCCTTTCCTCCTGTTTTTTCCAGTATAGCCGAAACCCGCTTTCCCGTCAATTTGACAAATTATAAGAAACACTTATGGAATCAGCAGCGGGATTCTTTGCAAGTATGCATAAAATAGAAATCTAAAATTGTACAAGCTGTAAATATATAGTGTTTATAAACAAAAGATTGTGAAATAATAAACAACTTGCGTGACGAACTGTACAAAAAAAACGAAAAATAAAAAATAATTTTGTCACTGCGCGTATGGACGTGTCAAAGGGATGCTTTATAATAATAGAAGTATTTTGTTCTTTTTTTTATGGGAGGAAAAAGATCAAAAAGGAAACAGGAGGTTGTAAAATGGCAGAAAAAAAGTGCCCGTTCCTTTTCAGGGAACGGCAGAGGAAGTTGAGCTGATGCAGGTCATTTCTGAACTGAAGGAAGAGAAGGGGTCCCTGATGCCCATCATGCAGCGGGCGCAGGATATTTATGGTTATCTTCCCATCGAAGTGCAGACGATGATCTCCGATGCCACCGGTCATCCGCTGGAGGAAATTTACGGAATTTCCACGTTCTATTCCATGTTTAATCTGAACCCCAAAAGGGTGCGTACAAGGTGTCAGTTTGCTTGGGCACTGCGTGCTATGTCAAGGGCTCCGGAGATATCTATGAGCGCCTCAAGAAAGAATTGGACATTGACGGCGGCGAATGCACCGCCGACGGCAACATTTTCGCTGGACGCCTGCCGCTGCATCGGCGCGTGCGGCCTTGCGCCGGTCCTGATGGTCAACGACGGGTCTACGGCCGCCTGACGGCGGACGAGGTGCCTGAGATTCTCAAGAAGTTCAACTAAAGCCATGATGCCTGAAATTGCGCTGAACATTCTGGATGGGCGGAGAATTCTGTGCGCGCCGGGGCGAAGGTCGTTACCATCACCGTGGAGATCGATGAGGCGGCGGATACACTGGGCGTGACCATTGCCGACGACGGCTGCGGGATGAGCGAAGAACAGACCGCCCATGCGTGACCGATCCCTTTTTCACTACCCGCACGACCCGGACGGTGGGATTGGGCGTGCCTTTTTCAAACAGGCTGCTGAGCTGAGCGGCGGAAGTTTTCCATCGTTTCCCGCCTCGGTGAGGGAACTGCGGTTTTTACATGCGTGTTCGGCCTGCGGAGCATCGACCGGATGCCGCTGGGCGACGTGAGCGGCGTGATTCACGACCTGGTGACCTTTCACCCGGAAATGGATGTTTGCTACACCTATCGGTTCAACGGAAGGGCATTCACCATGGACACGCGCCAGTTCCGCGAGGTGCTGGGCGGCGTGCGCTGGACACGCCGGAGGTTTCGGATTATATCGCTGGACGGCGCTGATTCATTCGATGGAAGGCAGACGCGGCGAACCGACCGTGAAACCCCCGTACCCGAGCGAATCGGGCTACAAGGGCTACCCGACCAATGTGAACAACGTCGAAACCTACGCCAATATTCCGCCCATCATCCTGCGGGGCGCCGAATGGTTCTCCTCGATCGGCACCGAAAAGAGCAAGGGCACCAAAGTCTTCGCCCTGGCGGGCAAGGTCAATAACGTCGGCCTGATCGAGGTGCCGATGGGCACCACGCTGCGCGAAGTGATCTTCGAAATCGGCGGCGGCATCAAGAACGGCAAGAAGTTCAAGGCCGTGCAGACGGGCGGCCCGTCGGGCGGCTGCCTCACGGAGAAGCACCTCGACACCCCGATCGACTACGACAACCTGCTGGCAAGCGGATCGATGATGGGTTCGGGCGGCATGATCCAAGGAAAATTCTTTGTGCGGTCTGGGCCAGACGGCGCCCAACCCGTGCTCCACCCTCAAGTTCTTCCGGGACGAATATGTGGCCCATGTGGTGGACAAAAATGCCCGGCCGGCGTGTGCAAGTCCCTGCTTTCATTACGAAATCGTCGCGGACAAGTGCAAGGGCTGTACCGCATGTTCGCGCGTCTGCCCGGCCGGCGCGATCTCCGGCACGGTGGAAGAACCCCATGTCATCGACACCTCAAAGTGCATCAAGTGCGGAGCCTGCATGGAAAAGAATGCCGCTTCGGCGCGATTGTCAAGGGTTAAGGAAGGAGACGGCGCCCAACCCGTGTCTGAAAATGGAAATGGTCAATTATGATAAAATCAACGGGATCCCGGTCAGCGTGCCCAAAGGGCTCCACCATTCTGGAGGCCGCCCGCCGCCGGCATTGGCAAATCCCCCCTGTGCTCTCAAGGAAAGGAGATCAATGCGATCGGCGCCTGCCGCATCTGCGTGGTTGAGGTCAACCGGCGCCAGCCTGGGCCTGGTGACCGCCTGCGTTTATCCCGGTCAACGAAGGGATGGAAGTCTTTCACCAACACCGCCAAAGGTACAGCAGTCCCGCCGACTGACCCTGGAGCTGATCCTCTCCAACCATGAAAAGAAATGCCTGCTCCTGTGTGCGCAGCGGAAACTGCGAGCTGCAGAAGCTGTGCCGGGATATGGGCGTGGAAATTCCGGCAAATACGACGGCGCCGAAGACGCAGGGAACAAATCGATGATTCCACCGCCCATCTGGTGCGGGACAACAACAAATGTATTTTGTGCCGCCGCTGTGTGGCGGCCTGCCGAAAACCAGGGCATGGGGTGATCGGAGCGAACGATCGCGGTATCGACACCCATCGCCACTCCGTTTGAAAAGCCGCTGGACGACGTCCCCTGCATCTCCTGCGGCCAGTGCATTGTGGTTGCCCCCTACCGGCGCCCTGACCGGAGAAGGACGACACCGCAGGTGTTCGACGCTCTGGCCGATCCGAAAAGGTTGTGCTGGTGCAGACAGCACCTGCAGTCCGCGCTGGCCTGGGTGAAGCTTCGGTTATGCCCATCGGCTCCGATGTGCAGGGCAAAATGGCTGCTGCGCTGCGCGCCTGGGCTTTGACAAGGTGTTTGACACCGATTTCGGCGCCGACCTGACCATTATGGAGGAAGCCAACGAATTTGTGCAGCGTGTGAAGAATGGCGGCGTGCTGCCGATGATTACCTCCTGCTCCCCGGCTGGGTCAAATTTGCGAGCATTATTTCCCGAGATGACGGGAGAACCTGTCCTCCTGCAAATCTCCCCAACAGATGACCGGCGCGGTGATCAAAACCTACTATGCCGAGAAAATGGGCATCGATCCCAAAAAGATTGTTATGGTGTCCGTGATGCCCTGCACGGCCAAGAAGTTTGAGATTCACCGTGAAACGAGGGACGCCAACGGCGTGCCCGATGTGGATATCGCCCTGACCACCCGTGAACTGGCCTGCATGATTGACCGTGCCGGTATCGATTTCCCGTGCCCTGGCGGATGAGAACTTTGATCAGCCGCTGGGCAGCGGCACCGGCGCCGCCGTGATTTTTGGCGCCACCGGCGGCGTGATGGAAGCAGCTCCTGCGCACGGCGGTGTATGATCACCGGCGAAGATGCGCCCAGCGTGGACTTTTACCGAAGTCCGCGGTGTGGAGGGTATCAAGGAAGCCACTTATGAGATCGACGGGGTCGGCCCCGTGAAAGTGGCAGTGGCTCGGGGCTGGCCAATGCCCGCGACTTGCTGAAAAAGGTCCGGAGCGGCGAGGCGGATTACCAGTTTATGGAGATCATGTCCTGCCCCGGCGGCTGTGTCAACGGCGGCGGACAGCCTCAGGTGCCGTACGGGATCCGCAATTTTGTGGACATTCGGGCCGAGCGCGCTAAGGTGCTTTATAACCTGATGCAAAGAACCTGCTGCGCAAGTCCTATGAGAACCCGGATATTCAGGAACTTTACAAGAACTACCTGGGTGAGCCGGGCAGTGAAAAAAAGCCCATCATCTGCTGCACACCACCTATGTCAAACGTACTGTTAACAGGGTATATGGCAAATAAAGGCTGCGCGTGATAATGCATGACATTCCCTCCCCGAAGTATTTTCTTCGGGGAGGGAATGTGCGTTGCTGGTTTCTTTTTCTTCATAAGAGGCAATGGTGTGTTATCATGGCATTGCTTGCTCGGAGAGCGTATCGTTCAGAAAAAATGATGAGTTGGATAAGCCCGGCAGACTGAAATGTCTGCCGGGCTTATCCAGCTCTTTTTTTATCAGAAAGGAGGAGCGGAATTTCGGGTATGGCCCATATCTGGGCTTTTGCAAAAAGTCTATTCCGGCTGAAGCGGCATTGGTTTGAAACAGGAGGAATATGGAATGGAAAAACAATATCGTTTGATAGAAGGAGCTATTTTAAGCACGCTGGTGCGCTTTGCGCTGGCTGTTTTTACATTATTTTTGCAAGGTATTGTTGTGTGGCGGCGTAGATCTGTTACCGGGCTGTGTGTCAGATGCAACACTGTTTCAAATCGGTTTAGGCACACCCGCATCTCATCTGGTGCAAATCCTTATGTGTGTGAGGCTGTTCCTCTTTTTTTTTTTTTTTTTTTGCACGGGAACGGAAACTGCCGCAGGCATGACGGTGGGAGCGACGATCTGCGGCGCAGACGAAGTCAAGGCGCGCTGGTCAGGGCAGCAAGGACGGCTTCGGGCGTGCGCTCGGCACACAGCAGTGTATGCTCCGGTTCGTGGATGTGCTCTAAATAGTGGGCGTCGGAATCACAGATTACTGTGCAGTGCTCCAGATAAGGATTGTCCCGGCGCACACGGTGGAGATTCTCCATGCGCTGCAGCTCAAAGCAGGAAAATTGGCTTCCCGGTGGTACAAAACCCAAGTTGGACAGCAGACTGGTGCTGGATTTGTCGATGTGGGCCGGGATCATGAGGCCGTGGTATCGGGCAGCGAAGTCAAACACATCAGCAAAGGGAATGTCAGTGGCCGAAATCAGAAGACGCGGCTCTGTACCGCAGACCGCGTCATTTTCATGGTAGTAAAGCTGCTGGCCGAATAAGGCTTCATCATTGGAGATGGGCAGGATATGAGGATACACGGCCGCATCAAAATCCAGAGCGTCGTTCAGATTGGCAAACAGACACAGCACATGCACCTCTTCCATTGTGCACAGCTCCATGCCCGGCAGAGCCACCAGTCCGAAATGTGCTGCTGCGCGCAGCAGAGCCGGGCAGTTGCGGCAGGAGTTATGATCCGTCAGGGCGATCACGTCCAGCCCTTTCAGGGCGGCCATACCCGCAATGTTGGAGGGGGTCATATCGTTGTCTCCGCAAGGGGACAGGCAGGAGTGCAGGTGCAGGTCGTAATAGAGCTGCTCAGTCATGGAGCTTTTTGGTGAATGGCGAGAGCCGCCTCAAAGATGGCTTCATCCGTGGCCAGCACAGTGATCTGCTGCTGGGCGGGCTTTTGGCCAGGGCGGCTTCGTCCAGGTGCGCACCGCCGGCCAGCACCACGCAGGCCGCATCGGTCAGGGCCACCACAGCCAGGGTGTTGATATTGCCCATAACAGTAACCCATGCGCTGCCTGCCGGCGCGTGGCCCATGGCTACGCTGAGCAGGTCGCAGCAGTAAACGGAAGTGATGGCGCGGTCGGTATCCGCGCCTCGGTTGACCACGGTAAACAGGCCGCTTTCGATCAGAGTTTGAATCGTCATATCAGCTTTCCTCCTGAGTTGTGTCCGGCCCTGCAGGCGCACTTTGCGCAGCAGGCGTTTTTGGGAAATCGGGTGAGGCAGATTCGGCTTCGGCAGCGCGCGCGCTGCAGCGGCCCATCCATCAAGGCCGCCTGAGCGCCGAGTTTTTGAAGGCTTTCCAGCAACGGCTGCAAACGCGCGTCTGCGCCGGGGATATCGTGCAAGGCTTGATCGGCCAGATCTGCGCAGGCGGCGGTCAGTTCCTTCACACTGCGTTTGAGCACATGGATGCAGTCAAGGTAGAGCTTTGTCCTCGGACAATATCCTCGGCCCGGGCGCGGCAGGTGGGGGCGCCGCAGGAACCGCAGTCCAGTCCTGGGAGCTGCTCAAGCAGTTCGTTCATCTGGTTGACCATGGCGATGCTCTCACGCACGTTGTGGCCAAGGCGGAACACAGGTTCATACTGTACCTCGTCGTCCCATGGGAGCGCCTGCTGTATGCCCGGCGGATCTGTACTGGTGCGGACGGGGGCAGAAAATGGTTCAGACGTTTGAATTTGCTTTTGGCCACATAGGCGTTTTCCACCTGAAGCGTACCGCCTACGCAGCCGCCGGGACAGGCGTCCAATTCGATGAATTCCAGATCCCGCAGCTTCTCGTCCTCCAGCTCTTCAAAGTACCTTGATGATATTTTTCGATGCCGTCGGCAGCCAGAAAACGGTCGGTGTCCAGGGCATAGGATTCGCCTGCACCCCTTGCCCCAGCCCACACCCCGCTGCCCTGCAGTGGAAAGAGAGAGCGGATGTTTGCGGGCTTCTTTCATATGGAACAGGAGCTTGGGATAGATGTCTTTAATGGCGATGGCGCCATCAATGGCGCTGGAGTCCGTGCCCAGAGGCGTTTTTGGCATAGGTGATCTTCGCCGGACAAGGGGAGAGAAAATGACGCCGATCTGATCAGCACACAGTCCGGTGCGCTCCATGGCCCGCTGCCGGGCCAGCCGCGCGGCCACTTCCACCGGCGGATTCAGGGCAGCAAGTGCTCCAGAAGATTGGGGAAGCGGATCCGCACCAGCCGCACCACTGTGGGGCAGGCGGTGCTGATCAGGGGCCAGTTTTCCGGGTGGTCGGCGATGTAGCGCTTTGTGGCCTCGGACACCTGCTCGGCGGCGTCCGCCACTTCGTAAACGTCGTCAAACCCCAGATACAACAGGGCGGTGAGCAGAATGTTCACGTCCTGCAGATTGTTGAACTGCGTGTAAAAAGACGGGGGCGGCAGGGCCACGGTGTAGTCGTACCGTTCCAGGATCCCCAGGTTGTCGCGCCGGATGCGTTTGGCGTGGTAGCTGCAGGTGCGGACACACTCGCCGCAGTCAATGCAGAATTTTTCAAGGATATGGGCCTTTCCGTCCCGTACACGGATGGCCTCGGTGGGGCAGCGCTTGATGCAGTTGACGCATCCGCGGCACAGCTTGTCGTCAAGATATACGGAGTGGAAAAACTTCTGTTCGTCCATGGGAACCTCCTTCTGCTGCTGTGTCAGAGACGGACGACGGCGGTCACGGTGGTGCCGACGCCGACGACAGTGTCGATTCCAGCGTGTCAGCATTCTTTTTTCATGTTGGGAAGGCCCATGCCTGCACCAAACCCCTGCTGGCGGACCGCCTCGCTGGCGGTAGACCAACCGGCCTGCATGGCCTTTTCCACATCCGGGATACCGGGGCCTATATCGGCAAGCACCATGGTGACGGCATCGTCGTCTACGGTTACGGTGATTTCGCCGCCGTTGGCGTGGATGACCATATTGATCTCCCCCTCGTACATTACAATGGAAATGCGGCGGATTATGTCGGGCGGCAGGCCCATCTGTTTGAGCGTGCGTTTAAGACGGCTGCTGGCTTCGCCGGCTCGGGTAAAATCGTCGCTGTCCACGTCGAAGGTCAGTACGATAGAGTCTTTTCAGCCATGGTGCTCTCCTCCTCTCCAGCCCGGCCTGATACAGGATGCCGCAGGCATTGAACATGGTCATCTTTGTCTGCAGGATGCAGGTGTCGGTTTCTGCTGCCAGCTCCAGCATATCCTCGCTGGGTATTTTGCCGCGCACGAACACGATCACGGGAATGTCCAGCATTTCCACGGTGCGCACACCTGGAGCGTGCACAGACCCGTGAGCAAAAGAGTGGGCTGTCAGCATAGGCCAGGGTGTCGCTCATCATGTCGCTGCCGAAGGCGGCGTTGATCTCCGTATCGAGATAAGCGCCAGTGTGCAGTATATCAGCGTGCAGCAGTGAAACGATCTCTTTGACTGTCACAGAATATTCCTCCTGCCGCCGCGGCATCGGCGCGGCGATTACTTTTCTTTCATTTTAGAACGCCCGGAAAGAATTCAATAGTGTTTTCGAGCGATTTTGTGAAGAGAAAACAAGGGCGTACAGTTGCATGCGAAATGCAGATTTGGTATACTTTTGAGAAAACGAAAGGAGAGAGGAGAACAGGGATATGAAAACAGCGGCGATGCAGCGTGCGATGTCAGTGGTTCTGTGCCTGGTTTTGGTTGGGTTGCTGTGTTGCCCCTGCGCTGCGCAGGAACAATCCAGTGCTCAGTCCCTGGGCTGTCGAAGAGGTGGCCCAGGCATGGGAGACAGGCATTGTGCCTGCGGATCTGGATCTGGGGAAGATTACACTGCGCCGATTTCCCCGCGGTGCCTTTGCCCGTCTGGTTGTGGAAACCGCCGCGCTCTGCCGGGGAACGGATACGGCAGAACTTTTGGCGGAATACGGGCTGGAAGCGGAAAGCGTAGCGGAGGAAAGCCCTTTTTGCCGATACGGCGGATCCCTATGTGGTGCTGGCTGCCCGAATGGGCCTGGTGCAGGGCAGCAACTGGGGCAACTATAATCCGGACGGGATCCTCAGTAGGGCACAGGCTGCGGTGATGCTGCACCGGCTTCTGGCCCTGATGGGCCGCAGCGAAGCCAATGCCCCGCCCATGTGGTTCTCCGACGGCTATAGCATTCCTGCCTGGGCGCGGGAGAGTGTGAAGTTTATTCGGCCGCACCACGGCGCAAGGAAAAGTTGTGATGGGTGGCGTCTGGGGCAGGTTTGACCCAAACGGCGTCTATTCGGTGGAACAGGCTGTAATCTCGCTGGATCGCTGCCGGCAGTCAGCCGAAGTGGAAGGAATATACGATGCCTGGCGCGACGCGCCGGGGTATGATACGGTGGCGCTCAAGCTGTCTTTCGGCGGAGACTGCACGTTCGGCCGCAATGCCGGCGCGGCTTACGCCGGTTCCTTTGACGCCATGTACGACAAAATGGGGCCGGCTTACTTTTTTCAGCAATGTGAAAGAGTTTCACAGCGACGACCTGACCATGGTGAACTTGGAAGGAGCGCTGACCACGTCCAATCAGCCCCGGGAGAACAAGGAATTTGTGTTTAAGGGACGGCCGGAATATGCCGCGATCCTGAAAGAGGGCAGCGTAGATGTGGTTACCATTGCCAATAACCACGCCAGGGATTATGGAACCCGGGGCCTGGAGGACACGGTTCGTGCGCTTTCACCCCATGTGGCGGTGTCCGGTTATGCCCGGCAGCCCATTGTCACGGTGAAGGGCGTCAAGATCGGGTTTGCCTCCAACCTGGGCTGGAGCTTTGACGCCAGCCAGAAGAAATTTATCACAGACGCTATCGCGGATCTGCGCGCAGGGCGCCCAGATCATTGTGTTCAATTATCACTGGGGCGAGGAGCGGCAGTACAAGAGCAACGCCACCCAGCGTGCCATCGCCCATTACTGCATCGACAGCGGGGCGGATTTGGTCATCGGACACCACCCCATGTGGTGCAGGAGGTGGAAACCTATCGTGAAAAACAGATCGTCTATTCCCTGGGCAACCTGAGCTTCGGTGGAAACCGCAATCCGACGGATAAAAACTGCCTGATTTATCAGGCGGCTTTTTACCGTCAATGTGGACACCGGCGCGGTGGTGTCTTCCGGCGGAACGGCGCTGCCTTACCGGGTTTCTTCGGTGGATACTTATAATGATTACCGTCCCACGCCTGTAAAAAACGATTCCAAATAGAAATATTTTGATGAATAACAACAAATAGTAGTGAAATTTGACGGAAAGAGAGGTTCTCTGACCATGCAGCTTTGCGAGGGCCGCCCCGCAGATGCGCGGGAACGGCTGGAAAAGGAACGGCGCACATACGATCTGCTGGACTCGCTGGGTATCCGCTATTGGCGAACGGATCACGCCCGGCGGGCAGTATTGCCCAGTGCCAGGAGATCGACGCGGTGCTGGACACGGTGATCTGCAAAAACCTGTTTTTGTGCAACCGGCAGGAAACGCAGTTTTATCTTTTGATGATGCCAGGGGACAAAGCATTCAAAACCAAAGACCTTTCGGCCGAACTGGGCGTCAGCCGCCTGTCTTTTGCAAAGGCGGAGGCGATGGAGGCGCTGCTGGATGTGACGCCGGGCAGTGTCAGCATCATGGGGCTGATGAATGACAAAAGGGCATCGCGTGCAGCTTGTAATCGACGAAGATAAAGCTCCGTGAACCCTATATCGGCTGTCATCCCTGTATCAACACCAGCAGCCTGAAGATTGCCACAGCGGATATTATGGACAAATACCTGAAGGCCGTGGGACATACGGCGAAAATTGTACATTTGAAAAGACAGAGGAGGAGTAAAGCAATGATGAAGTTTTTTATGGGACGATGGTGTGCCCGGATTGTGTGAAGGCCCGGGAGGCGTTGAATGCGGCGGGCGTTTGTTTGATTATGTGGATATCACGGTGTCCACGGCGAACATGAAAAGAATTTCTGTATCTGCGCGCGATACGCACAGGGGTTTGACGCTGTGAAGAAAGCCGGCGCCATCGGCGTACCCTGCTTTTGCAGGAGGACGGTTCGGTGGTTCTGGATCCCCAACACTGTTGGAGGCGGCGCAGCAGTGAAAAGGAAATCGCCGCGCTCAGCATGCACGAACTGCGGGTGACTGCGGTGTATACCGGATCCATCGGCGAGTTCCGCTACCGGTTTCATATGGAGTTCGATTCCAACGAACTGGAAGCGGCGACCTATACCAAATGGTGCTATGAAAAGGCGGATGATGTGGAAACTGCCCGCTTTTACGATTGAAAATGGTGACCTGAGCGCGCTGAAAGAATGGATGAACGCACAGTATTACAAGTATTTTCCGGACGCGCCGGTGGAATGAGGGACGAAAATGCTGATCGGAAAAGAAGTGACTCATGAGTACCGGGGCGCGGCACAGTGATTGCCGTAGGAGAGGAGAAATCGTTGTGCGCTTCGGTAAGGACTATGATCTCTCCTTTCCTTATCCGAGAGAATTCAATCACATGCTGCGTTTGCGCACCTATGACCCGGAGACTCAAGCGGAGATCGACGCGGCTGTCCGTGCGGATCGGGAGTGCCGGGCTGCAGCTTACCGCCGCACCATGGGAGGGAATGACCATGCCGGCGCTGCTTTCTGCTTTTGACAACTGGTTTTCCTGCTCAACGCCATCACCGGTGTGCTGTTTTGATTGCTGGTGTGTATTTTACAGTGAAGCCGGAAAAATCCGCTTTCCTGATTTCGAACTTTGCATACCGCTCGAAGAGGAGCGGGAGCGCTATGACCTGATTGCCCTGGGCCGCCACCTGTGTCGTATGCTGACCACCTGCGCTGTGGTGTGCCTGGCGGGGCTGTGGCGTCTCTGGCGCTGGGGCTGCAGCTTATTGGGCCGCCACGCTGGGATGGATTGTTCTGGCGGTGCTCTCGCTGCGGGTGGACAATGAAAACTGCTGCGCAAATACCGCAAAGATTGAAAAAGGCCGCCCCTAGGCGGCCTTTTCTGCTGTCCGAAAAAATCAAAAAAGAAGTAACCTGAGGAGCCATTTCTTGTGTATATAGGTAAAAGAAAGAAGGAGGCAAGCACGTGGAGGACGGAGAAATCATCGAGCTGTACTGGCGGCGGGACAGGCGGCTATTGCCCAAAGCGAGAAAAAATACGGCGCGTACTGCCGTGCCGTCATTGCCGGATTCTGCAGCTTCCCGAAGATGGAGGAATGCCTGGTGGACACATGGATGGCGGCGTGGAACGCTATGCCGCCGCAGCGCCCGACGGTACTGCGTACCTTTTTGGGGCGGCTCAGCCGCAATTTGTCCATCAATCGCGCGCTGCATGATAAAGCGCGCAAGCGCGGCGGCGGGGGAGGTGACGGCGGCTTTGGAGGAACTGCGCGAAATCGGCGGCGGCAGCGCTGAGGAAGCGGTGGAGCAGGCGGAATTGGGGCGGCTGATCGACCGTTTCCTGCGCACTCTTCCGGAGAAAGAGTGCAGCATTTTCCTGCGCCGTTATTGGTTCCTTGATTCCGTGGAAGAAATTGCAAGGCGCTATGGCCTGCGCGGCGGCTCGGTGAAAACCCGACTGCACCGCACACGGAAAAAACTCAGAGAGTATCTGAAACAGGAGGGATATGCACTATGAAGCACATTGATGAAACCATGCTGCTGCTGGCAGTGGGCAATGTGGGCGAAGATCTGGTGGCTCGCGCGGAGAAGCGCAGCGTACCCTCCCGCCGGCGCGTTTCTTTTTGCACTTTGCTGCGCTGGCGGCTTGCTTGTGCCTGATCGTGGGCGTGGCGGTGCCCTATGGGATGGATGGATTTGGCTCAGGAAATAACGCCGGCTGCATCGGCGATATCAGCGATAAAATGCTCCTGAAACAGTTTGTGAAAACGGTGCATTGCCTGGGGACAGCGCTGAAAAAATGCTTCTGTAGCGCTGCAGGAGCTGGGAATCGCATCTGCAGAGGACATTGTCTCCGTTTCGGCGGCGCCGGTCTCCGGTGCGGGGCAGTACGGGATTGCCAGTCCGCAGGACTCGGCTGCGGTGCGGCAGGAACAAAGCGATGCTTTGCCGGGAACCGGTGCAGAGCTGTACGCCCTGTTGGTGAAGTCTGAAGCGGCGCCCGCCGAAGAAGATATGCCGAGCCTGTGCCCAACGGCGAGTTACGCTTACGCTGGCTTCTGGCGCGGTGCTGGAAGGACAGTATGATGCCGTGCAGAACCTTTTGGAAGTAGGACAGTGGCGTTTTGATCTTTCAGAACATTGGTAAGATCAGAACATCGGTCAGAGAGGAGTGCAGCAGATGAAACGAAGAACAAGAAGTGCGGCCTTTATAGCGGCAATATTGTTGGGTATCAGTCTGGCTGGCTGCGGGGAAGCCGATGTGCCGTCCCCGGGCGATGATATGCCAGGGGCGGAGCGTCCTTTCCGCGGACGCGGGTGAATATTTTGCCGCCGTTACCGGGGCGGAGCTGCTCAGGCGCTGAAAACCGGTGTTACAGCCCTGTCAGCTTGTATTTGGCTCTGGCGATGGCGGGTGCGTGCGCGGCGGGAGATACGCAGGCGCAGATTTATGCACTGCTGGGAGCAGAGGACACAGAAACGCTGGCGGCTGGCTGCAGAGTGATGCTGGATACGCTGCAGCGGGATGAAGAAGACAGCAAGCTGTATCTGGCGAACTCTGTGTGGACACGGCAGGGCATCGAAACGAACCCGATTACCAGACGCTTTTGGGCAGGATTTTTCTGCCGAAAGTTTTTCTGTGCCCTTTGGGCAGGCCAAGGCGGATCAGAACATGAGCACCTGGGTCGAACGGCATACCAGGGGCTCCTGAAGCCGCAGTTCCAGCATGAGGCGGACACTGTGGCAGTATTGCTCAACACGATCTATTTCAAGGACGGCTGGACGGAATCGTTTTTGGAAGGGAATACGGAACGCGGCGATTTTACCACAGCTGGAGGCGAAACCGTGCGCGGGACTTCATGCAGAAGCAGAGTGCCGGCCTTGCCCGGGAGGGGGAGGCTTACTGCAAAGCGGAGCTGTCGTTCCGCAGCGGCGGGAGCATGTTCTTTGTGCTTCCGGATGAAGACGTTCCGCTGCAGACGCTTCTGACGGGGCGCGGCCTGCAGGAGTTGCTGACGGACGAGGGCGTGCAGAACCGGGACATTGCCTGGTCGGTGCCGAAATTCCGGCAGAACGGCGAGATGCAGTTGATCGACCTGCTGCGCTCGCTGGGAGTTACCGATGCTTTTGACAGCGACGCAGCGGATTTCAGCCATGGCTGGAATGTGCCGGCTATATCAGTGAAGTACGGCAGGGAACGGCTTTTTTCCGTAGATGAAAACGGCGTGGAAGCTGCTGTTTATACAGAGATCAGCATGAACGAGACGGCGGCGCTTGTGGAGCCGGAGCCGCCGCTGGAGATGCGTTTGGATCGCCCTTTCCTGTATGGGGTGCGCAGCGCTGACGGCACACTGCTGTTTGTGGGTGTGTGCGCCGATCCTACACAGGAGGATTAAGCCGGGAAGGAGGAATCGAAGATGAAACGAAATAAAGCGGTTCGGTTTGCCGCACTGACACTGGCGGCGGTTTTGGCAGTGGCGCTGCCCGGCTGCAGCGCCGGTGCGGCGACGCTCGCCGGGCCGGCTGTGGGGATGCCGGCACGTGCGGAACCGGAGACGAGGATTTTCGGTGCAGTTCGTGCAGTCTCTGCGGATTTCACGGCACAAACCGGCGCGGAAGCGCTTTGCCCAGGGGGGAAAATGTATGTTATTCCCTGTGAGCCTTTATATTGCCCTGGCCTTGGCGGGCATCGGCGCGGCAGGGGAAACGCAGGAGGAAATGTACCGATTACTGGGGGCGAAGGATTCGCAGACTCTGGCTGCGGATGTGCAGCTCCTGCAGCGCACGCTGCATCAGGAGGAAAAGCGCTGCAGCGTATCTGGCCAATTCCCCTGTGGATGCGCGAGGGTGTGGACTTTTTATGACAGCTTTACGCAGAGGGCTGCAGAGCAGTTTTACGCCGAATGCTACACCCTGGATTTGCTGCGCCGGACGTCGGCAAGACAGTGGGCCGCTGGGCGCACGGCCACACCGGGGGTTGCTGCAGCCGGAGCTCGTGCTGAAGGACAATGACATTTTTGTGCTGCTGAACACGGTCTCTTTCGTCAACTGCGGATGCCTTTTTCTGCATCCGCCACAGAAATGGCAGACTTTACTGCACAGCAGGGCAGACGCTTTCCTGTCCGTTCCCGTGCATGCCGTCCGCTCCGGCAAGTGGTGATGGCGGAAGGCTGAATTTGGCCAGTCTTCCGATGGAAGGTGGGTGGCAGATGTTTTTCCTGGCTGCCGGACGAAGGAGAGAGTATCGACAGCCTGCTGGCCGGGCCGGGGCTTGCGACGCTGCTGAATACCGATGCGGCGCAATACCGGCAGATCGAGTGGAGTATACCAAAGTTTGCAGTCAAAGGGAGATCGACCTTTGTGCCAGTGCTGCAGCGCGCGGGTGTGGAGCGGCCTTTTGTGCAGACGAGGCGGATTTCAGCAATCTGTGTGACGTATCGCAGCTGCCGGGCGGCGCGGCATCTTTTCCGAAGTGCGTCAGGGAACCGCTTTCTCTGTTGATGAAGAAGGCGCGGAGGCGGCGGCCTATACGGAACTTTTATGAGAGCCGGGAGCGCCGCCCGCCGGAAGGTGAGCCCGTGGTTATGGAGTTGAACCGGCCGTTTTTTGGCGTATGGAACAGCGAGGCACCGTGCTGTTTTAGGCCGGTGCGATGCACCGGAGACGGCATAAACCATGAATTGTATTCGAACAGGAGGAAATGTCGTGAAAAGAGGAATTGCAGCGCTGCTGATGGCGTTCCTGCTGGCGGGCTGGCGCACCGGGCGGCAGTTTGTCAGCGGAAGAGAGCATCGACGACGCAGAAACCGTTCTGCACGGTGAAACGTTCACAGCGGAAAACGGCTGCGCGAATCTGGCGCTGACGCTGCCGGAAGGCTGGAAGGCGAGACGGCGGATACGCCGGAGGATGGCGGAACGGACGATGCCACATCGAGTTCTGGCCCGCTGACGCGCCGGAGTTGCGCCTGACGCTGCGCGCTTACCCTGACGGCATCGGGCCATGCGGCACCGGCGTGACATTTGAAGAGGTGACTTTTTGCAAGCGGCCAGACGGCGACTGCATGCAGAGCAGATCGATGATGTGTTTTGCTCTGCCTGATTTACCATGATACGCCGGGGCTTATGCGGTGGAATTCAGTGGCGACCGGACGTTGCTGGAACAGTACGGGCAGCCATTGGCGGCGATTCTCGACAGCGCCGTGCTGGGTGAGGGCTTCCCACGGCAAAGCGAGGCGGAACAGGTTGCATCGGATGCGTTTGCGGAGGATTACAAGGAAATGCGCGCACAGTTTGATATGAATGCCGGTGTGTGGACGGTGACATTTTTAGCCGCAGATGCTGCGGAGGTGGGCAGCCTCTGCGTGGGGGCGGATGGAAAGCTCTGTTTGGTGGGGAACGAAGCGGATGCCCGGCTGTGCGGCCTGCCGCGGGCTGAGCCGGCTGGAGATTATCCGGCGGCTTTCATGCTAAACGATACGGTTTATTTGCTCTCTCAGGATCCTGTGCCGACGGAAGTGGGGCAGGATGCGATAATCGGTTATACGGTTTCTTATACGGATACGTTTCCGGAGAAAAACGGAGAAAGCAATTTCAGCCGCACGGCAGAGCTGCCTGTTGCGCAGACAGAAAGCGGCGTAGCCGTATACTATGAAGGCGTATGGCGGCTGTGCACGCTGCAGGGCGGAAAAATGAAGCCTTAATAGTTGCGTTAGAGCCGCAGCCATGCTATGATAGACAAACGCTGCGGCGGGGCGCATCGGTTTGTGCGCCGCCGCGCAGCGAAAAACGATTTCAACACAAAGGAGCGGCGCTATGCTGTTTTCGAGCATTACTTTTCTATATTATTTTCTTCCCATTGTGCTGGCGGTGTATTTTTTGGTGCCGCGCCGGGGCAAAAATCTTGTGCTGCTGCTGGCCAGCCTGGTGTTTTACTGGTGGGGTGAGCCGCGCTATGTTTTTTGATGCTCTTCACGATTGCCTTTGCCTATGTCTGCGGCCTTTTGATCGGCCGGTTCCGAGGCCGGGGCGCGGCGAAGGGATTTTGGTTTTGTCTGTGGCTGGGGGAGCTGGCGGTGCTAGGCTATTTCAAATATGCCGACTTTTTTCTCGCGACTGTGAATACGGCGCTGAAAACGGAACTGCCTCTGCTGTCTATTGCGCTGCCCATTGGCATCAGTTTTACACCTTTCAGACCCTGAGTTATACTGTGGATGTATACCGCGGCACAGTGGCGCCTCAGCGCTCCTTTCTCAGGTTGGCGACCTATATTGCCATGTTCCCCCCAGCTGATTGCCGGGCCGATTGTGCGCTACCGCGATGTGGAGAGAACGCTGACGGAGCGTCACACCACGGCAGAGGATCTGGGACAAGGGCTGACGCGCTTTGTGCTGGGCCTTTCAAAAAAGTGCTGCTGGCCAACCAGCTGGGGGCTTTTGCCGCTGCCCTGCAGAGCAGCGGGGAGCAGACGGTTCTGCTGGCATGGCTGTCTGCCATCGCGTTTACGCTGCAGATCTATTTTGATTTTTTCGGGCTATTCTGATATGGCGATCGGCTTGGGACGGGTGCTGGGATTCCGTTTTCTGGAAAACTTTAATTATCCGCTGATCGCCCGCAGCGCCACGGAGTTTTGGCGGCGCTGGCACATCTCCCTTTGGTTCCTGGTTCCGGGAGTATCTGTACATCCCCTTGGGCGGCAGCCGGAAAGGACGCGCCCGGCAGCTGCTCAATATCCCTTATCGTGTGGCTGCTGACGGGACTTTTTTACGGCGCAGCCTGGAATTTTGTGCTTTGGGGACTCTATTTTGCGCTGCTTTTGGTGTTGGAAAAAGCCTTTTTGCTACGTGTGCTGGAGCATCTGCCCCGGGCAGCGGGGCATGGATACCTGCTTTTGGCGGCGGTAATCGGCTTTGCTGTGTTCAATGCCGACGGGCTTTCCGGCGCGGCGGCGGATCTTTCCTGTATGTTTGGCTTTTCCGGCGTGCCTTTTGCTGGCGCCCAGACGCTGTATTACCTTTCCAGCTATGGATTGCTGCTGCTTCTGGCGGTGGTCGGCGCAACGCCGCTGCCGGGACACATTGCCGCGCGCTGCGCGCAATGCCGTGGTTATGACCATTATACAGCCGGCGGTGCTTTTGGCGCTGCTGCTGGTTTGCACCGCTTATCTGGTGGACGGCTCGTTTAACCCTTTTTTGTATTTCCGCTTTTAAGGAGGAATCCCTATGAAAAAAGAAACGATCACTGCAGCGGCGGTCTTGTGTGCGTTGGGCGCTGGTTTCCTTGCCTGCGCGCTGCATACCAGATCAGCCGCTTTCGCGAGCGAGCGCCGCCCGCTGGCGCAGCGGCCCGAGGTTTCGGTGCAGGCGCTTGCGAGCGGAAACTATATGTCGGAGTTTGAAACGTATGCGCTGGATCAGTTCCCGCTGCGGGAAGCGATGCGCCAGCTGAAAGCCCAGGTTCAGTATTATCTGCTGCGCCAGAAAGACAATAATGGTGTGTATCAGGTGGACGGAAGCCTGTCCAAAATCGAGGCGGTTTTAAGCGAAAGCAGCGTGCGGGCGGCGGCTGAAAAGCTCAACCGTCTGCAGGAAACCTATCGACAGACAGTCGGGTGTTTTACGGTGTGGTGCCCGATAAAAATTATTATCTTGCGGAAGAAAACGGATATCCACATCTGGATTATGAGCGCATGGATGCCATCCTGGCCGAAGGCCTGCCCATATGGAGCGTATTGATTTATATGACTGCCTGAGCGCGGAGGACTATTATAAAACCGATCCCCCACTGGCGGCAGGAAGAGCTGGAAAAAGGCGGCCGGACGCGTGGCCCAGGCGCTGGGTGTTTCGATTGCGCCCTTTTCCGATTATACACAGCAAACGTATCAGGATTTCCGCGGCGCGTATTATGGCCAGTCTGCCCCACCGCCGCTGAAGGCAGAGCCGCTGCATTATCTGACGAGTGAGGCGCTGGAGGCGTGTACGGTCCATCATTATGAAACTGGTGCCGATACCGGGGTGTATGAAACGGAAAAGCTGGCCGGCAAAGATCCCTATGACGTCTTCCTCGGCGGTGCGGATGCGTTGGAGACCATTACCAACCCAAATGCGAAAACGGATCGGGAATTGCTGGTGTTCCGGGATTCATTCGGCTCGTCCCTGGCGCCGCTGCTGGTGCAGGATTATCAGAGCGTGACCCTGATCGATTTGCGCTATGTATCTGCCCAGATCCTGGAGCAGTTTATTGATTTTCATGGGCAGGACGTATTGTTTTTGTACAGCCCGTCGGTGTACAACCACTCGGATATGCTGAAGGCGACGGTATGAAAAAGCGCCCCCCCGGGCCGGTGCATTATGCACCGGCCCCGAAGGGGCGCTGAATCAGTCGGGGCGATTCAGTTTCCGGAACAACCGTGCTTATCTGCGCCGCAGGAATGCTGTGCGCAGGTATGTCCATGATCGTGGTGGCTGCAGTTGGCCTGGGCATCGGCGTGCAGCGTACCGTTTAACAGAGCCTGCACGGTCTCGTCGGCGCTGCCGGAAACGCCGGCATACAGGCGGATGCCAGCATTGCTCAAAGCCATCTGTGCACCGCCGCCGATGCCGCCGCATATCAGGGCGTCCACTTGCTGTGCGGCCAAAGGCCCGCCAGGCGCCGTGGCGCTGCCGTTCGTGCTGATCACCTGCGCGGCGGTAACGGCGCTGTTTTCTACATCGTAGAGCTTGAAAGATGCGGTGTGGCCGAAATGCTGAAACACATTTCCATTTTCATAAGTTACTGCGATTCTCATACTGTTTGCTCCTTTCGTTCTGATGGGCGCTGTAGGCGTCCGTGCTGCGGCGGATTTTCGGCAGGGGCACACCGCCGCAGCGCGCTGTGCCGTCGCACAGGCGGTAATGCCCTCCGGTGATTTGAAGGGGCGCCCGTTGACGAGACAATCGGCCAGCTTTGTGCGCGTTCGTAAATTTCGGTGACTGTCGTGGGGAAACGCCCATTTGCTCGGCGCACTGTGCGTGGGTTCGCTTTTCCAGATCGATCAGCCGGATGGATTCATATTCGTCCAGCGTGAGCGAAATGGGCGCTCCCGCTGCGGTTTCCGCAAGGCGCAAAGCTGTCATAAGCCGGCTCGTCGCAGATTCGCCTGCACCGGCTGGGTCTTGGCATGGTTTTCACCTCTATTTCCGACATATGACGGATATTATTATAGCACGCTTTCCGAAAAAAGCAAGAGGAATCCGCTGTTGGCGGAAAGCGGGGCTTTGGCAGCAAAACAGGGCTGCAGAGTGTTTGCCTCTGCAGCCCTGTTCTCTTCATGGGATACCGTGCGCGCCGGGCGCGGAGCTGTCCAGGTGATCCTGGGCGTGCTGCCCGATTTTCTCCCAGGTTTCATCGCTCAGATCATGCTCAATGCGGCAGGCGTCGGCGCGGGCGGTTTCGGCGGACACGCCCAGAGCCATCAGCAGATCGCTCAGAACACGGTGGCGCTCATAGACACGAGCGGCAATTTCCAGGCCTTCCGGTGTCAGGGTGAGCAGCCCGTTGGCGTCTGTTTCCACGTAGCCGTTTTCCCGCAGCTTTTTTCATGGCGATGGAAACGCTGGGTTTGGAAAAGTTCAGCATATTGGCCACGTCAATGGAACGGACATGACCGTTCTTTTTCCTGCAGCATCAATATGGCTTCCAAATAATCTTCTGCCGATTCGTAAATATGCATCATTCTGTTTCACCCTTTGCCGAATTTCCTTGTCTGCATTATTTTTATTAGAATATCACAAAACACGGATGTGTTTCAAGGGCTTTGTTGTGAAAATGGGAAAATGTGGTAAACTATCTTTAATATCGCATGAAACCTGTCATTGGCCGGAATAGCCAGGATTCAAGATCCTGTCCTGCAGGCGGCAGCTGGAAGCGGTTGATACAAAAGCGTGGCGTTCTTCTGCGGGAGAAACGCATGCAGGGAGCATCCTTTGCGCAGAAGGAGACGATATGGAAAGAATCTATTGCCTTGTCATTGGCTATGTATTCGGGCTGGTACTATTTGCGGAGATCATTGCCCGGGCGCGCCCAGGCAGAAGCGCCCGGACGATCGGAAGCTGCAATCCGGGCACGGCCAATATCACCCGGCAAATGGGAAAGGCTTGGGGCCTTTTTGGTGCTGGCGGGCGATCTTTTGAAAACCGCAGCGGCCTGCTGGCTGTGTGCAGCGCTGTTTCCGGAATTGGGCCGGCTGGTTTATCTCTGGGCGGGGCTGGGCGCCACGCTGGGCCACAATTTCCCGGTTTGGGCGGGGTTTCGCGGCGGGAAAGGCGTGGCGACCACCTGCGCGTTTTTGTTTTTGTTTTCCCCGCTCTGGTGCGGATCCTGCATCGTGTTGGGAGGTGTTGTGGTGCTGGCCACGGGATATTTGCCGGTGGCCGCCGTGGTGATCACCACGGCGGCGCTGCTGCCGGCCTGGCACTTCGGGGCGCTGGAAGGATTTGCGCTGGTATTGGCGGCAGATGTGCTGATGATCCAGCGCCATCACCGCGGTATTGCGCGGGCGCTGCGGGTGAGGAACACCGGGCGCTGCGCGGAAAAACGGCGCGGGAAAAGTGAGCGCGGAGCGATGTGCCGAAAATTCACGATTTGTTTACACTTGTATGCGCTGGGAAGATTTACATTTGCGCGGTGCAATGATAAAATAACAATTACAGGCACATGATAGATGTGGCTCATTCACAAGAAGAAACCAGAATAATACTGGAACGGAACGAAAGGAGTTGTATATCATGGCAGAATTCAGTTTTAAGAATATCTTTTGGCAGGTGTCGGCGCTACGGCCTATTCCTTTGAAAAGGCGCAGGAACTGGTGGATGATTTGGTGAAAAAGGCGAGCTGACCGTGCAGCAGGGCAAAGTTGTCAATGAAGAGCTGAAGCACAATATGTCCGAAAAGCTGCGCGCTGCAGCAGACAGCATTGAAAACGCAGGCAAAAAAGCGGCGGATGCGGCGTCCGACGTTATCGAGAACGCGGCGGGCAAAAGCCGGCGGCCTGCTGGACAAGGTGGCCGATATGACGGCCGAGGAGCGCGCCGCGCTGAAGGAAAAAACTGCAGGAGCTGGACCAGCAGGACGACGCAACGAAGAACGAAGAATAAGCCGATGGCAGAGCTGCGGAAAAGCGCTGCCGAGAAGGAATCGCCCGCAGCGGAAAAAAGAGCAGCCGGCTGCATGAGATTGTAGATATTCTGCGGCGCAGCGACATGATCCATGGCGTTACGCCGCAGAAGCTGCGCATTATGCTCGAGGAACTTGGCCCCACTTTTGTGAAACTGGGGCAGATCATGTCCATGCGCTCAGACATGCTCCCGCAGGCGTATTGCGACGAGCTGAAGAAACTGCGCTCTGGTGTGGTGCCCATGCCCTTTTGAAACGGTGGAGGAGATCCTTGCCGCGCAGTATGGCCGCCCGGCGGAGGACGTGTTCGCTTGGATCGATCGCACGCCGCTGGGGTCGGCGTCGGTGGCGCAGGTTCACGCAGCGCGGCTTCCCAGCGGCCAGCCGGTGGTGATCAAGGTGCAGCGCCGGGGGATCCACCGGATCATGGAAGAGGATATCGCCATTTTGCGCCGGGCGGCGCGGCTGCTGAAAATCGTGCCCCGGGCCGGGGATGTGATCGATTTTAACGGACTGCTGGATGAACTGTGGACCGTATCCCAGCAGGAAATGAATTTTCTGGTGGAAGCGGAGCATCTGGAACGTTTCGGTGCTTTGAATGAAGATGTGGCCTATGCCTCCTCTCCCAGGGTTTATCGGGAGCTAAGCACAGCAGCCTCGGTTCTGGTCATGGAGAATATTTCCGGTATTCCGATCGATCATTTGGATGAGCTGCGTGCGGCTGGCTACACGCTGGGAGAGATTGGTGAAAAGCTGGCGGAGAACTACATCAAACAGATTCTGACGACGGCTTTTCCATGCCGATCCGCATCAGGGGAACATTGTGATCCGCGGCGGAAAAATTGTCTGGCTCGATCTTGGCATGGTGGGTGTGCTGTCCAGCCGAGACCGCCAGATTTTCCGAACGGCCATGCTGGCCATTACCCGCCAGGATATTTATGAGCTGGAAAACGCCATCATGTCGCTGGGGTTCTGAAACCAAGATCAATCACAATGAGCTGTACGAGGATATCCGCATTTTTGTGGACCGCTACGGCAGCAGCGATCTGCAGGATCTGCATCTGGGTAAGGTGCTGGGCGAGATGATGGACATTGCATCCAAGCATCAAATTGGAATGCCCAACAGCGTTACCATGCTGATCCGCGGCGTGCTGACCATTGAGGGTGTACTGGAGGACTGCAGCCCGGAAACCAGTTTGATGGGAATTCTCGCCAATCATTTTTCAGCGGGCGTGCTGTCCATGGACAGCGCTGAACAGGAGCTGCGGCACCTTCTGCGCAAATTTGCCGGAAGTGCCGAAAAGGTAAGCGATATCCCGCTGAATCTGGCGGACATCATTAAAATGACCGTGCGGGGGGCAGACGAAGATCAATCTGGAACTGACTGGGTCGGAAGAGCCAATCGCCAAGGCGGACCGCATGGTGGACCGGCTGGTGTTCGGTATCATCGACGGGGCGCTGCTCATCGGTTCGAGAGATGCTGTGCACACGAATATGCATCCCCAGATTCTGGGGATTCCGGCGATTGGTGCGGCAGGCTTTTTTATTGCCTTTCTTCTGTCTGGCGTATTGCTGCTGGACATTGTCAGAAAACATAAATAGAGTGCGCCGCCGGGAACAAGCAGCGGCGCACTTCTTCTGTTCCTGGAAGGGAAGCTCCAGCCAGAAGTAGAAACATCGGTGCGCAGCCCTTCAATCAGGCCCGGCCCAGACCGTACCAGGCACATAGAACAAAAAGCGATGGCCGTCATATCGCCTCTTTTTGAAATATATAATCAATTCCCATCAGATTCAGGCCGATTCATAGAAAAGGTAGGATGTACTGGCGAACCTGAGGATGGCCTGTATGCCCCACCTCGTTCACACTTAGCCCCACCGCAGCATCTCCTCTGCAATCATGGGCCCGCATGCCTTAGGGCAAGGCCGTGATGACACCTGGCAGACCTCCATTCGCCAGAGTTACATCGGCCAGTCAGCCGATGGACAATGGACGCCCAAAATCGGCAAAGGCTAAGAGCTGATCTTTTACCTTACAGAAAATCAGCAGGACAATGGCTGACGAGGATAATGATTGCCCATGATGATCCGCGTGTCTCACGCCGTAGTTAGGATCTTGCCCAGTTTAGAGGCGTCGGCATTCACTAGAGCTCAGATT
>VOFB01000363.1_pt1 | contig 26405 bp, 47 predicted proteins | sample 5384141 | NCBI WGS metagenome assembly VOFB01 (sample SAMN12384721, study PRJNA508395) | human gut metagenome | isolation source: healthy gut A | host: Homo sapiens | reverse complement strand
CGGGCCAGGTGCTGAGGGATGTGGGGCTGGCAAACCGGGCCAAGAACTTCCCGGCCCAGCTCTCCGGTGGGGGCAGCAGCGGGTGGCCATTGCCCGCATGGCAAAAGAATCCCAAGCTTCTGTTATGTGACGAGCCTACCGGCGCCCTGGACTATAACACAGGCAAGGCCATTCTGAAGCTCCTTCAGGACACTGGCAGGCAAACCGGTATGACTGTAATCATCATCACTCACAACTCAGCCCTCACCGCCATGGCCGACCGGGTGGTGCAGGTGAAAACGGCACCGTGGTGGACAGCCGGGTAAACCCCAATCCCAGGCCTGTCTCGGAGATTGAGTGGTGAGCCGGTCGATGCGGAGGGACCTCCGCCGCTCCATCCGGAAATCTGCCGGCCGGTACCTGGCCATTCTGGCCATCATTGCTCTGGGCTCCGGCTTTCTGGTGGGCTGCGTTCCACCAAGGGGGATATGATGGCCACTGCCCAGACCTACATAGACAAACAGGCCCTCTTTGACCTTCGGGTGCTCAACACCTATGGCTACACCCAAGAGGCGGTGGACGTCTTAGGCGCACAGCCGGGCATCAGGGGGCAGCCGAGGGCGCCATATCCATCGACGCGCTTCTGAAGTCAGGACGCCGAGGAGGACGCCGCCTTTCGCCTGCTGAGCTTGCCCAGCAGGATCAATGTGCCGGAGCTGCAGGCCGGGCCGCATGCCCCAGCGGCCGGGGAATGTCTGGCAGACGGGTATTATTATACCCAAGGGGACATTGGCAAGACCTGACCCTGTCCCAGGCCAATGAGGCGGATACCCTGGAACAGTTTACGGTGGAGGAATTTACCATTGTGGGCCTGTGCAGCTCCCCCTCTTTTTGAACTTTGAGCGGGGTAGCACCACACTGGGCAAAGGCTCTTTGACTGCCTATCTGTATGTGCCGGAGGGCGCCTTTGACCTGGATGGGGTATACACAGAGGTGGACCTGAAACTGGACCAAAAATTATCCCATGTACGACGCCGCCTATGACGCCCGCCTGTCAGACACCACACAGGCCCTGGAGCCGTTGGCCCAGGAGCTGGCCCAGGAACGGTATCAAACTGTGAAGGAAGAGGCGGAGAAGCAGCTGCAAGAGGGCCAGGAGGAGTATGAGGAGGGCCTGCGGACCTATGAAACCCAGCAGGACCAGGCGCAAACGGAGCTCCAGAAGGCTAAGGAGCAGCTGGATCAGGGAGAAGCGGAGCTTCAGAGCAAGGAGCAGGAATGGCAGAACGGTCAGACGGCCCTGGAAGCTGGTCAGAATCAGATTGATGTGGGCAATAAGCAGCTGAAGGAGGGAGAAATTCAGCTTCAGCAACAAAAAGGCCAAGACCTACCAGCAGTTTGCAGACACCGAGGACCAGCTCACCAAACAGTATACCCAAGCTTCCAGGGCCTAACCCAGGTGGAAGAGGGTCTGGAGCAGCTGGAGGCGGGCTTGGGGCAGCTGGAGAGCGGCCTGAGTCAAATTGAAGAGGGTCTGGAGCAGCTGGAGCTGGGCCTGCACCTCGCAGACACCGGTCTCACTGCCGCCCGGCAGCTGCTGGAAGTGGTCCAAAAGGGAATGGAGGCAGACCCGGAGGACCAGGGACTCCTGGAGTCCAAAAAGGAGCTGGAGCAGAGAATCCAGGACCTGGAAGCCCAGAAAACGGAACTGGAGACCCAGCAAGAGGAGGCCCTGACGCAGCAGAAGGCTTTGGAGGAGCAAAACAGCCCTGGAAAGCCAACAGGCAGAGCTGAAAGCGCAGAAGAGCCAGGTGCAGGACGGAATGAACCAGATTCAGGAGGGCCTGCGGCAGCTGGACTCCGCCCGGAACCAGGCAGAGGACCAATTCCATGTGGCCCAGGCCACCCTGGAGTCAAATCGCCTGGAGCTGGAGCAGGCGCAAACAGAGCTGGACGAAAACCGGCAGCAGCTGGATGCGGGCAAAGCGCAGCTGGATGCTGCCCGGAAGGAACTGGAAGCAGGCCGGAAGACCTATGAGGAAAATCGGAACAAGGCGGAATCAGAGCTGAAGGCCGCCGAAGAGGACTTGAAGACGCCCGGCAGCAGCTGGAAGATGGCCGCCGGACCCTTTGCGGATATGACGGAACCGGATACCTACCTGCTGGACCGGAACACCAATGTAGCCTATGTTTGCTATGAAAGCGATGCAGATATTGTGGAGGGATCAGCCGGGTGTTCCCACTGTTCTTCTTCCTGGTGGCCGCCTTGGTGTGCATCACGACTATGAGCAAAATGGTGGATGAGGAGCGGACTCAAATCGGCGTGATGAAAGCCCTGGGCTATGGGAGCGGAGCCATCACGGCGAAATACCTGGCCTATTCCGGCAGCGCCTCCCTCCTGGGATGTGTGCTGGGTGTGTCGGCGGGGTCGGTCATTTTTCCCAGCGCCATTTGGCAGGGGTATAGCATCATGTATAACTTTGCCTCTCGGATTCAGCTGACCTTCCAGTGGCCCTTGTGCGCCGTCATTGTGTGTAGCTACACCGGGTGTATGCTGGCGGTGACCTGGTTCTGCTGCCGTCGGGAGCTGGCGGAGGTCCCGGCGGAGCTGATCCGCCCCAAAGCCCCAAGGCCGGCAAGCGGCTGCTTCTGGAGCGCCTGCCCCTTGAAGCACTTGAGCTTCCTGCGGAAGGTGTCCATCCGGAATGTTTTCCGGTACCGGAAGCGGCTGGTGATGATGCTTCTGGGTGTGGGGGCTGCGCTGCACTGGTGGTCACCGGCTTTGGAATCCGGGACTCCATCGCAGGTATGGCGGATTACCAGTTCCGAGAGGTGACGCTCTATGACATGTCCGTCACCTTCGCAGAGAACCAGGAACCGGAGGACCAGGAGGCCTTCCTGAAGGGCTGCGCCGGGACGGTGCAGGAGGCCCTGCTCCTCCATGAGAGCACGGCGGATCTCACCGCCGGGACCAGGACCAAGTCCGTCCATTTCCTGGCATCCCAGGAGGAGCTGAGCGGCTTTGTCTCTCTGCACCGGGGGAAGGAACCGGTGGCGTTTCCAGAAAAGGGCCAGGCTGTGATCAGCGAGGGCTTGGCGGAAGTCCTGGATATTCAGGTGGGCGATTCGGTGCTGCTCCACATGCCAGACATGGACACCCTGTCGGTGACCGTCAGCGGTATTTTTGATAACAACGTGTATCACTATGTGCTGGTGTCCATGGATACTGTGCTGGAACAATGGGGGACCACACCGTCCGTCAACACAGCGTATGTGAATGTCCCGGAGAATCAGGCGGCTCAGGAATCTGCGACCACGGTTTCCCGGCAAGCCGATGTGCTCAGCGTCATGCTCTGTCAGGACATAGCCCAGCGGGTGTCCAGTATGATGACGAGGCTGAATTACATCGTGGCCCTGGTGGTACTCAGTGCGGCTGCTCTGGCCTTCATTGTGATGTACAACCTGACCAATATCAATATCACGGAGCGAATCCGGGAAATCGCTACCATCAAGGTTCTGGGCTTTATCCGGCGGAGTCGGCAGCTTATGTCTTCCGGGAAGGAATGGCTCTCACAGCCATGGGCTGCGCCTTTTGGGATTGGCCGCAGGAAAGCTGCTGCATGCCTTTATCATCCGCCAGGTCCGGGTGGATATGGTTTACTTCACCCCCCAGAATTTTCTGGACCAGCTATCTCTGGGCTGTGGTGTTGACGTTCCTGTTTGCCTGCATCGTGGACCTTTTCCCTGTATTTCAAACTGGAGCGCATTAACATGGCTGAGGCGTTAAAGTCCGTGGAATGACCGGGGACACATTTTGCAAATGCGTTAGCAAGTCTCTACTGCCTCCCCGGGGGCAGGCCCGAAGCTGACCGAGGGAGAGACGGTTAAAAATCAGCGGAGAAATCGCGATTTCTCCCGCTGAAAGCTTTATATGGAGGCCATATATGCCCTGCTGTGAGCCTGCGTACAGATTTGCGCGCCCGTATCAGTTGGATGAGGAACGGCGATATCTGGCAGAATGGTAGGCAGAATCGGTTCAACACGTTTCCTTTTACGAAACTGCACGTCAACCAACTAAATAGCGCCGTTCCTCATCCGTCACCTACGGCTGCCAGCTGGAATCACAGAACTACTTGCCAGCGGCAAGTGATGAGCCCCTGGCGTTTGCGCCTGCCCCTGGGAAAGCAGAGGGAGCGACTGCTCCAGCGCGCTGGGTGGTCGTGTGCGCATATGCCCTGGGGAAAGGCCGAAGAATTTCACCCGTGGAGGTCAATGTGGTTTTGGAGGACGCTGCCAATTATTTAGTTGACTTTTGCGGCAAAATGGTGTATAAGTATGTTAGTTCCAAAAGTGGTCGATGACTTGCGCCTAGATGCACGAATGAGTGGGCTGGCCAGGTCTCCCCAAAAGAAAGGAGATACGAACATGAAACACCCGTGGAAGAGAAGTCTTGCTTGCCTGGTGGCGTTGCTGCTGATGCTGCAGCTGCTTCCGACAGGCGCTCTGGCTGCCGGGCGGGACCCGGGGCCGTGTGGCTCAGGTGGAAGCGGCGGATGCCAGCACCCAGCTGCTGACCAACCCCTCACGGACGGTGAGCCGGAGGCGCAATAGCGCTGGACCAGGAAGTCACCTTCCTGGTAGAGCTGGAGGAAGCGCCTCTCATTTCCTATCTGGGAAAGGGCTACGCCTCTACCCAGGCGTTGCTGTCCGAAAAGACCCAAGCCCGGAATGTGGTGGACCAGGCTCAGGCAAAGGTCCGGCAGGCGTTCCAGCTCAGTGGATGGGCTGAAAATTGTGGATACATACAGCCTGCTGCTCAACGGCTTTTTCTGTTTCTGCGCCCTTTGGGCAGATGGAGGCCATTGCAGCCATCCCTGGCGTCCGGACGGTTGAGGTGGCCCAGACCTATGCGGCCCCCGAAGCCTCCCGTAGCTTCCGCAGAGCCCAATATGCACAGCTCCGGCGGTGATTCATGTCTCCAGGGATTACACTGGCGCCGGCATGCTGGTGGGTATTCTGGACACCGGCCTGGATGTGGACCATGAGGCCTTTGCAACGGCGCCTGCGGTGCAGGCCATGACCAAAGCGGATGTGCAGACGGCCATGGAAAACCTGAATCTCAACGCCAAGGGAGACCTGGACCAGATCTACGTCAGCGGCAAAGTTCCTTCTCCTACGACTATGCCGATGGGGACGCCGATGTCAACGATGTAGAGGGTCACGGCACCCATGTGGCGGGCACCGTTGCCGCCAACTGCAGCGCCCTCACTGGTATGGCGCCGGATGCGCAGCTGGCCATCTTCAAGGTGTTCTCCGATACAGAGAGCGGAACCGGCGATGTGTGGATTCTGCCGGCTCTGGAGGACGCCGTGAAGCTGGGCGTAGACGTCATCAACATGAGCCTGGGCATGGCCTGCGGCTTCTCCTCGGAGAACCAGGTGATGGACCGGTGTACAGCCGGGTAGAGGACGCCGGGATTGTGCTCATGGTCTCCGCCGGTAACGAGGGACCTCCACGGGCAACCAGCACTATGGGGACCGCTCCCTGGCGGCCAACCCGGACAGCGCCACGGTGGGTTCTCCTTCCACCTACGATGCGGCCCTTTCCGTGGCCTCAGTGGAAAATGTGAAGAAGTATGTCTCCTATTTCCAAGTGGGAGATTTGCGGATCACCTATGCCGATCCCAACGCTGGTGCAGCCTTCACCAGCCTGAACGGAACATATAACTACGTGGCGGTCCCCGGCTACGGCGCGGAAGCCGACTATGAGGGCTTGGATCTGAGGGGAAAGATTGCTCGTCATGCGTGGCAGCATCGCCTTCACGGAAAAGGAGGCAGCGGCAGCCAAGGCAGGAGCTGTTGCCATGGTGGTGTATGACAATGCCCCGGGCAGTCTGTCCAACATGCAGGTGAACGGTGTGATTCCCTCCTGCTTCATCACCCTGGAAGACGGAACCAAGATGAAGACGGAATCTCAGAAGGCCCTGACGGTGACCCCGGACCTTTCCGACTTTATGGACAATGAGGAGGCCGGTCAGATGTCGGTGTTCTCCTCCTGGGGTCCTGCGCCGGACCTGTCCCTGAAGCCTGAAATCACGGCTCCGGCGGCCATATCTACTCCTCTCTGCCTGACGGCGGCTACGGCGACAGCAGCGGCACCTCCATGGCCAGCCCCCACATGGCGGGTATCGCTGCCGGCGTGCTGCAGCGTGTGAAAGCTACCGACGTATTTCAGAACCTGAGCACCTACCGCCAGGGTGAGCTGGTGGATGCGCTGCTTATGAGTACGGCTGTGCCCGGACCCCGACGGCATGCTGTACAGCCCCAGAAGTCAGGGCGCCGGCCTTGCCAATATGGAGGCGGCTGTGGCGACTCTGGGCTACCTCACAAACATCAATGGCAAGCCCGCCAAGGGTGAGCTGGGAAGCAGCGGGGAGGAAGCTACCGCTACTCGTTCTACGTCCATAACTTTGGAGACAAGCCACAGAGCTATCAGCTGAACACCTCTGTCCTGGTTCCGGGGATCTATGAAGAGGACGGCGTCCAGTTTATGGCCGATCAGGACCGTCCCCTCACGCAGGAGGAGTATACTCTCACCTACTCCGGCAATGTGGAGCATGGCAAGGTGACCGTTCCGCCGGCGGCCGTGCCCGGGTGACGGTGCAGATTGACCTGACTGAGACGGGCAAGGGTAATTTGGACGTCTTCCCAATGGCATCTATGTAGAGGGCTTTATTGGTCTGGAGGCTCTGAACAACGGCGGTGTGGACCTGAGCGCGCCCTTCCTGGGCTTCTACGGCGATTGGTATCAGGCGCCGGTTCTGGAGCCCACCGCATACGACGGGCAAACCCCCCATGACCGATTCCACCAAGCTGGGTCTGTTCAACTATGAGGACGGCAACGGCTTCCTGCTGGGCATGAATGCCAAGACCGGCCAATACGAAAAAGAAGTACCTGATGATTTCCAGCGACTACTGCATGAGCAACGGTGTGTCCGCCATGGTTTACCAGCTGCGCAACGCCAAGCAGCTGCGCTTCCCGTGACCAGGGATGACACAGGGGAGGAGTACTATAGCCACACCATACAAAATGCAGGAAGTCCATTTGGTATCCCGCCTATAATCTGTTCTACTACAATGCCGACAGCACCATGTGGAACATGACCTGCTCCTACGAAGATGGCCTCATCAGCCGTGTTCCTGATGGCGCATATACCTACCAGGTGGAAGCCTGGGGCGAAGGCGCCGGTGAAGAGGATGTGCAGGCCTTCAGCCTCCCCTTGGTGATCGACAGTGAGGACCCGAGGGTTCTGGGCTACGAGGCCGTGGAGGAAGACGGGAAGCTGTTCCTGGATGTGGAGCTATCCGACAACAACTTCGTCATGGCTGCACAGCTGGTGGACGAAACAGAGCAGAATGCCCTGTCCGAGGGCGTGATGCTGGAGGGAAATCAGCCGGGCGAGACAGTCAAGCTGCGCTTTGACCTCACCTATGCCCAGCAGCTGGGCGCAGTACGGGCCGCCTGTACATGCTGGATTATGCATATAACGAGGCGTTCAGCGATGTGGTTTCCTGGAGCTGGGCGGCTTCCAGCCTGAGAGTGTCACCGTAGACCCCAGCCAGGGCACGGCCTTGGGGGCATGTCTGGAATCTGGAAGCCATTGTGCGGCCGGAGGAATATCTGACCCCAGAACAGCGGCAGGTGACCTGGTCTGTGAGCGACGAGAGCATTGCCACCATCACCCAGGATGGCGTCCTCACGGGCATGGCGGAAGGAAGCGTATTGGTGACTGCCACGGCCTACAATGGCGTCACCGGCAGCACCTGGTTCTCCTTCTTCCAGAGCCAGGAGCCGGAGTACACTCTGATTCCCGATACTGACAGCTACACCATCACAGAGAATGGACTTCTATCAGCTGCCCCCTCACCCAGAGCAGCTCCTATATTCACATCACCGTAGATCCCTCTGTGACCAAGGTGACCCCTGCGGGTGACCCGGATATCACCTACAAGGATCTGAAGGTGTATTGCCCTGGCCAGGTGACCTTGAACCTCCAGGATGTGCACATCAGCCTGGAGCTGGCGAGCCCCAGCACCGTGTGGATGATGGCAGACAGTGGCAGTACTATGGCGCTATCCACTTTGAGGCCAGAGGCAATGTCCTTTATATCGAAGGGAGAACTCCATCCTCCGTGACCCCAGCAAGGCGGACGGGGTTGCAGCCATTTGTGTCCGGGCCAAGGGAAGCGAAATCGATTCCAGCGTCATATTTCACGGCACCGGCAGCATGACCATTGACGGCGTCAACACCACGGGCTACTCCACCTTCTACGCAGCTGCCATTGGCGGACGGCAGGGAGAGCGTACCGGCGATATGACCTTCAATGGTGGCACCTGGACCGTACGGAACAACGGCTTCGGCGCTTGCATCGGCTCCGGTACCTCAGCGGAAGCCAGTATGACAGCACCCTCTATACCTCCAAAATTGAGATCAACGGGGGTACCTTTGAGCTGGAAACCAGCCACACCGGCACAGAGATCGGCGCCTGTATCGGCACCGGCAGCAGCTCCTACAACGGAGTGGAAGTTGTCATCAATGGTGGCAGCATCCGGGCTACCTCTTGGTATGGCGGCGCCGCCATTGGCTCCGGCATGTATGGCCATAGCAGCTCCTATGCCTGGGGCCCTCCTGCGGAGATTTCTCATCCCACCACCGTGACCATCAACGGCGGTACGGTCTATGCTTACCCAAGTACCATGAGGACGCCTCCGCCAAGTCTCCAGGCGCAGCCATCGGCTCCGGTTACCGGGCCGGTACCTATGTGCCTGTGGTCATCAACGGCGGCTGGATTTACGCAGAAACCAACACCTTCTGCCGCCATTGGCAACGGCGATTCCGATAAGTACGGCACTTCCAAGGTGGAGATCAACGGCGGCTTGGGACAGCGGCCACAACCGCTGAGGGTGCTGCCATTGGCGGCGGTGGCCAGACCTCTGCATCCACTGCATCGGCAGCCGGAATTGTCACCATCCATGGCGGCTCTGTGAAAGCAACTTCCACCGAACCGGCGATGGGGTGGGCAATTCCGCAGGAAGCGAGGATGCGGTTCACATCTGGAATCAAGACAGCGTCCCGGTTTATGAGGTCCCCATTCCTCTGCCGGATGCGAGCAGATTGTGGTAACTGGCCTGAAAACCTTCCAGATGTCCGGTGATCATCCCGATGATGAGAATCATTATCTGTATCTGCCGGTGGGAACGTACAGCGTCCGCGTTTTATTACCCTGATTATTCCAACATTCGGTATGAGGTAGTGGTGACCACAGAGGGGGTAACCGTTCAGGAGTATGGCTTTGTGCAGACATATCAGGTGACGGCAACCTCACCGGCCTGACGGCCAATGTGCCGGAGTCCGTGGAAGCAGGGAAGCCCCTGTCCTTCACTTTGGCACCAGAAAGGGGTATGGCCTCCCGGCCGCCATTCAGGTGACCATGGGTGGGCAGAATTTGCTGGCATATCAGTATGCCTACGACCAGGAGACCGGCCTCTTCCTTCTGGAACATGTGACAGGAGACGTGGTTGTGACAGCGGAAGGCATTTCCGGTATCCAGACCTTTGCAGTGAAGGCGGAGTCCGTCACATGACCTATGAGGGCCCCGACTATGTCTCCGTCGGCAAGACGGCAACTGGTACCCTGAGTCCCGATGACGGTTACCAGCTGCCCACGGCCATTTCCGTGACCATGGGAGGCCAGGCCACAGAGAACTTTACTTACGATCCGTCTACCGGCAGTGTGGCAGTGCCTCAGGTGACCGGCGATCTGATGATTTCCGGTGACGGCGTTTTGATTGGTGGCCGGACCATCACTTATGAGCTTGCCCATTTGAGTCACAACGGACCCACGGAGTATGTCTCTGACAGGACTTGGTTCTGTACCTGACCCCGGAGGAGGGGTACCTCCTGCCGGAAACGGTCTCTGTCACCGGCGACCAAGCGGTCATCCGGTTTACCTACAATCCCGACACCGGCTGCCTAAGCATCCTGAATGCCACCGGCAATCTCATCATCCAGGCCCAGGCCCGGTCCACTGCAGCTGCCGAGGTTGCCATTGCCATTGATCCCACGGAGCTGACGGTGGACAACAAACCTGGCCAGAAGGGGCAGTTCACTGCCATCGTCACAGGCACCGACGATATGACTGTGACCTGGTCTGTGGACGGCAACACCAGTGAGGAAACCCGGGTCGAAAACGGTCAGCTCTTCCTGGGCGGGAACGAAACGGCAACAATTATGACGGTGACCGCCACGTCCCATGCAGACCCCACCAAGAGCGCCTCTGCCACGGTTTACGTGGTAGAAGCGAAGTACACAATCACAATCGGCAAATGACCCACGGCGCCGTTACCGCCGACCCGGTAGAGGCAAACCAAGGGCACCCTGGTGACTCTGACGGTTCTCCCGGAGGAAGGGTATGCCCTGAAGGAGGGCTCCCTGAAGGTCAATGGCACGGCGATTGAGGGCGCCACCTTCACCATGCCCGATGAGGACGTGGTGATCACCGCAGAGTTCGTAAGCGAGGCCGAGGACCTTCTGGCCGCCGCCGAGGCTGCCAAGAGGGCCGCAGAGGACGCGCAGAAGAAGGCGGAGGAAGCAAGAATCGCCGCAGAGGAGGCCCAGAGGGCCGCCGAGGCCGCCGCCGGCTCTGCTGCCGATGATAAGGAAGCCGCCGAGGCTGCCAAGGCCGCTGCGGAGGCGGCCAGGGACCAGGCCAAGCTGGCCGAGGACGCCGCCAGGGCCGCTCAGGAGGCGGCAGAAGCTGCAGCCAAGGCTGCTGAGGAATCGAACCAGGCGGCCGCCAAGGAGGCGGTGAAGGCCGCAGAGGAGGCCCAGAAGGCCGCCCAGGAAGCCGCCAACGCCGCCAAGTCCGCCAGGGAGGCGGCCGAGGCTGCCGAGGCCGCTCAGACCGCCCAGGGCAAGTCGGAAGAGGCCCAGAGGAAGGCTGAAGAGGCCCAGAAGGCTGCCAAGGAAGCCGCTGAATCTGCCGCCGAGGACAGGACCGCTGCCGAGGCGGCCCGTGTGAAGGCAGAGGAGGCCCAAAGGAGGCGGAAGCCGCCCGGGACGCTGCTGAGGAGGCGAAGGATGCGGCAAACGCCGCCCGGGACGCCGCAGAGGCGCACAATCTGGCTGCAGCGGAGGAGGCCCGGAAGGCTGCAGATGAAGCCGCCAAGGCTGCGACCTCCGCTGCGGAAGCAGTGGAAAGCGCCAAGCTGGCCGCTCAGGCTATGGTGAAGGCCCAGGCTGCCCAGACTGCCGCCGAGGAGGCCGCCCGGGTAGCCAAGGAGGCCCAGGAGAAGGCGGAAGAGGCCCAGAGGAAGGCGGAGGAAGCCGCGGGCTCCACAGCCGAGGACAAGGAAGCCGCCCAGAAGGCCGCCCAGGAAGCCAAGGAGGCAAAGGAAAGCCGCTGAGGCAGCCCAAGGCGCTGCGGAAGAGCGCAGAAGGCAGCCGAGACGGCCCGGAAGGCCGCTGAAGACGCCAATCTGGAGGCTGCCGCCTCCGCTGCCCTGGCTGCGGAATACGCCCAGAAGGTGACAGAAACCTACAACGAGATCGTCCAGATCAAGGCGGAGATGGTGGAGTTCCTGGCGGATGCCCAGAAGGCAGCCGAGAAGGCCGCCGAGGAAGAGCGGAAGGCCGCCGAGGAAGCCCGGAAGAAGGCGGAGGAGGCCGCCCTGGCCGCCGCCAAGAGCCAGGCTCTCATTGAGCTGGCGCTGATGGACACCACCGGCTGCAACGCCGAGCAGAAGGGAAGCAGCAGCTGCCGTTCTGGCGGCAGCCCGGGAGGCCATCCAGGCCGCCGAAACCCGGAGGAAGTGGCCGCTCTGCTGGCAGAGGCCCAGGAGGCCATGGAAGAGGCCATGAACCTGGTGTGCGCCTCCGACCTGTTCCGGATGTGGCAGAAAATACCTGGTACCATGAGGGCGTGGACTACATGGTGCGCCAGGGCTATATGGACGGTATGGGAGGAGGCCTCTTTGGCGTGAACGGGACCATGACCCGCGGCCAGATGGTGACGATTCTGTACCGGATTGCCGGGAAGCCCAGTGTGGAAGGCCTGGAGAATCCCTTCCGGGACGTGGCCGAGGGCCGGTACTACACCGATGCCGTAATTTGGGCAGCAGCCAACGGCATCGTAGAGGGTATGGAAGAGGGCGTGTTTGCCCCTCGAAGGCGCCGTGACCCGGCAGCAGGTGGCAGTGATCCTGTACCGGCACAGCGGCGCGGAGGCCGGGAACGAGGACCTGCTGAGCAGCTACCCCGATGGGAAACAGGTGGCTCCATATGCCAGGCAGGCCATGAACTGGGCAGTGTCCCAGGGCCTGATCCGGGGCGTGGAGAACGGAGAAGTGACCACCCTGAGCCCCGCCGCCACGGCAACCCGGGCGCAGATGGCGACCATCTTCCTGCGTTACCTGGAGCAGCAGGGCTGAGAACCTGCCATTCATAAACATTTCAGTACAAGGCGGGCCCGGGACATGCCGGGCCCGCCCCCTTCGGTAACCGCTGGTACGCCCAGGATGCTGCACCTGACGTCCTGGGGCCCATGGAGGCACAGGGAACCACGGTGCGCCCCTACGGGCCTCTGGCAGATCCGTCAGCCAGAAAATGGGCAATTTTTAAGCGTTACACGGCAGTAGGGACGCACGGGAGGCAAAGTTCCGCCGGAGGATTTGAAATTTTTCTGGCAATTTTTCAACAGGTCAACTATAATAGGAGCAGAAAGCAAAAGTTAAAAAGGGCCCGTGGCATTGAGCCAGCCCTGAGCTGAAACAAAAGGGTGATCGTTTGGACATCACATTTTTTACACAACCGCAGCTTCATATGGAGGCGACGGAGCTGATTTATCTCACCATGCACCAGGAGCGCTATGAGGACCTGAAAACAGAGAATTCTCCTGACTTATGGTGCAAAGTATGACAAAGAGCAGGAGCAGGAATTCTCTGCCCGCATGGACTTCCTGACCCAGCTGCAGGAAGATACGGAGGCGTTGCTGGATTTCCAGGAGCCCCGATTGCGGTATTTTTTTTTTGAACGGCATGCCACTGGAGGCTCCGGCCATTGTTGCCTGGCGACGGTTCTGGTAAGCAGTTTCAATGACATCCGACAGGAGGATTTGCAGCAGGCAGAACAGGCCATGGAGGAGCGTTGGAGGCTCCTGAGCGGGCCGGGGTTTGAGATTTCAGAGATCTCTTTACAGCGGCCTGACCTACTGCCGGTGCCCTCAGGACCAGACTCCGCCGCTGCATGAGCAGATCAACCCGCTGGAATGCGCGCCGGAATTTAAATGGAAGATTATGACGGCCCTTGCTCATATGAAGTTTCCCTCCGGGAGCTGCTGTCACTGATGGAGCCGGTTCTGGAGCTGCTGCAGGGGAACTGGGAAAGCTGGAGCCTCTTCTGGAGCCCGTCTATGCCTACTGGAGGACCTGTTTGGAGGGCAATTCTCTGGAGGAACTGCTGCCGCGCATCGGCCCCGGCCAGGGGGGAGCCCCATCTGACCGCCAGAAGATTACGGTACGTTTTTGGCGAACCCCGTGCAACCGCATGTTTTTGGGGGAAAATTGGGGAGTTCCAGGGAAATTGTGGCCTATATCGGCATCATAGTGGAGCTTGACGACGCGCCGGATGGCAGTCAGGCCAGCGACCAGGTCATTTGCTCCATGCCCGGGCCATTGGTGACAATAGTAAGTTTTTCCATTTTGAAGCTCCTGCGAAAGGAGCGAATGTACGGCCAGGAAATTGGGGAGCGGCTGGGTCTCCACCATGGCACCGTATCCCGCCACCTGAGCAGCCTCTACCGCAGCGGCCTTGTGTCCATGGAGAAGGGCAACGGCAGAGTTTGCTATTATACCATCAACCGGAAAGGGCCCGGCGGTTACTGGAGGTTTTGGACCAGGTCTTTTCTGGAGGAGCCGGCCGGGCCCCAGGAAGAGGAAATCCAGGAGAGCCTCAGCGTCCCAGGAGATGAGACGGGTTGAAGGCGCTTTCAAAAATAATCGAAAAAGTGCTGCTGTTCTACAATGGTTTCCATCATAGAACGGCAGCCTTTTTGCTATGGAAATGTCACAGGGCGCTGGTGGTAGGAGCCAAGCCCGGGTTTCCTGGGCCCACAGATAGTTGCAGACCATGCAAAGGAATTCCCTGGGGGTGGGGGGTTAGAACCGGGTGGCCGGCAATGACGCTGAAGAGGGATGGGTTGAGCCGCCAAGCTCGAGATACAGCATTGCGGATCCCCGGGACACGGCAATGGGGGGCATTGGCATTGAACGGCGGCGGCAGGGTAGAGGCGCCGACTCAATGCTTGCAACAGCTCTGGGTCCTGACAAGCCAGGGTCACGGTGGTGAAAACATAGTCATGGCATTGGTAAATGCGGTAGATCCCCAATCGAAATAAGATATCACTAAGCTGCACGGCATATTCCTCCTGTTATAACAGTAGATACAACAATTTTAGCGTATTTTCGCGCTTTTGTATAGGGGTCGCGGAAAATCGACAAAAACTCGGAAGATAGAGCAAGTTCGCGTTTGCGCTTCACCCGCCACGGGGGATCGGAAGCGTCTTCCGTCTCTTTGGGAGTCGTCATATTCAACAAAAATACCCCTGTTTTTCGGGAGGTTCTGTTGCAACTTCATAGATTTTTAACACCAAATTGACACCGACTTGTGCTATAATAAACGAAGAGAAAACCGGGCCTGGCCGGGCCCAATAAAGGAGCGAGGCCATGAATATTTTGTTTTCCTGACACCCAAGAGTATGTGCGCTTATCTGGAGGATAAAAGTACATTGCGCCAGGCCCTGGAGCGGATGGAGGTTGCCGGGTATGCCGCGCTGCCCATTCTCAACGAAAAGGGCGAGTACTGCGGCACCCTGACAGAGGGGGATATGCTCTGGGCGGTGAAAAATTTATGCGGGATGGACCTGCGGCAGACGGAAAACCATCGGATTATGGAAATCGCCCACCGGTGGGACAATGTGCCGGTGAGCGTTACCACCAGCATGCAGGATTTGATCAACCGTGCCAGTGAGCAGAATTTCGTTCCGGTCATTGACGATAAAACACCTTCATCGGCTTGGTGACACGCCGGGCCATTATGCGCTATTGCCAGCAAACCATGGCGATGGAGGACTGAGGCTTTTTCTGGTTTTGTACATGCGACACAGCTGCCCCAAAGGCGCTCCCTGGCGGACCCAGGGAAGCCTTTGAGGCAGCTTTACCATGCAAAAGCCCATCATTCCGGCAAAAGACGCAAGAGCTTCTCCGGGATTTGCCCCCGTTTTCCTGCTGCCGGGCCACGGTTTGGGCCCGGTCCATGGCTTGCAGAAGAGCGGTCATCTCCCCCCACAGGCGGAGTCCACCTCGGCCTTGAGCTCCCGGGCGGATAGCCGCAAAACGCCGGTGCGGAAAGCAGAGAGCTGAATGAGGCTGTCAGAGGTGGCGACCCAGACCCGGTCATGCTTACCGATGCCCCGGACCAGGGACTCTATATACATGTCGCCGGTTTCGTTTTCCCGGGTGTAGACCACATAGAGATTGTGATATTGGAACCGCTCGCCCCGGCTGCCCTTGACCCGATAGCCGTCAAACACCAGAATGACCTCCCGGTTTTTGTAGCCGCAGTAGTTGCTTAGGATGTCCATCAACTTGTTTCTGGCGGATTCCAGGTCCTCCCGGGCCAGGGAGGCCAGTTCCTCCCAGGCAAAGAGAATGTTATAGCCATCTACAATGAGATACTCCTTCCGGGGCGGCAGCAGCTCCGGCTTGGCAATGGCGGGAGGGGGACTGGGGGACTGATACACCGGGCGGCGGATGGGGCCGAACTCCCGCTCCATTATGGCTTCCAGCTCCCGGTCGTCCAGATTCCCTCGCCGTGGTGGCGGAGCCTCGGGAGAGGGCGGGCGCAGACAGGGATTCCAGATGCATATAGGCGGGGACCTCCTGCCACTTGACAGGGAAGCCTGCTCCATGGGCACAGAAGACGGAGTCCGGGGAATTGTCCAAATCTGCCTCCGGGTCATAGCCGGTTTCTGCCACGATCTGTTCCTGATTCCGGCAGGGAGCGTAGCCGCCGGGAGAGCAGCTGAGGTGGCCCCGCCCCCAGGTGTAGGCTGCGACCTCCATGGCGTAACTGCCCAGGGCGGAGACGGGGACCGAGCCGGTGAGGACAGCCAGCTCCTCTGCCTGCTCCTGGGAAAAGGAGGCGGACATGGCCCGCAAATCCCCGATGGCCCGGCCCACCTGGGCCTGGGGCAGGCTCAGACGGAAGTGGTAATAGGGCTCCAGCAGGATGCTTTGCGCCTGCATCAGCCCCTGGCGCAGGGCCCGGTAGGTGGCCTGGCGAAAGTCGCCGCCTTCGGTGTGCTTCAGATGGGCCCGGCCTGCGGCCAGGGTGATTTTCATATCGGTGATGGGTGCGCCGGTGAGGACCCCCAGGTGGGTCTTTTCCCGGAGATGGGTGAGAATCAGCCGCTGCCAGGACCGCTCCAGCACATCTTCGCTGCACCGGCTGTCAAAGACCAGGCCGCTGCCTTGGGGCAGGGGCTCCAGCAGGAGGTGCACCTCGGCGTAGTGGCGCAGAGGCTCAAAGTGGCCCACCCCTCCACCGGGGCGGCTATGGTCTCTTTGTACAGGATGCGGCCTTCCTCCACCTCAATGGCTGTATCGAACCGCTCCAGGACCAGGCTCCTGAGGACTTCAATTTGGACCTGCCCCCATGAGCTGGGCCCGGATCTCCCACAGGCGGCTGTCCCAGACAATGTGGAGCTGGGGGTCCTCCTCCTCCAGCTGGCGCAGCTTAGGCAGCAGCTGGGCCGGGTCACAGCCCTGGGGAGGACGAAGCCGGTAGGCCATCACCGGCTCCAGAAGGGGTGGAAGGGCGCCGGCTTCTACCCCAGGCTCTGGCCCGGGTGGGTTTGGGAGGAGGCCCAGTACGGCGCAGATGCAACCGGCAGGGTCCTGCGTACCGGTCTCAAATTTGGCGCCGGAATAGAAGCGGAGCTCTTTGATCTTTTCCTCCAACCGCTCCCCGCTGGGCAAGCAGTAAGACAGGGGCGCGCGCACCCGCAGGCAGCCGCCGGTGACCTTTAGGTAGGTCAGGCGGTTGCCCTGGGCGTCCCCGGCCGATCTGGTAGACCCGGGCGGCAAATTCGGAGGAAAGGCGGGAGGCGTGGCAAGCCTCTCCCAGGCCCAAGAGCAGCTCCTGCACGCCGCTCAGCTTCAGGGCAGAGCCTGGAAAGCAGGGGAAGAGCAGCTCCCGGGCAATCAGGGCGGCCAATTCCGTCTGGGGGACCTGGCCGGTGCGAAGATAGACATCCAGAGCCTCTTCGCTGCACAGAGCGGCCTCTTCAGCGATGATCTCCGGGGACTGGGAGAAGTCGATGCATCCGTCGGAGAGCTGCCGCTTTAGCTCCCCATGAGGCGGTCCCGGCTGGCTCCAGCCAGGTCCATTTTATTGAGAAAGAGAAAGGTAGGGATGTGGTACCGGCGCAGCAGCTGCCACAGGGTTTCCGTATGAGCCTGGACGCCGTCGGTGCCGCTGATGACCAAAATGGCGTAATCCAGCACCTGAAGGGTGCGCTCCATCTCCGCCGAGAAGTCCACATGGCCCGGCGTGTCTAAGAGGGTGAGAGCCAGGGTCCCGGCTTGCAGCCGGGCCTGCTTGGAGAAGATGGTAATGCCCCGCGCCCGCTCCAGGCTGTGGGTATCCAGAAACGCGTCCTGGTGATCCACCCGGCCCAGCCGCTTCAGCCGGCCGGTTTCATACAACATGGCCTCTGAGAGGGTGGTTTTTCCCGCATCTACATGGGCCAACAGACCGACGCAAATATGTTGCTCCGGCACGCTTTTTGATGAACGGTCCATTCCGGACACCTTCTTCCTTCGTGTTCTATGGATTACCTGGGACCTGCTGCTGTGGAAACGTACTTGCCGGTGTTTTATCAAGCCGCAGGAGGGAAATTTGCACATGATTGTAAAGGTTCCTGCGCAGAATGTCAAGGCCATTGGGGCGCCTGCCGGGGCAGCAGCATTTCTTTTTTGGGCTCCAAGTTACTCACCCATCACTGGTGTGGTCCTTCAGTTGATGATATTGCGCTTGTGCATATGGCTTGCAATGTGCACGATGGGCAAGGGAGATGCGGGATGGATGGGCCGATTCAGGGGCCTGAAAAAAGCTGCCGGGGCCATTCTCCGGCAGCTGCCAATCAGGTGTGAAGCTCTGTTTTGATTTTGGTGGTGGAGATCTCCGGGGTACGGGAGGGTAGACAACTTCGCACTGATCCCGGAGGAAGTCGAACGCTCCTTTCCAGTCGTCGCCGATGACAAAGATATCTGCATGGTATTTTTCCACGTCGGTTTTTTTTTCTGATCCCAGTTTTCCTCTGGAATCACCAGGTCCACATAGCGGATGGCTTCCAGCATGGCTTTGCGCTCTTCGTAGGTGAAGTAGCTTTTTTCTGCTTTTCCTGCCAGTTGAACTGGTCCGTGGACAGGCCCACAATCAGGTAATCCCCAGGGCCTTGGCCCGGCGGAGCAGGTTGATGTGACCATAGTGGAGCAGGTCGAAGGTTCCGTAGGTGATGACGCGTTTCATGGCGTTTTCTCCTTTCTGCCCAGACGGGCCAAAATCCAGTCCGCACAACGGGCTGAGGCATGGCCGTCTTCGCAAAAATGATTCTCCTGGGCGAATGCGGCCCAGTTCCGGGCATATTCCTGGGCATCAAAAGATCGCACCGCCTGACACAAAGCCGGATTGCTGCTGGACAGAGGAAGGGAAGGCGGTCCAGGGGAAATAGAAATTTCGGTCCTGGCGATAGCTTTCAATGTCTGTGGCAAATTGCAGGCAAGGCTTTCCACTGAGGGCAAAGTCAAACATACAAGAGGAGTAACCGAAATCAGCATATCCACAGCATACAGTAGCTCCTGCATGTCTGGGTAGGCAGTGGCGTCCAAAATGGTGCTGCCATTGTAGGCAAACAGACCGGTAGAATGCTTCGCGACGTTGGGGTGCAGGCGGACGAGGCAGGACCAGGATCCGCCAAAGCGGGTGTGACAGGCATCCAGCAGCGAGGGAACGTCCAGATTGTAAGCGCGGCTGCTGTGGTCCGACCGGAAGGTTGAGCGTAGAGAACTAGCTTCTGATTTTCCGGCAAGGAAAAGGCCTGACGTACCTTCTGGAGTAGGTGAGGCTGGGAAGAAAATAAGACGTCATTTCTGGGAGAGCCGTATTCCGCCACAGGGCCGTCATACCAAAATGCCCGCTGGTACAACTGGGTCATAAAGCCGCTGCCGGAAACCATTAGGTCGCATTGGGCAGAATCCTGCATACAGCCCCGCACATAGGGTCCATCCAGTGCCTGCTCTGCGTCGGCTTCAATCCGCTTCAGGGCAAAGCCGTGCCAGGTTTGCAGATAGTGTTGGCCTTTCCGCTTGCCCCGTTCTCCTCTCCGGCAATTGTCCACCCAGACTGCAGCTGTAGACAACCCCATGCCCGATGAATGCCCCAATAGGAGGCGGGCCGGATTCCGGGGGAAGGGAGGTGGCGTCCCGGCGATCCTGCAAAAGCCACACCAGCTTTAAATGTTGGCCCGGGCCAGGAGCGATTCCGCGATGGCCTTGGGGTTGTCAGAGTAGCCTTTTCCATAGTAGCTGCAAAGACGACCTTCCTCTGATTAATTGGAAAGAGCCGGAAGATCCGCCGGAAGATTGCACAGAGATATGAATCCATCTTGCTCATGGCGTTTCCTCCCTTTGAAATATGCTGCGATGCCGCCAGACTACAAAGATGCGATAGCCCAGGATCAGGGCCTCGGCAACGGAGACGGCGCAGCCCAGTGTGATCATATTCATGTGACCGGTGAAATATAGAATTGCCAGATTCACCATGTGGAGCACGGAACCGAAAATGACGGAGTAGTTGGCGTGCTCTGTAAGTCCCATGGCGGTGAGGGTGGGAAAGCCTAAAATATAACTGGGGAGTGTAATGACCCCGACAGGAAGCATTGCCCGCAGAACGTTGGCGGCGGGAGCAAAATCCGCCCAAAAAAGCAAAACACATATAGGTTCCGCCCAAATAAACACAGCGGCGCAGAAGAGGAAGATCAACGGTTCAAAAATCAGCAAAATCTTGCGGACCAGCTTAAAATCCCGGTTTTTACCATGTATGGGTATAGGCTGTCTGAGATGGGGACAAAGCGCTCCTGCCGGTGGTGATCAGCCGGTCTGCAGAGGAATAATAACCAACTGTGGCACCAGAGGCAGAGATCATATCCAAAATGACTGTGTTTAAGGCGGAATAGGCAGTGGTGGCAATGCGAGAATAGAAGAAGGTAGAGGATCGCTTCAGACTCCGGATGACTTCGGACCAGTTTGGAGCGGTGAAATGGATGTCTAATTTTCGGCTGAGGTGCACCAGAGTCAAGCCCAAGGCAGCCAGACACCCGATGGCATTGACAGCCGGGACCATCCACACATCCTCCGGGGTCTTCATAAACGCCACAATGCCCAAAGTGAAAAAGGCTTTGATGCAGACGGTACGGACGGTAATTGCGGACATCTTTTCCAGACCGCGATAAAGATAATCCGGAATGAGAGAATTGATGGCGGTACCGCAGAAAAACAGCAGATAAAGCCCTTGCCTTTCCCGCCAGGCAGGGATCACCTGACACAGCACAACCAGAGCGGCCAGGGATATGACGATGAGCAGAAGCTTGGCCAGGGTTGTGGCGGTGAAAATCCGGCTGACCTCAGCCCGATCGTCCCGGCTTCTGGCGACCTCCTGGGTTCCGGAGAGGAGAAAACCAAAGTCAATTACCAATTGGAAATAAACCATGATGGCAGTGGCAGCACCCAAAGTGCCATATACCGTCGGGCCCAGGATGCGCGTTTCGTAAGGGACTACCACAAGGGACAGGAAGTAGTTGGAAAAGGTGAGCAGGTACAGCATGAATGTATTTTGCAGCAGGACCTGCTTGCTGTTTGCCAGCTTGAATTTCGGATTCAAATCAGATGCCTCCTATTTGGAATTCTTCTTTTCTTTCCACTCCAGCAGGAGCGCAGGCAGCCGGTACTGGCGGTGACGGAGAAAAACAGAATGACCCGCTGGGAGCGGTGAGAGCATGGTAGTATTTCGACGTTCTGTATGTGGGAAAGTGGCTGGTCAGGTATTCCAGAAACTGTGGGATCAAGGGGGTGGTGAGGATCCTGCAGTAAGACCCGGTAACAGGCATAGCTGATGTGTTGTAAGGTCATGCCACACAACTCTTCCTGAAAACGGGTAAAGCATTGCCGGCTGCGGTACCATGCAAAAATACTTGATCCAGCGCCAGAAGAATTTCACGGTTTCGGGAGGGATCGTTTCCCCGCATAATGGAACCGGTTCGAAGCAAATACCGGTATAGAGGAACGTGCAGGCCCACAATGGAGGTCGCTTCCAGAAGCAGATTTTCCGTCGTATACAAATCCTCATACCATAGCCGCTCTGGATAGCGAATGCCACTTTTCAAAAACAGCTCTCGCCGCCACAGGCGGCGCAAGCGCTGGGAGTATCCAGCAACATAGCCGGACATTGGGCAAGGGTGCAAACTTGGTCCGGGGGAGACGGTGACGCTGCAGGCCGGTGGGGACACTGCCGCCTTCCGGCCAGAGCTCCAGGAAGAAGGCGATCACATCGGGATGGTGAAATTTCTCCACAGCTTGACTCAGGATGGATAAAGCCTCAGGCGAAATGGTGTCGTCCCCATCCAGGAAAAAAACAAGTATTCTCCTGCGCTGCCTCCAGGCCGGTGTTGCGGGCGCCGCCCAGGCCAAGGTTTTTTGGTGTATGACGCGAATCCGATTGGGGCACCGGGCGGCCAAGGTGTCACAGAGAGGGCCGCTGCGCCCATCGGTGGAACCGTCGTCTACCAAAATGATTTCATAGTCTGTTTCGGTACTGTTTAAAAACGGAGCTGACACAACCAGTGAGATATGAGGCCACATTATAGACCGGAATGACTACACTGAATCTCATAATACCTCCTATGCAAGCCTGCCTTTGGTACGGAACAAAAACCGTAGCAGGCGGTAATGACGTCCCTCTAAAAGCCGGAAGACCAGCTTCCGAGACCGGGACAGATGCGCAAGATACAGGTTGCTCCTGTAGTCCGGAAAATGATGCTCCAAGTAACGTTGGAATTCACCCAGAAGAGGATGCCAGGGGCTTCTGTCAGGACACGCACCGAAGCGGCCAGGTATACATGGTCGATGCAGAGGCGGCATAAGATTGCGTGGTATTGTTTCAATAGCCCTTGCCTCTGGAACCAGGACAGCAGATCGTCAAAGGCGTCTAGGATCTCCCGGTTTCGCGCTACATTTCCGGAACGCATGATGGAGCCGGGGCGTTGTAGATAGTGGTAGAGGGATCGGGCAAGGTGACAATGGATTTGGCCAGCACACAAAGAGCTTCACGGTGGTGCGCAGATCCTCGTACCAGACCCGGCTGGGGAAGCGGATCCCAGAGGAGAAAAACAAGCTCCGCCGCCAGATCCGGCAGCATGCGCTGGGGATGGAGAGGAGAAACTCCGGCTTTTTGCCTGGTGGTGAAGGGAGTATCCAGCTGAACGGCGTTTGCGCAGTAGGGGTTCGATGCCCCTCCCCATCGTCTGTGAGAAACTGGAAGGCGATGATTTCTGCCCCAGTCTTCCGAATGGCTTCTTTCAGAGTGGTCAGGGCGTGGGGCGGAATGGTGTCATCGCTGTCCAGGAAAAAAAGATATTCCCCTCTGGCTGCCTCCAGGCCGCTGTTTCGGGCTCCGCCCAGGCCAAGGTTCTCCTGATGAATCACCCGCACCAGGCCGGGATGCGCTTCCGACAACCGGTCGCACAGCCCGGGGCTGATGCCATCGGTGGAGCCGTCGTCTACCAGGAGGATTTCACAATCTGCCCAGTCTCCGGCGAGGACAGAGGAGGCAGCTCTCAGGTAGTTGGCAGTGTTGTACACGGGGATGACAATGGACAGAACCACGGGGCTCATCACCTCACTGTTTTGCGTGTTGCAGAGTTGTTGGAGCTGTCTGGTCCGGATACCGGCGGATACGGACCAGATAGTAGATCCCGGCCAGTATGGCAGACAGGTAAATGGAGGCGTTGGGCCGGCGGCGGAGCACGCCGGCGGTGTTGTACACATGGGCCATGCACAGCAGAAATGCGATGCCGTAGGAGGCGGCTTCTACGGTGAAATAGCGCTTGGCGTTTTTACAAAAGGGCCCAGATGATGAGATATACAAAGTATGCCAGGAACAACAGATATGCGGCCAGACCCACCCCACCGTAAAGGTAGTAAATGCCGTGAAGATCGTTTTCCACATCGTAGATGTTGTTTCCAACGGAGAAGCGGGCCAGATTGATGCCAAAGAACCTGGCGCTCAGGGGAGAATCCTCCATGAGCATCTGGGCAAACAGCAGCTTTTTTCTCCCGTACGGAGGCAAACTCCCGGACATTGATGGTGTAGTTAAACATCTCCATGGTCTTTTCGGCCCCAAAAATCTGCACGAAATCCTTGACGTAATGCTGGTATACCGGCGTCAGCTCCTGAATCAGGCGTTCACGCCCGATTCGGTGAGGCCGCTTTCCTCCTCTGGCGCCTCCGTCTCCCTCGGTGGTGCCGGGAGTGGTATGGGTGGGTTTCGCTTGTTGGGGGCCTTTTGGATGAGCGTTTGAACTTCGCTGAGGTTTTCTCCAAGCTGCTCATTGATATAGCCCTGGCGCTCGTCCTGCTTGCCGCTGGTGGCATTGAGGTGAATCATCATGGGAGAGCGGGGCATCAGCAGGGCAAAGAGAGCAAACAGAGCCAGAAAGCCGAGGGCGACTTTCCAGTCGGACCGGCGGGCCAGGAGAATGGAGAGCGCCATACCTGCCGTCACCACGGCAATGCCCAAATATGCCAGCCGGGTGGCGAAGAAATACATGGAAAAGCAGCCCAAGACGGCAGTAATCCAAAAGAGAATCCAGTTCCGTTTTTTCCGGGACAGCTGCCAGGCCAGGGAAATGGGCACCAGCACACAGAGGTTAGAGCTCTGAGAATTGGTGTTGTGGAACCAGCCAATGATGCCAGTGCCGTCTGTGTAAGTGCCGGGGTCTGTACCAGTGATGACGCTGATGATCTCCCACTGCCAGGGTGAGAAACAGGGCTCCGGTGAGGCCCAACTGCATGCCTTCAAAGCTCCGGTCATCCTGGCGGAGGAAGGTGATGAGGCACAAGACGGTAATGGGCATTTGAACAACGCGGATGTAATTGGTGAGATCCGAGATCGGCGAGCGGTGTAGCCGACCTGCAGACAGGCTCCAACATGACCCAGGCCAATGAAAGCTATGACGGCGGCAGCAATGTAATAAACCCTTTTCCGCTCTGATAGGATGAAACCAAAGAGCATGGTGAGGCCCAGGACCCCAAACCGCAGCAGAAGGGTGGGGAGGTTGGAGACGCCCCATTCCTGCAACCAGTAAGAGAAACGTCCATCACCGGCTGGATGAGGAACAAACCGGCTGTGATTTGGGGTGTGTGGCTGGAAAGCCAGGTTTTTTTTTCATATTGTCGTATCCTTTCGTAAGAGATACCGGTGCAGGCGGCAGGCGGCCTAAAACGGCTGCTCTGACGCCGGCAGGGCCTCGCCTTGGATGAGGGCCCGGTTTTTGAGCGGATGTGCGGCAATGAGTTTTCGTACAGAATGGCAACCATCAGACTGACCGAGGGAGATACCAAAAACGTGCCCTGCAATCAGGGAGGTGGCACAGGCCATCATGGCGCTGAAAAGGAGGGTGCAGTAGGAGAAATCTGCCACCCGGGTTTTCAATCGCCGGAAGAACTGAAGCAGTAAAGCAGCTGCCGCTGCCAGGAAGGGAACGTAATACAGAAGGAAACCTACAAGCCCGTGGCGCAGCAGAAGGGCCACACCTTCCATTTCGATGAGATGTGTGACGGGGCGGACGTAACTGGAGAGCTGGGCATAGCCCAGGCCAAAGAGGGTGACCCAGGCGCCGCCACGGGTGTATTCCTCAGCGGAGGGAGCGATGATCAGGCGGCGGCTTAGAGCCAGTTCAGCTTTTTTACCACAGGCTGGGTTTCAATGAGATCCCCAGCCAGGTGCCTTTTGGCCGCCTGCTCCAGCCGGGCGTTGGCTTTGGCCCGGTCCTTGTCCACCACACCGGGAATGGCCAGGCTTTTCGTAGGCCTCCTGGTCCTCGCCGGACATGGGAACGTAAACATCCTGCACATAATGGTTCAGGGAGAGACCGGGTCGCACAGGGCGCACAGCAGGGCGCACAGCGCCAGCGCAGCAGCCAGACACCGCCTGGCAACGGCCCCCAGCCGCGTCAAAAGCAGGCGGAGAGCAAACCACAGACAGGCTGCAGCCAGATACAGCAAGGTCCCCAGATACACCAGCAGGCCAGGAGAATTTATCCAAGCCCGGCGGCAGCCACAGCCCAAAAATCCACCGGTACCTAAAAAGCACGAGAACTATGCTATACTGAAGGGCATGGACAGGACAACACTAACCGACTTCTTTGAAGAGGTCGAGACAACAGAAGAGTACAATGGGTACTTTTGCAGCATAGCAGAAGCGATCAGCATAGTAGTGCTTGGAAGCCTGTGCGGCTTCAAGAATGTGAGCCAAATCCATCAGTGGGCGGAAAGTGCGCACGCGCGCGAATTTTTGAAGGAGAAATTCGGAATAAAGCACGTTCCATGCTACTATTGGCTGTTGGTATTGTTGAAGATGGTAAAACCGGACACATTGAATACGTGTTTGATGAAGTGGGCTGCTCAGTATCTTCCTGCAGACCGGAGTCAGACAACCATCTCACTGGATGGGAAAACAATTCGCTCCACAACGGGAATGAAAAATATCGAAAGCCCGATGCATATTATCAGCGCACAAATATGCGAATTCGGTGTTACTCTGGCTTCGGAAACTGTGGATGAGAAGAGCAACGAAATTCCCGCAGTGCAGGAGCTGCTGAAAAAAACTGGATATTGAGGGTGTCTGGTGGTTGCTGATGCATTGAATTGTCAGAAAGAGACAGCGGAATCTATTGTAAGCGGAAAAGGAGATTATCTGCTTGCTGCAAAGGGGAATCAGCCGAGTCTGGAGCAGGAAATCAGTGACTACGTTCAGGACGAAACACTCCGAAAGGGGATGGACAGCGCAGTCAAAAAAGAAAAAACCGCGACCGGATTGAAACACGGACGGCATACACTGTCAGCGATATTTCCTGGCTGTTCGGGAAGGAAAAGTGGAAAAATCTCGCCTGTATCGGCGCAATCAGGACGGAAGTCGAGAAGAACGGGGAGAAAACAGACGAATGGCACTACTATATCTCCAGCCGAAAGCTG
>VOFB01003633.1_pt1 | contig 26409 bp, 41 predicted proteins | sample 5384141 | NCBI WGS metagenome assembly VOFB01 (sample SAMN12384721, study PRJNA508395) | human gut metagenome | isolation source: healthy gut A | host: Homo sapiens | reverse complement strand
CATCGATCGAACATCCTCCCATCAGAATATCCTGATACGTAAACGAATGTCCGTATTTCTCCCCTGCTTTATCTAAAACTTTTTTTCGCCTCTGCCACGATCTCCGGTCCGATTCCATCGCCTGAGATCACACCAATATGACACTCCATATCCAATCCCTCTTTTCTTTCAATTCACAGCCTATCTGTGCACCTCTGTGAATCCGCATCTTTTTCACTTTAGCACAGTAATTGCCGACAGTATTTATAAAGACTATAATATAGTATCTTTGGAAACATTTCAACTATCATTGCTATTTTTCTTTTTTCATAATAGTCATAACTGTTACCTATAGAAAATACAGCTTATCATTCCTCACATACATAATGATAAACACTTTCGTATAATTCTGTGCGCACGCTCTGAAACTCATCCTCTGAAAGCGGTTCCGGTGCTGACATGATCCGCAGGGGATTTCATGCCGGTCTTCTCCCATCGGCGGCTGGATATATGGATATTCGTTAAAAAGTGAACCCATGCCGCTCATAAAATCCTATTCTTCTTTTTTCAGGGAATCCTCCGGCAATTCCACCTCCAGAACAACTTTTCCTGCTTTCTGCCTTGCCAGTTCCTCTAACATTTTTCCGCCGATCCCACTGTTTCTTGCTTTCTCACTGACTGCAAAATGCTCGATAAAGACAAATTCCGCAAACTCCCAGACTGCTAAAAATGCCAGAAGCCCTCCCTCGTTTCTTACACCGAGCAGCTCATATTTTTCTTCATCCAGAAGTTTTGCTGCCCTTCCTTTTTTTCTTCTCTCATCTGCCGGAAAACTCTGTTCCATAATACGATAAACTTCTTCAAAATCACTTCTATCCAGCTTTTCAAGACAAACCATTTTCTTTCCCTTTCATCATCATATTTTGATCCGGATCATGCGTGAAACAGCAGCTCCATAAGCAGCCCGCTTCCCTGATGCTCTTTCAGATACAGATAAGACGCCGGCAACTGCCGACGTCTTATGATAAAGCACTCTATTTACATTATGCTTCTTCCGGTTTTTCAACTGCTTTGCAATTGCAGATTTCTGCATTGGGATACTGCAGTTCTTGTTGCTTCCAAACTCAACAATGACTGTATCGTCTGTGATATCAATAACTGTACCGTAGAAGCCACTTGTTGTCAAAACAGTATCTCCTGTTGCAAGTTCCGATAACATTGCATTTTTCTTCTGAGTCTCTTTCTTCTGTGGACGGATCATGAAGAAATACATAAATGCAAATAAAATAACTAACCAAAGGATCACACAGACGCATTCCAAGCATTTCTTTTGCTTTCAGCAGATGGCGGATGTATGCCCTACTGTATGTACGGCAGGCCGGGCACTGGCAGCCTTCCTCGATCGGACGCATATCTTTTTCATATTTCTGGTTAAACAGGTTGATTTTGCCCTGATTAGTATATACATGTCCATGACTGCCATTCCGTGACGGATAAACACAGTCAAAGAAATCAATACCGCGGTCAACGCCTTCTAAAATATTTGCCGGAGTTCCCACTCCCATCAGATAAGTTGGTTTCTTTCTCGGCAGATAAGGAACTGTCTCATCAAAATATAGATACATTTCCTCATGTGTTTCACCCAACAGCAAGCCCGCCGACTGCATAGCCGTCGAGATCGAGCTCCGAGATTCGTCTTGGCATGATCGATACGGATATCCGCATAAATCGCACCCTGGTTAATACCGAAGAGCATCTGGTTTTTATTTATGGTATCTTCTAAGGAATTGAGGCGGTTCATTTCTTTTTTAGCAACGCTCCAGCCATCGTGTCGTTCTCGCTACGGATGCCTCCACATAAGGGCGTTCCGCAAGTGCCGGGGCACATTCGTCAAAACCCATCGCGATCGTGGAACCGAGGTTCGACTGGATCTGCATGCTCTCTTCCGGTCCCATGAAAATCTTGGCACCATCAATGTGGGAATGGAAATAGACGCCCTCCTCTTTGATCTTGCGCAGTCCGGCAAGGGAGAACACCTGAAATCCGCCGGAATCTGTGAGGATTGGACGATTCCACGACATGAATTTATGTAATCCGCCCATCTCCTTGATGAGTTTATCTCCTGTTCTCACATGCAGATGGTAGGTGTTCGATAATTCCACCTGACACTTGATCTGCTCTAAATCCTCTGTGGATACAGCTCCCTTGATGGCGGCAACTGTTCCTACATTCATAAATACCGGTGTCTGGATGTCTCCGTGCACCGTGTGAAATATCCACGTTTGGCTCTTCCCTCTTCTTTTAATAACTCGTACAATTTGTACTCCTTTCCTGTTTCCATTATATTTAGGCGTTTGCGAAACTCATCCTACTCTTCTTTCAATTGTTCAAGATCAACGAAACATTCCAAGACACGCTTCCGCTACGTGTCACTCGCAATGGTACTAAAATTCTTTTTTTTACATTGTATATGATCACTCTTGAGTCAATATTGTAAACAGTTCGAAATAATTTTCGAATGTTTTTTGCAGCATAGCGGATCGTCTATTATGATTCCGTCAGTCCGTAAACCAAGCGAGCGAAAATGCCATTGCCATGCGGTGATCTTCATATGTTTTTATCACAGCTGCATGCGGCACTCCCGGATAAATGGTCAAAAGCGTCTTCTTCTTCCTCGCACCGGATACCGGCACGCCGCAGTTCTGTCACGATCGCATGGATCCTGTCAGACTCCTGAAGTCTGATGTGGCCAATGTGCGAAATATGCACCGGTGCATCTGCGTATGGCGCCATCGCCGCAAGCGTCATCGTCTGGTCAGAAAAATCGTTCATATCTATATCGATTCCATGAATATTTCCATGTTCCGGGCCTTCCAATCCCTTTTGCGGTATCTGTCACTTTACAGCCGAGCTGCTCCAACACCTTTAAGAATTTTTATCTCCCTGCGTGTTGTCCATATGCACATTTTTCGACTATGGCTTTTCCTCCGGTGATCGCTGCCGCACCATAAAAAATAACATGCCGCCGACATATCCGGTTCTACGACATAAGTAGTTTTATGATAAGCCCCTTTCGGCATCACCTCGATAATTCTTTCCATCAAACTGCGTCTGCACACCCCAGTTTTCCATCATATTGCGTGTGATCCGGATATAAGAACCATCCGTCTTCTCACTTGTGATCTGAATATGCAGCCCTGCGGAAGCATCGGAGAAATCAAAAGCATGGCACTCAAAAACTGAGTACTCCTGCTGATGTCAAGTGACAACTGATCTGCCTTTGACTGATCTGCGCCGGCTTTTGGATTTCTCCGTCCACAAATCTTCACCGGCAGATGCCCTTCTGTTTCCAGATAAGTGATATTCGCACCAACTCCGGTGAGTGAAAATAATCCTGCATCGGTCTTTTTTCATCTGCTCTGAAGCTTCAATCGTATATTCCCCGTCGGAAAAACCAAGCATTGCCGTCAGAAAACGGGCGGCTGTCCCGGCACTTCCGACATTGATCACTGCCTGTTTCTTGGGAATATTTCCACCACAACCTAAAACAGTAACCGCCTTTTCCGACTCATTGATATCTACCATAAACCCCAAAGATACCAGACTCTCCAGAAAATGCCTTGAGTCATCAGAAAACAGCACTCCTTCTAACTTCACTTCACCATCCGATAAAGCTGCCATCAAAAGTGCACGGTTTGTCATGCTCTTAGATCCCGGCACATCCACCGTCCAGTCGACCGGTCTATCTAATCTTTTTACCTCATATTGTTCCTTCATATATTTTCATCCCTGCTATCAGTTTTCCTGCCTTTAAGCGCTTTTCCCATTTTAACATATTCCTGTTGTCACGAAAAGAGAAATCTTTTATAATGATTAAGATATATAATCTTATAATACATATTTTCAGGAGGAATATTTCATGGCTGGTTCATCATTCGGTACAATTTTTAAAATTACAACATGGGGCGAATCCCACGGGAAGGGACTCGGCGTTGTGGTGGATGGATGTCCTGCCGGACTGCCTCTTGATGAAAATGACATTCAGAAATTTTTAAACCGCAGGAAACCGGGTCAGTCAAAGTTTACCACCCCGCGGAAAGAAGATGACACAGTGTCGAGATTTTATCCGGCGTGTTTAAGGAAAAACAACCGGTACGCCGATCTCTCTTGTCGTGTACAATCAGAACCAGAAATCCAAAGATTACAGCGAAATTGCTGCCTGCTACCGTCCCGGACATGCGGACTATACTTTCGACCAGAAATACGGTTTCCGCGATTACCGCGGTGGCGGACGTTCCTCCGGACGTGAAACGATCGGAAGGGTTGCTGCCGGTGCGATCGCTGTCAAAATATTAAACCAGCTCGGCATCACATTTTGACTTACACCCGTTCCATCGGGCCGATCAGTATTTCATCACAGAATTTTGATGCCGCACAGATCAATGAAAATCCGCTCTACATGCCGGATGCCGACGCTGCGGAAAACGCAGAAAATTATTTAAATGCCTGCATCGCCGAACAGAATTCCTCCGGTGGTGTTGTGGAATGTATCATCCAGGGTGTTCCCGCCGGACTTGGCGATCCTGTCTTTGAAAAATTAAATGCGAATCTCGCAAAAGCAGTCATGTCGATCGGTGCAGTAAAAGGTTTTGAGATCGGTGACGGATTTGACGTTGCGAAAGCAACCGGAAAAAACGATAACGACGCCTTCCGCATCGGCGCTGACGGCAGACCGGTCAAAACAACCAACCATGCCGGAGGTATTTTAGGCGGAATGAGCGACGGAAGTGACATTATCCTGCGCGCCGCGATCAAACCTACACCATCCATCGCTGCCCCCAGCAGACTGTCAATAAAGATGGGGAAGAAATTGATGTGAGCATCAAAGGCCGCCATGATCCAATCATCGTTCCACGCGCCGTGGTCGTTGTGGAGTCCATGGCTGCCGTAACTCTTGTGGATGCCCTTTTTACAAATATGAGCGCAAGGATGGATTCTCTTGAAATGTTTTATCAACACTAATACTTTATAATTCATAGGACGCAATTTCCTATGAAGATTCGGGTGTCAAAAGGTGGCTCACAGCTTAGCTGCCGGTAGATTGCACAAAGCCGGGACTGTTTTTGTGACTTTGGGAGAAAATTAGTAAATCTTAGTATGCCTGTCTATTTACAGTAATGTTCTGCCACGGACGGCAGAACAAGGCTTCACGATCCATGGAAGGCTCGTTGAATGCCGTTTACGTCACTCTGTGAAAAACTGATTCAGGCATACTTAGTTTTTCTTATTCTCGGACAACGGAACAAAACAAGTTCGGTTTTGTGCAATTTGACAGACCCAAAATTGAAAACCACCTTTTTGACACCCGAATCCTATGAATCCTATGAATTATAAAATGCCGTCCATTCCTGGTCGGCATTTTTTTGTTATTCTTATGTAAGTAAACTAAGTATCATCTGGGCAGTCTCTGTCAGTCCCGTCCCGTTATCCATACTTCTCTTTTTGCATATAGCGATGAGCTTCCTCCTCTGTCAGGTTGTTACGTTCCATCAAGAGTGCTTTTGCTTCACTGATCAGATTCATCTCTTCCTCCGACCGCTCCTTCGGTTTTTGTCTTGCCTTTTTCCGCCTGCGCGTGATCATGTATTCCATCATTTCAACGGTCTGGAGCAGTTCATTGATCTTTAGCGGCGTCGATAAACAGACCAGATTTTCCACATCACGCTCACCACAGTTTCCCGGTGATGCCACGAGCAGCATTTCAAACTGAGGGGGGAGATATTCATGTAATTCCGTATACATCATATCCGCAAAACGGTAACCGCACACCATGACCCCGCCGTCCAGTTCATTTGCATTCTGCAAAGCCTGGGCGCCTGTCGTGCAGACGGCATCCACATGATGTCCGTTCTGCATCAGGATCTTTTGATATTACGCGCAGTATCCTGTTTCGGAAATGCAACGATAATGTTTGTCAAATCTTTTCCCCTTCATTCCTATATCAGATTTTATACAGGTAATTATTGATCTCCCAATCGGAAACCTGCGCACGATAATCTGCCCATTCCGATTTTTTTGGCCTCAATATATTTTTCCGTCGCTCTGCCCAGCACGTTCTGTAAATATTCGTCTTTTTCAAATTCTGCAAGTGCCTCTCCAAGGTCAGCCGGAAGTTCCTCGATACCGAGTTTATTTTTCTGTGACATACGCATCTCAAAAACATTTTCCGTCACTGCTGCCGGCGGCTCAATCTGATTCGGATACCATCAAGTCCTGCCTGCAAGCACACAGCAAAGTGTCAGATACGGGTTGGCTGCGGAGTCCGGACATCTGAGTTCTACCCTTGTACCCTCGCCTCTTGTAACCGGAATCCGGATCAGCGGGCTGCGGTTTGTAATGGACCATGCGATATAAATCGGCGCCTCATATCCCGGGACAAGACGCTTATAGGAATTGACAAGCGGATTGGTAATCGCTGCCATTCCCTTCATATGTTTGATAAGCCTCCGATAAACCAGTATGCTTCTTTGCTCAGTCCTAACTCGCCGTCCGGATCGTCAAAAATATTTTTTCCGTCCTTGCAGAGTGACATATTAACGTGCATACCGGAACCGTTGATTCCAAATTTCGGCTTTGGCATAAAACTTGCAAACATGCCGTGGCGTTTTGCGATCGTCTTGACTGCCAGCTTAAATGTCATGATATTGTCTGCAGTTTTGACTGCCTCATCATACTTAAAGTCAATCTCATGCTGTGCGGGAGCGACCTCATGATGGGATGCCTCAATCTCAAAGCCCATATCCTCTAATGTCAGCACCATATCACGTCTCGCATTTTCACCAAGATCGACCGGTCCCAGATCAAAATATCCGGCACGCTCCGTGCTCATCGTGGTCGGCTGCCCATCCTCATCCTGATTAAACAGGAAAAATTCACATTCCGGTCCGACATCAAAACGGTATCCCATCTGCGTTGCATCTTCCACTGCCTGTTTTAACATATAACGCGGATCTCCCTCAAAAGGTTTTCTGTCCGATGTATAAACATCACAGATGATCCTTGCAACCTTTCCCTGCTGCGGACGCCACGGAAAAATTGCAAACGTGTCCAGATCCGGATACAGATACATGTCTGACTCTCGATACGTACAAATCCCTCAATGGACGAACCGTCAAACATACACTTGTTGCTTAATGCTTTCTCCAGCTGACTGGACGTGATTGCCACATTCTTCATTGTTCCGAAAATATCCGTAAACTGCAGGCGGATGAATTCCACATCCTCTTCCTCTACCATATTAAAAATATCCTGTTTCGTATACCTGCTCATCAAAAATCACTCCTTCTTCATATACTGCAACACTTTATCGTAAGCCATCGGCCCTCCAAATAAATCGAGTGCGCTTCCAATGGTCACATTCAATCTGTTATTCCCCAGTTTCTTCAGTTCCAAAAGGTCTTCAAAACTGCCAACGCCCCCGGCATAAGTGACCGGTATCTTTCCCCCATTCGCCGAGATCTTTACCAGTTCCTTTTCAATCCCTTTTGCTTTTCCTTCGACATCCACAGCATGGATCAAGAATTCATCACAATAGGATGAAAGTTCGTCCAATAGTACGGTGCTGACCTCTTCATCTGTAAACTCCTGCCATCGGTCTGTCACTATATAATAGGTATCTTCTTTTTTTCTGCAGCTTAAATCAAGCACTAAACGCTCCCGTCCCACTGCAGCATTTAAGCGTTTTAAATTATCATAATTGATCTTTCCATCCCGGAACACATACGAAGTAACGATCACATGACTCGCTCCGGCATCCAGAAACTCTTTTGCATTTTCCGCTGTAACTCCACCACCGATCTGAAGTCCGCCGGGATATGCCCGCAGTGCATGTTCTGCCTGTTCACGCGTCGCTTTGTAATACTCACTGCTCACCGGATTCAAAAAATAATATGCCCTCCTTTGATTCCTTCTTTCTGATACAGCTTTGCAAAATAAGCGGCATCCTGCTCCGAGACAAAATTCTCCGTTGCCTGGTCTCCGGCATCCTTTAAACTTCCACCAACAATCTGTTTAACTTTTCCGTTATGGATGTCGATACAGGGACGAAACTCCATAATTTTCCCCCTTTTTCTTCTCTTCTTTTTTCACAGAATAACGTATTTTATCTGTGATGTTCTCTTTATTTAGGTAAAAAATGGGCGACGTAAGACCCTGCTCTGGCCCCGTCGCCTAAAGCCATCATATCACACATCAAATCATTTTTATGAACCATAATTTCTATAAGGTTTTTTCGCACGTTTTATTATTATTTCTAATATATATCTATTTTTATAAATTCACACTTATATCTCATTGACAGAGTATTTTTTTTTTTGCTATGATACAGAAACTAATATATCTTTTTTCATACAATTCAATAAGAAGAAAGTAAGCGAGGAAAATAAAATGGGAACAATTATCGGTGAAGGAATTACTTTTGATGATGTGTTTTAGTTCCACAGTATTCAGAAGTTACACCAAACATGATTGATCTGACAACGCATCTTACAAAAAAGGTCGTTTTAAATATTCCTATGATGAGCGCTGCAATGGATACCGTTACGGAGCAAAAATGGCGATTGCCATGGCAAGACAGGGTGGTATCGGTATTATCCACAAAAATATGTCCATTCAGGCTCAGGCAGATGAAGTCGACAAGGTAAAACGTTCAGAAAACGGCGTTATCACAGACCCATTTTTCTTATCTCCAGACAATACATTACAGGATGCTGACAACCTGATGGCAAAGTTCCGTATCTCCGGTGTTCCGATCACAGAGAACGGTCGTCTGGTCGGCATCATCACGAACCGTGACTTAAAGTTCGAAACCGATTTCACAAAGAAAATCAGTGAATCAATGACCTCCGAAGGTCTGATCACCGCTCCGGAAGGAATTACCTTAGAAGAAGCCAAAAAGATTCTTGCAAAAGCCAGAAAAGAAAAACTTCCGATTGTAGATAAGGATTTCAACTTAAAAGGTCTGATCACCATCAAAGATATTGAAAAACAGATCAAGTATCCGATTTCTGCAAAAGATGAACAGGGTCGTCTGCTCTGCGGTGCCGGTGTCGGTATCACTGGAAACATGATGGAGCGTGTCGATGCCCTGGTTGCTGCCCATGTCGATGTCATCGTTGTCGATTCCGCACACGGTCATTCCAAAAACATTCTGGAAGCCGTAAAGAAGATCAAGGCAAAATACCCGGATCTGCAGGTTATCGCCGGAAACATTGCAACCGGTGCTGCTGCACAGGCACTGATTGATGCCGGAGCTGATGCCGTTAAAGTAGGTATCGGACCTGGTTCTATCTGTACCACACGTATCGTTGCCGGTATTGGTGTTCCACAGATCTCCGCGATCATGGACTGCTATGAAGTTGCAAAAATACTCCGAGTTCGGCATCCCTGTCATCGCCGATGGTGGTATCAAATACTCCGGCGATATGACAAAGGCTATCGCAGCCGGTGCAAACGTATGTATGATGGGCAGCATGTTTGCAGGATGTGACGAAGCTCCGGGTACATTTGAGCTCTTCCAGGGAAGAAAATACAAAGTATACCGCGGTATGGGATCTCTTGCAGCCATGGAAAACGGCAAGTAAAGACCGTTACTTCCAGGAAGGTGCAAAGAAACTGGTTCCGGAAGGCGTAGAAGGCCGTGTTGCTTACAAAGGTTCCGTGAAGATACACTGTATTCCAGTTAGTCGGCGGTATCCGTTCCGGTATCAGGATATGTTTACACGCCTTCCTGTTTATGAAGACTCGACCGACAATGTAATCGGAATCATCAACATGAAAGACTTCCTGTTACAAAATGATACCCCGGAATTTTCCGTACGAAACCTTCTGCGGGAGCCATATTTTACATATGAGCACAAAAAATACTGCAGATCTGTTTCTGGAAATGCGTAAATCCTCCATTTCCCTTGCGATTGTGCTGGACGAATACGGAGTAACCGCAGGACTCATTACTTTAGAAGACCTGTTGGAAGAAATTGTAGGGGAAATCCGTGATGAATATGATGCCGATGAAGAAGACGATATCACCCGGATCAGTGATCGCGAATTCTATGTACTTGGTCCGCCAATCTCAACGATGTCAGTGAAGCGCTTTCCCTGCACTTTACTTCGGATGATTATGACACCATAGGAGGATATTGTCTGGGTCTTCTCGATCATCTGCCGGAAAAAAAACGAAATCATTTTAACAGATAATAATATTCTTCTCCGTATTGACCGGATGGAAAAAAAACAGAATCGAACGGATTTATATCCGGCTTCCGGAGCCGCTGGAGGAAACAAGTTCCGAACAAAAGTCTGAAGAATAATCCGTAAATTCTGAGGGCTGCTTTGGCAGCCCTCATTTTTATGCCAGCAGCTGTCGAAGCCACACACGAAGAGAATCCTCCGTGATCCATTTCGAATCTCCGGCAAGACCTCCCCTTTCTTTTGGAATCAGATTCTGTCCGGCATCCTCAAAATATTTTTTGCTGATAAACCGGCAATGAAACGAAATAATCTTTCCCCTCGGAAAATCTTCATCCAGATCTTTCGGTTTTACCGGATCGGGATCTTTGGAATCCGGTTTCGGATCTTCCCTGTCAGTCCCCGGAGTTTCCGGATCAGGGTCTGTTGGATCAGGTCCCTGCCGGATCAGGGTCTGTCGGGTCAGGTCCCTGTCGGATCAGGGTCTGTCGGGTCAGGGTCTGTCAGATCATCTGTGTTCTCCGTCTTCCACACTCCATAAAGATCAATTTTCGGACTGTATCTGATTATCCAGCTGTCCTTTACCACTGCCCCACATTTTAAGTCTGCTTTTTTGCATCCGGCTTCATTGCCCATCCAACCAGTTTTTTTCCTTTCGTTTTCCACCCGATATTTTCCAAAGGCACTTTTCCATAACCATACGTCATTGTCTGCACATCCATTTCCGTATCATCTTTTGAACTGTTCCGGTGAAAGAAAATCTGCAGTTTCTTTTTTTCTGTCCATAGGCCACACACCGCACATCATTTGTCACATAAAATTCCTGTCTCTCTCTATACCCGTAACAATCTCCTCTCCATTCTGCAAAATCATATCCTTTCTTTGCTTTTGCTTTTAAACATGCCGTGTATCCATAACAATACTCTCCACCACCGGAAACCGATGCAATCCCTTCCCCTGCAATCGCATCCACCCAGAAAAACAATCCCTGAATTTCTTTGTGGAAATAATTGTGAAAGGAAGTGTATGACTCTCTGCTCCAGCTTTCCGCACCGGAAATCCCCTGATAAGTCGTATATACTTTTCCAGAAACCGGCCCCTGATCATTCATGGTTCCCTGCGCTTTTCCTTTCCTTACCACAATCATACAGGCATCCATCACCATAGACGCTTTGCCTTTATTTAATGCCTGACTTGCCTTTGCATTCAACCGGTCCTTCAGGTCTCCCAGTGTCAGCGCATACAGATTATATTCTGCACCACCTTTTCTGACACGATGCACCGCATACATATAGTTTCCGCCTAGTTTAAAATACATCGTCTGCAGTTTTTTCCCGGAAGAATCCTTTACCGACAACTTCCATCCGATTGTCCGGCAGCGGATATCCGAACTTGCCAGATTTGCTTTGGTTGCATAATAGATCATCCCATCGGTTTCCGAGAACGGGAAAAAAGCATACATTATTTCCATACTCCTGATAATAACTGTATGCATTTTCTGATATTCCAGCATAAATGTCTGTCTGTCTGAACGGAAGAAATGTTACCAGCAATGCCACGACCATCCCGAACACCACAATTTTTATCTTTTTTTTTTCCATTAACCGATTGCCACCTCCCAGTATTCACATAATAATCTTCCGTTTTCATCCTGCTGTCCCCGGTATATACCCCGATAAACTGATATATCTTCTCTCTTTTTGCAAGTGTTTTTGTATAATCCGGAAGTTCCTTTTCCGACGGAAATACACACACCGCTTTCTCCTGCATAGTAATTTTCCTGACCGGACAGTCCTTCTTTTGTAAAAAATCTTTTATCAGCCTGTCCAATTCCTTTCCCCCGAGCTTTCCCTTGGTCCACTTACGCATCAGAACATCCATTTCTTTTTTGATATTACGGTCAGTAACGCTTCCATCGCTCTGGTAATACAGCCATTGCGGTGTCAACAGATCCGTATCCTGTCTCTGTTTTCCTGTTATGAGGCCGGATGTGAAATATCTCCTGCATGCGCTGCAGAAGATACATATTTTCCGTCACACAGCACAGATAATAACAGGGAAAACAGCATTGCGGTCACACATGCCGCAATTGTCAGTGCAAGAATCAACGCATGTTTTCCTTTGGTTGTCAGTCTCCCTTTTCTGCTCATATCTCCTCCTCTTGCGGCCATATTTCTTCCGTCTCTGTTTCCTCTTCGATTACTTCCGTTTCTACCAGTATCGTTTTATCGCATGCTATGGACTTATGAAATCCTCCCGGAAGTACAAAATCTTCCGTTACCCTTACCGAAATAACACCCGAAACCATATCACAGCTTTTTACATCAATGGAAACCCTTGATGCCGTATGTAACTGCTGCCGGATTTCCTGCCGGACAAATGCTTCAACCTCCGTGTCCGACACTCCAGTCGCATAATACCGGTTCAGATGATATTTAAGTACCTGCGAAATACAGTTTTCCATTTCATTTTTTCTTGTGGAAATACTGTAGATACTCAGACAGGAAACGATCGTATAAACTGCGATCATACAGCCCAGTATTCCTAATATTATGTTTTTCATCGACTCCTCCAGTACCCTTCAAACGCTCCCGTGTCTGTTTCACACAGTGCGCGGCTCTTTGGAATTCCCTTTTCCACAAACACGCTCATTTCCGACACCAGCGCAATCAATACCAGTGCCGTCACAACTGCAATTGCCGTGCCTGCGTATTGTCTGATCAGTTCCTTCATCAACAGCCTCCGTTTCCCCAAACCTCGATCATCTGCATAATCAATCCCTGTCTGGACAGCAAAAACTGTCCCAGCGTGCCAAAAAAAAACACAACTCCTCCCACCGCAGCCAGTACCGCACTGCCGTATTCTTTTACCACTGCTGCCATATTCTATACCCCCCAGCAATCAATTGCAGAACTTTTCCGAGTCCTGCCACAACCCCTGTACCAATCACAAATAAAATTCCGCCAATTCCATATTCTTCTATGATCTGTTCCATCCCATCTTCCTCCTTTTACTTTGCATAGCTTACAAATGTATGCTGTCTGTTAATTCCCAGAAAAGCAACCTGAAACGGAAACTGCATTTCGACTTTTGCCATATTGACCCCATCCATTCCATAAGGTATCTGACTGACCTGCGAAACGGTTGCCACCGTGGAATTTTCATTAAAAATGTTACTTTCAGCTGATATCCGGCTTCCTCGCTCTGCAGAAAACACTGTCGTACCACGCCGGTATTAAAATCACTGTTTTCGATCTCGTCGACAATCCGTGCCTGCATATCCTGTGCATTCATCACTTCCATATAGGCTGCCAGAATTCCCATTGCTGTCACCGCCATAAAAAGAGTCAGGAATACTCCCATGAATGCCTTTATGATCTGGCTCATTTTGTATCCTCCTCCCTTTTATCCAAGTCCTGCCCCTGACAGAAATGTCATCATAAACACTGCCATATCCACAAGAAGTTTTAATGACGCTGTCAATACCGGTGCAAGAAACAACAGATACATTCCACTGCTCAGATTTTTAAGCCGTCCCTTTTCTGCGACATCCAGCATCTCCAGATTCCGGTCAATCAGTTCCCCGATCTGCCGGTCTGCCCTGCCACTGTTTCCCATGGAAACGGAAAAGAGCATACTCATGGCAGAATGTACTTCCGGTATCTGAAAGCTTTTCAAAAACCGATGGTAGGGAAGCACGGACTCCGGTTCCATTTCCAGCTGGCCAACCAGTATATCCAGATCCCGTCGCAACACCGACGAAACATGCTCCTGTGATTTCTGCAAAGCAACCTGAACATTTTCACTCTGCAAAAGCAGTACAATATCCATCAGCCATCCCGGAAATGCACACTTGATACTGCGTACCAGCGTTTTTTGGCAACCGCCCGTCCTACCCGGTGCTGATTTGCCATCAGAGCAACCAGAAGCAGTGCCGCCGCTGTCATCAGCTGATGTCCAAAATAATATGCAGCTGCTGCACCTGCCGCCGTCACAACAGCCAGAACTACCGACAAACGTTTCTCTTTCCGCTCATCATACCGGTAATATGCTTCTATTTTCTTTGCATCTGCCTCATCGGTATGTCCATCCAGGGCCAGCCAGTCGATGGCGAGATATTTCTGCGCTCTCGTAAAAATCAGATCATCAAGGATCACAACTACAATCGTAAGCACCTGAGAAATCAAATTTTTACTGATATCAATTTCCATAACCGGCAGATATAAAATCATCCCGCATATCAACAATGACGCAGCAATTGACATTACAATATCCACAAACATTTTCCTGCGTTCCTTCATAGAACCACAAATCCGCTGCTCCCATCTCTTTTTATCCGCCAGAAGCAATTCCACCGGTCTTTCTATTGCTCCTCCGTAAATCTCTACATGTACAATAAAATCATGTACATTTTTTATCCGGCTGCAGGCATATTCCCGTTCGATCATCTGCAGGGAATCCCGCATGACATCAGTTTCATCAAATGTCATATGCATATGATCAATGGCTTTTTGGAGAACTCCGCGCATCGGACCATCCACCATCGCCGCATCTACATTCACCAGTGCTCTCTCCACTTTTTCTTCTTTGACGAAAGCATACAACAGCATATCCAGGTACTCGGATACCTCCTCAAATTTTCTCTCGTATACGATCTTTTTTTGTACCATTTCCGGTGTCCGGAAATCCGAAGCAGCAGAAAACCGCCAATGACAACCGTCGTAATCCAGTGAAGTTTTAAGAGCAGATGCAACGCATACAGTGCCGACAGTACAACCAGATAAATCATGTTTCCACCTCCCTGTCTGCATCCTTTCCAAGCTGCTGGTCCAAAAGGCTGCAAAGCAGCGGGTTGTCAACTCCCTCTCTTTTAAACCGCCGCAACAGCGATTCCGGAAATTCTTTCAGCACCAGTTTTCCATCGGTCACTGCCATAATAATTTTGTTTTTTTGGCCTTCTCTGTCAAAAAAACATACCTGGTCAATATAACGGTACACCTGACCGGCCCCGTTCTTTTTTTTCGGATCAGAACCCCGACATCCATTGCCTGATAGATATCGTTTTCCAGACGATCCGCATCCACACGCGTTTCAAGCATATTTAAAATCCGGTCCGGGATATTCCGGACATCGTCCGTATGCAGGGTGGTCATTCCCCGTACTCCCGTTGACCACCCTTCCAAAAGGTATTTCACCTCCTTGGAACGCGCCTCCGAGAGCATGATCCATTTAGGATTTAACCGCAGGCTTGCCTTGATCGCATCCGCATAATCAAACCGGTCATTGACCCGCATCTCAATACAGTCTTTCCCCGGATTCGTTACGGAATACCGGATCTCCATGGTATCTTCGATTGTGATGACACGCTCATTTCCCGGAACATACTGGGAAAAAAATTTTACACACCGTCCTTCCAATTCCCGGCATCCCGCAAAAAATCAGATTCATTTTCGTCAGCACGCAATTGACCAGTACTGCAAGAATATCCCTGCTGCAATACTGTTCCTGCAGTGCCTTTTCTGCTGTCAGCCGAATGACCGGCGGTGTTTTCCGGATGCTGATACTGCGCCCGGAACGTGCGATCGACTCATGCAGAACTGTCACCCGCAGCTCACTGGTTTCTGCCTCCAGCTCCGGATTCTGCTTGTTAAACTGCTGACTGACCACATTTGCAATCCGCTGGGTAAACTGTTCTACAAATGCCAAAGTCATATTCTCATCCACATACGCCTGATTCACCCGGTAACGTTCGTTATAGATATTGGTCAGCCAGATCTCCCGCCCATTGTAATCGACATCTGTGATCTCTTCGTTCGCAATATATTTCCACAATGGACCGAAAATACTCTTTTCCAAGTTCCATACAGCCTCCTTAGGGTGTTGGCAGACCGGTATTTTTGTTCGCCTGGTCAATAAAATTTTTTCACCAGTGTCTGAAACGCACTTCCGATCGGTCCGCTTGTATCCGTTCCCACAACTGCTGTAATGACAAGGATCACTGCAAGAATCGCTACCACGGTAATTAAAATACCGCCATATTCCTGAAATATTTCTTTCATATTTTCATTTTCCTCCTGTATGAAGGACGTTCTTATGGGAAACCACAGAAGAATATCTGTGGGTACAAAAAATGCGGCGATTGCATCACATGCATTGCCGTACTGAAAAAAAAGATATTTTACTATACCGTTTTTGGGTTTTTGTAAATAGTTCTTTGGTACTAAAAAGGACTTCCTCACCGGGAAGCCCTTCTTTTTTTGCTTTTACCTTAGTCATCCACTCTATTTTTCTGCCAGAAATTTTTCTGCTGCAGCCATGCGTACCACAACAACAAATACATTTGCTGCCTGCTCAAGTTCGGCAAGCGACGGATACGTCGGTGCAATACGGATGACAGAATCCTTCGGATCTTTTTTGTAAGGGAACGGGGAACCCGCACCGGTCAGTACCACCCCTGCCTCTTTACACTTTGAAACAATCTCCTTTGCGCATCCTTCCGGTGCCTCGAAGGAAATAAAATATCCTCCAAGCGGATGCATCCATGTACCGATTCCGCGGGATGCCAGTTCATCGGAAAAAATCTTCTCAACAAGCTCAAATTTCGGACGAATCAGATCTGCCTGTTTTTCCATATGTGCCTTGATGCCATCAACATTCTTAAAAAACTTCACATGACGCAGCTGGTTAATCTTATCATGGCCAATGGTCTGGATCGTCAGACGCTTCTTGATATCCGCAATGTTTGCCTCTGAGGAAGCGATTGCTGCAATACCGGAACCCGGGAAGCTGACTTTGCTGGTAGAACAGAATTCAAATACCATATCCGGATTTCCTGCCTTTTTGCACTCCTCTAAAATATCCAGAATCTGTGCCTGGTCTCTTTGTAGAGATGATGTACCACATAGGCATTATCCCAGAAAATACGGAAATCTGCGGCTGCCGGCTTTAAGGCTGCAAATCTGCGGGACCGTCTCATCCGAATAGACCACACCCTGTGGATTGGAATATTTCGGCACACACCAGATTCCTTTTACCGTCTCATCGTTATTCACATATTTTTCTACCAGATCCATATCCGGTCCATTCTCTGTCATTGGGATGTTGATCATCTCGATACCGAATGTCTCTGTGATTGCAAAATGTCTGTCATATCCCGGAACCGGGCAGAGGAATTTTACCTTATCGAGCTTACACCATGGAGTGTTGCCACAAATACCAAACATTTCTGCACGGGCAACCTGATCATACATGATATTCAGGCTGGAGTTACCATATATAATCACATTTTCCGGTTTCGTTCCGATCACATCTGCTATCAGTTTTTTAGCTTCCGGAATACCATCAAGGACACCATAGTTTCGCAGATCGGTGCCGTTTTCACTCTTTAATGCAGTCTTGGAATCAAGCACATCAAGCATTCCCATGCTTAAATCAAGCTGGTCTGCTCCCGGCTTTCCTCTGGACATATCCAGTGCAAGACCCATGCCTTTTATTTTTTCATATTCGGCTTTGAGTGCGGTCAGCTCCTGTGTGAGTTCCTCTTTGCTCATCTCCTGATAGGTTTTCATGGTAAGTTTTCCTCCTTATTATTCCTCTGGATTTTCTTTGATTTTTTTTTATAATAGGCGCGAATCTGCTGCTCATATCCGTTTTCCGACGGCTCATAAAAACCTCACCGGTCAGTCCGTCCGGCAGATACTGCTGCTTCACGTAGTGGTTTTTATAATCATGGGCATATTTGTAACCTTTTCCGTGCCCAAGCTTTCCTGCCGATTTGTAGTGGGCATCCTGCAAATGCACTGGTACCGGCGGTGTCTTTGTCTCCTGCACTACACGCATGGCCTTATCAATGGCATTGATCGCGGAATTACTCTTTGGCGCACTTGCCATATAAGTAACTGCCTGTGCCAGTACAATCCGTGCTTCCGGCATTCCGAGCCGCTCCACCGCCTGTGCCGCAGCTACTGCAACCTGCAATGCCTGCGGATCCGCATTCCCGATATCCTCAGATGCCAGAATCATGATTCTTCTGGCAATAAATTTCACATCTTCCCCGCATAAAGCATCCGTGCCAGATAATACACCGCGGCATCCGGATCTGATCCACGCATGCTCTTGATAAAAGCAGAGATCGTATCATAGTGATTATCTCCCGTCTTATCGTAGTTGATGACCCGCTTCTGAATGCACTCACTGGCCACATCCAGTGTAATGTGAATGATCCCATCCTCACTCCGGTCCGTGGTCAGAATTCCAAGTTCAATGGCGGTCAGCGCTGCACGCGCATCTCCGTTTGCCATGTCAGCTAAAAACTCCAGCGCATCATCATCCATCTGTGCATGGTAAGACCCCATGCCCTTTTCCGTATCATTGACCGCCCGAAGCAGCAATGTACGGATATCCTCCGTGGAAAGTTTCTTTAACTCAAAAATGACGGAGCGCGACAAAAGCGCAGGATTCACTTCGAAATACGGATTTTCCGTTGTGGCTCCGATCAGAATGATCGTGCCGTCCTCGACAAACGGAAGCAGATAATCCTGCTGACTCTTGTTGAAACGATGGATCTCATCGATAAACAGGATCGTTTTCTTTCCATACATGCCCTGATTGTTTTTTGCCGCGGCAACCACTTCCTCCATGTCTTTCTTGCCCGCCGAAGTCGCATTGATCTGCATAAACTCCGCACTTGTGGTATTGGCAATCACTTTCGCCAGCGTCGTCTTTCCCGTACCGGGTGGCCGTAAAAGATGATGGAGCTGAGTTTATCCGCTTTGATCGCACGGTACAGCAATTTGTCTTTCCCGACGATGTGCTGCTGCCCGACAACCTCATCAAGTGTGGTCGGACGCAGCCGTGAGGCAAGCGGTGACTCATCCTTCATATTCTGTTGTCTCATATACTCAAATAAATCCATTCGTATCCAATCCCCATATGAATATCATTCAAGATCTTTTTGAATAATTTTTGTGTGTATCCTGCATTTTTATTCTTTGCAGGAATTTTTCCACAAACTTCTTTACGCTTTGTTCTTTGCGATATTTCTATGTAATTTCTATTATTCTTTCATTTCCCGCTTATCTCATTTTGAAAGAAAAAGCGTCAGGAAATTCATTTCATCCTTATAAGGATACATGATTTCCTGACGCTTGACAAGTTATTATTGAGATTTTTTTACATAAATATTGCTTTTATTTTTGTACAGATGCTGTAAGTGCACCATCCTTCACGTCAATGAGGATCGTATCTCCCTGCCGTACCTGATCTTCGAGAATCAGTTTTGCAGAGAGGGTCTCTACATGCTTTTGCAGGAACCGCTTCAATGGTCTTGCACCATAAACCGGATCGTAACCATGTTCAACCACAAAGTGCTCCGCTTCCGGTGACAATGCCACCTTGATCTCACGATCAGAAAGACGTTTGTTCAGATCATCCATCAGCAGACGTATGATGCCACCAATATTTTCTTTTGACAGTGGCTTAAACATAATAATCTCATCCAGACGGTTCAAAAATTCCGGTCGGAAATGTCCCTGCAGATCTTCCATGACTTCTTTTTCTGCCTCCGGCGAAATGTTGCCGTCTGCATCAATGCCATCCAGCAGATACTGCGATCCAAGGTTACTGGTCATAATAATGATCGTGTTCTTGAAATCTACGGTACGTCCCTGTGAATCTGTGATTCGCCCGTCATCAAGTACCTGTAACAGCACATTGAATACATCCGGATGTGCTTTTTCCACCTCATCGAACAGTACGACGGAATATGGTTTTCTGCGGACTGCCTCGGTGAGCTGACCGCCCTCATCGTATCCAACATATCCTGGAGGCGCTCCGATTAGACGGGAGACGGAATATTTCTCCATGTATTCACTCATATCAAGACGCACCATGTTGGATTCATCATCAAACAGGCTGGCAGCAAGTGCTTTTGCAAGTTCGGTCTTGCCGACACCGGTCGGTCCCAAAAACAGGAACGAACCAATTGGTTTGGTCGGATCTTTGATTCCTGCTTTGGAACGGATAATCGCCTCGGTCACTTTGGTAACACCATCGTCCTGGCCTACCACACGTTTGTGGAGTTCCTCATCCAGGTGCAGTGTCTTGTTCCGCTCGCTTTCGCTTAACTTCGCAACCGGGATTCCCGTCCAGCGGGAAATAATCTTTGCAATCTCTTCATCGGTGACATTTTCGTGTACCAGAGACAGATCACGGTCTTTGAGTTTATCTTCCTCAATTTCCAGTTCTTTCTGTAATCCAGGCAGTTTACTGTACTGCAATTCCGCAGCTTTTTCATAATCTGCGTCACGCTGTGCTGCCTCGATCTCCTTCTTTGTGCTCTCAATCTGCTCTCTGACCTTGCTGACATTGTCAACTGCATCCTTTTCGGTGCTCCACTGCGCTTTTCTGGTATTAAACTCATCACGCAATTCTGCAAGTTCTTTCTGCAGATCAGCCAGACGCTCCTGACTCAGATGATCGGTTTCTTTCTTTAATGCCGTCTCCTCGATCTGCATCTGCATGATCTTCCGGTTCATCTCGTCAAGCTCTGCCGGCATGGAATCCAGCTCGGTCTTTATCATTGCACAGGCCTCATCGACCAGATCAATTGCTTTATCCGGCAGGAACCGGTCTGTGATATAACGGTTGGAAAGAACTGCTGCCGTAACAAGTGCAGAGTCCGTAATCTTAACGCCGTGGAATACTTCGTAGCGCTCCTTTAAGCCACGCAGAATGGAAATCGTATCCTCTACGGTCGGCTCATCAACCTGAACCGGCTGGAAACGGCGCTCCAGGGCGGCATCTTTTTCGATATACTCACGATATTCATTTAAGGTTGTGGCACCGATACAGTGCAGTTCCCCACGCGCAAGCATTGGTTTTAACAGCTGTCCGGCATCCATTGCTCCATCTGTTTTTCCGGCACCCACGATTGTGTGCAGTTCATCAATAAACAGAATGATCTGTCCATCAGAATTTTTGATATCATCAAGAACCGCTTTCAAACGCTCCTCAAATTCACCACGATACTTCGCACCGGCGACCAGTGCACCCATATCCAGGGCAAACAGCTTCTTGTCTTTTAAGCCTTCCGGTACATCGCCTTTTACGATACGCTGTGCCAGGCCCTCGACAACGGCAGTCTTGCCGACACCCGGCTCACCGATCAGCACCGGGTTATTTTTGGTCTTACGGGAAAGAATCCGAACCACATTCCGGATCTCCTCGTCACGGCCGATCACCGGATCAAGTTTCTGCTGTCTTGCACGCTCCACCATATCATAACCGTACTTTTCCAGTGTATCATATGTTGCTTCCGGATTATCGGAAGTGACACGCTGATTGCCGCGGACGGTAGACAGTGCCTGCAGAAACCGTTCCCTTGTCAGCCCATATTCTTTCATCAGTGCTTTCATCGCTGGATTTGGATATTTGAGCATTGCAAGGAAAATATGCTCGACAGAGACATATTCATCTCCCATTGCCTTTGCCTCATCCTCTGCATGGATCAGTACATTGTTTAAATCTTTTCCGACATAGACATTGCTGTTGCTGCCGGATACTTTGACGCGCGCATCCAGTTTGCTGATCGCATTCTGGGTGAAATGCTGTACGTCAATTTCCATTTTCTCTATCAGTTTCGGGATCAGTCCCTCTTCCTGCTGTAACAGGGCAACTAACAGGTGCTCCTGCTCAATCTCCTGATTTCCATAGTCGTAGGCACGCTTTTCGCAGTTATTGATCGCTTCTACCGACTTTTGTGTAAATTTCTGTATGTTCATAGCAAGCCCTCCTCTTAACTATCATCATGTCACTGTGCTGTTTTTTCATCCCAGTTACTATTTTTCTCGATTACGATATTGTTATACACCCGTTTTTAGCACTCGTCAAGTATGAGTGCTAACAAAAATTCTAAAGTTTTTATAAACATTGGAATATATTGTCGAATTGTCTGAAAATTGTTTTAGACATAAGTTTTTTCAATGTGACGGAAGAAGGGGGATATTCTCTTTCTCCAGAAACATCTGTTATTAATTGTAACGGATGTTTTGCCGATATAATAGACAACACAAACGATGATCTATTACAGAAAGGAACTTTTCATGCAGATTTATTTATCACTGATGTCCCAGAAGAATCCCTCATCCGATTCCTCATCCTATGATCTTTCTTCTCCTCAGGGACGCATGCTCTATGTGAGAGAAACAACCAATGCCGCATTTTCTTCCTGGACTTCTCCCCTGCAAAGACAGGGCCCTGCCTGATACGCAGGAAAAAAAAACAGGAAATGCTCTCCCCGCATTATGGGAAAATTAAAAAGTGGGAAGAAACTTTCTGCCAAAGAGCTGGATTTTCTGCGGCGTACCGATCCAATTCTGTATGCCCACGCCCTACGCGTCCAACGAATGGCGGAGGCTTTAAAACAGCAGCTCTCCCATGCAAAAAGCAAACAGGAAGCAAATGATATGATTACATCCGCGATTGCCGGGGTCTCGGACAAAGATCCGGACAAAGAATATCTGCTGGCTGCTTACAATGAAGTTTCAAAATTTTCATAAATCACCGGCTTATCAGCGTCTGCCAAACACTCCGGAAGATGCCAAAAAAAAAAACGAACAATCCGAATGCTCATTTTCCGATGATGAGGACACGAATGACGATACGGATGATCTCCTGTCATGGACACCCGCTTCAGGAAATTATTGATGCGGCTCCAACACTAGAATGTCAGGGGCTAGGCTTATATAGCTGGAACATTATTATTTCAAGTAGTGTTCCAGCTTTTCATTTACACACAGACGGATTTCCTCTGCAACACGTTCACAGTATGTCTTTTTCATACCCGCCTGCACACCAACTGCTACTAATTCCTTTTCCCCGGATTTTGCCATTTCCATCTACAGTGGTTGTGTGCTCACCATAATACGTATTACTGTAAGTAAGATCATAGGCAGGACTTAAACGCCACATATCATCCTTTTCATTATAAATGTAGGTAAAGTTTTTAGAATGATCATCACGATTATGTGCGAATACATTAAAACACATACGACGATACATATTTTCCACATCCTCTGTACAATCCCTTGTCAGAATTTTTGTCAACTTCATCAATTCATGATAGTCCAGACTTGGTTGATTAAAATCTAACTCCAATAAGGCAGCCGCAGTTAACATATGTGCCCTTTTTATTTCATTCTTTTCTATTCTTCGATCAAATCTCTTTGTTCCAAAATATCCCGGACATATATCTGATGAAAAAAAGCCGTGTTTCACTCATTACAATTCCACAGGCTTTTGCACACAGAGAATAATCGTATTCCATTTTTCCCACATCTTTTTTGTCCACATGTGCCGGAAATTTAATAATCCAGTTTTCCATCTATTTCCGTCATAATCTTAGGTCTTGCACCACCACTGGTTCCTCCCAGCCGATACAATTCATCTAATTTCTCCGAATATTGCGTGCTTAATATTTTCTGGCAATGCACAGATAGTTCGTCCAGATCATCATCTGTTGTCCCATCCCAATCTCCTTCTTGATGGTCAAAAGATTCCCGAATTTTCATTTCCATTACGATATGATATAATACGTTCAGCAATAAATTTGCGTACGACAACCAGAGATCAATTCCCTCTCGAAATTTTTGTATTCGGAGAATCCATCCCTGTTTTGATTGGATAGAGTTGTTCTATTCTGGCTCTGACGGCACTCAGCAAATTTATTTGTTACTTTTTGAGAAGTTTAGGCTTTAAGATGATGTTCTCGGCGGCAACCGGTGAACATCCCAGTTTCTTAAGTACATCTTCTCCATAGTAAAAATTCGCTGAATGTTTCGTATGGGCTACGGTTGTTCAGCTTTTTTCTTTTATAAGAATTGATATGGTTCATCATCAGAGTAATATCCTGTTGTGTCAGTTCATCGAAACTGCTTCCTTTTGGCAGGATACGACGTATCAATTCATGGTTGACTTCACAGGCTCCTTTTTGATAAGGAGCACTTGGATCGCAATAAAATATCTTTGTCCTATTGCATGGAATGGTGCTGCGTTTTTCTATTTCCTTTGGTTTGAAAACTCACTTCCGTTATCTGTCAAAATAACTGGAAACAAGCGACTAAATGTTTTTTTGCCCCAAGAGCTTCATCCAATAAGTTTATGATCTCTATTACAGAGGCTGATGTATTTGCATCCCGCAAAAAAGCCAGCATGAGACTGCTTTCTACAAAGTGTATGGTAAGAAGACATTTTCCTCCCACACGACCAATCACACTATCCATTTGTACAATGGTCGTTTCCGGGTGTGCTCCCAGATATTTTGAAAGTCGGTGTAGCTTCGTTCAATACGGCAGCCCCGGTCAACTTTAAATTCAGGCTTCTTATAACGGGGACGGTATTTCACTTTACGGGGCAGATCAATATTTCTGATATCAAAGAGCTGGGCATCCACGTAGTTATACAATGTCTTTTCACTACACATCAGTTCATCTACATGATCCAGATAGATCTGATGAAGCGACTGCCCATTTTTAACCAAAGGACTGATGATCCGATTAATTCTTGCAATATCATCTTCGTTGGACATGATACCTGTTCTGGCTTCCGAAACAGCATGATGTGCTCTCTCATGTGCATCTGCCGGATCATAAATACGTTTTAATAACGTACATTTCGGCAGCTGACTGCAGCCATTACAAACATAAGGCGGCTTATTTTTGACAGAACAGACATCTTCTACAAAGTCAGGACAATGTAAGGTGCATTCAGAGCACAGGCTGCATTTGTAAGCGGATTGGTGTGTACAGCTTGTTCCGCAAATCCTTTTTGCTTTGCATGTAGCACGGAATTTACAAGGATTATACGGATATCCAGGACGACCGCTTTTCTTGTCATAGGAATACTTTTTAATCTCCTTGGCAATGGTTGTACGGTCCTTTCCTAACTCTGTACCAATTGCCCCAAAGGAGGCATTCTCCTGAAGGCGTTGAGCAATAATCATTCGATCTTCATAAGATAAAAACTTTGACATGGTGACTCCTTTCCAGCCGCCAGAAATCAAAGCATAACAGAAAAGAGACCAACTATCCAGTCAGTCTCAATTCATTTGTAAAAGAAAATCCATACCTTTCTTTTACACTGATAGCTATTAACTTTTACACTTATCCAAGATAGCGGGTATGGAATCTTGTAAATCCTGCAGAAGTGGATAATCCCGCACCCGCGCCAATGATCATGGCCTCCGCTTTCTGCAGTGCCTGTTTCAGACGCTCTGTTTGTACACTTTTTGCAGTTTGATGTTTTTATACTGCAAAATGGTGGATTATTGCCCCTACACTTTGCTCCCATACATGGGCACCACGATACACTTTTCGTCATATTTACTTCCATCGGTTCTCTTATCCATTCCATTTCATCACCTCCTTTACACTTCCTTCGTTTCTTCATATTCCAAAATGTCACCCGGCTGACACTGTAATACTCTACAAATCGCTTCCAATGTAGAAAACCGAATCGCCCTAACCTTTCCAGTTTTTATATTCGACAAATTTACATTCGATATTCCCACTTCTTCTGCAAGTTCTTGCAGGGAAATTTTTCTATCGGCCATCACCCGATCTAACCGTAATACAATTGGCATCTTATATTTCCTTTACTTTATCTATAATATTTCATCAGCCTCTTTCTGCAATTCGTACCCATGTTGAAAAGAAACACCAATGAAATAAATACAGATTCCTACTATAACAGCTGCTCCAATAAAATGATCCGTTCCTTTCCATTCTACCCCTTTTATAATCTGGCATGCTGCTAAACTTAAATATTTCAGGCATTTAATAACCGGATATCCGATTACAAAAACATAAGGCTATCCCCCACATTTTCAAATTGTTTTTTTACTTTATTTTCGTTCTTTCTTTCAAACATTTTTATTCTCCTTTCTTGTATATCACAATTTCACTTTTTATGTTTGTCAATATATTTTTAATGTTTATCGTTAATTTATGACAAAAAAATCCCAAGAGCGATGCCAGCATCGATACTCATGCCACAAAAAGAGCCACACAGCACTCCTGCTGTGTGGCTCCTTCGATATTTCATTATCCTTCAATCGCAATATATTTGTTTTCTTCTACCGCTTTCTTTGCCTCTTTCTTCGGCACGAACAGCTTTAAGATACCATGCTTA
>VOFB01004210.1_pt1 | contig 26415 bp, 56 predicted proteins | sample 5384141 | NCBI WGS metagenome assembly VOFB01 (sample SAMN12384721, study PRJNA508395) | human gut metagenome | isolation source: healthy gut A | host: Homo sapiens | reverse complement strand
ACTCCCTCAATGAATCGCGACGTATACTTTTAACATATCGTTCCGCTTCACGTCTTGCACTGACCATGTTTTTATCATCATTATCCCATATATCAACACCTTCAGGCGCGGTCATTACAGGTAAACCTGCCAAATCGTTCAATTCCTATACCCTCAATTTCTTGTATTCGCTTTTAAAGTACCAAGAGCGGTACGAATTACGCAATATACTGCGTCCTTCAGGGGTTTCCTTTACTGCTTTTCGTACGGAATAGCAATAATTTATTTGCAGGAATTGTGATTAAATCAAACTTCGGCGGTGGCATTTGCGTTAATCCCAACAGATTATCATTATCATCATATTCCCCTCTGTACAAAGTTTCCTGTGAACGTATCGGTAACTTCTGCCACCCTATTCGACCGTCATTATATTTACTGTTCAGACGAATATCTTTTTACGTCCCATTCGACGCTTATATACAATTTCGTGAGCACTCCATCCGTATGTCAACATAGACAATATTTCTGATATTGTGTCAATCCACGTTTCAGTCATATCATTCATACATTGCCACACAAAATCAGCCGCTTCCTCATCCGCTGGAGTATTGCCGCCTGGTTGAGTGTCCCATGAACAACCTCGTATTAGCATATCAACCGCAAATAAAATAGCTCAACTACATCATCATTGTCAGCCATTTCACGATATGTTTCTATACCCTTTTTTTCCTTGCAGTTCCGGTAAGAATTCCTCGTAAAAATTCCGCCTGTACGCTTTTTGACCTGCACGACCAAATTCTTTCATGTAACCCATATTTCAGTCACCTCATCATCCATTCGCTTTCTTTTTTCAGACCGTCACTGATATTTGGCATACTGCCTGTGTATTTCTTTATCTTTCCAAGATATACCGATAATGCGGCGGCATCTCCTCTGTCAGGGTGATTTTAATCCTCGTTTTTCATTTCGTCTTTGCCCTCAATCTCAATCTTTCCGTTTGAAGCTATTCTATATTTTCGTGTTGAAAGCTGTGCTACTGTATCAGCGTCATCTTCCAATTCAATTTCTTTATGTTCGATTAATTCTTTCAGGCACGCCCACATATGTGTTGTAAGGTCATTATAATACTCTGCCGCCTCTTTACCTGCCTTTGTATCAGTTTCAATTTTTTCAGCAGCATTAATAGGAACAACGGCTAATCTATATAGCTGTTGTTCTTTTTTACTTCTTTAATCTATCCGTCACGCCGCCGCCTAAGCCCGTATCATCAATGTTGACATATATTTTCCCTCTGTATTCGGGAAATTCATTGATTGTTTTTTATATATTCTTATAACGTCACCAGCAGTCGCCATCAAATCTTGACCTTTACGCTCGGCCATGATTTTTAATCTTCCTTGCGCATTACGATATATAATAGTTTCGTCATTTCCGAAACGAGCTATATCTACACCTAATATAATATTGGGTAATTTATTGTTGTCGGGAAGTTCATACAACTTACTGCTGCACTGTTCAATTATAGAGAGCGGTATAAATACATCATCTTCTTGTGTCGGGGAATTCACCATATACACGAACACGAACAACATTGCTGTCCTTGCCGTATTTCTTTTTCAGGTTTTCTATATTTTTTTATTTACCCTCGCCACATTCTCGGAATTGACCGTATGACATTTATATAATGCTCTGTCTACCGTGTGGCTGTCATAAAACACGCCAGAAGTCTTTGTCGGATTTCCTAACATCAATAACTTGTTATTTTCACCTGACAATGTACCAAGTATAGCTTCCATAATGGTGTCCGCAACACCAGAAGCTTCGTCTACTATGAACAGCATGTTATCTTCGTGAAAACCTTGCATATTTTCGGGTTTTGTTGCCGTTTTCGCCACCGCAAACCACCGCTTATCGTGACCTTTCATATAAACATATGTCTTGGTCCATTTCAATATTTTTTCAGCACAGGGCTTTTTTGCCATTTTGCAACTTCAGGACGCACAATACATCATTCAGTTGTTGTTTAGTCGGAGCCGTTGCAACTATTCTCGGGTATGAAAAGCAACTCAAAACCACAATAGGATTATTGCCGTTATTGCTGTCTTTCCCACACCCTGCCCCGATTTTACGGTAATACGATTATCGGTAACTATATCGCAAAACACATCATCTTGCCATTTGTCCGGTATGAATTTGAACATTTCCCCATGCAAACAATTTTATGTTTTTCCTGTAAAGAGGAATACGCTTTTTGAAATATCTGCAAGCGTTTTAGTCATCATCCTCACACCCTCTACTGCTTTTATCCAATCATCTATTAATTCACTGTCACCGTCCGTTGCCTTTCCTGCTCGAATTTTAGCCAATGATTCAAGTGTTTTGATTTTCAACTTTTGCACCCGAGTCAATTCGATTCTATTATTTGCATTTGTTCTACTGCATCAACCTTTGTTTGTTGTGCCGTAACCGTTTGATGTTGTTTGCTACTGACACCTTTTCCAAATGCGTTACTTTCTTTAGTCAACACCCGTATATCTTCTTTTCAAAATCATTCCGTCAGGCGAATTTTCAACAATTCATTATATCGTGCCAATAATGCCATATAACGCCGCTCTCGCAAAGTAGCCAATTTCAATGTTTCAATTAACATAAATTCTTCATCTGTCGGCATATCTGCCATCATTGCACGTTCTTCATCACTGATATTCTTCCAATATTCACTGGCATAAGTTGCATTCTTTAACGCATTGTTATTACCTATCTGACCGCCTCTATGACGTGTTTCTGATTTATCCGAACGTTCGCTTTTTTATCCGAACGCTCGTTTTGTTTTTTTTAGAAATTCCGTCCCAATGGTATGTACTTTTCCATCGTCGGACAGTGCCTGGCGGCACGTCAAGTTTTCTTGCTATATCCACGAGTTTCATACCGTCATGATACATAGCCTCTGCTTTCGATGCTTTTTTCATTAGGCACTCGTGCCACCTTAGACACCTCCCTACAATTCGTTCCTTAATTTTTTGCATTTTCTTCTTCGCGTGAAGAAATAAAAAAACGGCGTATCTAATGCCGCTAAAATCAATTTAATTAAGTATTGAGCAAATATCATAAGTATTATATTATCAACTACACCGTAAAAGCTATAGCTATGAAGATAACAGTATCTATAAGTTGACTGCTCATTGTACTTGCATTGTTTCTTAACCATTTATACTTTCCGTTCGTCTTATTCTTTAACCAATGAAATGAAATAACATCCATCGTCTGACTGACTGCAAATGCTCCAAGGCTTGCGAACGTCATTCTTGTTCCTTGATTTAATACTGCTGTCAAACACTTTACAAATGAGTTGTTTGCGATAATGTCGGTATTTTTCAATGATAAATACCCTAATATCAAAAAGCCGATTTGAACAATTATACCTACTTTAACGCAATCGTTCGCCTCTTTCTTCCCCCATATTTCACCGATAATATCAGTTGTCAAGAATGTGAGTGGATATGTTATATTGCACCCGCAACGGTTAATCCTAAGACGCTTATAAGCTTACCACCGAATAAGTTGGACGTTATAAGCCCTAAGCAAAATATTCCTGTTAATAGTGTTAAATTAAATGTATTCTTTTCATAATCAATTCACTCCATCCATATATTTTTGAAATTTTGTCCACTCTATCATATTATGAGCTACCAACTTCGGCAAATCTACTTTATGCCCTTTTTTCTCTAACTGCCGAGTTTTCATATACCCGTTTTTGAAAAAGTGTATTTGTTGTCCTCTTGTGGCCGACACTACCCAGCTTGCGCTGTCTACACTGTAAAACTTGTAATTTTTCAGTTCTCGTGTTTTCGTGAAACCTAAGCCATGGACCTTGACACCACAATAATACGCATATTCAACCAATCGTCGTATTAATTCATATTCCTGCTTCTTTACATGAAATACTAATCCGCCTATCGCTATATATGAGTATTTTTTGCACATCCGTTTCCAGTATTCAACGCCCCTGCCTTTATGCCACACAGGAATACATTGATAACCTATTGCGCTCTCCATCTTGTTCCGCCAAAACTCAACGCGATCAAGACCAAAATATTATCAACATCGATTTCAAAATAATGTTTGATTTTATAATTGATTATGAATTTTATATATTTGTCAATATAACTATCCATTTGCGACAATGTCACCTTTGCACCGTTCATATATGAAAACGCTCCGCTATCAAGTAAAATTATCATTTCCTACAATGCTCATAGCCTCAAGACATGATTTTCACCATTGAAAAATGTTTCAAGTATATATCTCGGCCGACATATTTTAACCGTCTTATTCCTTAATTCCTTTGACATACCGGATCCTGTGGACGCAAGAAATACTCTCATGGTTCAAACACCTCACCGCATTTAGGACACGTTGTTGTCTTTTTATGATGTTCCCTCACTATTTCCGTATCCTTTAAAAAATCATCATCGGAAACATTTAATTCTACATCATCTAATTCTGGGGAAATTATACAGTCAATGTCTATGTCAATAGCCTTTAGTTCTTCCTGTAGTTTTTCAAAATCCCATGTTGCAAATTCAGATGTTTTATTTTCAATCAATCGAAATGCTTTTTATTTGCTCATCTGTGAGTTCATCTGCTATAATACATGGTACTTTGTCAAGTTGTAACAGTTTAGACGCTTTTAAACGGGTTTCTCCTGCTATAATCACGTCATTCGTATCAATTACTATTGGCACTAAAAACCGAACTCTTTAATTGATTCTGCCACTTTTTCAACCGCATTTTCATTGTGTCTTGATTGTTTCATAACATTTTAATGCACTGACACTGCGCATAACTATCGTACTTTTCCATATACATCCTCCTAATTTTATAAATGTGTTAGGAGGGAGCATATATTTTAAATTCCCCTTTCCGGCAATAAAAAAAATCCACTTATTCGCAAATTGAATAAATGGATTTTTAAAATTATTTTAGAATTTTACTAATACTATTTTATCATGTTCATATAGCCACGTCAATGCCCTGTTTGTGCCCTAATTAATACTGTCAATTCCGAATAGCAATACACTTAATTCCTTGCAGGCAGCATCTATATCCTTGTACACTGTCCGTTTATCAATGAAATACATCTCTGCAATCTGTTCTTTTGAATAAACTGTATCTGATATATACATATCATACAGCACTTTGCTACGGCGTATTTTCATTTCACTATTTTTGACTTTTCGCACATATCTTGATACACGTTAATCATTCCATCTATATGATTTATGATAATCTGTGTTCTTGCCGCACTGCGTTTGATTGACTCTACAACCATATCAGCTGTTACTCGTGGCTCCCACATTAATTCTTCAATGGCACCAAGCATCTTCATTTGATTCTTCGCTTTCAAACACTGCATTATTCACATATTCTTTAAACGTTCTGTAATGACGTATCAAGAGTTTTTTTGTATTATGTAATCTCCCTATCCTTTCGGTTGCGTTTTTCTTTGAGTTTTTCTGCCTTAAAGTGTTCCATAGCTGCGTCAGCCCCTGCTTTAACAGCTACTTTCACTATTTCGGTTAATTCTTCATCAGTTATAATTCTTTTTCGTCTGCCTGCATTTTTATACCTCCATTCCTGTGTTGGTTGTGGGAGTTCGAAGGCTCTCTATAATAGCATTTTAATTAGGGTCTACCATTCCATCATCATAGAATTTAAGACCGCACTCCTCATACATGGTCCTTTTGATATTATCGATTTCATCACTTTCTAAAATATCAATTAAAGTTTCCTTTAAAGCTTGTCCCAAGCGGTTCATTCGTTTTTGTTTCCACCCCTCTCTTGAATACAACGGATATATAACCATAGGTAATATGTACTTAATTTTTTTCAAACATAGCCTCTGCTTCTGACGATTTTTGAAGACTTACCTTTTTTAGCATATATGGCTTATAACCCTCAAAAATTTTGGTACAGTCAATTCCTGCCTGTTCGTAATTCATCATTTAATGCCGGAATATCTCTGTCTTGCTTTGCCGACAGAAGTAATATATCTGTTCATATCCACAGCATATCTGTATATCTTAATTTTTTTCCAACCGAATGTTTTTCTTAAACAATATGCAACTGCCATAACGCTATATACAATGCTTAATTTAACCATTTCTTTATCGACTTTCATGAATGTTTGCCACAATGTTTGTTTGTTGTATTTTTACATTATTCACACCGTGTTTTTTGCAATCTCATTAAATTTTTTCAGTAAATTTTCTTGTTCTTTACGTCGTTCAGCCTCTTTTAACGCACGTCTTTTTTCTTCGCACGTTCGGCCACTTTATTCTTCATTGGTTGCTACCCACCTCACATTCTGTTAATGTCTATCACAATTATTATAACTGTGACGAGTATTGCTAATAATTTTATCATTTTACACCTCATCAAGACGTTGCATATATTCAGTGAAATACCACTTTAATTCACCTTCAAACTGTTTGATAGCCTTGTAAGCCTTTTCAGGTGATGAAAAATATATAACATTTGATATCTACTTGACCTATCGTAGCTTATTAAAATACGTTCTAACGTATAATCGTAGAAGAATGAAAATTTATCTTCTTCAGTTTCTTCCCCCAATCTTCCACAGTAATAGGTTGGTCGTGCAAAGCCTGCCATTGTCTTAAACAACGAAACAGTTTATCTGCTTTGCGTTTGTTTTCAACAATGGTTTCATCATTATAGTAATTACCATTGTTGTAATATAGGTCATTTACCAGTGTTCCTCCGCCTCCTATCACTTCGTGTCCGTCATTGATTGTATCATCAACAAAATAGCTGTCGTCTTCATCAACTCTCATAGCCTGTTCGGCTTCGTTCCTCGGTCAATCCCAACTCTTTTCAGCTGTTTTTCCGACATTTCAACTTGAACGGTTTTACCGTTTGTCTTTATTTTAACTTGCATTGTTAGTCCTCCGTTTGTTTGTTGTACATAAATAAACTTTAACATTTATTTTAATTAAATTTTTAGTGCAAAAAGCATTTTCCAAAATTAAATTACACTTTATATTCAATTTTCTTTGTAATAGACTCTGCAAATTTTTGTTGTTCTTTTAATTTAGAAATCAAAATATTCATATCATATCCACTGTCAACAAATTTTTTCACAAAGAGGTCTATTGACTTCATTACCGAGTTTAGTATAAATAATGTCCATATCTTCAAAGTCAAAGTTTGTTCCGAGATATTTATTTATACCGTCAAGCATAAATTGATGGTATTCATTATTTTTCTTTTTTGAATTATAATGTTGTGTTTATGAGCACCTCTTGAAAACCATGCTAAAACTTTGCATTTTATTTCACGCTCATCTTTGCAACTTTCAAGTATAAAATACTCGTTTTCTTTTTACCATTGCGATAAATTCGCCATTGTGATTTATAATACTTCCCGGGAAACAATCCATTAACTTTTTAACTTTTTCCCACTCAACCATTTAATTTATTTTTCCTCTCTTTCTACAGTTTCAATATAAGTTCCTCTGCAGGTATGTCAAGATGAGTGATATGTATTTCCGCAAACCAATCACATCCTTTAAATAACACCTTATAATAGCCCTTGCCGTCTTCTTCTAATGCCTTTAAACATTTTAATAATTCTGATACTGTCATCGTTTTATTCCTCCGTTTTATTCATCATTCCTCAAAAATTGATAACAATCTTTAAATGCTTGCAAGTAACTTCAACGCAGCCTCATTATCATGCTTTATCACACCCATATTCATTTGAGCATAATTTTGCACTTTTTTGTCCTATTTCGTAGCAAATACTCATAAATTCAAGGCTCTCAAAATCACTTTATTCGGAAATTCTCCGTCTTCGCTCATTCGTCTTTTGTTTCGCTAAGTATTATATCTTGTACAGCTTCGTCTGCGTCTTTTTGAACGACTCATATATGCAACACAACAATCTATAAACCTTAGCTTATCTTCATATCGGTATTCTTCTTTAGTTCCATCAGTAAATTTTCTAAAGCTGTCACGAATAATTACACCAAAATTATTTGGTATATTACTTGTATCCATAGTTACACCATCGGTAATTTTATAATCATTTTTTATTCCTCACTTTCCTGAACGTAACATATAAAACAACAACTGCGACATTGAACGTTGACGGTCCTGTGGGTGTGCGACAAGTGCAATTTTTAATGTCCAGTTCACCGTATTATCTTCTATCGGTGTCGGACTTTCAAATTCATCTGCGGGTTCTCTATGTTCGGGGCAAGCCACATATACCCCCTACACTCCACGGCACATCCCGCATAATTTGTTTATACGTTTCTATCGTTGTGACAACATAATTTCGGTCTCCCTCAAAATTTAAACCGTTGCCACTGTGGTAATCAGCTTTACAGCTTTTCACCTCATAGAAAATAAATTCGCCTTTTTCAATTCCGCTCGTACTTTGATTTTTTGGTACGAATTGTATAAAATCAACACGCTTTTCTTTACCTTTGCCGGCACCACAATCAAGTGTAACTTCGCTTGCGTAGTATTTACCCAATAATTTTCTTTGGACGAGTAACTCACTCAAAAATCTTGTTGTGTCTTTTTTCGGTTCATTCTTGTACCTCCTGTTTTCTACTTTTCTACTTCCATTTCAATTTCTGTCCGCATTCTACAAATGCTTATCGCCAAACAATATATTTGTATCGTTGCCGCAATTAGGACACCCCCTTGTCAAATACTATATCTTTCGGAATATCTTTCTTCTCATGCTCGTGCAACTTCTCTATTGCCTTTTCATCGGCTCGAAGTTGCGTATTTCCCTATCGATTGTTTCCTGCGTTATAGGCGGAAACATTTTCGCATAAGTGTTATAATTCCGTTACTGTATTTTTGGGTTACCGTTTTTCATCAAAAACATTTGCTTCACTTTCCGGTGCTATTCGTGTATTCCACATATTCACCGCACCTTCTTCTGTTTCGCTTTCATCAGCAAAACGTACAGACGCTTGACAATCTCGGCAAAAATATCATAGTATGGTCCACTATTGAAACTTTTATCATAAATGACTATATTATCACTGCCGCAGAATGGACACGGCTTTAATTTATTATTTTTCATTTTTCTGTCCCTCCCTCAAATACATTTCCGCTTCTTCATAAGCGGTTTATACAAGCAGAATAATTCAGAATTACCGCCGCTGTCGGGATGACTTTCTTTCGCCAACATATGAAAACGATTTTTAAATCGTCCATTGATGGAATATTGTCAAATCCCAACGTTACAAAACACTGCGGAATTTGTTTTTTTTTGACGGTAGGTTTTCATACCCTCTATCCAAGTAGACAAATCGTATATACCACGCTCAACCATTCGGGCAATATCTTCTAATGTTTTGACTAATTGTGCAAATAGGTCCGATGAATAATGTATATTCTGTTTATGTTCCGCCGCCTTATGAAGCGAATGTTCAAAACGGTAATATTGATTTTTTATAAGTAAATTCAATAAAGCATTCATTTCTACTCCAATCATACTTATATTGCTTTACTCCCAAACGTTCCATAACACGCTTTAACTTACTTTCATATTCCTCAAATCCGCCACTATATTTTTTTTTTTTCATTTCATTGTTCCTCTCATTTTTCCCTATCCTAAGTATCGATTATGTTCAACTGCAAGTTTATCTGTATCAATACACAAATATACTTTTTGTGGTTTCAATGTTTTCATGCCCGAGTAATGCCTGTATTTGTTCTATCGGCATTCCCTTTTTCATAGCATTACATGCCATTGTTCTACGAAATCTATGCGGATGACAGTTTGCTACGCCTGCTTTTCACCGATATTTCTTATATTCGTTTCTACACCGCCCACATTTAATCTTTTGAACGGTTTTTTAATCGAGCAAAACAGATACTCACAATTATCTTTCCGATAATCTATGTACTCGGACAGTCTTAATATTGACCTATCATTAAAAAAAGACTTTCCTTTCCTTGTTGCCCTTGCCATGTACAATACACTCGCCTTTACGAAAATCAACATCTTCAATTTTTTATTGAGCTTATCTCTCCTACTCTGCAGCCTGTTGATAAAAAAGCTTTCTATCATCGCTATGTTTCTGCGTCTTGCCAACTCATTTTATCGTTTCGGCATACATCAAGTATTTTTCAAGTTCAATCGGTGAAAATGGCTTTTTTCACAGTTTTTCTTTGTCTTACAACGTCTATATTTAACATAGGGTCTTTAACAATGTAATCATCATTCACCAAAATTTAAAAACGAGCATAATACACGTCTAATGTTATTCAAAGTTGTATTGCTTCTGCCATCTCTCTTTTGTAAGCCAACAAATACCGAATATCATCAGCCGTAATTCTGTCTAATGGCTTATTTATTCTTATCATTGCATCATCTATAACACATTTATAGTATTTTAGGCTCTTATCGGATAAGCCTTTTACTTTCTTCGTAACAAAGAACATTTGGTATCCCTTACTCAAGTCATCATATACCAAATAGCTTTTTCTTTGGGTGATACTGTGTTGTTTAGAGTCATTACAAGTATGTCTTTAAATTGTCGTATATCCGTTATAATTCCGCAATCCATGCACTGAATTGCCTTCATTTGCAATTCTATCTATCATTTATGTACCTCTTTCATCATACACAATGTGCGATATTTCAGTAATCCCACTAAATCCGTAAGATTTTGTCTGCATACCCTTCTTGTGTGGGATAAATATAACGCTTGCTTAACTTTTCGGTTCCGGAGCATTGTCACCCCACTGACCATCACCAATCATAGTTCTAACTTTATCAGCACTTTCAGTCAGATATTTGTTATACACTTTACCTCTTACCGCTTTTTCAGATTTTCCGATACGATTTGCTATTAGCGAATATGAATCGCCATTTTTTATACCTTTTGCAATAATGCGATACATATCATCAGTCCATAGATTTCCGCAAATATCAGCTTTTACCGGGCGTTCACGAATGCCCCAAGTCTGCACATCGCCGTTGTATCGCTCCTCACTTCTATGAAGTATCTCAGCCACTTCTGCATAACCATATTTCTGTTGTTTTAAATAAATATCGCAATTTATCATCTTCATATGGTGTCCATTTGTCTTTTTCTCTGTAGTGCATTTGACGTATAGTCTTTCTTGCGTTGTTCATTCACCCATTCAGGCTCTTTGCCTAAAGTCAACGTCTCCATCTTTGAAAAAATCTAAAACGAACGATTTTTTTTCAGCCCATTTCCAAAACTCATCTAAATAGACAATTTTAAAAGTATTTTTTATAACTTTCTTTGTTATGAACCGGCATACCTCTGTTTTCTATCCATGATTTCTTTGCAATATGAGGAAAAATTTTTTCCAGTTAAAGCTATCGCCAATTGATTTAATGTTACATATGCTCCATTTTCTAACATATATTCAAGATTTAATCTCCCTGCTTTTAATTTCACTGCATTGACACTTCGATTTAGTTTTTTGGCAAGGATTGGAATTGAAACATTTCCCCATTTTTCTTTTAAATATTCAACCTCTTCTTTAGTCCATGTCCTATTCACGGAATCACTCCAATATAATAAATTTTGTTATAGGAAGTACCTAAACATATAAGTAATAGTTAGATACTTCCTATTGTGATTTTTAATTTTTACTTCAATTTTCGCTACACCTTGTTCTATAAGTTCTTTAGCTACTATTTTATCTATCGTATCAAGTTGTTTTTCCAGTGTTTCCGAAAAAGATTTTAATGTTGCAAAAATTGATGGAATGGCAAAATAAGGGCAATGGATTTATCATTTCTTCTAAGTCCTCCACATACATTGCCAGCAACATTTGATGCATGTTGAAGACTTTGTTTCCCAATATCGACATTGAATTTTCCGATATGCTTTTATTATCTAACATTTCACGAATAAACAACATTTCCTTTTGACAGTTTTAAATACTTTTTTTCTGTTCTTGTGTATGCACTGAATTAATCCTCCTTGTACTTTTATCATGAATACCTACAACTGTTTTTACACTATCCGCAAAATCAGCAATTTCATCTTCCGGCACATTTATTTGTGATACAATAACTGATTTTGTTTTCAATTCACTGTCAGCGTCACTTTGACGTGGTGCAGGTACATCTACTATTTGACCGACTTCAACAGGTATTTCTGTTTTATAGCTGTATTCTCTGCCTCTCGGTTCACCGTCTTTATCCAAAAATCTGCATTTTATAATATTTGTCATCTTAATCTCTCCTTTATCAATTATTCATCTTCAGTGGTATATAATTCATGCGTACCGTCCATCATGGCACGTTCTTCATCAGACATTTCATAGCCTATTGTAATTAGTCCATCATAGAGTCGCTGAAGTGGTTCGTTCTCTCTGTGATTTCCTGTATAATCGTAACAATCGTTTGTTTTTCTATCATTGTATAGAACATATCCTGCAATAACCATTTTTATTTTGCAGTGTTTTGTTTGACCGTTCATATACTTCTCGCACCCCTTGCATTTCGTCTAAATCGTCTTCATCATATTCGACATCCAACATTTCAATAAATTTTCAATATCGAAATAATTATCTTCGCCAATGCCGCTTCAAGCAATGCCGTGATAATAAAATTTTGCAAGTTCTTTGATGTTGCCTTTCATTTAACGTGAAGTCTTTTACAAAATTTCTTCAAGGTATATGTACGTTCTGCCAGTTCTTTTAGCTTTCGTATTTTTGCTATCTCTTTCTTCTTTAATTTTATTTTCTTGTTCTGTTTTTTCTTGTTCTGCTTGTTTCTCATCAGCTGTCGTGCTACGATATAACGATACTCCTACACCACTTCCATAACTTCGATAGTATAACTTTGTACATTCCGGGATTGAATAATCGGTTATATTTTTGTATTATCAAACCAACCTATATATACTAATCCTGTGGTATCTTTCACTTCTTCGGCATATTCATTCAAATCTTCAAAAAATTTTTTGCGTATTTCTGTTGTTTTCTCTGCTTGTACTGCACGCAATATTTCATTATTGAAATTATTTGTACCAATGGATTTTAGCACTTCATTCCTTTTCTTATCATCTTTGATTTCAAACAGCTTGTCATACTCCAACATGGTTATCTGTCTGCCCTCGGTTTCCTTGAACACATCACTATCCAACTTCAACAAACGAGTTCTACGTCTTACGGTGCTTTCGGAAAACCAGTTTTTTCTGCAACTGTTTCAAACCGTTTCGCCCAAATCTAACATCATCTGTATTCCTTGGCTTGTTCATATACAGTCAAATCCGAACGTTGCATATTTTCAAGCAACATTGTTGCTATCTGTTCCTTTACCTGCATTTCACGAATAACGCACGGTACAGTTTTCAATCCCGCTTGTTTTGCCGCCGCCAAACGTCTGTGACCGATTATTACGGTATAGTCACCGTACCAATAACCGGTTGCAGGAACAACCGTAAGATTTTTGCAATATACCGTTTTTCTTTATGCTGTCCGCCAGTTCCGTTACATCACCTGTATTTTTTCGAGGATTTGCGTCATGTGGATGTAATTTATCAACTTCAATATACACGATTTCAGATTTTGTCTGTTCGTCATTATTGATTTTCTCTGTATCTTGTGATATAATTTCATCTAAGTTATTTTGATTTGTAGTTTCCATATCCAAACTCCTTTCAAAATAATGATAGCTGACCGTTCTTTTTCGGTATTAAACTCGTTTCTATCTATATCTTATGAGTTTTCTACTGGTTGGGCGGTCTTTTCTTTTCATCATTATTTGTTATCGTTATATTTTTTTTGCATGGTTTTATCAAACATATGAAACATTCTTCGCCAATTCAAACATCATTGAAATACATTGGTGTATACCAATAACAACTATCTTCTTTGGCATTTCATACAATGCCTCGTTTGCCGTTATTGATTGCCATTGTATCGCCAATCTTAACATACCCAGCACACCCCAATAGAGATAATTGTATATAACACATCTTGGCCGTAACTGCATCTATATCTTGAGCAACAAATAGGATGTGATTTTGCCAATTAAATTGTTTTATTTCTTCTGCCGCAGTATTTGCTACCGCAACCAGCAATGCGCCTGCTCCACATGCCGGGTCATTTACAGATACAAAATCCATTTGCTTTTATTTCTTGTTCTATATCATTTTTTTGTAATTGAGCAGTCATTTTACAACAAACTATACGGTGTAAAAAACTGCCCTTTCCAATGGCTTCCCAGGTCCCAGAGCCATATACAACTCACCAAGGAAATCGCAATCCCTGTTTTCCTCCATGCCATTAATGACATGACCCATCATCTCAGGAAAGATTGCCTGTTCTTCATTTGTGTATTTGCGAATAATTTGCATATACATTTCTTCTCTCGGTTTGAAATGCACCCTATCTATGCCATTCGATATAGCACAGGCAAACATTGATATGAAATCAGCGAATATTTCCCATGTTTGATATTTACCGCCGAATTTCTGAATACACTTCACAAACTCGGCTTGATGTTGATTTCGAGTTCTTATTTTTACCCATCAATTATCTACTCCTTTATTCCAACTCTACTTTAAGAGTCGGATACTTTTCTCGGAATGATTTCATTTTTAACTTGAATTCATTGGTTTTCACCCCTTTCGTGTCAACAATGCGACTTTGTTCCGTCATTGTTAAAGATAACAAAATCTGCAACATACTCAGTACCACGTTCTATACTCCCTACCCCCTCTGTCACAACAAATCTTGCCCTGACGGCAGAAGCCTTTATCTCTCCGGCTCTTGTAAGTAGCTTTAATTGACAGTAATAATCCGCTTCCTTTTACTATCAAAACATATACCATCAATCCACGTTTTTGAGAAGAATATTTATTTTTAGGCTTTGGGCTACTTGTGTTTTGTTCCGTATTCTGAATATATCGTGCATACTCCGCTTCACTCCAACGCATTAATCAATAAACCCCTTTTCTCTTGCCAGATAATATAATTTATTTTCTGTTGTTTTACCTATACCTTTCAATCCTGCCACACAAGTTAAAAACTTACTCACACTTTTATCCGTGTATCGTTCTTACCTTGTGTATCATCTATGTACTTGCACAACTGCTCATCGGTCATTTTGCGAATTTTAACTGCTCTGTCGTGCATTTCTTTTTCTGTATCAGTCATTCTGCAACTGTGTTTTCATGCGATCTCCTCCATATTTTCTATTGTGTCTAAACTAAATAACGTTTCATTTACAGCTTCATCGCACAACATTACTGCAAGTGCGTTAATCATATGAGGTTGTATTTGCTTTACGGCATACTTGTTGATTTTTTCTTCAAAGGTTATTCTTATATCATTTATTCCTCTCATTTACTTCCTCCAGTTTCGGCATTTTTTTGCGGATATTTCAACAAATTTTTTTACGCTTTGTGGCAAACTTTCATATTCCTGTTTGCTTTTCGTTTGTGAACGAAAATTCCGCATAAAATTACTTGCTACTACGGTATCGAGTTCATCTGCACTTACCTTAGCCCATTCGTGTATCATCAGAGGGTTTCCTATTGCCGTTTTACCTTGTCAGGCAATTTTCTATATTCCTCTTTATATCCGTAAATTCCATTACGGATAGCTTTTCGCACCATGCTCCAAGCCTCGCCCTCCGTCAGTTCCGGTTCTTTGGTTAATAGCTGTATTTTTTTCTATTACCTCGGCTATTGTCGGTGGAAACTTGCTTGATACAATCAATGCCTTAGCAGCATTTGAAACAGTTTCATAGCTGTAATCGGCAAGCATAGACGCCCATAATGTTGTTACCCGTCTTGCTTCTTCCACGTCTATATTTGCATAGTAGCGTGGGTATGCAGCCTTAAATACCGCCATAATTTTAGCAGTTTCTTGAAATGTCATAATATATCATCTCCGTTATCGTTATCAAGTAAATCAAGAAATAGATTATTGCTTTTTCTTGCACCGGCATTATAATCATTTCTTTGCATAGGTCTGTCGTCATAATTTCCGTCAAGTGTCTTTGCCATATTGGAATCTTTTATCAACCAATCAAATGTGGCAGACCAGTTACGATTATTTGCACCTTTTAAAAACTGCTATTTTCCGCTTTCTCAAACAGACATTTGAAATCGTCAATACTGTACTGTCTAAGTCGTGCTTTTAATTGCTTTCTTTCGACTATCAGACATTGAGCGTAATTTAGGATATGATGTACATATGTTGTTATACATATCTTTGATTTGCTCATACGGTGCAGGCGAGCGGTGAGAGTCATCTATTATACTTTCCTCTACTCTACTCTCCTCTACTTTATTTTCTTCTATTTTACTTTGTGAATTATCTTTATTTTTATTGGGGTTATCTTTACTTTTAACTTCGTTTTTCTTTATCGGAAACCTTTTTGAATGCAAGTTTATTAAGAATACCTTGCGGAACATCTTTTTTATCAGATGTATCAAGCAGAAAGTATTCTTCAATAAATGTGAAATTTTTCGCGGCTGTTTAACATTCTTATAAAGCGCCGCTGGATACCCTGAACGTCAATGCTCCAAACATTTCAAACACCCTTTTATCAAAGAAAGAACATCTGATACACCCGGAAATAAACTCTGCAAAAGCAAACTCAGGAGAACAACCACATCCCGCACCGTCTGACACAAGGTAGCACTTGTTTTTATCCCATTTGATGAAATATCCATTTTTGCCGTATAAGTCACATAATATGTAGTCTAAAAAGATACATTCCTTTTGAGCCAAACTCCGCTCTTAAAAAGTCGCACTTTATCATCTGCATAAAAATCAGTATCTTTTGGAAAATAATCAACCCCATCTTTCAAGGGTCTTGCCATGTTGTTCTCTCACCTCCTCAAGCTGCAAAAACTGTTTATCACGTTCAAACAGCTCGTTATATACAGTCTTTCGTCCTAAATTTAATATTTTGCATAAGTACGAATCAAGTATTATTCCATATACATGATACTGTTTTAAAAATTCATTTTTGCCCATATTATGAGCCTGTATATGGTGCTTGTGGCATAACACAATAGCATTCATACCTACATGAACAATATCATTTCTATCCCTACCCATACCGACAGCGTCTAAGTGATGTACTTCTGCCTTATCATTGCAAATAGCACACTTCCTATGCTCCAAGCACATATATAAATATTTACCGATTTCTTCGGCACGATTAAGCATGGTATCGAGTGTCGGTACATTCCATTCAAAGCAGAATTTTATCAAATAAGATATAAAACCTGTTACAGTTTCCATATCCGCTAAATTAGGTTTTTTTTGGGATAAGCTGAAATACTCAAGGTCATTATCCATACAATAATTTGATGTAAAGTATTTACGCAAATCTTCACTGTCATGTCCGCTCAATCGGCTATCTCACCGATTATTGCAAATATTTTTTCTTCGTTGTTCAGACGTACATTCCCGACCGTCGCATAACCGTAATTCAACGTTTTTTCACTTGTTTTCTAATCATCTCACGGCTTATCGGTTCTTGTGGGATTATCAGCATATTACAGCCGTCATACTCTACAATTTTTTGCTGTTGTAATCTGTGACATTCTTATCCCCTACCTTGTTATTTATCAATGTGTTCGTGCAAGAAGATATATCTGCTTTTCGAAGTCATATTTGAATATAAAAAATCTTCAGCTTCTTCCTGCGACAGATGTTCATTCATGGCTCGTACTTCATACGCATATTCGCCCTGTTCTTTTTTGTCTGCAATTTTACGCTTAATTTCTTCTTTTTGTAATTTGCTTCAATGAAGTAATAATCATATCCTTTTGCGCTGATACCCTGCATTGTTCGGGTATCTGTTGCGTACAACACTCTTTTCGTCCGAAATATAGCTATATCCGCAGTTCGGAACGTCATGATATAGTTTGATAGGCGACAGAGCAAACACCTTATAATCGTATCTTTTTCCTATGTCATATACATCAATTTGTGTTGGTGAAACTCCACATTCTATCAACTTGGGAACCATCCAACGACAACAACCAAATCTCAAAGTTGGACGTTCCCGCCGCCAATTTTCGTATAGTTGACGGTCGGAAGTGGTCCAGAATGTTCGTATTAATAAGTAAGACCAATCTTATATGCTTGTACACATCTTTTAGTTTTTGAAAGATACACCACAATCTATCAATATATCATCAATTTTAACTGCATTACCTTTAGAACCTGTGGCTATGATATTATATCGAATCAATATCTATCGCCTCCTGCTCGGACGTTTCACTGCCACTCATTTCTTGTTGTAAATTTTCTTGTATCAGTGGCTCTACATTGTCGCTATCTTGCACCATATCCAGCTCAGGTTGTGACAACGGAATTTGATTATCACTATCATTATCACTATCATTATCACTATCATTATCACTATCATTATCAATGTATGTATAATCCGTTTCAGATTCTATGACAGCCATATCTTTCTTTAGGACATTCTCCATCTCTATCGATACAACACCCCATTTTGAAATGAGTTGTCTTAACATTGTTTTTCATAGCCATATCATCAAAATTCTTATACCAAAATGAAGAATATCGCCACATATCTTTTTCAGGGACTTCACCATTTTGTATTTTTTCGTACATTTCCGCACTGAATGCTGCCGAATACTTGTCTGCATGAGCCATCATTTTTCTGATGGAAATATATTGCTTTGCGGTAACCCGTATGATACTCAAACATGGCATAATAGCCTATTGTTTTCGCTTGTTCTCGTTCAAGTTCATCCTCAATAAGTTGTACGTCAATTTCTTCTTCAACGGATTAAAATGAATAAGTTCGCCGTCTTTTATCGGCAAGACAACAATTTTTTTATACTGTCCTGTACGTTGAGCCAACTGCACATATCCCTTATAGCCCATTTGGAACTGTGCCTTTTTCACAGTATGTTTTTTCCACTTGACCATTGTTATCCAATATATGATTGCCGTTTTCATCTAACATCCACATTGTTTTCCGTATTTGTCCTTTAGAGCCGTTTCATACGGAACTAAATAGCAATAACCTAACTGTGGTGACATAGAAAGATTTAAACTATCTGCTAAAAATGCAGCAGAAAAATTGTACTTGCTTCACATTCTTGCAGTTGTGGATTATTCGCAACTACCGTTGATACATTTGCTATAAAGTTATTGGCACGTTGAGGGTCTTTCAACGTGTTATTAATCAATTTTTGTATGCCGGTGTAGTTATTGCTACACTGAATTTCGGTTTTTGCATATTACTTGCCATAATGCACACCCTCTCTTTCCATAAACTCAATTAGCTTTGGTTTAAATTCTCTCAATTTTCGATTGCCTCGTCTTTTGATGTTGCCTCGATATAAGCAGAGAAATTAAACGGATATTTGTTTAATTCTACTTGCGGAGGTGTAAGCTGTTGTTCAACGTGTACAGGCTCTTTTACAGTTTGTACAGGTTCTTCATTGTCACTTTCCGACTGCATCTGTGCTTGTTGTCTTGCTGCTTCCGCAACAGCTTGTGCCGCCGCTATTCTCTTTGCACGCTGTTCTTCCTGCTTTATTTTTCTTTCTTTTTTCAGCTTGATGGCTTTATGACGTGCCGCAACGGTGCTTACTGCCTCAGACACATTTAGATGTTTCTTATATTCAATCAATACTTCTTCTTTGTCTTCTTGTATATCAATAGCCTTTAAATCAGTTTGCTACACGCTCTACAATATTATTTACTTGCTCTTTTAGCTTTTTTCCGATACTGATAATGTTATTTTCAAGCCTAATTGTTCAAATGAAATGAAATCAATATTTTTTGGCAGTAACCAATTCTTCAAAATACTCTTTTACCGAATTTTCTTTTTACGAGTTTAATCCATCTTCGATAACATCAATTTTGGCTTTCAGTTGAGAATTGGCTTTGGTATATAGTCCTACACAATCCTTGTATTTATCTTGTACTGCCTGTATCGGTGCAATAACTTTTCAAGTGCCGTTTTATATACTTCATCAAGTCTTGATTTTCAGCATTCATAGCCGCACGCATTTTTTTGATTTCCTGTCTGTTTTCCTCTGATACTGTAACAGTATCAGCAAATGCAGTACGTCTTTGAATTTCCGCTTTCACCTTGTCCAACTGTTCCGATATGACCGGAAGTTGGTTTATAACTATTAAATCCGGATTATCTTTTACGATAATCATTTCTTCTTTATCGTTCATCTCGTTCCTCCTCATACTTTGCGTCAGCCATTACGTCCCAATAATCATCGGTCTGCCATTATCAAAATAATCTTCGCCGTAATGACCTGTTCTTGCTTCTTCCATTGCCATAAGTGCGTCATAGCTATCACTATTAAAAATCATTGACAACTCACCTCATTTCTGATAGAATAAAAATATGGTATTATTTTTATGTACCTGATTGCATTGACCGCATTGAGCTGCAACTCTGCGGTCTATTTTTTTTTTCAATTTTAAACTCAATTCGCAATGACATGCACTACCGAAGTTATCATTTTCTCGGTACATCTTTGTTCTTTAAACTCTTTTCTCCGAATATGTTACAACAATTTATCATTTCATCATCAAGCTGAAATGCTGCTCTGAATAACATACATGCCTGTTCACGACTATCAGCATTTATAATCACCCAACCGCCTTTAAACGGTTGATTTTCTGAACCGAATGTAAAGTAAAATTTCATAATTTGCCACCTCCTATTATCATCATTAAACTTTCTAAAGCCTATCAATATCATGCTGAATATAACAACTGATATGATATACTCTAATTTTTCTTGCTTTTGTTTCAGTTTTAATCCCTCACTTTCTTGCACCTTATAAGCACATATAGACAGGGTTGCTATACATATTTATTTCGGATAATAAGTAATAGTTTTAATAGCAGAACTGTATGGAAATTAATTCATAGGATTTAGTTTTAATTTATAATTTTAACAACCCTGTCCGTATCTGCTTATAAGGCTTGTACTATATCTCACAGACACATCAGAACCGCCAACACATTAAAGATAAGTTTTATGGGACGTCTTACACATTAAAAGTTGACGGCTCATATCTGCCTGCGAGATTTTATTTATTATTTACTTGTTTATAATTGCCAAAATTTGATTTGTATCAGCATTCCACTTCGCATCAAATTTGCGTTTTATTATTTGTGGCTTTTCTTAGCTGCATATCTGCCGTTTTTTAAGTGTAGGTAAAACCTGTCCCTCTCCAATCCATAACTTACGTCCTCCGGACTTAAGCTATTCCATATATCAATTATCAATTTCATTGCGTCATCCATTATTTTTCCTCCAATAATTTTCATTCCGACAAATATGCTGATACCGAATGACACCATTGCCAAACCTATCTGTATCATTGTTATCCTCCGTTTCTTGTTTGACATAATTAATGAGCTATGTTATAATGATATTGGTTGTGGGAGTGTGTACGCATAGGGCGTCACGCTCTCTTTTTATTTCGTAAATAACCGCTCATAATTACTACCCTGCCTTATCTTGTTTATTCATTGCAAAATGCGGTAAAGCATTTGCTCCAATTCGCTTGAGAATTGCATTAACATCTTCCGGTGTTTTGTCGCGACAATAATCATCTGCAATTTTTACATTGGTGTTACCAATCTTAAATTCTTCAACAAATTCACTCATATAATCCACCTCCTAAATTAATATATTTACATCACAAATTGTCCTATTCTGTTTTTTTGACAAATTCTTTTCGCCCATAATTTCAGTGATTGAGCCACGTTAGAGATTTCATCTAATGTTTTATGACATTATTTAATTTCGGTCGTTCTTCGACAGATATGACACCGTCAGCGGTTATATCTAATAGGTCTTCTTTCACATTTGATATCTCGCGTAATGTCGATAATGCTTTGATTGTAAGCCTGTCCAAATCCTCAATTTCAATTTTCGGAAATTCAGCACCCAAAGGGCAAACATTGGAACAGTACCAATTTTTTCAATTCGGGAGCATTATATACATCTGCCATCATCATAATGCTTTCGACTGGTACGACCTTTGTCAAATCCAATTCGTAACTTGCCAAAGTCGAACTTGATAATCCCAACATTTCCGCCGCTCCTCACGACTGTTTAATTTGTCATTGTACTTTTGCCGCCGCCAATCTGCACTTTTGCAGTACATATTGTTGGCCGCTTTTTGTAGGGTTACTTCCCATTTATTTCACCTACCTTTCATGTTATAAATCTAGTTATGATGAAATTAGTTCAGATGAAATGTCCAGATACTTCGATATGCGTTTTTTAGTTTCGGAATAATAAAAAAGTTCCATTTATAATTCTTGTTACATATGCACTTGAAAGATTAAGTTCCGCCGCTAAAATCTGCTATCGACATATCTCTATCAATCATAGCTTTTTTTAACCTCTTTGCACCAAGGGGATAATTTTCTCTTCATTAATAAACACCTCCTTTAAATCAAATTGACTTTTTTGTATAATTGTGTTACACTGTTTGTATATAACACATATTGATGAAGGGACTAATTAACAGTGAATGCTGCTTAGCCAATCTTATGCAAAACATTACTTTTTGCAGACCGAATTTGGTTGTGCTTGATGGAATTCAGAACAGTATTTCTGTTCACTTATTTCGCAGTTGTGTATTGATATCCTTTAATAGGCAATAGTTTATCTAACTTCTTGTCTATATAACTATTTGACATAACAATAACTCCTTTCATTTAAGTTGATAAAGTTCATAACACATTTTGTTTATAATGTTATTATAGTGTGAATAATTCACACTGTCAATACTATTGGTGTGAATTTTTACAACTTTGTTTTAATTTGTATAGATTGGCGGTGTGAATTTTGAACACTTTAGATAAAATATTATCTTTGCTTACCGAAAAAGGCATTCAACAAAAAACATTTGCCGAAAACATCGGTGTTACAAAACATACTATAACTGATTGGAAAAACGGTAGAAGCAAATCATATATGAAATATATTGATAAAATTGCTGATTTCTTCGATGTTTCCGCTGACTATTTGCTCGAAAAAACAGATGATAAATCCCCTTTACCCAAAGAAGCAATAAATATATTTGATAATGTTGATATGAATGCTTTTAGTAGACAATTATATGAGCAATTAACAAAAGAAGAAAAAAAAAAAAGTCCAAGAATATATTTTATTTTTAATTAGTCAAAGAGCAAAAAACGAGAAAAATGATAAATAGAATTAATTAAGTCACATTGAAACAATAAGGAAGTGGTATATTGAAAAACATCTTGTCTAATATTCTAACTTTAATTAGTATATTATCAGGAATAACAGGCATATTATCTTGGCTTATACCTAATCTTTCTCTACACCAGAAAATCTATATATGTATGATTGTAATATTAATTATATTAATTATATTTAATATCAAACTATTAATAAAATATAAAAAAGTAAAAAAAGGAATTACGTCAATCTAATAAAAATAGAAAAGGACTTGAACAAAATATAAAAAGAATATCAACATTCCAATGCTGTTATGAATGATATAATACAACAAATTGAAAATTTATTTTATGTTTCAACTCTTAATGATACAAATGATAAAATTATATATATTTATGAGTTTCTGCAAAATTAAAAAATCGATTATAGGAGGAATTGTATTATGTTTAAAGTAATAAAAATAATTAGCGATAAAAAGAATTGTTATAAACGCCGGAAAAACGAGGTCCAGACAGGTGATATATTAAGAGTTATTGAAAAACAGTGAGGAAATAGTAGACCCTGATACAAAATGAAGTGCTTGGCACTCTTGATTATATCAAAGCCACTATCACTGTCGAATATGTATATGAACATATGAGTATATGTAAAAATTATGAAACTAAAACAGTGAATGCTCTTGACCCTTTTGAAACCCTAAGACAACGTGAAGTCACCTCGCCTTTAAATGTAAATTTATCTCAAATCACCGGTGGATACAACATTGATAACAAACTCATTGAGATAGGTGATTTAGTAGAATTACTATAATATCATAATAATCACTAAAAAGTCGCCAACACCAATATCTCAGCCTTTAATAAATATCTCTTTTGCAAGTATTTACAATAAGCCATGATATACGTCATTATACACCAGTAAAAACCTAAAGAAAAAAATAAATGCTTCTTTCTTTGTACAAAAAAAATGACATACTTTTAAATAAGAAATCACTTAACATAATTAATCACCGTCCATTAGTAACTTTATTGTTATTGTAATTGTAATTTTATAATTTGTCAATATTTTTATAAAGGAACGGAATATAAAAAGTATAAAAATACTTTTATCAGTTGTGCTATCCTATATGTGCATAATTTAACTTGCCGGTAATTTGCCGACAAATATATCAAATCACTATGTAGTAACAACCTTTTATATTTTTCCTTGTGTATAATACTAAATATAGTTTATTTCTAACTTGCCTGTAACTTGCAGATGTATACTTATCATTATTTTTATATTTATATTGAGAAAAAATAATAAACAACCGTAAAATAACCGGTTGTTTATTTTTATACCCATTTTACTGTTAAATATATCAAATTAGATATTTTCTATCAAAACCAACTTTATTTTGTAATATAGTTGTAAAAATAACTGTAATGCAAATAAAGGAAGTGTACATATATGAATAAATCAAACAATGACGAATATTCTGAAATGGTAAAGCTATTTAACCAACTTACCGTTGAAGAAGCCCCAGACTTGTACTGATTTTTATAAGAAATCTTCAAAACCGTAAAACCGATGAAAAAGCGAAAGGATGACTGATTATGCAATATTGTTTATATCTAAGAAAATCTCGTGCCGACAGTGAAGCCAGAAGCACTAGGTGAGGGCAAACATTGGCTCGTCATGAGAAAAACATTATTGGATATGGCAGAAAAAACTTAATTTAAAATCACTGCTATTTATCGTGAAATTGTTTCCGGTGAAACTATTGCCGCCGAACATCCTGTTATGCAATTACTGCAGGAGGTGAGAGCAAGGCATATGGGACGTGTATTGGTTGGAGGTAGAGCGTCTGGCAGAGTGACACCATGGAGCCAAGGTATTGTTGCTCAAACATTCAAAATTTAGCGATACAAAAATAATTACTCAATAAAACCTACAATCGAACAACGAATTTGACGGAATATTTTGAATTTGGTTTGTTTATGTCAACCGCCGTGAATATAAAACAATTAATCGACGTTTGGTTAAACGTGGCCGAATGGCTTCAGTAAAAGACGGAAAATATATTTGCCAATAAAAAGCACCGTACGGATACAATCGGATCCGTATTGAAAAGCACTGATAAAGGCTGGACTCTTGAGACAACAAGGAAGAGGGCGATGTTGTCCGATTGATTTTTGAATTATATACTGTCGGTGAAAAACAATCGGATAATACACATTTAATAGGCTGGGCACAGGTTTTATTGCCAAACGTCTTAATACAATGAAAGTGTCACCAAAGCGAGGCAAAAGTATGGGTGGTAGCATCTATTCGTGATATATTAATCAATCCGGGTATATATAGGTATGATTCGCTGGAGCAGCGACCACAACAAAAAAGATGATAGACGGTCCAACTCATATTTCACGACCACGGGCAACAAGGTATATGCGCAAGGATTGCATCCACCTATTATATCAAAAGCTTCGACACAACTCCGACAGCTCGCAGCATAACCACGTCCTATCGGCGAAAAATACAGTAAAAAACTCATTGAGCGGCATTGTTGTGTGTGGTGATTGCGGACGGCATATGGTTAGACGACCACGCATACAAAATACCCAAACATGTTAATTTGCAGTAAACCCTTGTAACAACGGTTTCAAATACAGTTACGAGGTTGATCGAAGAACGTATTCTTCAATCCCTTAAAGAATGGTTAGAATATAAAATATCATGGATATAACTTCACCCCCTGTTGAACGAATTTCCCAGGTTTCCATAAAGAAAAAAAGCATTACAAAAAAGAACAACACGAACTTGATACATTAAATAAGCAAATAAGCAAAAACACATGACCTATTGGAGGCATATACACCACTGGATGTATTTCTTGAACGTTCACGATTATCCCCTGCGAATAGACGAAGTAAAGAACATATTGCAATGATTAGATAAAGAACTTTAAAACCGGAAATTACTCTCAGAAGACAGTGCTGTCAATAATTCCTGAAAGTAGAAAAACTGCTTGAGGTTTATCTGACCCGCCTTCCCCAAAGCAAAAAATGATATGCTGAAAGACGTTCTTGAAAAAAGTTGTCTATACAAAAAAAGAACGTTCAAAAAAAGGCAACCTTGATAATTTCAATATCACACTTTATCCGAAAATTCCGAAATATATTACATAATGAAAAGCTGTTCACAGCAATACGTAAT
>VOFB01003124.1_pt1 | contig 26427 bp, 42 predicted proteins | sample 5384141 | NCBI WGS metagenome assembly VOFB01 (sample SAMN12384721, study PRJNA508395) | human gut metagenome | isolation source: healthy gut A | host: Homo sapiens | reverse complement strand
CAAGTCCGTGTATCTTGCCAAGCCTGTGAGGGTACTGCTCTGTAAAAATATAATCCTCGGTGCAGTATTCCCAAGCATTGCCAGAATCCTCGTCAATGCCAGCGTGGACAAAGATAGTGTTGCCCTCAACATGGTATCTCGGCAGACGTTCAAACCAATATCTATACGAGTCATCAGAGTCATCATATTCACCGCTGCCTAGCATTTCATTGACCGAAGAAAAACCGCTCATCACCATTTCCTCGTGATTGCCAAGAAGCGCCACCACCTTCCTATGACCATATATATTCTGCAAGCCCATTATCTTTTTAAGCACAGCTATATTGTCCTCGCCGCCGTGGATATAATCTCCCAGAAAGATAAGCTTTGTGTCAGGCTCGTCAAGGTGGTCAATGACAAGCTCCAAAGCGTCGCAAAGTGCTGAATAACAGCCGTGTATATCACTCATGCAGTATATTTTCATGCTTTTCTCCTTTTGTATCATTAGTTTGGTTGTATTTAGCTATCAGTTTTTCCATGTCCTCAGATCTTGTTTTGACCTTACGCATAACTAGGTCGAGCATTGCTTTTAGCTTATCTTCTTCTAGCACTTTGAGAACGTCCTTTTCATAATTTAAGTAATCTTCTTCAAAAGGATCTCCAGTAAGAATATTTATCGGCATATACTCTTTTTGCCATTTTTATTTATCTCCTTTACAAAACCGTTAAACAGAAAAAAGTCTACATAGTCCTCGAAGCTGTCAAAGAAGCCAAACCATGTTTGAGTGTCTAGAAATTTATAACGAGAGAAAAGAATATCTCCGCTATATTTAAATTTCTTTTTATCGTCCAATTCTCTATACTCAAAGTAATGCTTTATTTCCAGCAAAGTCAAGTCAACCCTATCTTCAATATAGCCTATATTATTATCTTTGTTATTGTCTTTATTATCATTTTTCCATTACCCCTATTCATATTGTATGCTTTATACCAACTCTCAGGCCAAAGAAAAAGAGCCACCAAGAGTTCTTGTTGTGTAAACATATTTTGTGAGAAAATTAGCTATTGCGTCTGGGTCTTTGTCTGATTTATTTTTCTGCATTTCAAAATATCTACTCAATGGATATTTGGTGCTAAAATAAATCCAAGGAACTGCGCTGAAACCAAGCTGGTCTGAGTGTAGTGTAAAACAGTAGTCTTCACATTTTGGGTCTTTATAAACAGTTATCATGCCGTCAATATTTTATCAGGTTTATGTTCATTTGCCTTAAAATACAATTTCTTTTTATTCTTCCAGCTTGCCGCATTAAGAAAACTTGATAGGTGTTCTATAAAAGTCTTTATTTTTCTTATAGTCAGGGTCTATATATCACAGTAAGCTGTTTCACTATCTCCGAGTTGTTTCAAATTCTTTTTCTTTCTTTTCAGCGTCCCCTTTATTTTCATATGTTTTTTATAATTCGTTGACAACAGGTCTACCAAATACGCCTTATAGTTTTCCTCAAAGTTTTCTGGCTCATACGATTTTATCTTCTTGTTAGCTTCCATAACTTTTCCTCCTAAACATTCACATTATACTTTTTACAGAGTTCTTCAACTCGCTCTTTTATGCTTTTTGACTACGCTCTCAGGTCCTATCAACTCCACCTTGTCTGAATATTGCAAAGCCCAATTTACTATGCCGTATGGGCTTGTCCTTACTTCAACTATCTCAAAATCCGTCTGATTTTTAGGAAGCTTATGCTCGCTTCTTGTACTTCTCCGTTGTTATCTTATAATCCTCGCCAAAGCTGTCATGGATAAAGGTAAGATTGTTCATTCCTGTTTTATATGGATTTCTCACTTTCAAAGGTAACAGTTGAGGGGGCGTCATAACTCATGCCAAGGTGATTGTTCTTAAAACGCTCGTAACTGCTCCCTTGAACGGCATTATTTACGTTGTTAGCACCTGTTGCCGCCGCAAAGCTTTGCCTTTCTTATTTTGATATCCGACATAAGGTCGATACGATATATACAAAGCTGCTTTTTGCCCTCTGTATATCTCGGTTTGTCGCTTTTCAAAACATCCGAGCATATAAAATCTGCCCTTATCAGCAACGATAAAATGCGGGCTTACAAAAGTGTCCTTGCGTTTTGTCAAAACAGGTTTGAGATATATATTGGCTGGCTTTCAGGTCATATTCTGTGGTATAATAATTGAACTTAAAGGCTATCTGCTGCCTGTTGCTGATCGCCTGCTGGATAGTATTCAGATTCTCTCTAGCCCATGAGCATCTGTATTTTTTCGGTGTTGTATATGGGGGCAGGTATACTCCCTTATAATGGCTTGAAGCAAGCTCGGTTTTTATACGCTCAATTAGGTCAGGCTTTTTTATCCTCGTCTATCGCCTTTGACATTTTCACGGCATTTATAAGATCTGTGACCTCGCTTTTTGAAAATGGGTGATTGTAGTATATACCTCTCTCACAGAGTTTATTTTTTTTCTCCGCAAGGGTCAGTTCGTCATCATCGTCATCAAAATACTCGTCGCTTTCATATTCCTTGATAAGTTGCGTCTATGGAGTCAAACATCAATCTACAGTCACGTCTTTCATTCAAAGTCACGCCGTCAGCGGAATCAAGGGCTATCGCCATGTTTTACCATTTGTTGTGAAATGTACTTTTTGTGCCAAGATATTCGCTTATTTCCTCCACCTTGCGCATTTGCGTCTGACTTGTGGGATTGTCCACATCTGTATTATTTTTCAGATACCCCAGAATCGCAAACAGCGACTCTATGATATCCTTATTGCTCTTTTCTATGCCCCTTTTCAGGTTTTCAAGCTTATCTTTTATATTTTCCTTTTCTGCCATAGTTCGCCCTCCTATAACAATTATCTCTATAATTATATTGTATCACAGGAATATATCCCTGTCAATCAGCTATGCCACACAATTATAGTATTTGAAATTATCTTGAAAAAAATATCTCCTTTCTCGCTTGTTTCAGGGGTGATACTTTATAAACAAAGGCTGAAAACACAGCCGTCTATGCCGTCGCCTTTCATATCCAGGCACTCACGCTCGGCTTTCCAATCGTTTTTGTACGGACTAACATAAAGCACTGCATTGCCACCTATGATAGCATATGGATAACACTTATCCTCATGATACTTCTGAAACTCATCAAACGCCGCCAGAGCCTCTGCTTCCGCTTTTGTGAGCTTCTTTCTGTTTATTCTTCCACTCCCCATTCTGTCCGTCATGAACTTCATGCGCTTTTTGCTTTCTTCCACAAGCTCTTTTTTAGTTGCAAGGACTAGCTTATCATCGCATGAGTACTCTCCTCGCCCTGCCATATCATAGCCTTTTTGTCATATGTAAAATCTGTGAAGGACCGAAAAGAACACCAGATTTTTTTTACCTCTGTATGCAAAATCTGTCTATCTCATATAGCCCTTTTTCTTGGGATAAACGCCTCCGCACATACACATCTATCATACTTTCTGCCGTCCGTCCTGTTGTATGCCTCTACTCTCCACTTTCTTGCGTCAGCGTCACAGTACATAGAATAATCATCATATATCCTGCACCGTCTTTTGCCCTCCTCGGTCATGATGACCTGTGTACCCTTCTTTGCTCGTCAAAATGGCGGAATGTTATCTGACAATGCCAATCTCTCAATGACCTCTGTGTTAAAAATCTTTGTGTTCTTTTTCATAGCCTTACCTCCGTATCAACTCTGTCTTGACCTTATGTGTGCTTATTATAGCACCTTTAAGGTTCTGTTTACTGTTCCAAAATGGTCTGTGATGTGTTTTTTTTTTATTCCCTTTTCAAGTTTCTGTATATATTATAGCACCCACTTAGTACAGTTTGCCGAACCAATTCGGCACAATTATGATATATTCTTTTTCTTATATTTTTTTTGCGAGATATATGATAGTGTATTTCTCATACAATAAACTTTTTGCACCTTGTTTTTTGCTACAGAAAAATGATATAATAAAAGCAACAAAAAAAATCGACAAGAAGAGAGGATAAGTTATGATGATAATAAGAGACATTGTTGCAGGATAGAAAAAATAGTTTGCAAAAATTAATATGACATTTGAATTTTGAAGCCACATATTTCAGCGTTGATATTCTAAGACTTGATAATTCAGTTTGAGATTGAATGTACTGAAATTGCAAGAGAATGTGATTTATGAAAAGAGGTCGGAGTGCAGTGCCAAACATATGGTACAAAACAAAGAAACCGATACTATTTGGTGGAAAAGATGACCCTACAGTTATCGGAGTGTGGATATTTAGCTTTGACAAAACCACTGAATTTAATATGTTCCATGATTATCCTTATAAATTAACAAAAGAGCAGAAACAGATTTTTGATAAAAAGAAAACCCCGAATGGGCGGACTTCTTTAAGGATAGAAAATAGCAGATACAAGGTATTCATTTTGTAATTAGATAAATCTCTGATGTACAATATAATAAAAAAAGCCCACAGACCCGATCACATTGATCGCATCTGTGGACTTTTGAAATTTTACCACACATCGTATATCTTAGCTTTTTCCTCGTTGAAATCATCAGGAAGCGTTCCGATATCCCAGCCGGAATTGGTAGTTTCTATGTAAAGATAATGGCTTCCATTGTAATCATAGTACGTGCCGGGGGCATCGTCTGTCGCCTTGACTCTATTGCAACGTGTTCAGGAAGCTCGATAAAAATGCAGCCATAGCCAAGCTCTTTGAGCAAAGCTCCCAAAAGTATGGACGAGTCCTCACAATCACCGCACTGGTCATAAAGCGTTTCCAGAGATATTTAGGAAAATCAGTATATCCCGTTGAGGTCATGTCGTCAACATACTCTATGCTCTGCACGAAATTTGCAGTTTCTCTTATAGTCTCAGATTCGCCATAACCGCATTGGTCGCAAAGGCTTTTTATTTCATCTGCAAGCTGTTTTTACGAGCTTATGATTATTGTCGTCACTTACATAGTTATGATAATCTTTCACATATGAGTATCTCAAAAGACTATGATAATATTCATACATATCGTCCTGAATATTCATTGATATTTCAAAGGTATATCGTTTGTCATAGCTCGTCCAGTTAAAAGTCCTTTTCGACCATGTGGGGTCTGCAGGCTGAACATAGTCAGGCTTTCGGTCGTCACGAGGCTCATAACCGTCCTCATCAGTGACTATGGGTGTTTGCTGAGTAACTGCGGTAGTGGTCTGCTGTGTTGTTGTGGTGTATGTATCGTATGTATTCAATCCCGGTCTTTTCTCTGGATACAGAAATTCATCAATTGTATTGCTAAATGCAAAATATACGCCCACTGCCACACAAATAGTAATAAGTATTTTCTTCATATATTCGTCCTGTTTTTAGTTGGTTTACGGCTTTTGTCATATATACATTATACTACAAGATGGTATAAAAATACAATACTATTAGATATACTTTTTACAATTTGTTCTTATTTTTGCTATAGTTTGATATTTTGCGAAATAGTTGAAATTTGTGGGGTGGTGAATTTCATTCTCACCTTTCGTGAATTTCTGTTATATTCATAGCATCTGATCTAGCGGAACATTTTTTGTGACAATGAAGATATTAATTCCAACACTTTTCAAGAAAGTTAGTTTAACATCGGTGCTACATTATATTTTATGTAAATAGTTGCATCTTATATTATTTGATCATCTTTTTTCATACTCACTAATATCCTCATCAAAAACAAGATAAGCCGAACACTCATTGTTCTTTATCATATCATTTATGTTTTTCAAAGCTTCAGCGTTTTTTGGTTCTTTCTTTTTTAGAAAAATTCTGCTGGAGCTTTTTTATTATATCTTCTATATCCTCACAAGATAAAAGCTTAGGCTCATTTCTTCTGTCCAGCATACCGTATGTACACTTTGTTTTTGATATCTTATTTACCTTTTGTTTTATAAGCTTCATTTCAGGATCACTTGTCCAAGCAATAGAGTGCTTATGATCATATTGATGATTTATTTCACAGCCACAGTGGTCACATTTTAAGTTTTATCCACATACAGCGTAAGCCGTTCACCGCCAAAAGAAGAACATTCTTTGATTCTTTTATTGTGCTTATACATTTAAGACACATTTTAAATGCTATACTGCCGGTCAAAACACCATAAGCTAAAATAAAATAAATTCGTTCTGCTTTTTAATGCAACAAATAAGATACCTAATATTGAACATATGACTAAAATGCTCTTGTGTATCCTATCAAAGTCTGGTCTTTCGACAAGTTCCATTTTACAGACGTTACCCTTGCTCTTATCCTGTTGCCAGGGTGTGTCATTTTATAATCATACATTCTATATATATCAAAAAGTATGCCAAGAGCGTTGTTCCTCAAAAAAATATATTCGGATATCGTCTATCTCTTGGTTACTTAAAGTTATCTCGGTGGTTTCGCCCTCTTTTATACCAATATCTCTCCGCAGTAACTCAGGAACGATCTTTACAGGTGTTTGTTCAATACTTACTCTTTCCCATCCAATATCTTTTTCCACATTCACTGCATCTTATCGGTTCTTCTGCCCACATTGTTAAACAATAATTGTTCATTCAAAAACCCTTTCTTTATATAATGTTTACTTCATTACATTTTGACATTTATTTTGCCAAATATATTGTATCACACATCAAAATGATCTGTCAAATTTAAAAGCGAACAAATTCGGACAGTTGCACTTTTGTATAATACACATCCTATAAAGCATACAGATTTCTGGAATATAAAAAAGAGAATTAATTAAAAAGACGCAAAAAAAGTGATATTTGAAGATAGCCAAGAATTCTTGCAAAAAACTTTTTGACATAGCAAAAAAAAGAAAGCATATATATTTCCCAGAAAAAGATACAAGCAAAGACCACGACAGATCACCATAACACTGTTTATAATTATAAATAAAATTGTATTACTTGATATATTTGTTCAACTTATAAGATAAGAAAATAAATGACATATTATATATTCAAAATAAAGAAGATATATCGTTTTAACGCAAATAATAGTTGTTTCTTTTCCATATCACGTTTGCCCTAAAAAAGCAATAGCTCATGTTGTTTTAAAGATAAAATAAGCGGATCGCACAAAGGTGTTAGTGTTTCATTGGCGGTATTGCTGTAAAAATCTGAAGATAACGCATTATAAAACAACAATTTTTCATTTATATAAACATAAAAACTATAATAAGTAACAAAAAAAATAAAATAAGGATAAGTGGCTCAGTTTTATTTTAGCATATATATACTCAGTATGTTTACTTATTCTTGTTATAAGATAAAATAAGAAGAATAAGCTACTCATTATAATATAAAGAAGAAAGCACCGCTTATATTACAAAGGAAGAAGATATATCGTTTTATCGCAAATAATAGTTGTTTATTTTCTATATCACGTTTGCCCTAAAAAGCAATAGCTCAAGTTGTTTTAAAAGATAAAATCAGCTTTTTATACAAATGCGCAAACATTTCATTGGTAATATTGCTGCAAAGCTTGAAGATAACGCATTATAAAATAACAAGTTTTTTATTTATATAAACATAAAACTGTAATAAGTAAGCAAATAAATAAAAATAAGGATAAATTGGTTCAGTTTATTTGATCATATATACTCAATATGTTTACTTATTATTGTTATAAGATAAAATAAGAAGAATAAGCTACTCATTATAATATAGAAGAAAGCACCGCTTCTTGTATTACAAAGGAAGAAGATATATCGTTTTAATACAAATAACAGTTGTTTCTTTTCCATATCACATTCGCCCTAAAAAGCAATAGCTCAAGTTGTTTCAAAAAATAAAATCAGCGGATAGCACAAACGTGCTAGTGTTTCATTATTTATTTATCATAACTGGCTCACTTTTTTTTTATTAGCGAAGTGGCTCAGTTTTTTATTGACAAAAGCACCTATAATTAGCGCAAGATAAAAAAAGATGTAATTGACTTATATGTTATATCTATCTCTTTTCTTATACTGCTCATAATAAAATAGAATAATAAGTTACTCGGTATCTTTACTTATTCAAGCTTATAACAAAGATACTATCAATCGTGAAATTCACTGTCTTTCTTATTATATATAATGAGTGTTCAACTTAGATAGTTGATATTTTCCGCCAATCAGTTTGTACATTATATCCGAATACGCTTGTTATTCCTTGTTGAAAACATAAACTTCAGATAAATTTTTATTTTATTGATAAAATGCATTGACTTTTGAATAAAAATATGATAAAATTGAATTGTTAAAAAGAAGTATAAGTTTAGTGTATCTAAGTCATTTAGATGCTCTTTTTTTTTATCAAAAATAGAGAGCTCACATTCGTTAAAAAAGAATGTGGGCTCTCTTTTGCTTTTTTGTTTTTTGCTAAATGTGGCAAAAAAATCACCTCAGCAATTCAACAGGTAATACTTGTTTAAAAAGTCCAACATTGCATTCCTGATTTTCGGAAACGCAAAAAACAGTTTATAAAAATATGTAGTTGAATAAACAGTTAAGACTAATAACGTTTTGTATAGCATATATGATCGTTTTTTAAAAATATTGGCATATATGAAACCTATTCCATTCAAAATCTAATAAAGGTCCATCCATAGATCTTTATTATAAATGCACTGACCCACTTTGTTATAGTTTGCATTATAAATCATACGGTTTGTAGAAGCTTTTGGCATTTTACAAATTTATTAATAAAAAATATAATACTCCCAAAATGGTTCCACTAATTGTTTTTTAGATCAATTAGTCTACCTGACCAGTAGCGCGAGGTTCGGCGTAAGAGAGCCACTAACACTATAAAGGTGTCCACTGAGCATGTCTTTCGAAAGACATGCGTCTTCATTTGTGGTCGGACTATTATCCGATTCACTGGCCTTTGGTCTTTGCTAAATAACACCTTTATACTGTTAGTATCAACCGCACTTTGCCCCCACTCACACACAAATCAAGAACCATAAAAAGGAGTATTACGATGAATAAATTCAAAGAGTAGAGAGAATAATTGAAGGTAAAATTATCGAAATAGAAATCGGTCATAATACGTTGCAGTATGTTCTTACAAAAAGATTAACAGGAATGCGTTTTTTGGGTACAAAGAAACATAAACTAAAAATCAAAAATAGTATCAGGAGAGCCAATACTAAGAATTTAAAACACAAAGGTTTCTCCGATGAAAGAAATTGAAAAGTTTTTAGATGAAATAGTTGTCTATAAATGGAGAATATTTACAGAAAGCAGCTTTAATAGATATCTTAAAGTAATAAAACGATTTTGTAAATATCTTGCTGCAAAATTTCAGACAAGTCACCTAACAATGTTCGAGGCTGAAAATATATACAGGGAGTACATTGATGTACGAGAAGCAAGGGGTTATCAGCTGATACTCTCAACACTGATCTTTCTGCACTTTGTAAAGTTTTCGGAAGAAGGACAATTGAATTTAGACACCCTCCACGCCACGGAGCTCATTTAAAGAATGATCCGACAAAATACAATACTGAAACGGGTGAAACAACTCGTGATGTTGGATTGACCACAGGTTTAAGACGCCGTGAGCTTGGGCACTTAAAAGTCGATGATATAAAATTCATTGACTGCCAAACTGTCCACATTTTCAGTATCGGTAAGGGGCGGTAAGCATAATCGTACTGTATTGAAAGGAATAGTCGCAGTGGCAAAGCTAAAAGAATATATTAGTCGTGCAGAGAAAATGAATAATGATTTCTTGTTGACAAAGGCAGAAGCTCACGTCCCAGATGGACTCCACTATTGCAGGGCTATGTGCGCACAGATTACATATAATGCCGTTTTGCAGGAAATGGAAAATGATCCTGCAAAGCGTGCAGAATACATTCAGAAAATCAAGGACGAGTTTAAACGTTGCGGTAGAAAACTCAAAGAGAATCTCGACAAACCTTATTGCCTCAGGGGGATATAACAAAAGGCAGCTGAATCTATAAACAAGCCAGTTGTCTACGATCGAGTAGCAGCAATGTATGTGAGCTTGTTCATACTCCACCACTTCCGCACAGATACTACTATCTTGCATTATTTGGTGAAATAACATCTTATATATGCAAAAAGCAAAGCCTGTTCATTATGGGCTTTGCTTTTTTATTTAAACGTGCCAAAGTCCAACCAAGTTTATCAACATAGAATGGGTGACTAGGTGTTGCAGAAATAGTTTCACCGTTTACACAAATATGGATAAGCTATTTGTCTATAATCAGCAGACCTACAACATAATATTAAATTTGTTGTATATAACTGTTAAATAAGAAAAGAAGCGAACTGGATGCCGCTGCTTTATCAGTCAATATCTCGGCGCCATTCCTCAATTATATCAATCATTCTGTCATTGGTTTCGACTTTCATCTCGAATATCAAATCATCAAAATCGTCATCATTTTCTGTGTCGTTGCAGTTTAATCTAAACCAACCTTCATCTAACCGATCGATAGTAATTGCAGCGCCAAATATCAAAGAATCTGCATACAAACCTTCCCCAGAAGTGTCCTCTCCGTTACAAATGGTAAAATAACCACTTGTGAGACTAATTATTATACTGCGACAATTGCGAAGTTCTTCTTCATTTATAGCAAGCTGTGGAAATTTCGTTTTAGGAACGAGGAATGGTTTATCATTTACATAGATTTCTCCATCCATTTTAAGAAGATGAACCATAAAGAACTGCATACGCTTAGCTCTTGTCTTAATATTCCTAAATTTTAATATGTATTTTCCTTTTTCTGTACATCTTAAATATCGATATACGGTTTTCCCATTATAAATAATTATAGGGGAATTACGTTCTTGAAATAATACTGAAAATGCTTTCATTTTTTTCCTCCTAAGGCTTAAAGTGTCTATAAGGATCTATTTCATCATGTTTCCACGGAGAAACCGGAAGTAAATTCTCTAGTGTATTTGAACCACCATCTCTTTTGTGGAGTGTCTTTATGATGAAGTTCCATTGAATACCATTGACCATTTTCTGGATACTGAACTGATGGTGCTTTACCCTTTTCCATTCTTGCGAGGTCACTCGCACTATAATTTCCAGAATTATTGTAAGCTTCATTTTTCCAATAACGTTGGCGTACTGTAGACCACTTAGGATTTTTACCAGATGCTGTTGGCGCGTCTATAGGGTCTCCCACTTGCCAACGCTTTCCTTTGGATGCTGACTCATTACTAATGTTGTTTGTTGATACTTCTTCTATTCCACACCCATTATGAACAAAAATACCATTTTCGCCCACAAAGTAAGTATGGAAATCCTCAACTTCAAAGTTATAAACCTTGATAGGTGATTCGAGAATCTCGTGCTGAACCCATTCAACTGTTACAAGTTCACCATTTGAAAGTACAAGTACATCGCCTGCACGAAGTGAACGTGCTAAAGTCCAACCAAGTTATTGATAGCAATTATTTTTTACAATTCTAATTATACTATAAAATCTGTAAAAAATCAATAACCGAATACAGAAAAAAGCAGACTTGGCAAAACGTCTGCTCGGCTATTTGGAGCAAGCAACGGAATCGAACCCGCATCCCAAGCTTGGGAAGCTTGTATACTGACCATTGTACTATGCTTGCAAAAAGGCAATACTAAAATATATTGCCCTAGAGCAAAAGCCCATTCACCACGGACTTTGCTCGTTCTTGTATTTTTTATTGTATCTCATCTTTAAACGCCAAGATGTGAACCCCACGCATGCCCCAAGGTGTTGTTGAAAACATCATCAAATTCACAAAGCCCTCTGCCTGTGATATACTGCGTTATCTCGATACCTGCTGAAAAGACAAGGGACATAAGAAAAACTTTTTGAACTTCGTGATACCGCAAAGATACGGCAGCAAAACGCCCAAGGGTATAAACATTGCAATGTTTCCGAATATCTGTACCAGCCAAAAATCCCGCAGATACTTGATGCTTATGTTCTCAAAAAGGTTTCGCACCTCCCAGAAGGGCACAAGCTCAGCCTGACGTTCTCCCCACTGTCTGGCTATGAGTGTGAGCCAGAGGACGGCAAATATGTACACTGCAAACAGCGATGTAAGTATTTTTTCTTTTTACTCCACCGTAACGCTCTTTGCAAGATTTCTCGGCTTATCAACGTCATAGCCCTTTCCTACTGATACATAATATGACAAAAGCTGAAGCGGTACAACTGAAAGGCTTGCCGCAAAAAGGTTGTCTATTCTTGGAGTATAAACTGTGAAGTCTGCAACGTCCTCCATAGCGTAATTCCCATAGGCGGTAAGTCCGAAAAGCTTTGCTCCACGGCTTTTTACCTCGACCATATTGCTTATGGTCTTTTCATAAAGTGCAGACTGTGTTACCACGCTGAACACGACAGTTCCGTCCTCGATAAGGCTGATAGGACCATGTTTAAGCTCGCCTGCCGCATAGGCTTCGGAATGGATATAGCTTATTTCTTTGAGTTTAAGGCTTCCCTCCATGCCTACTGCATAGTCGATACCTCTGCCGATAAAGAATGCGTCCTTTATATTCACTACCTTTGAAGCAAACCACTGCAAGCGCTCCTTATCCTCGAGAATTTTCTCTATCTTTTCAGGGATAGTATAATCTCCTCAACGAGCTGAGCAAATCTTTCGTCGGATATCTCCCCTCTTGCTTTTGCAAACTGCATTGCAAGGAGATATGCGGCAACAAGCTGACAGCTATATGCTTTAGTTGTTGCGACAGATATTTCAGGACCTGCGAGGGTATAGAAGACATTATCGGCTTCTCTTGCGATCGATGAGCCAACCACATTTACGATACCGAGAGTTTTTACTCCTTTTTTTCTTTGCAAGGCGGAGAGCTGCGAGGCTGTCGGCAGTTTCGCCCGACTGGCTGATGATAATAGCAGGCTATTTTTTGCAAGCTTCATTTGTCTGTATCTGAACTCAGAAGCAAGCTCCACACGGACAGATAGTGAAGTCAGCTCTTCGATAACATACTGAGCCACCATACCAACATGGTAGGCAGAGCCGCAGGCAACTATATACACCTGCTGGATATTTTTCATATCCTCGTCAGAGAGTCCGACGCTTTCAAAGCTAATATTTCCATCTGTAAGGACAGAATTGATAGTATCGCTATCACCTTTGGCTGTTCGTGTATCTCTTTGAGCATAAAATGCTCATAGCCGCTTTTTCTGCAGCTTCTGCGTCCCACCTCGATAGTTTCATTTCTTTCTGTATTTCTTCGCCATCTAGATTGTAGAAAGCAACTGCGCCTTTTGTAAGTCTTGCAAGCTCCATATTGCCTATATAGTAGACATTTCTTGTATACTTAAGTATTGCAGGAACGTCAGAGGCAAGGTAGCTTTCACCGCCTGTAACGCCTATTATCATAGGGCTGTCTTTTCTTGCGGCATAGATCTCACCGGGATAGTCCTTGAACATAACAGCAAGGGCATAAGAGCCACGGATACGGACGAGGGCGTGATTAAGAGCGTCAACAGGAGTGCCCAGGTACTTTTGTAATAATAGTCGATAAGCTTTACGGCAACTTCGGTATCAGTTTCCTGACTTAAAGGTATATCCTTTTTGATAAGCTTTTCACGAAGCTCCTGATAGTTTTCGATAATACCGTTATGTACGGCGATAACATTTTCATCGTCGCTGCAATGAGGGTGGGCGTTTACAGTTGACGGCTCGCCATGGGTAGCCCAACGGGTATGGCCTATACCGCAGGCGCCTTTTACAGCTTTTTCCGTCGTTAGTCATTTCCTTTAGGACTTTCAGCTTACCTTTAGCCTTTACGATCTCAGGCTCTGCGTCACCGTTTCTTACAGCGATACCGGCAGAGTCATAGCCTCTATCTCCAGCTTAGACAGGCCGTCCAAAGAGGATCGGGGAACGCCTCGTTATTTCCAGTAAATCAACAATTCCACACATAGCAGTGTCTCCTTTAAGTTTTATTTTTATTGATGTAATCTTCTATAGCAGGTCTATTTGGAGGAAAAATATCCTCCGGCAGGTCGCAGATATCAATAAATTTAAGCTGGGACACCTCAGAAGCCTGCATTTTAAGCTCGCCTGTATACTCGTGGCAGGTGTAGACGATATCAACGTTTGACACCTTATCGCCGTTTGGGTAAGTATACTGCATTTTTTCACCTGAATAGACGCCAAGCAGTTCGAGCTTTTGTGCTTTAAGACCTGTTTCCTCAAAAAGCTCTCTTTCGGCTGTTTGCTCAACAGACTCACCAAGCTCCACCGAGCCGCCTGCATATCCCCAGCTTCCGCAGTCTGTTCTCTGCTGCATGAGCATTTGGCCTGCTTCGTTTATTACTATTACGCTTGCTCCCACCTGCAACAGAGGGGTGTGGCCTAGGTGCTGGCGGAGGGATTTTATATATTCTGACATTACACAGGCTCCCCAAAAGTATCAGGGTGACTTGGATCAAATATCTCATTGCAGGTCATAACAGTAACAAGATCCTCCGTGTCACTGAGATTGATGATGTTATGGGTCCAGCCAGGTATCATGTGGATAGCCTCGATCTTATCTCCACTGACCTCAAATTCAACTTTCTCTCCTGTGTTTATGTTACGCTCCTGTATCAGACCATGACCGTGGACAACTATGAAAAAGCTCCCATTTTGAGTTGTGCCAATGCTGACCCTTTGTGATGCCCGCCTTGCTTATATTTTATACTTACCTGTCCGCAATCCTCTGTATGAACAAGCTCAGTAAAACTGCCTCTGTTATCTACATTCATTGTCAGCGCATACTTGAATTTATCTGCAGGGAGATAAGTCAGATACAAACTATACAGCTTCTTGGCAAAAGAGCCCTTTGGCATTTTAGGCATAAGCAGGGTCTTAGGCTGCTTTGCTTAAATTCTTCAAGAAGATCTACCACCTCGCCCAAAGTTACCTTATGAGTAACAGGCACATAACAATATCTGCCCTTATCATTTGCGACAGGCGTTACGCCGTCAAACTCGCAATGCTTTTTCCTTGCCCTCAAGAAGATCAAACATACCTTCAACAAGGTCATCAATGTAAAGAAGCTCCAGCTCACTTGCTCTGTCGTTTATGGAATACGGCTCGTCATTAGCCACGCAGTAGCAAAGTGTTGATACAAAAGAATTGTACTTTGGTCTTGAATGACCCATAAGGTTAGGAAACCTATATATTGCGACCTTTGCACCTGTTTCTGCGGCATATTTCCGGAAAAGCTCTCTTCACCTGCGAGCTTGCTTCTGCCATATTCACCGTCATAACGCCCTATGAGCGTTGCCTGTATGGAAGACGAGAGCATGATAGTTGCCTTGTTATCATACTTTTCAGAGTATCAAGAAGCTGTGACGCAAAACCAAAGTTGCCTTTCATGAAGTCCTCGGTATTCTCAGGACGGTTTACCCCTGCAAGGTTGAAAACAAAGTCTGCTTCCCTTGCAATACTCGTCAAGCTGTTCCTTTGTGGAATCTATATCATACTCATATATTTCTTCAACAGAAATATTCGGTCTTGTTCGATTTTTGTTATCTCTAATATTTTTCAGATTATTCACAAGGGCTGTTCCCACCATGCCCTTTTGCGCCTGTAACCAATATCTTCATATTTTCACATTCCTTACTGATCTTTCTCCAGACCATTTTGTTGACTACATTAACATATCCCTGAATGATCCTTACGACTTTCATTGATACTGTTTCGTCCACATAGTCAGGACACGGCTTGCCGAGAACGCCTTTCTGCTTCATTTCGATAGCCATATCTGTAGCATTGAGCAGTTCTTTTGTTGTAATTCCTGCAAGGATAAAGTCCCCTGCTTCAAGTGCTTCAGGGCGCTCGGTAGAAGTACGGATACAAACTGCTTTGCGATAGGGTGACCTATTGAAAGATAGAAGCGCTCTCCTCAGGAAGTGTACCTGAGTCTGAAACGATAGCAAGGGCATTCATCTGCAAACAGTTATAGTCATTGAATCCCAGCGGCTCGTTTACTCTTACTCTAGGGTCGAGCTTAAAGCCGCTCTTTTCAAGTCTATGCTTTGAACGCGGGTGGCAGGAATACAATATTGGCATATCATACTTTTCAGCCAGTGCGTTTATTGCAGTAAACAGACTTGTAAAGTTCTTTTCTGTGTCGATATTCTCCTCTCTGTGTGCAGAAAGAAGAATATACTTATCCTTTTCAAGACCCATACGTTCAAGAACGTCAGAAGCCTGAATCTTATCCAGATTACCACGAAGGACTTCCGCCATAGGCGAGCCTGTCATATATGTTCTTTCCTTTGGAAGTCCGGTATCAGCAAGATACTTTCTTGCAAACTCGGAATAGCAAAGATTTACGTCAGAGATAACATCAACTATTCTTCTGTTTGTTTCCTCCGGGAGGCACTCGTCCCTTACATCTGTTTCCTGCTTCCATATGAAAAAAAAGCGGGATGAAGTCTTTAGCGGAGATAGCTGACAGACAGCTGTTTGTATCTCCAAGGACAAGATAGGCGTCGAAAGGCTGCAATTCTGAAAGCAATTCATAGCTTCTGCCGAGAATATTTCCGCAGGTAACGCCCAGATTATCGCCTACTACAGGAACAAGAATATCAGGGCCGAACTCGCCGAAAGTGTTTTTCAGCTCAAAATCCTCCCAGAAAACTGTACTGAGGTTACGATCCCAGTTCTGATTGTAATACACAACGCAGGTGTCAAAATACTCACGGCATCTTCTTATTACAGCCGCCAGGCGAATGATCTCAGGGCGGGTGCCGCAGCCGATCATTACCTTTGTTCTGCCGTCATTTTTCCATTTAAAATTATGTTCCATATACTTTCCTCCCGAGGTCAGCCACGACCTTTGGTAAAATCATTTATTCACATGGCACTGTCTAAGCTGCACAACTTCTCCAGCTTCTATCTTACTCAGCGCTTGCGATCCTATTTTCGCCTTTTTACTATTGCTCCAAGGCAGATATGACAACCCTGTTCGATCACACAGCCATGGTCCACGATGGCGCCCAGATTAATGATACAGCCACGTTTCACTGTCACATCTGTATTGATAACAGCTTTCGGAAGCACCACAACGCCCTTTTCGATAGAAGCGGTAGGACTTACATAAGCTGTAGGGATGCACAACAGTGGCAAGCCTGCCGTCTGCTCTAGTTATTTTATCGCACCAAGACAAGCGAAACTCGTTATTTCCAAAGGCAGGAATAAATTCCGTATCGTCAGCAATATATTTAGTAAAAGAATCAAGCGTACGGTCGGCAAATCTATCGTCCAGCATAGCTATCACATCATAACCCAGCTGTTCTGAAACGTCCTTAACAGTATTTGCATATCCGCCTGCACCGAGGATGACCAACTTCTTTTGACATATCAATCCTCAGCCAATCTCTCCTGGATATATGCAAGTTTGAGCATTTTTTCCTTTATTTCTTATTAAGGAGCTTTGTATTATTACTATTGAACTCAGTGAGAGTATTTCTATCTGCGTCGCCGTCTCTAAAGAACTTATCATGTAGTTCAAGCCTCTATTATCGGCAGGGACACGATAGAAGCCGCCAAGGTCGATAGCCTTTGCGCACTCCTCATTGGTAAGTGTTTCATACATTTTCTCGCCATGGCGGATACCAATGACCTTGATATCCTCTTTTTTGCCGCCAAACATTTCAGTAACGGCTTCAGCCTGAAGACCGATAGAGCAAGCGGGGGCTTTCATGATAAGCAGGTCGCCGTTTTCACCGTTCTCAAAAGCATAGAGTACAAGGTCGACAGCTTCTTCAAGTGACATAATGAAACGAGTCATATTAGGCTCAGTTACAGTGATAGGGTTGCCTGCTTTGATCTGGTCGATCCACAGAGGAATAACAGATCCACGGGAGCACATTACGTTACAACGCCAACAGTACAGCATATTTTAGTTTTACCGCTATATCTGCTTTTAGCGATAGCGACGCTTTCTTCAAAGAGATTTTGACTTACCCATGGCATTGATAGGGTAGGCGCTTTATCAGTTGAAGGCATATTACTGCTTCAACGCCCTCCTCGATAGCGGCTGTCAGGACGTTATCCGTACCCGATAATATTAGTTTTTACGGCTTCCATTGGGAAAAACTCACAAGACGGGACCTGCTTGAGTGCAGCCGCATGAATATGTAATCTACGCCGTGCATAGCGTCCTTACAGGACTGCAAATTTCTCACGTCGCCTATGTAGAACTTGATCTTATCCGCTACCTCAGGCATTTTCGCCTGATACTCATGACGCATATCGTCCTGTTTTTTTCGTCTCTCGAAAATATTCTGATCTCTCCGATATCTGTTTCAGAAATCTATTTAATACTGCGTTTCAAATGATCCCGTTCCTCCGGTTATCATTAGGGTTTTGTTTGTGAATAATGACATGTTATTTTCACTCAAGTATATTTTTTAAGATGAGTACAAACCACAAATAATCACAGTAGTCCTCGAAACATATATTTTAATATTAATCAAGTGCTTTAATACTGTTTTAAGCTAATCAGTTTTTCTTGAAAATTATTTCAAAAAGCAAAATCGTATCTATCTACCAAAATTGAAAAACTTCCTTTTAATCTTTTCTAACATAATCTTTTCATTATGCTGTGCACCAAAGCGCACAAACAAATATCCAAATATAGCTATATAAATCAATGAAGATATTAACAAGAAATATAATTATTTTTATTAATATTCCAAAAAAAAAAACTAAACTGATATAATTTGAGGAACAAGTATTCCCTTAAATGTACGAAGTACATATACATAACCGGTATTTTTAATTTTATTGAATAATATATATTCATCAATAGAATTTGGCCAATAATTGTTGCAAACTGCAGTTGCTAAACAAGACCCCAATTACTCCCCATTTATCAATCCAAAATATAGTCAAAACTATATTGGAAACTGTCGTAAATATTAGTACATATGAGCAGAGACATCCTTTTATTTAAAGCATCAAGAACATTTACTAAAATACCATTAGACATATTAATCATCATAGGAAACATAATGATTAAAGCCACATACCATGATATCCTATAGTTATTACCATAAAAATAGCAATAAATTGTCGTCCTGCAACAAAAAAGCAAATAAAACTGTGCTTCCAATTAACGTGATTATCCTGCTTGGAACAATCAAATGTTCTAATAGTATCGGCTTTTCGCTTTTTTGTTACATCACTAACTATTTGTGGACCATATAAAGTTATTGGAACTGTCGTTAATGATGAAAATGCACTATAAATATATAATCCTATTGAATAATAAGATACCTGTTCTGGACTAAGTTTTATACCAATAATAAACTGATCTACGCTTGAATTAGCCTGATTTACAAGGACCTGAATAAACATGGCAAAACAAAGTGGGAGTGTGTCTTTAAATACAATAATGTCAAAATCTCTCACCGAAAAAGATATAATTAGATTTTTTTACAGTATATTAAAATAAACACAGCTACACCCAAACTAACTAAACAATCAACAATTGCTATAACTATTGCATATCTAAAACAAATGATACATCCCACTATCAGAAATGTTCTAATAAACGGCCTAACAATCATGATACAATAGGACCAATTTTATATTTTTCAAATCCTAATATAATACCATTCAGTGTATTAGATAAAAAAAGAAATTACCATATATAAAACTTCAAACAATAATATTATTTGTGCATACGATACTTGTTTTAAGGTAAGATTATGATATACATCACCTATCTTCAGATAAAAAACACTGATGCTATGGTAATTATCAGAGCTAATATCAAACTTATAGTCCATATCGTCGATATATTCTTTTTTAATCTCATCTTCGCTCGAATTTTGAGCTCGACATTTGCAAATATTTCTAGTCATTGCTGTGCCAGTTCCGAACTCAAGTAATACTAAATAACCTACAAATGACGTCACCATTTGATATAATCCATATTCAGTATCTCCAAGCATTTTTACAAAAAAAGATGAAAGGAAGAAACCAATTATCATATTCAACACAGTATTTAAATAGGATAATATTAATCCATTATTTCGTGATTTCATTTTTTCTCCTAATTCAATTTTATCTAGGCATTTTTCTGCGAACTTTTGCTAAAATATTATTCCCACAATACTTGTCATGCAACTTGTCAAATGATTTTATCTGAATCTCTCTCATAAATTTTTTTCGTAGGTTTGGTTGTTTCACAGATGTTGTTAATGACGGATTTCCTTCTATAAGCTCTTTCAAAAGGCACCTCAAAACATCAACACTATTACACTCTGCCAATAGATTTATTGCTTTTTCAGAATGCGCTAACACCAATGATATCCCTTTATTATCATTCCACTCTGGAATTTGTTTATCTGCACCCCCAATAATCCGCAACCGTAAAGTCCGACAAATGGTGTATAGTTTTGAAATGGCAGTCATAACATGATGGACGTAAATCCATATCCATGATAAAACTTCTTAAATACATATCTTCTGACACAGTTGAACTATACTTATTACCATTAGAAAAATCTATTTTCATAGAATAGTTTTTCCAGCCCAGCTCCTACTACGAAATGAAATATCTGTTATTTCAGCATTTGCACTTTTGCGCCTAAATTCCATATATTTTTCCATGCCATCGGTGAAGGTACACCATGACATATAAAATCAATTGTATATAGATTAGTATACGTTTTTCCAAGATAAGATAATAGACCATCAACCTGACAGGGCGTTCCAACAAATAAAACATTTATCCCTTTGTCTAAATATTTTTAGTATCTTGTAGCACTGTTCCAATACGACTTTGCACATATTTGCTTCTCCTCAATTCATCAAGAGATTCAACATTATTGCAAATTTTATGTTTAACCATAAAATTCTCATCAAAACCAGCACCAATCACAACACCAGATGATTTTAATATAATCTCAGAAACAGCTGTAAACACACCACCTGAAGAACTTTTTCCCTAACAGAATCATTCTTATGCTTTACAGCAAATGCCGTGGGAAATTTATTGTCTTCCATAGATTTTTTATTAATAGGACATACCTTTTTGATCATTACAATTTATGCACATTGAATCATCTATTTTGGGGCGTAAAAGCCTTCATCATCTGCATGCATTGTAATAAGTTTTTGGACAAATAGAAAAGCAAGCCGCACAACCAGTACATTTTTTGTATTCACAAATCAAACTGTCCATCATTTATCACCATTTTTAAAAAATTAATAGATATTTCCTTCATTTTTTGGTATGTTGTATTATCACAAATTTGTAATTCACAATTAAATTCATCAATTTTATCCACAGTAACCATTTCATGATCCACAAAATAATGACTTTGAGTATTGAACATGTCTGTCAAGGATTTTAATCGGCATCCCATCTCATTTTCTTTTTTGCCTGACACAACAAATGGTCTTTCAAATATATGTGAAAAACAGATGCATGAAAACTATCTGTAATAATAAAGGATGCATACTTAATAAGTGATAAAAATCATTTGGAGAAACGTTGAATAACGCTAATCGCCAAAACCTTCATCAACACTACGATACGTTAAATTTAGATATGGAAGCGTTACAACCTTTAAGCCATTTTTCCTAGCACATTCATATGCTAATTCTCTTAAATGCTCATTATCACCCAAAAAATAACAAAACAAATAATTATCTGTAATAATTCTATCTGAACATATTTCATCCCACTCAGAACGAGATAAAGCAATGTTGGATCTAAAACATTTATTATTGGTTTATCTGTAAGTTTTTGCAAAGATGCAATTGACTCATTTTCTAATTGAAATATATTTTGTATTATTTAAAGCCCGTTTTAGTTTTTTGTTGTTCCGACCCGTTAAGATTAACCTTTCCTGTTGACGCTCGCATAAGAAGCCGTAACCTTTTCCGTCTTCAACAAAATCCAATGAGAGATATTTATTAATCCAATCTGATTCCAAACTTGATCACTACCCGTAATGAAACAATCATAGTATTTATTGGCTTTATGAATCGTATTAGAATAGTACACTTTGGAATGTGGAATCAAATTATTAAATTTATCAATTACTCTATTTCTCTTTTCGACATTTTTTGAAATACTGTTTTTTTTCAAACTTTGCTTAATAGACGAAAGAAGTCTACGAACTCTAGTTCTATAGTAATAGGGCACCAACTCCGCATTGACACCCAATTTCTCAAGTGTATATCTCAATGCATAGGCTTGAAGATTAGCTCCGTAATTCCTATTTTGATAGTATAACGTACATATTCCAATTTTCTTCATAAATTCACTATCCTGCTCATTATATAAAATTTCTCAATCGGATTAAGTTTCAAACCATTCATCATCAACTATCTCCGCCTTGCTACATGGTCCCGACTCATACAAATCAGGATACTCTTCCCCATTCAAAATTTTATGTGACAGCTCTATTATTCTTGTTGCGGCGATTTCTGCATTCCACTTTTCTACTATAGTTTTATAGGCTCGCTTCACCCATTCTTTTTTGTTCATCAGTGTTATCCAAAAGGTACTTTTTACTTTTTCAAACATTTTTTCTATTTTTCCCGAAGGGTAAATCAAACCATTAGCTTTATTCTTCATCAAAAAAGGAACAGAACCTATCGCATGACTTGCAACTACTGCACAGCCACTGTTCATAGATTCATTTAAAACTGCTCCCCAGCCTTCCTGACGATCGGATGTAAACAAAAATATACCTGCACGCTCCATAAAGCCACGTACCTTATCAGATTGTACTGGTCCAGTAAATGTCACATAATCATTAAGATTCATCGAATCGGCCATGCTTTTTAGCGTATTTTCCATTTCACCAGTACCAACCATATCTAAATGAAAATCATAACCAGAATCTTTTAAAAGCTTTGCTACTTTTATCGCATCATCAGGGTGCTTCCAATCCAAAAAATCGACCTACCCAAAGAATTTTTGTTTTTCTTTTTTTTGAAACAAATCTTCAAGATCATAGTTTTTGTTTCAGGAAAATAGCCCCACTTATATCCTCGATTTATAAATGTTTTTGTCTGAGCATAATCAGCGTATGTAAAAGCACTTGCACACAGAAGATACATATTGCTGAATCTTCCTTTATAAAACCAATACTTTATTGCTCTTAATGGCATTTGATATTTTGGTGGTTTTATCTTAAATATTCTTTCAGAATATTGATACACAATTTCTTTTTCGTAATCTTTTCTTTATTAAATTGAATGGCGCACTTCCATAAATGACTACATCTGCATTATTTATTGCATAGTCACAATCATCTTCATCATTATCATATTGAAAAACAAAAGATTCCGATATTTCCTTATAGCCCATATTTTTCTTTCAGAATCCATTGGAATTGTAGCAATAAACGAATAATCACCATTCAAATGTTTATTTAAACTTCGTGATAACGGCATCTGATGATGATTATAAAAATTAGATAAAAATGTAATCTTCATCTTTTCTCTCCAACAACAAATCAATATACTCTTTAAATCTCAAATCTTTATCAAACGACTTTGCTTTTTTGCCACGCAATCATCTACAGAAAAAACATTCTCTTTGCATATACGAATTATCTGCCTTCCCATTTCATCAATATCGTCACAATCTACTATATAACCTGTCTTTTCGTCAAAATTTCAGGACTACCTCCTGTTCTAAAGGTCAATACAGGAGTACCACATGCTATAGATTCCATATTTACAGTCGGATAGTTTTCCTCTCTAGTTGGATTAACAAATAAATCTGCCGCAGAATATATCTCTGCCAACTCATTCTGATCACGTGTGCGATGAATTGAAATAATACTGTTAGGAAGCATTTTATCTATAGAATCATCTGTACCTACAAGTACTATTTGAAACTTATTTTTATCAAGTCGTTTTGACAACTCTATAAAACGTCCAATCCCTTACGCATTCCCCCAATCAAATGCAACGCCTAATAATATATATTTATCCTCAGATATATTATATTTGTCTGAAATTACTTGAAATCGGTTTAAATACTTGTAGATCAATTCCATTATTTATTACTTGAATTGGATAATTTTTAAGAAAAAGACTGCTTTACTAAGTCTGCAAGCCATTGTGACGGAGTGATAATGGTCAAATCCAGATTTGAAAACAATTTCTTTTTTTGCTGGTATAGGTAACTACTTCGATCTAAAAACCAGCTATATTGTTTCCTCTGTGGACAATTTCTACATTCTTTTTCCATTTATCACATTTTTACAAACGTGAAATATGTACAATAACCAGTAAATGCCCAACAATCATGAAATACCCAAAATAGTTTTATTTTATTTTTTTAAAATAAGAAAACAGCATTCTTAAATTACAATCATGACCATGAATATTATGAATCAATACTATGTCAGGCGAAAAAAGCATCTATTTCATCAATCATCCTTTTGGCTTCTTTTTTTGAATTAAATCCATAATTTCCAAGCAAACGAGATTTTAATGCCTGCAGTTTTATATCTTTTGAATTGCCGCAAGAAATTCCCTACAACAATCATTTCCTGATACGCTATATAATATTTCATTATCTATATTATTTAAAGACAGTAAATCACTTATTGAAACTGCTATTTTTCCAGTGCTCCCTATTCCACAGGTTGAATTAATCTGGACAACTCTCATTAAATTACCCTTCCAAAACGTAATATATGGAACTGTATCCAAAGTGCTTATGCCCGTAATGTACGATTCATATATACTATACATAAACAAGGCAGTAAAAAAAATACTCATTATTGTCTCACTCAACCTTGCTATCTCTTCCTTTTCTCTCTCCATACAATTCAAGCATTTACCAATTGTAATAGGAATTAAAATTATAAAATAATAATTCATTCTCATTGCCAATGTATTTACGGAAGCAAAATTTGAAATATTGTAGCAAACACTAAAATATTACGAAGCATCAATGTTTCATCATCAGCTCTTGACTCATCAACAATGACAAAACATAAAACTGTAAATAGAGAGAATAGAATAAGTGAGCCAAAAGCACCTGTACTTTCCGCTGTTGCAGAATATCTTTCATCTGAACTTCCTAAGATATTGACAAGAACATTAAAAAATATTCTTTCTAAAAAACAAATACAACAGAAAAAGATGCTATAATCCATATTAAATCTTTTTTCTTAAATTTAATTTTACATAATGGTAAGAAAAACAAAGTCATGAATCCAGTATGATGCAACAACGATGCAATAATAACACATATTGCATATCTAAAGAACTTACTTTTACTTACAAAATAATATGCTAAAGCACCTACACTAATAGCCAATCCTTGACGTATTCCAGAAAACAGCATTATAAACGTGGACATATTCACAAAAATTGATGCTTTAACATATCCATGTGTCTTGTCTTGATTATAAACAAATGCTATAGGCACTACAGTAATAAGCGCTGTTAGAGAAATGAACACTTGATAATTTGAAGAAATGTAGTTATAAATAAACCAACAATAAAATTTAAATAAGCATTCACTATATTGAGAAAAGACAGATGATAAGGTAGCATTTCCCCATATGTTGAAAATGTAATTGTAATTTGTCAAATCCCTACCCAATGATTTATCCCTAAGAATAAGCATTTCCGAGAATAAAAATAAAAAAGCAGGAAGAGCAATAGTTTCACCCGTTAAACATCTATTTTTCCTAATACACAATGTTTTGTTTGATGATTTCAAACATTCTTGCAAAGAAAATGGTACCAATAACAGCAGGAAATATGGTATCATTACTTTCTCCTATAACTTTTATTTAACCTATATTTTCAAACTCACTTTTCAAATTACTCTGAACATTCACTATATCATGTCTTTCCAAAGCATATTTATACGTCTGTTCAATGTTCTTAAGCATCTTCTCAGGTGAAGAAACAATCTGCATAATTTTTCTTCTATTTCATCACCCGTGGTTATAACCATAGCACCATCCACTTTTTTTAGATACTCAATCGAAGCAATCCCACTTGGTCCAACTCCAAGTATCTGAGATCCACTTTTGTAAACAATCAATGATTTTAGTTGAAAATGAATATTTTACAGTTTCTATTGACTTTTCATCAAATGACTCAACATGGAGTACAACATCTGCCTCATGCATTATATGTTTGATCTCATCATAAGATCTAGGACCCATTATTTTTGAACTTTCTCCCCCTATTAAGTTTGTTTTTAACTGTTCCGTTATTGAAGCGCCTGTATATATCTCTAAAGTTGCTTTTAAACCATTTTATTTATTTTTCTATTGCATCTGCTACTTTGGAGAGAGTATCATCACGACCCCAAAATAAATTACCCGCATAAACAAATCTCAGCACTGGATTCAAATAACCTTTTGGCGGTAAAGACAAGTCACAACCTTTATACAATGTTGATACGGCCTTATTAAAACG
>VOFB01001873.1_pt1 | contig 26476 bp, 42 predicted proteins | sample 5384141 | NCBI WGS metagenome assembly VOFB01 (sample SAMN12384721, study PRJNA508395) | human gut metagenome | isolation source: healthy gut A | host: Homo sapiens | reverse complement strand
TTTTTCCTTCGATATTTTTAAGATACATGACGCTGTTTCCCGCAAGAGGAACGCAAATCGACTGTTCAAAGCCGTGCATTGGAATTTTTCGGCCTTGACCGATTTTTTGCCGCACAGTCCCTTACCGCCGTATTTTTCGTCATCGGAATTGAAAACAATTCTGTAGCTTCCGCTCTCGGGCACGCCGATACGGTAATTCGGCTCGCCGTTCGGAATAAATCGGCACAGCGAAATCAGATAATCCTCGCTGTCGTCCCGCCGCATAAAGGCAATGGTGCTTCCCGAATTGTCGTCGTTGGCTATCCAGGAAAAAGCCCTCCCATGAATAGTCGATCTGCCAAAGCTCGGGATGACCGACATAAAATTTGTTAAGGTCTCTGACATAATCCGAAAGCTTTTTATGCTTTTCATAATCAAGCAGCAGCCAATCAAGCTCCTTTTATAATCCCACTCGATAAACTGGCCGAACTCCTGCCCCATGAACAGCAGCTTTTTTACCGGGGTGGGACATCATATATCCGTAAAAGGCCCGCAGCGAATCGAATTTATCGTCATATTCGCCCGACATTTTATTTATGAGAGAGCATTTTCCGTGCACAACCTCGTCATGGGAAATTGGCAAAACATAATTTTCCGAAAAGGCGTAAAAAAGGAAAACGTCAGGGCGTCGTGGCTGTATTTCGATAAATGCCGTCCAGCGACATATATCTGACCATGTCGTTCATCCAGCCCATATTCCATTTAAAATTAAAGCCTAATCCGCCCGAAAATGTGGGCTTTGTCACAAGAGGCCACGCCGTCGATTCCTCGGCAATCATCATAATATCGGGGAAACGGGCGAAAACCGCCTCGTTGAGCTTTTTTTATAAAGGCGACCGCCTCAAGATTTTCGTTTCCGCCGTAAATATTCGGTGCCCACTCGCCCGGCTGCCTTCCGTAGTCGAGATAAAGCATGGAGGCCACCGCGTCCACCCGAAGGCCGTCGATGTGATAATTTTTAAACCAATAAACGGCATTGGAAATCAGAAAGCTTTGAACCTCGTTTTTGCCGTAATCGAAGACCTTGGTTCCCCATTCCTTATGCTCGCCCTTGCGGCTGTCGGCATATTCATAGCAGGGGGCCGCCGTCAAAATCGGCAAGACCGCATTCGTCCTTGGGAAAATGAGCGGCACCCAGTCGAGAATGACTCCTATTCCCTTTGAATGCATTATGTTGACAAATTTCATAAAAATCGGTGGGCAGACCGTATCTTGAGGTGGGGGCAAAATATCCCGTCACCTGATAGCCCCATGAGCCGTCAAAGGGATGCTCCGTTATCGGCATAAGCTCCACATGGGTATAATTCATCTTTTTAAGATATTCCGACAGCTCCTCGGCAAGCTTGACATAGTCGAAAAATTCGCCGTTTTGATATTTTCGCCAGCTGCGGCGTGAACCTCGTAAATATTGACGGGGCTGTCATAAATCGACCGAGACCCGCGGTTTTTCAGATATTCGCCGTCGGTCCAATCATATTTTTCCCGTTCGAGAAAGAAAACCTTGGAGGCCGTTCCCGGTCTCGTTTCGAAATGAACGGCATAGGGTCGCTTTAAGCACGGTTTTTCCGTTTTGTCCCGTCACGGCAAATTTATAGGCGTCAAACTTCTTGACACCGGTCACAAATGCCTCGAAAATCCCGCCGCTTATGCGCTCGCAGGGATTTGCCGCCCTGTCCCAGCCGTTAAAATCGCCGACAACCGAAACGGCCGACGCATTCGGTGCGAACACGCGGAAAAAGACTCCTCTTTTTCGGTTTTTCGTGCCGGGTGGGCTCCGAGGAATTCATATGCTTCAAAATTCCCGCCCTCGTGGAAAAGACGGATGGCGTCGTTTCTGTTTAAACCCTTTCCCATAAAATCACCGCCAAAATATACTTTTTTGATTATAATTTTATTATACATAACTTGTCTCAATAAATCAAGCATATTTTGGTATAAAATAAATACTTCTTACATTGTTTTTAAAGTTATTTGTGCAAACTTTATAAATCAAGGCGGGGATTTTTTGACACATACGAACTGCCGCCTTATTTTTTATGCTTTCGTCGGCGTATTTATGTATTTTCTTTGCGGTTTTGCCGAAAATAAAAGGGGTGATAAAATGGACAAAATAAAAAATGTTTGGGAAAAAAGCCGCCGTTCGGCCAACACGCTCGCCGTGCTGAAATCTCTTGCCGTGACACTTGCTTGCCTTTTTGCTTCTTGTGCTTGGGTTTACGGTGACCGGCTCGCTTATAGGGCTTTTCTGATGAAAAACACCCTTAAACTGATTTTTCGCCCTCCTGCTTTGCGCTATACTGTGCTCCTGCTCGGCACGGCAAAGGAGGCAAACCGCGGCGAAATGCAAAGCGGGTCGGAAAGCTCGGGTATAAGCCTTGTCGAGCGCGCATACAGCTACGGCGACCTTTCCCTTCCGAACGCCTCCTCAAACCCGAACAACAATGTCAGATAAAAAGTTCCCTGACCAAGGTCAAGGAACTTTTATCATATTACCTTATAAACGTATTTATAAAGTGTGTTTTTTTTTTTCGAATTTATCTTTTGAGATTTTTTGCCCGACGTCATAATTTTAAGCGGCAGAGAATTTTGCCCTCTGACAGCGGCGGCTGAACATATTCATAATCGTTAAAACACATTCCGTTGCGCTCGTAAAAGCGAATTCTTCGCCTTGCGATGTCGGTTGTCGGAGGCTCGACCTCAAGACAGAGCGGCTTTTCAAAAAGTTTTGCCGTCTCTTTAAGCATTTTCGAGCCAAGCCCCAGTCCTCTGCAGCTTTCGGTCAGGGGCAAAATGCTCGACATAGACAAAGTCGTCGAACTCCCAAATTGCGATAAATCCGATAATTTTGCCCTTTTGTTCGCAGGCAAAGACCCGATATTCGGGCAGCGCAAAGAGCCCGCGCTGTTCCTCCTTTTTTGCGGCGTTCGTCGGCGGGGAAAGCTTTCGCACATTATTTCAAAAATTTCTTCAAAACGGTCGACATATATCTCTTTCATTTCGGCCCTACTTTCCGACGCAGAAATTGTGAAACACCCTGTTGCTGACCTGCTCGGTCACCCGTTCGCCGGTGAGCTCCATAAGGGCGGCAAGGCTGTCGTCGAGACAGACCGAAACGGCGTCGAGGTTATGCCCGATTTAACGGCGCACTCGCTTTGTTCAAGGCTTTTGAGGGCGCGAAGGGCGCATTCAAGCTGACGCTCGTTGGAAATCATGGCGGCCGTCGGGTCAAAGCTTTGGAGCGAAAACAGTTTTCAACCTCCCGAGACAGCAGCTCGAGACCCTCTCCCTCCTTTGCGGAAATACCAACCACATGGGAAAATTTTTCTCTTATAAAGCCTTCGTCAAGCCTTCCCTCAAGGTCGGTTTTGTTTATGACGGCAACGGCGGGACGGCCGACGCAAAAAAGCTCGCAAAGCTCCCTGTCCTCGGGCGAAAGCTCCTTTGAGCGGTCAAAACCGCCAGCACAAGCTGAGCCTGACCCGCCCTTTGCGGGCTCTGTCGATGCCGAACTTTTCCACCGGGTCGGAGGTCTCCCTCAGCCCCGCCGTGTCGGAAATTTTGAGAATTATGTCGCCGAGCGCCACCTCTTCGGTGATGACGTCCCTTGTGGTGCCCTCGATTTCGGTGACAATCGAGCTTTCTCTGCCGCACAGAAGGTTCATCAGCGTGGATTTGCCGGCGTTTGTCCGCCCGGCAATTACCGTGTCGACGCCGCTTTTTACGATTTGGCCTCGGTCAAAGGTGTCAACAAGCTTTTGAAGCCGCCCTTTGCAAGGGAAATTCTCGAAAGCAGGGCCTCGTTTTCCACCTCGGGGATGTCCTCCTCGGGAAATCGGCCCAGGCCGAAAGCCACGCCGAAAGCGAAAGAATTTCTTCCTTGATTGCGGAAAGCTCCTTTGAAAGGGCTCCGTCGCGGGCAAAAGGGCAGCCTTGGCGGCATCCTCGCTTTTTGCGCCGATAATGTCCATAACCGCCTCGGCCTCGGTCAAATCCATTTTGCCGTTTAAAGAAGGCTCTTTTGGTAAACTCGCCCGGCTCTGCAAGCCGCGCGCCGTTTTCACAGCAAAGGCGAAGTATCTTTTCAGCACCACCCGTCCGCCGTGAGCCGAAAGCTCCACAACGTCCTCCCCGTGTAGCTTTTCGGGGCCGCAAAAAAACGAGAGCGATTACCTCGTCAACAGGGGTCTTTGCCGTCGTATACATGACCGTAGAGGGCATGATAGCCGGGGTGTCTGCAATTTTTTGCCCGATTTGGTTTGAAAATCCTGTCGGCCGCGGCTCTTGCCGAAGGGCGGATATTCTCACAATGCCGATTCCTCCCGCAGAAGCGGCGGTGGATATGGCGGCGACGGTATCTCTTTCCACTTTTTCTCCTTATTTTCAAACCGCCCGGCCGAAAAGGACCGGGCGATGCAATTAAATTTATGCCTTTATTTTTCTTTCCCGCGCCCACGACTCTGACAATGACGGGGCAAAGCACGATGTTGACGGCAAGCTCGATAAAAATTTATTCCCACGAAGCCCACAAACATATATGCTCCGACGCTTTCGGCTCCCGCGGCGACGGCCCAGCCCTTGACGGTGTCGAGGAAGAACACGCTGCAGCCGAGAAAGAAAGACTCCCGTGTTGACTATGGGCGCCGCAACGGCGGCAAGAGCGGTGGCAAGCACGGTGTTGGTCTTCTCAAACAGCTTATAAACCGCGCCGGCGCAAAAAGGCCCGCAAGAGCACCCTTGAGAAGGCAGGTCACGAGGGTTCCGAACACGTTGACGGCAAGAAAGGCCGACGCGTCTCCCGACAGAATAACCGCCGCGCCGAACACAAATCCCAGCCAGGCGCCCGCTCCCCTGCCGTAGAGCGCCGCTCCGACGACAATGGGAAGAAGAACGAGTGAAATGGAAAAGGTTCGAATCAGTTGCTCCGCCCACAAGCTGGAGCACGATTACGATGGCGGTCATGAGACCGAGACCCGCGAGGGTCCTTGTGTTTACTTTTTTTTCATAAAATAACCTCCTGCTGCTGTTCCCATGGGGATACAGCGCAATTATTTATTTGCAAGCGTAAACCGCTTTGCATACCGTATTAAGTTTTTATTCGGCGGGCAGACTTATTTTGCCCACGGCGCAATGAAGTATCATAAGGGCGTCGGAAACGCTCACCGACAAATCGGCGTCTATATCGGAAAGCGCTCTCGACAGCACGCCGAGCTCCACCTTTCAACCGACTGCTGAAGGGCGAGGAGGGCGTCGGCCACCGTGACCGAGCCGTCAAAATCGCCGTCTCCCGGCAAGGTCTCCGTCCCACCGGAAAGCATAATATAATGTTTAAAAGTCGTATTTCCCGCGGCGTCGGCAAGTCCGACGGATATTATATCACCCTTTTTGCTTGGATGTACAGTAGAAATTTTTATCAAACCCGCTGCAGCCGGAGGAAAGCTGAACAAAGACCCCGTCAAGCCAAAGATAAACCGGGTGAAGCTTTCGTCCTTTCCGCTGATTTTATGTGCCCGTCAAAGCGGTCGGGACTCACAAATCCGTCAAATTCTCCGTCAAGCCGTTTTTCCAAATAATCGGGGATTTCGACCGTTTCAAGGTCGGTTTCAAGGGTCGGGGCGGTGCCGTCGAACATGACCGAAAGGGTCCTGTCGGCCGCGATTCCTCCGTTTTTCTTGGCTATGACCCTGAATGAGGTGTATTTCCTTCACGGAGGAGGAAATCATATTCAAAGGTTCCGTCTGACGAAAGAGGGACCGAACGGCCGTTTATTTCAAGATAATCCGCCGAAACATTGACCCGCCCGCAATCGCGGTATGTCATAAAAACCGGGCGTACCGTCGTCCGACCGACCGCCCACCGTCGAAAAGTTTTGGGAAAAGGAAAGAAATTCAATATCTCCGTCCCCGAATGTCCTTTCCGATTGTAAAGGCGTGTGAATCTTTCCGTCGCTGTCGGTCACCGAAAAGGGCATAATGTGGCGCTCGATTTTCGATCCCTCGGCCAAAGCCTTAACCTCCACAACGGCATAATATTTTCCGTTTTTAAGGGTCTCATACTCACCCGTTTTCGTATTGAAATATTCGGCGGAAAAGGCAAGACCGTTCAGGTATTCCGAAGCCTTATATTCCACCGGGTCCTCGTCGTTTTCGAACATATAATAATACAAATCCGGTGGAGATAGGAGGTATATGCCGCATTGGAAATAAACTTCATATTATTCGAATATATGTCCACCCTGACATATTCGGCGGCCGTATCGAGAAAGAAAAACGGGAAAAGAAAATCGTTCACCCTGTCGCCGTTTGCCGAAATCGTCGAGTGTTTTGTATATTTCAGCCTGTCGAAGGAATAAAGGGCAATATCGGTGAGACCGTTTCCTCGGTTATGCAGTCCGCCGACGTATATTTCCGCAGTATCCGAAAAAGGGCACCGACCCGCCCACGCGGTTTCTCTGCCCGCCTTGCTCAAAGACAGACAGGTTTCCGAATATAAAACAGTCGTTGCGGCGCATAAGCCTGATTTGGGCAGAGACGGTTTGGGTTTGCCTCGCGGCGACGCTGACCTTTTTATTTTGAATTTCAAGGCCGCCCTTTCTTGGTCAAAGCTGTAAACGCTGTTAACCCGCCCGAATTTATTGTTATCAACGGCGACTGTCAGGTCGGCGGGCTCGTCGGAAATGCTGCGAATTTCGATGCTCACGGGCATATTGTCGGTTATCTTGCCAAACTCGATAATTCCGCTGCCGTTATAGGTCACTATCACCTTGCTTTTTAAGAGCGCTCCCGACATTTATAATTCCCGACATGGTGACCCGCTTGTCGGCAATCGGCCGTGAGGTGTTTTCCAGAAGTGCGATCGTATTGTCGCAAAGCTCGGCGCCGCTCATGCCGATATTTTTAAGCCTTTGCATGACAAGCGCAGCCGCCGATGAAACCTTCGAGCGGCGAATGAGGTTCCCGACGATCTTGAATAGCCCTCGTTGTCGGCCGAAAGCACACCCCCCTCTTGCATAAACCTTTTCCCCTCGAAAGAAAGGTCGGAAAGAGGACCCACAGAGGAAAAAATCGGCGACGTTTCCGTCTTTGTCGGCCGCCCGACCGAAAAGCACGTTTTTAAGATCTCCGAGTGGAAAGCAGACCGTAGTCCGAGCCGTAGGTACTGTTGGCGTCGCCTTCGTTCCACTGCCGCGGCCACCACAAGGCAGCCCCTGCTCTCGCATATTCCACCGCCGAGGAATAGCAGTTGTCATTGTCTCTTATCCCGCCGGGGAACCGAGACTTAAATTTATGACGTCGGCACCGAGATCGGCGGCGTCTTACGGCCTTTGCCACGATAAGATCCGACGCCTCATCGCCGCCCTCGGGGAAAACCCGCATGAGCAGCAGCTGAGCATTTTTGGCATAGGAACGAACGGTTCCCGCTGTTTCCGGCGGCGAGGCGGCCGTGTGCGCATACCGGGGAACGGTTGTCCGACTCTTTATGTTATAGTTGCCCTCGGCATAGTTATAATAAAAAGGGATTTTTTTTGAAATAGGCTCCGTAGCCCAGATTTTGATTTTTCCGTCATGTCCTTTTCACTCAGAGCGACATCTACGCCGCTGTCAAGGCGCATGGTCTCGTGAATCGGATTAAATCCGCTGTCGATAACGGCGATGACCATACCCTCTCTCCGCTTAAAGAAAGAACCTCAGCGGGAGGATCGTCGTAATATATCACCCTCTCGGTGTCGGCGCCGGCGAAAGACGGTGAACAGAACCCGAAAATCACCGCAAAGCAGAGCAGCGACGAAAAGAATTTTTAACGCCTTTTGTCATTTAAAAATCTCCTGAAACTCTTGAATAATGATAAAGATATTGCTGGGCAATTCCCGCATAGGGTGAATTTTCGGGAAATCTCGGGAAAAAGCCGCCGTGACCCGTTTTATCAAACGTCGCTGGGAAAAGAGTCCATGCGCTCAAGAGAAAAGAGCAGCACACAGTCGGCCACCTTTGCCCACACCCTTGATTTTGCACAGCTCCTCCTCCGCCTCCTCAAAGGGAAGGTCGGGCCGCACGGCAAGAGAAACCTCGCCGCTTGCCACCTTTTTGCCGCGTCCATAAGATATTTCACCCGAAATCCCGCGCGCAGAGGGGCAAAATCCTCGGCCGACATGGCCGCAACGGTCTGCACGTCAGGAAGGTGTATTCGCCGTCGAAAAGGCTTTCCGTACCCTTCACCAAAAGCGCCTTATTATGCCCTTTATGCGGGGGATGTTGTTATTTTGGAAATGATGAAGGAGCAGAGCGTCTCAAAGGCTCCTGATTGAGAATATGTATGCCGGCGGCATGTTCCGACGCCTTTTTAAGCCGCGGATCGGCGGTGAGAATTTTGTCGATTTTTTATAGTCCCTGCCTAAATCAAAGTAATGATAAAACTTCTCGTCAAATTCCTCTTTCGAAACATTAGAATTCAAGCGTGCGCTCGGTTTCCTTTATTTTGAGCAGGCGGCCGAAAGCCACCCCCTGCCAGCAGCCGTCCTTTTTCAGAAACAAAGCATTGGCCGCAGTCGAGGGGTGCGGTCGAGGCTGAAAAAAATTCCGATTTTCGATTATGCATTTTTTCGGCTTGTTTTGCTTTTGAAGCGTTGCCATTGACCTTCCTCAATGTTGCTCTGAAAAGTTTTTTCCCGAATTCGATTTGTTCAAAACCGCCCACCCTGTAAAGCCGCGCCGCAAGGGTTTTCGGTCAAAAAGATAAAGGGATTAGCATAATTTTCTTCATATTTTTTCTTGCGGCAAAGGCGACCGTTTTCGAGCCGAAGCCCGCGCAGCAAAAGCCCGGCGGTCAGCACGTTTGAAAGACAGGACAGCTTTTTCCCCTCTCGACGGTGCAAAGGCTCACGCCGTCGCCGAAAAAGGCGAGCCACATAAAGCTCGGCAAAATCCGGGCAAGCCTTGACAGCACAGCGGGAAGAAAATTTTCATATCCTCCGCACACCGCGGTTTTGCAAAGATTTTTGTCGATTCCCGCTCCTCCGATATAACCAGCGGCCTCGGCAAGAGCACCACCTGCGGGAGGTTTTGACCATGCAGATAAGCTCCTTTTGCTTTTCAAAGCAAAATCCGCTTTTTATGTCCTCTTTCATCACCTCGGAAATTCCGTCGCAAAGGGGAAACTCCGCCGCGGGGCGAATTCCGAGAAAGATAAAACTTATCTCTGCCGCCGCACAAAGCGCATCGGCGTTTTTCGTCGGTTATGACGGCATGGTTCGAGCCGACGCACAGGGATTTTCTTCGTCATATACGCATAACGCCCCAGCTTGTCATTTCAAATTTGCAAAAAAGTGCGGAGCGTTAATCTCGTTATTATGATTTTTTTCGGCAATACCCTTCATTCAGTTGTTCACTCCGTGGTGCACGGCGGGAGTGTCCTTTGTGAGCCCGGCAAAGCTGTAGCCCGCGTCGCGATAGAACTGAATAATTTGAGGGAGTGCCTCGGCGGTGGTTTTTTTGCATCGGTGTCGTGCATGAGAACCACCATTGTTAAAGCCTTTGTTCCGCCGTTTCTTATGTTTGCCATTATCTTGTCCACGGGAACATTATTGCGGTGGCGTCTCCCGAATCAGATTCCAGTCAACATAGGTGTAGCCCTTTTCCTCCACCTGCTTTGTAAGCTCGGTCATAAGACCCTTGCAATAATTCGCGCTTATGGTGTTGGATGAACCGCCGGGGAAACGGATGATGTCGCACTTTTCTCCGATTATGCTTTCCACCGCATCGCTTATCTTCTGAAGATCCTCAAAATAGGCGTTGACCGAGGTGTAGACCTGCTCATATTCGTGGGTATATGAGTGAAGAGCCACCGTGTGGCCCTCCTCCTTTTCCCGCTTTACAAGGTCAAGCTTTGAACGACCGATAACAAAAAGGTGGCCTTCACATCGTTTTCCTTTAAAATGTCGAGTATTTTTCGGTGTTGTTTGACGGACCGTCGTCAAAGGTGAGATAACAGGTCTTGGTCTCGTTTCCGTTCTGCAGCCCGCTCTTTTTCGCGGCAAGCTGAGCCTCAAGCTCCGGAAATGCGGGACTCATATTCCCCTATTCTTTGGTCCTTTTGGGCGTTTTCCTCCTGAAGGCGGCTTATCTCGTTATCCCTCTCGTCGGGAGCCGAGGAGGCGGTCTGTTCGTCGGCGGTTTTACCCCGCCCCCGCCGAGCTCACCGCCGCAATTATAAGCATTGGCGACCACAAACGGCCACAAGACCCACCGCAATCGGACGGGCATTTTTACCCAGCTTTGCGGTCACATTCTTTTGCCTTTTTTTCTCTTTTTGGGAGCCGAAGCCGGGGGTTCAATATAGGTTCTCGGCTCGCTGCGGCGGCTTGCTCACCGTGAGTGCTTTTGCCGAAATATTCGTCCCAAGCCTCGTCCGAACGGCGGCGGCGGTCGCCTTTGTTGTCGTCATAAGACATTAAACTGTCTCCAATCATCATTTAATAAGTAAATTATAGCAAATTTAAATCGGTTTGTAAACAGGAAAAACTATCAAAAATCATTTTCCCGTCGAACCGAAGCCGCCCTCTCCCCTGACGGTGTCAGAAAGCTCATCCGCCTCGCGAAATTCCGCCGAAAGAAAGGGTGTTACGACGATTTGGGCAATGCGCTCACCCTTTTTGACGGTCTTTTCGCTGGCCGAATGGTTGTGAAGGGCGACCTTGATTTCCCCGCGGTAGTCGCTGTCCACAACGCCCACCTTGTTTGCGGGGGGCAAGACCCTCCCTTACAAGCAAGGCCGCTTCTGGCATAGATAAGCCCGGCATAGCCCTCGGGAATTTCCATTGCAAGCCCCGTTCCTATCATGACGGTTTCGCCCGCTCCGACCTTAACGTCGTCCTCGACCGAATAAAGGTCGCTGCCTGCGGCAAGGGCGAACCCTTTGTTGGAATTACGGCGTCTTTTTTTCAGTTTTTTATCTTTATTTCCATTGTTTTTCTCCGAAACGTTTTTCTTTTATTGTATCATATTAAAGCATTTTTCCACATAAAAAGAAAATTTTATTTTATTTAAAAAAATCGGCTTTTGGGACTGTTAAAACGGGGAATTTTGTGGTAAATGTCAAAGAATACAGGAAGGCTTAAAAGGCTTTTCCAAACAAAATTCACATAGAAGGTTAAGGCTATGGAAAAACAATATGACGTTATAATCGCCGGCTGCGGAGTGGGAGGACTTTACTGCGCTCAACATCCCGTCGGATAAAAAGGTTTTTTTGCTGCTCTGCAAGGACGAAATGATGCTTTCAAACACCGCCCTTGCCCAAGGCGGAGTCGCCGCCGTACTCGATACGACCAACGACTCCTACGACCTGCATTTTGAGGACACACTCATTGCCGGCCGCCAGGAAAACAATCACGACTCGGTCCGGTGCTTGTCACCGAGGGACCGAAGGATGTCCGCAGAATTTACGAGGAATTCGACGTGGATTTCGACAAAACCGCCGACGGCGCGCTCAATTCCACCCTTGAGGGCGGTCACAGCCGCCGCAGAATAGTCCACCACAAGGACTCCACCGGCTATGAAATTGCCTACCGCCTTTGCGAGGCGGTCAAAAAGCGCGACAACATCGAAATTTCGGAATTTTCGGTGCTTTTCAATCTCAAGCGATTTGACGGCGGATTTTTTGCCTATATTCTCAAAGGACGGAAAGGCTCAGATCGTCGCCACGCCCTATGTCGTGCTCGCCACCGGCGGAATCGGACAGGTCTACCGCTATACCACAAACTCCGCCATTGCCACCGGCGACGGAATTCGTCTTGCCTATGATCTCGGCTGCAAAATCGCCCATCTCGATTACGTTCAGTTCCACCCCCACCTCCTTTGCCGCCGACAAAACCAGCCGTCAGAAGTTTCTCATAAGCGAAGCGGTCAGAGGCGAGGGCGCATATCTGCTCAACTGCCATAAGGAGCGCTTTATGCACCTTTATGACAAGCGTCTCGAGCTTGCCCCCGCGACGTGGTGGCAAAGTCGATAATTCTTGAAAGCCGCCGTCTTGCAAGCGAGGATTTCTACCTTGACATAGCCTACAAGGGGAGGACTTCCTTAAAAAGCGTTTCCCATGATATATGAAAAATGCCTTGAAAGGGCGTGGACATCACAAAGGCCCATTCCCCGTTTTCCCCTGCCAGCACTATCTCATGGGCGGAATCGACGTCAACCTCAACTCCAAAACCGACATCGACCGTCTTTATGCCGTGGGCGAATGCTCCCACACCGGCGTCCACGGCGCCAACCGCCTTGCCTCCAACTCCCTTCTCGAAGCCCTCGTTTTCGGACGCCGTTCGACCGAGGACATAACCAAAAAAGCGAGGGCGAGAGATTTTGTCCTCCGAATTCCCCGAGGTTCCCGACATTTCGAGGCGCGCGGTTCCCAAGGATATTGATAAGACCATAAATGATATTATGCAGCGCTCCACCTTTGTTATTCCCGACCTTTCGGCCTGTCAAACCGAATCAAGCAGGTTGACCGCTATCTCGAGCGGCTTCGCAGCGGCCACTTTGCCGTCACAAGGGGAATATTGCGAGGCGCTTTCCCTCGCCACCGTGGCGCACATTATCTTAAAGGAGAAATTAAGCAAATGATACTGCCCAAATTCACGGTTGACGACATTATAAAAAACGCCCTTAAAGGGACATTAACTATATCGACGTCGCCACAGATTTGACCCTCAGCGACCAAAACATTCAAAAGGGCGTTTTCCTTGCCAAGGCAAGCGGAGTGCTCTGCGGTATCGACGTTGCTCTGCGGGTTTTCGAGCTTCTTTATGACGGATTTGAATATTCGGTTTATAAAAAGACGGAGACGCGGTGGAAAAGGGCGATATTATCGCCGAGGTAAAGGGGCCCGTCACCTTCCTGCTCAAGGGAGAGCGAACCGCCCTCAACCTCCTTCAGCATATGTCGGGCATTGCCACCGAAACGGCCAAATGCGTCGGTCTTGTTTCGGCACAAACGCAAGCATCGCCGACACGAGAAAGACCCTTCCGGGCTTCGCGCCCTTCAAAAATACGCCGTTGTCTGCGGCGGCGGCAAAACCACCGTTTCAATCTTTCCGACTGCGCCATGCTTAAGGACAACCACATCGACGCCTGCGGCGGAATTACCAAGGCCGTCGGAATTCTCAGGCAAACGCTCGGCCACACGGTCAAAATCGAGGTTGAAACGAGAAATCTCGACGAGGTCAAAGAGGCCGTCGAGGCAGGCGCCGACATCATTATGCTTGACAACATGGATAATGCAACCATGAAGGCCGCCGTTGAGCTCATCGGCGGAAAGGCTCTTTCGGAGGCCTCGGGCGGTATAACCCACGACACCATTGCCGACGTGGCAAAAACAGGGTCGACATCATTTCGGTGGGCGCGCTGACCCATTCGGTAAAGGCCTTCGACATTTCCATGAAGATAAAAAACTATGATAATTCTCTGCGTTGACTACGGCGACGCCCGAACGGCTTGCCGTCTGCGACAAGTCGGAAATTTTGGCAAGTCCGTGGGCACCGTCTTTGAAAAGGACAAAACAAAGCTCATGGAAAAAAATCGCCGAAACGGCAAAACAGCGCAAGGCCGAGCTTATTGTGGTGGGCGACCCCTCAACATGGACGGCAGCCGCGGCTTCCGCTCGCAGGAGTGCCGTGAATTTGCCGAGCAGCTATCGGCTTTCTGCGGGATTCCCTTTGAAATGTGCGACGAGCGGCTGACCACCGTTGCGGCTCACAACGCCCTGAACGTCACCGACACGAGGGCAAAAAACGCAAAAAAGGTTGTGGACACTCTTTCGGCCGTCATGATACTTGAAGGCTTTATGGCTCGGAGAAAATCTCTTTTGATTTCGGGGTGATTTTGTGCGGCGCCCGCTTTTTCACCGTCGGGTTTTCGCTGTTTGCCGCGTCGTTTACGGCTTTTCTTCTCCTGAAAACCTCATTGTTTCGCAGCCTGTATCTTTCTTGCCGTCGGCGCCTTCAGCCTGCCCTTTCTTTCAAAATACAAACACAGCGAGGTTCTGCAAAATCTTTCGGCCGTTCTGTTTTTCGGCGGCTGCGGGATTTTTGCGGTGTTCTTATCCTCGCTTATTTTATCTCTCCCTAAGCTCTTGTCGGGCAATCGGTCGAAATATCCGCCTATACCACCGACGAGGTCTCCTTTGAACACGATTACACCGAGATTCCCGCAAAAGCGGAAATAAAGCTCGGTCAAAGCAGCCGAACGGCGGATTTTATCATCTATTGCGACGAGCCGATAAATCTCGAGCCCTATGACAGCTTTGTCTGCACCGTGAATATAAGCGGTCTTTCGACGGGCAGGAGCCATTCGGCCTTCAGCCCCGTCATTCTCACCGGCGGCTGCGAAAGCCTTGACGTCACCGAAAGGTCAAGAAAGATTTGCGGTATTATTCGGTTTTGTGCCGCGGCAAAATCGCCGAGTCGGTCTCCTCTTTGTTTTCCGATGAGATTTCCTCGCTGCTATGCGGCATTTCCATGAGCAAAACCGAAAACATTCCCACCCGCGTCACGTCGGCGCTCAAAGCCTGCTCGCTGTCACATTTGACCTCGGTGTCGGGGCTTCATGTCACTCTTATATCGGGCTTTGCGGTTTTGCTGCTGTCGAAGTTCAAATCAAAACGCCTTTCGGCAATTCTTTCCCTTGCTTTCATATGGGGCTTTGTTTTTCTCGCGGGCATGAGACTGTCGGCCATACGCGCCGCCCTTATGATAACGGTGCTGACCCTCGGAAAATTTGTCTTTCGCCCAGCCGATTCCTGTAATTCTCTCGGTCTTGCCTGCATTATAATCTGTCTTTTTTCATTCCCTTTTCGGCAAACGACAAAGGGATCTGTGTGCTCGGTGCTGGCAACACTCGGGTCGTAACCTGTTCGAGACCCATATTCGCCTTTTCTTTCAAAGCCTTTTGAAAAGAGAGGTTTCGGCAAAGGCTGCTGCCCATAGTAAACACCACCTCGCTGACGATTTCGTCCATGGTCTTTTCGCTGCCCGTTCTTGTTTATTATTTCGGCGGGCTGTCGCTTGTGGGCGTTATTGCGAATATTGCGGTCACTCCCTTTGCCGCCGTCTGCGTTATAGGCTGTATACTCGGCGGCGCCATTTACGCCGTTCCCTTTTTGGGATTTATCGGCTATCCCTTTATGCTTTGCGCCGCCTTTGTCGCCAAGTATATAATTTTCATAACAAATCTGATTTCAAAAATCCCTATGCCTTTGTTCACGCAAATTACAGCTCGATTTACATATGGCTCGCAGTGTTTTACGGGGCTCTGCTTTACGGTTTTGTCAGATTTCGCAAAAGAGGCCTTTCGGCAAAATCCAAGACCTTTATCACCATGGCCGTTTGCTCGGCTCTTGCGGTCTGCTGCGTCTGCGCCTCGGCGGTTGAAAGCGCGACCTATCGCGTCATCATAAATTCCTCCGAAAAGTTCGACACCGTCGCCGTGATTCACGCGGGTCGTGCGGCAATTATCGGCTGTGACCGCCGTCCCGACATAAATCGGGAAACGCTGTCCGACATTGGGGATCTGAACGCCGATATTATAGACTTCTTTGTGCCGCTTTCCGACAGTCCTCCTCTCGGCGCCTACTTCACGGTCAAAACGGTCGGCCGAAAACCGTGCTTTTACCCCAAGACAGAGGATTTGCAAAGACTTTTTGGCTCCTGCCGATGTCGAATTTTCCTTTTCAAACGGCAGCACAAAGCTTTTTGACAATACATATCTGACAATCTCGGGCGATATGTCGTCGGCGGTTCTCGACATTAACGGAAAGCGTATTTTTTATAGGCAGCGGCGATTTTGCCAAGGGCAACTTTGATTTACAATATGCGGCGGCAGCGTGACCCCCCAAAAACGGCGAGCCGATAAAAGCGGCCAGGTCGAAATAGAGTCGGTATTTAACTTCACATATGTCAGGAGCGATACAAATTGGCAAAAAATAACCGAAAGCACCCTTAAGGAGCAGCTCAAAAGCGGCAAGCTTTGTCCCTTTTATTTTCTTTACGGAGACGAGGATTATCTTGTGAGCGTCTATGCCGACCGCATAATTTCGACGGCCGACGGCCCCTTTGCCGATTTTAACATTTCAAAATTCCCCGAGACGGCAAGCCTTAACGAGCCTGTAAGCGCCCTTTGCCAGCTTCCCGTCATGGGTCAGCGGCGGTGGTTGCCCTTTACAATCCCGACATTGCGAAGTTTTCCGAAAAAGACCTTGAGGATCTGGAAAATTACCTGAAGTCGCCCTGCGAGTCGAGCGTTCTTCTGATATATCTCATCGGCAAGGGTGTCGGCAATTCTTCGCAGTCAAAAAAGCTGACGGCTCTTGCGACAAAATACGGCGGTCTTTTGAAATTCGGCCGCATGACCCGCTCGGAGCTTATAAAATTCTATGCACCGGTGCGGCAAAAAGAGGCTCGGATATGCCTCGGGGGCGGCCTGCGCACTTATCGACTGCTGCGGAGACGACCTCAACACCCTTAACACCGAGCGAAAAGCTTTTGCGCCTTTGCATCGGGGCGAAGCATAACCGAAAGAGACATCGCTCTGCTCTGCCCGAGGAGCATAAATCAGGATGCCTTTGACATGATAAGGGAAATAAATTCCGGCAACGCGGGCGGAGCGCTGACTGTGCTCGGCAGACTGTTTGCCGCAAGGCAGGAGCCCATTGTAATTTTCGGAGCGCTTGTCTATTCCTATGTGAATTTATACAGAATTGCGGCGGCGCAAAGTGCCGCATTTCCCTTAATGAGCAGGCGGCAAAGGATTTCGGTATGAAAAGCGCATATCCCTCACAAAATCGAGAAGAGACGCCGAAAAACTCGGGGAAGAAAAAATCAGAAAAAAGTCTTGAACTGCTCGACGATTGCGACAAACGGCTCAAATCCACCTCGGCCGACGGACGGCTTGTTCTCGAGCAGGCCATTGTTAAGCTGTTTGACATTTCGAGGGGAAAAACGGTATGATAAAGCTTAAAGAGGCCGTCATCGTGGAGGGAAAATACGACAAAATCAAGCTGTCCTCCCTTGTCGACGGGCTTATAATAACCACCGACGGTTTCGGAATTTTCAAAGGACAGGGAAAAGCGTGAGCTTATTAAGACTCTGGCAAAAAAGCGAGGCATAATAATTCTCACCGACAGCGACAGCGCGGGATTTCTCATACGCTCCCACATAAAAGGCTTTGTGTCTCTGAGGGCGAGATAAAAAACGTCTTTATTCCCGACGTTTTCGGCAAGGAAAAAATCCGCCCCCTCAAAGGAGGGAAAGCTGGGCGTTGAGGGAATGGACCGCGAGCTTCTCGAAAACGCCCCTTAAAAGGCGGGAATTGTTGAGCAAAGACAAATCGAACGCCAAAAAGGTCTTAAAATCCGACCTTTTTCGGGGACGGAATTTCGGGAGGAGCCGACAGCAAGGCAAGAGGACTCGGCTTTTTAAGGAGCTCGGCCTTCCCGAGAATGAGCGCCAACGCCCTTCTTGAAACCGTAAACGCCCTTTACAGCTTTGAAGAATATAAGGCGGCGGTCTCCCGCATAGCGGCCGTATGACGACAACGCAAAATATGCCCCGTCGATTGTTTCGGCGGGTTTTGTTATAAAAAGCAGCGTTTCGCTTTTGACGAAACGCTGCTTTGTGTTGCGGGAAAAATTATTTGGTCTCGCTGAGTTTAACGAGATGCTCGTATTTCTCCTTGGCGGTCTCTTCCGCCTCGGCAAAGAGCTCCTTGGCGCGCTCGGGGAAGGCTCTTTCAAGGGAGGTGTAACGAACCTCGCCGTGAATAAAGTCGTCATAGGAAGCGGAGGGAGCCTTGGAATCAAGGTGGAAGGGTTCTCTCCCTTATCGGCCTTGCGGGGTCATAACGGAAGTTGAACCAATAACCTGCCTGAACGGCGGCCTTTTCCTCGGCCTGGCTTGCGCCCATGCCCTTGCGGATACCGTGGTTGATGCAGGGAGCGTAGGCAATGATGATGGAGGGGGGCCGTGATAGCTCTCGGCCTCGTGGAAGGCTTTAAAGGCGCTGATTGTAGTCGGCGCCCATAGCGACCTGCGCAACATAAACATAGCCGTAGCTCATGGCGATCGCGGCAAGGTCCTTCTTCTTGACCTGCTTACCTGCGGCGGCAAACTGAGCAACGGCGCCGGTAGGAGTGGACTTGGAAGCCTGTCCGCCGGTGTTGGAATAAACCTCGGTATCGAACACGAGAATGTTGACATCCTCGTTCTGGGCGATAACGTGGTCGAGTCCGCCGAAGCCGATGTCATAAGCCCAGCCGTCTCCGCCGAAGATCCACATGGACTTCTTGGCGAGATAGTCGGAATTTTCTTTAAGCTCCTTGACAGCGTCGCACTTGCAGTCGCTCTTGGCAAGCTCAGCCTTGAAGGCCTCTGCGGCGGGAGCGTTCTTCACGGCGTCGTCCATGGTCTCCATCAATCCTTTGCGGCGGCCTTTAAGGCGTCGTTGTCGGAATTGTCGAGAATATCCTGTGCATGATGTGCAAAGACGCTCGCGGAGGGTCTTGTTGGCAAGCATCATGCCGAAACCGTACTCCGCATTGTCCTCAAAGGGGAGTTTGCCCATGCGGGGCCGTGACCCTTTTCGTTGACGGTGTAGGGAGTTGAGGGAGCCGAACCGCCCCAGATAGAGGAACAACCCGTTGCGTTCGCAATGAACATCCTGTCGCCGAACAGCTGGGTAGCCAGCTTGGCGTAAGGGAGTTTCGCCACAGCCTGCGCAGGCGCCGGAGAATTCAAGGAGCGGCTGTTTGAACTGGCTGCCCTTGACGGTGGTGTCGGCAAATTTGGCGGCAACCTCTGCCTTCTTGGGCAGCTTCTGACCGTAGTAACCCTCCTGCTCACTAAGCTGAGTGTCGAGGGGCTGCATCTCGAGAGCCTTGTTGCCCTTCATGCCCGGGCAAACCTGTACGCAAGAGCCGCAGCCGGTGCAGTCGAGAACCGAAACGGTCATGGCAAATTTCATGCCGGGAAGACCGGTCATATCCTTCATCTTCATGCTCTCGGGAGCCTTCTCGGCCTCCTCCTCGGTCATGGCAACCGGACGGATTACGGCGTGGGGACAGACATAGGAGCAGAAGTTACACTGAATACAATTTTCGGGAACCCACTTAGGAACATTGACGGCGATACCGCGTTTTTTCGAGAGCGGCGCTGCCGAGAGGAACGGTTCCGTCGGCCGAGTCGACAAAGGTGGAAACGGGAAGCTTGTCTCCGCGCTGTGCATTGACGGGAGCAAGAATTTTTCCCTCATATTCCTTAAGCACGGAGTCTCGGCAACAGCCTCTTTAACAACGGCCTCGTCGGTTGCGGTCTTCCATGCGGCGGGAACGGTCACCTTGGAGAAACCGTTGATTCCGCGGTCGATGGCAGCATGGTTCATGGCAACGATCTTTTCGCCCTTCTTGCCGTAGGACTTGGTGGCGGCTTCCTTCATGAGGGTAACGGCCTTGTCGGCGGGAATGATCTTGGAAAGAGCGAAGAACGCGGCCTGAAGAATGGTGTTGGTGCGGTTGCCGAGGCCGAGTTCCTTGGCGATGTGGGTCGCGTCGATGATGTAGAAGTTGATGTTGTTCTTGGCGATATACTGCTTCATCTTGGCGGGAAGATGCTTGTCAAGCTCTTCGCCGGTCCAGGAGCAGTTAAGCAGGAATGTACCGCCCTTTTGATGTCCTCGACAATGTCGTATTTGTCGACATAAGAGGGGTTGTGGCAGGCGACAAAGTCGGCCTGGCTGATATAATATGTGGAGGTTATGGGCTTTTTACCGAACCTCAGGTGGGAAATGGTAACGCCGCCCGACTTTTTGGAGTCATAGGCAAAATATCCCTGAGCGTAAAGGTCGGTGTTGTCGCCGATGATTTTGATAGAGTTCTTGTTGGCGCCAACCGTACCGTCGGAACCGAGACCCCAGAATTTGCAGGAAGTGGTTCCCTTGGGGGTGGTGTCGGGATGCTCCTCTCCTTAAGAGAAAGCTTGGTAACGTCGTCTTCAATGCCGATGGTGAAGCGCTTTTGGGGACTTTGCGTCCATGTTGCGGTAAACGGCGATGATCTGAGAAGGAGTGGTGTCCTTGGAGCCGAGGCCGTAACGACCGGTGTAAACGGGAACATCGGAGAACTTGGTATCCTTAAGAGCGGCAACAATGTCGAGATAAAGGGGCTCGCCGATGGAGCCCGGCTCCTTCGTGCGGTCGAGAACGCTTATCTTCTTGACGGTTTTGGGCATGGCGGCAAGCAGATGCTTAACCGAGAAGGGACGATAGAGGTGAACCTTGATAAGGCCGACCTTTTCGCCGTTTTTGTTGAGATAATCAATGGTCTCTTCGATGGTGTTACATACCGAACCCATGGCGATGATGACCTTTTCGGCGTCTCTTGCGCCGTAGTAGTTAAAGAGCTTATATTTGGTGCCGAGCTTTGCGTTGACAGCCTTCATATAATCCTCAACAACGCCGACAGCCTTGTCATAATAAACGTTGGAGGCCTCTCTGCCTGGAAGAAAATATCGGGGTTCTGTGCGGTTCCGCGCTGAACAGGATGCTCGGGGTTGAGCGAGCGGCGACGGAATGCGTTCACGGCGTCATGGTCGAGAAAGCTCGTCGAGGTCCTTATAATCCCAAACCGCAACCTTCTGAATTTCGTGAGAGGTGCGGAAACCGTCGAAGAAATGGAGGAAGGGCACTCTGCCCTTAATGGCAGAAAGGTGAGCCACTGCACCGAGATCCATAACCTCCTGCGGGTTATTTGCACACAGCATCGCATAACCGGTCTGCCGACATGCATAAATATCGGAATGATCGCCAAAAATGGAGAGCGCATGGCTCGCAAGAGCACGGGCCGAAACGTGAATTACGCCGGGGAGCAGCTCGCCGGCCATTTTATACATATTCGGGATCATCAGAAGAAGTCCCTGAGACGCGGTGTAGGTGGTGGTGAGGGGCACCGGCGGCAAAGAGAACCGTGCACGGCACCGGAAGCGCCCGCCTCCGACTGCATTTCGGCAACCTTAACTTCCTGGCCTAACAGGTTTTTCTGACCGGCAGCCGACATTTTGTCGGTCTCTTCGGCCATGTTGGACGAAGGAGTTATGGGGTAGATAGCCGCAACGTCTGTAAAGGCGTATGATACATACGCGGCAGCGCTGTTACCGTCCATGGTTTTTGTTTTTCTGGACATATTTTATCTTCCTCTCTATAAGAATTCAAATTATAGTAGTATAAAACCAATGTATATAATATCATTTTTTTTCGAATGTAAATAGTTTGCCGCGGATTTTTTAAAAGAAAAAGCCGAAAAACAACGCATTTCCACGCAAAGGGTGATTTTAAAAAGACGGGGGAGGGCGCAAAGGCCGCCTCCCCGTCTTTTTCTGTTTTTTTTTTTTCGATCAGGCGCAAAGCCCGAAAAAATTCCGTCGGCGGCGCCTTGTTTCCTGCCGTCCGCACAGCCTTTGCTCAGCGTGCATTTCACAAGGCTTATGCGTTTTTTATACGACGAAATCATTCGAGAATCCGCTGCGAATTCCGCAAACGAAGCCTGCTTTTATTAAACCGCCTGCGGCTCAACCGTGCTCTTCAAAACAACAAGTGCGTCGGTCACAGATATGCGGCCGTCACCGTCTGCATCCGCTGCATAATAGGGCACCGTTTCGGGCTCAATTTCGATTTTTCCCACCGAATTTTGAAGAACCGTCAAAGCATCGGTCACCGACACCCGCCCGTCAACGTTAACGTCCATGGGCAGATAAACGTGAATACCGAATCGATGTATGATGTCTCTGACAACCGTTCCGGAAGTATCTCCGACCTTGAGACCCTTAAGAGTCGCCGTCTGCTCATAGAAAATATCGTCGCGGCCCTCCACCGAAGGCTTTCCGCCCGACAGCGTCATGGAAACAATATTTTCATCGGACACTTCCCAGTATTCGGTTATAAAATCATTTCCGAGCTTTCGGTCGTCATAAAGTATCTCGGCGGCGATAACGCCGTCGTTTTTAACCAATCTGTCGATGTATGCGGGAAAGTCAAATTTGCCGTCTTTGATATATTTTTTTAACATCTCTTGGCTGTAAATTTCGTTTTCAAGCCCACATAAAGGAAGGCAAAGTTCGCTTTTACCTCCCTTTATAACCGTGTTGTCGCTTAACGGGCGACCTTGTATTCTCTGTTTTGATAAAATTCAAAACCCGTTTCCTCGGGATAGAACATATCGGTGATGTCAAGAGCCGAAAGCTGTTCCTCGGAGAGCGCCGAAAGGTCGAGCTTTTGCGGGTCGACAGCTATCTCGACGGCATAGGGAGTCAAAAGCTCGGGCATAATTTCCTGTTTAACGGTGTAAAATTGGTCGGCCGTTCCCCGATAAATCTTCTTGTCATAGTAAGCACCCAAGAATTTACCGGCGTCGTCACGGCTGAAGCCGAAGGTCATCTGAGTCAAGTCATTTGTACCAAAGCTGAAGAATTCAGCCTCTTTTGCGATCTCATCTGCGGTAAGAGCAGCACGCGGAATCTCAATCATGGTACCAACTTTATAATGCATGTCAGAACCAGCCTCTTTGAGAACTGCATCAGCGGTCTCAACAACAACCGATTTAACATAAGCAAGCTCTTTTACTTCGCCCACCAGCGGAATCATGATTTCAGGAACAATGATCCAATCAGGATGTTTTGCCTGAACATTCAAAGCGGCCTTAATAACAGCTTTGGTCTGCATAACAGCAATTTCCGGATAGGTAACAGCCAGACGGCAGCCACGATGACCCATCATCGGGTTAAACTCGTGGAGAGAAGCGATGATTGCCTTTACGTCTGCTACAGACTTGCCGGTATCTTTAGCAAGCAGTTCGATGTCTTCCTCAGAGGTCGGAACAAATTCATGAAGCGGCGGGTCTAAGAAACGGATGGTAATCGGAGCACCTTCCATAGCCTCATACATTGCTTCGAAGTCACCCTGCTGCATCGGCTCAAGTTTAGCAAGCGCTTTTTCACGGCCCTCAACAGTATCAGAGCAGATCATTTCACGAATTGCCGGAATACGATCAGCTTCAAAGAACATATGCTCGGTACGGCAAAGACCAATACCCTCAGCACCAAATTTCTTAGCCTGTTTTGCATCACGCGGATTGTCGGCGTTGGTGCGAACTTTCAAAACACGGAATTTGTCGGCCCAATCCATGATACGGCCGAATTCACCGGAAATAGAAGCTTCGACAGTCGGAATAGCTTCACCGTAGATGTTACCGGTAGAACCGTCGAGAGAAATGTAGTCGCCCTCTTTGTAGGTCTTGCCGGCAAGCTCAAATTTCTTGTTAGCCTCATCCATTTTAATCTCGCCGCAGCCGGATACGCAGCAGGTACCCATACCACGAGCAACAACAGCAGCATGTGAGGTCATACCGCCGCGAACGGTCAGGATGCCTTGAGCAGCAACCATACCTTCGATATCTTCAGGAGAGGTTTCAAGACGAACCAGAACGACTTTTTCGCCTTTTTCAGCCCACTCTTTTGCATCGTCGGCAGTGAAGACGATACGGCCGCAAGCAGCACCCGGAGAAGCAGCCAGAGCGGTTGCAATCGGAGTGGCTTTTTTCAGTGCAGCAGCGTCAAACTGCGGATGAAGAAGAGAATCAAGAGTTCTCGGATCAATCATAGCAACGGCTTCTTTTTCGGAAATCATGCCCTCGTCAACAAGGTCGCAAGCAATCTTCAAAGCGGCAGCAGCAGTTCTCTTACCGTTACGGGTCTGCAGCATGTAAAGCTTTTTATCTTCGATGGTAAACTCCATATCCTGCATGTCGCGGTAGTGATTTTCCAGAGTGTGGCAGATCTCAACGAACTGTTTGTAACAATCCGGCATAACCTCAGCCAGCTGATCGATTGTCTGCGGTGTACGAACACCGGCAACAACGTCTTCACCCTGAGCGTTCATCAAGAACTCACCGAAGAGTTTTTTCTCACCGGTTGCAGGGTTTCTGGTGAATGCAACACCAGTACCGGAAGTTTCACCCATGTTACCGAATGCCATCATCTGAACGTTAACAGCAGTACCCCAAGAGTACGGAATGTCGTTCATTCTTCTGTATACGTTAGCACGCGGGTTGTCCCAAGAACGGAAAACAGCTTTGATAGCGCCCATCAGCTGTTCCTTGGGATCAGACGGGAAGTCTTCGCCGATCTTTGCTTTATACTCAGCTTTAAACTGATTTGCAAGCTCTTTCAGATCCTCAGCGGTCAGCTCGGTGTCCTGAGTAACGCCTTTTTCAGCTTTCATCTTGTCGATGAGCACTTCAAAGTATTTTTTACCGACTTCCATGACAACGTCGGAATACATCTGAATAAATCATTTTACCCGAAAAGCCGAAAAAATTAGTCTAAATTAACCATTTTATATGTGTCGATAATATTTAACACTTGCAAACTCGGAATTTGTTGTAAAATGAAGATGACAGACGGCGTCCGACCGAGACCTCGGCGGGCTGTTTTGCGTTGTCATGACATAGGTTTATTGCCAAAGTTTTTAGGGGAAAAAATGAATTTTCACGGAAAAGACATCAAAGATTTTTTTCGGCAAACTCCAACCGACCGGTTGCCAAAAGCATTGCCGATTCACTGGGACTGAGACTCTCGAATTCCGACGTGCGCACCTTCAGCGACGGTGAGATTTCCGTTCCATCAACGAGACCGTCCGCGGCTCCGACGTTTTTATCGTCCAGTCGACCTGCGCTCCCGTCAACGACAACCTCATGGAAATGCTCATCATGATCGACGCCATGAAGCGCGCCTCGGCCGCAAGAATAACCGCGGTCATGCCTTACTTCGGCTATGCGAGACAGGACAGAAAGGCCAAGGCTCACGACCCGATTTCGGCCAAGCTGTGCGCCGACCTTATCACCCGCCGGCGCAGACCGACTGCTGACCATGGATCTCCATGCCGCTCAGATTCAGGGTTTCTTCAACATCCCGCGGATCATCTCCTCGGCAGTGCCCTTCTTGCCCCCTATTTTGTTGATAAATTCGGCACAAGCCCCGACGACATCGTCGTCGTATCCCCGGATTTCGGCTCGGTCACGAGAGCGAGAAACTTCTCCCGCCGTCTCGACGCGCCCATCGCCATTGTGGACAAGCGCCGCCAGCGCGCCAACATGTGCGAGGTCATGAACATCATCGGCGACGTTAAGGATAAAACGTCATTCTCGTGGACGACATGATAGACACCGCCGGAACCCTCTGCAACGCCGCAAAAGGCCGTTCAGGAGATAGGCGGAGCCAAAGAGGTTTATGCCTGCGCCACCCGGCGTTCTTTCGGGTCCCGCAATCGAGCGTATTCAGGAAAGCCCATTAAGGAGGTTGTCCTGCTCGACACCATCCCCCCTGCCCGAGGAAAAGAACATCGACAAGATCGTGACGCTGCCCGTGGCGCCCACCTTTGCCGAGGCCATTGAGCGCATTTATGAGGACAAACCTCTCGGCACCATGTTCAACGACTGATATGTTTTTTAAATCGAAAAGAAGGATTTTTCTTCCGCCCTCTCCCCTCCTACGTCATTGTGGGGCTCGGAAATCCCGGTGAAAAATATGAGCGACCCGTCACAACGTCGGTTTCATGTTCATCGACCGACTGGCCGACAAAATCGGCTGCGACGTTAAAAGCTCAAATTCAAGGCGCTTTACGGCGACGGCGTTATAGACGGAGTGAGGGTGCTGCTTGTCAAGCCGCAGACCTTTATGAACAATTCCGGCGAAGCGGTGCGGGATATACTGAATTTCTATAAAATCCCCGCCGAGCGGTTGATCGTGGTTTATGACGACGTGGCTCTCGACACCGGCAAACTTCGCATAAGAAAAAGGGCTCCGCCGGCGGCCACAACGGCATCAAGTCGATAATTTATCTCACGGGTCACGACGATTTTCTCCGCCTTCGGGTGGCAATCGGGCCCAAACCCCACCCGACATGGACCTCGCCGATTTTGTGCTCGGAAAGGTCAGGGGCGAGGAGGAAAAGAGAGCTTTGCCGACGCCATCGACCGCGGAGTCGAGGCGGTAAAGCTCATGGTAACGGGTCAGACAGACAAGGCCATGAACCTTTAGTAACGGCTGAAATTTTCAAAACAACGAACATCCTCCCGCGCTATTCCCGGGAGGATGTTTTATATGCCTTGAAAATTCGGTCTTAAGGTAACATATAAGCTTACTAACAAACAGCTCAAAACAGCGGCGAGTGATAAAGCAGAGGCTTATTCGCAAATCTACAATCCCTCAGTCAGCTTCGCTGACAGGGCAGAAAGTCAACAAGTGCAACACTATTGGCCTTCAAAAACCTCAGCGGAGATTTCCAACCGAGACATTTTCTGGGGCGATGGTTAATAAGATTGACAACATAATCTACAGTCTCTTGCGTAATTGTAC
>VOFB01004261.1_pt1 | contig 26478 bp, 38 predicted proteins | sample 5384141 | NCBI WGS metagenome assembly VOFB01 (sample SAMN12384721, study PRJNA508395) | human gut metagenome | isolation source: healthy gut A | host: Homo sapiens | reverse complement strand
GCCCACAAGAGCGAACACCAGAAAGAGCGCCGAAAAATACCGACTGTGACGAGGTCCTTTACAGTCAGGCCTTTTTATTGATCGTCTGCATAATAAAGTCTCCTTTGCGATGACGGACGGTTTGACTTTTGAGCCGCCCTCTGTTATAGTTGTCATTGGTTAGAGTCATTTAACCGCATTTAAAGGTATCATACCGCGGCATTCCCGGCAACAGCCGACGGCGTTTCTGTCTGATCGTTGCAAAGGTTTGCCTGTTCGTTGCAAGGAGAAATATGAAAAGTGATGTTTTGAAGGATTATTACCGGCCGCTTTTGGAGCAGAATCATTTTATTTCCATCCCGTGCCCGGACAAATTCAGTCAGGCGGGGCAGTGCTGGGAGATATCTCCTCAGTCGGCGGCAGACGCGGAGGGGCTGCAGAACGTGGTCAGCTACATTGCCGACCACTACGCCTTTGATATCCCGCTCGAGCGCCTTGCGAGCATCGCCTGCATGAGCGAGACGAAGCTCAAGGGCTGCTTCAAGCGGCAGTTCGGATGCAGCATCACGCAGTACATTCAGGGGCGGCGAATGAGCCAGGCGGAGCACCTGCTTATAAACACCGACTTCACCATGGGGCAGATCGCGCAGATGATCGGCTACACGACCTCCAGCCGCTTTGCGAGCTGTTCAAAAAAAGCACGGGCATCCTGCCGATAGAGTACCGGAAGATCGCCCGCAAGGAATGAGATAGGATAAGGCCGCTTTTTGAGCGGCCTTTATCTGTTATTTATTATTCTTCCCAAGCTGATAGAACGCGACGGCGCTGGCAGCAGCGACGTTCAGGGAATCCACGCCGTGGGACATTGGGATGCGCACGGTATAGTCGCAATGCTCGATGGTGTCATTGGCAAGCCCGTCGCCCTCGGTGCCGAGGACTACAGCAAAGCTTTTCCTCCGCCGCAAGGCGCGGATCGGCGATGCTCAGCGAGTCGTCCCCAGCGATCGCGGCTGTTCTGAAGCCCAGACCGTGCAGGAAATTGTGCCAGCCGTCCGGCAGGTATGTCCACGGCACCTGAAATACCGTGCCCATGCTGACCCTTCATCGCGCGGCGGTAAAGCGGGTCGCTCCCGGCACTGGTGAGGAGGACGGCGTCCACGCCGAGCGCCGCCGCCGAGCGGAAGATGGCACCGATGTTCGTCGGGTTCATCACGTTTTCCAGCACGGCGATGCGCGAGGCATTGCGGCAAAGCTCCGCCGCCTCGGGCAGCTTCGGGCGGCGCATGGCGCAGAGCATGCCGCGTGTGAGGTGAAAGCCGGTGAGCTCAGTCAGCACCTCAAGGGGAGCTGCGAAAACCGGAATGTCCCCGCAGCGTGCGATAAGCTCCCGTCCCTTTCCATCGACGTGCTTTGTCTCCATCAGCATGGAGACCGGCATGCAGCCTGCGTCCAGCGCGCGTTCTATGACGACGGGGCTTTCGGCGATGAACAGTGCGTTTTCCGGATCGGCGCGATTTACCAGCTGGTTCTCGGTCAGGCGCGCGTATATCCAGCTCCGGCGCGGAGAAATCGTTTATCTCAATAACATTCGGCATAGGTTCATCCTGCTTTTCGTAAGACTTTGCGATAATTATATAAGTATATGCGGCATATTTCAAGATTGAGAATTTACAAATTAACGTTGACTAAGCGGAAAGCTGTGTTAATATATTTTAAGATAAGAAAAAATGAAGGTCTTTATATAATATTCAAAAGAAAAAGCTGAAAATCTCCGTTATATCCCAGATACATTACGGCAAGCTCGTCCTGCGCTCCCCTGCTGCTCGTCGCGGCGCTCGCGGCATATATCGTCAGCCATCTTAACGGAAGCGGCTCAATGTTCGGCGGCTATGACAGCGTGTGGATCTGGATAGCCGCGCTCGCGATATACGCCGTCGAAATGGTGCTGCGCTGCTTCCCGTCGTACTATGAGAGCATGGGCTGCCAGAAGCAGTTCAAAAAGAACTTCAAGCCGAACAAGCCTTTCGATAAAAAGGCTCTTCGGCGGGACTCGTATAAAGCACCGTCCCGGTCATCATCTTCTGGACGCTGCCGAACCTGCTGTTCATCTGGCTGTATAAGCAGGGCATCTTCGATTGGGGCATCATGGTGCTGCTGTCCGATCTTCTACTCTGTGTGCGACATGATCTGCATCTGTTCTTCTGCCCGTTCCAGACATGGCTGATGAAGAACAAAGTGCTGCAACACCTGCCGGATATACAACTGGGACTATATAATGATGTTCACGCCGCTGCTCGTGGTGGATAATCCTACGCCAAGTGCCTTGTCGCACTGAGTCTGCTGCTGCTCATCCGCTGGGAGCTGAACTATTTCATACACCCCGAACGCTTCTACGAGCACACAAAAACTGCGCCCTCTCCTGCGCCAACTGCAAGGAGAAGCTGTGCCACCACAAAAAGCAGCTGCGCAGACTTCCATAAAAAGCTGTTCTCCCAGCTGCACACCCACGGCGGCAGCGGCCTGCCGCAGCATTAAATCAATAAGCTGTATATCTAAAAAGCTGCACGGCGAACGCCGTGCAGCCTTGTTTTATTCACTTCTTCGTAACGATATGATCCTTATCCTTGTAGATGCTGTTCGCGGGGATGACGCCGCGCACGCAGGAGGTCGGATAAATGTTCGAGCAGCGGCCGACGACCGTGCCCGGGATTGAGGACGCTGTTGCAGCCGACCTCGACGTTGTCGCCGAGCATCGCGCCGAACTTCTTGCGTCCGGTCTCGATAGGCGCGCCGGGAACCTTGACGGTGACAAGGGTCTTGTCGCTCTTGACATTGCTGGTTATCGAGCCTGCACCCATGTGCGCCTTGTAGCCAAGGACGGAGTCGCCGACGTAGTTATAGTGCGGGGTCTGGACGTTGTCGAACAGGACGACGTTCTTGAGCTCAACGGAGTTGCCGACGACTGCGTTCTTGCCGACGATGGCGCTGCCGCGGATGAACGCGCAGTGGCGGATCTCCGCGCCGTGGTCGATGATGCAGGGCGCGCCGAGGTAGGCCGAGGGGAACACCTTTGCGTCCTTCGCCACCCATACGCCCTCGCTGGGGTTATCGAACTCGTTCGCATCGAGCGTGGGGCCGAGCTTGAGGATGAAGTCCTTTATCCCGTCAAGCACCTCCCAGGGTAGGTCTTGCCGTCAAACAGTTCCTTTGCGATGGTCTTATCCAGATCAAGAAGCTCTTTTTATTTCAACCATTTTCCTTACCTCACTTGACTCTGACGAGCTTGCCCGCATCGGCCATAGCGGCGATGATGGCGTCTACCTTCTCCTCGCACAGTTCGTGCGTGGACGCTTCCGACATAACGCGCAGCAGCGGCTCGGTACCGCTCTTGCGGAGCAGGACGCGGCCGTTGTCGCCAAGCTCGGCCTCGGCGCTTTGCGACCGCCGCCTTGACCTTTTCGTCGTTGAGCGTCTCGTCCTTATCGGTGACGATGACATTCTTAAGCACCTGCGGGTACATGGTCATGCCGGAGGCGAGCACGGAGAGCGGCTCCTTCGTCTCGGTTATGGCTTCCATGACCTTGATGGCGGTCAGCAGGCCGTCGCCGGTGTTTGCGAGGCGGCCGAAGATGATGTGGCCGGACTGCTCGCCGCCGATCAGGTGGCCGTTCTGACGCATGTTTTCGGCAACGTACTTGTCGCCGACGGCGGTCTTTTCATAGCCGATGCCCAGCTCATCGAGCGCCTTGTACAGAACCCATGTTGGACATGACGGTCGTGACGACCTTGGAATTGCCGAAAGTGCCGCGCTCCTTCATGTACTTTGCGCAGACGTACATGATATGGTCGCCGTTTATCTCGTTGCCCTTTTCGTCGACGGCAAGGCAGCGGTCAGCGTCGCCGTCAAAGGCGAAGCCGACGTCAAGGCCGTTGTCGACAACGAACTTCTGGAGATTATGTATATGCGTCGAGCCGCAGTCGACGTTGATGTTCAGTCCGTCAGGCTTGTTTGCGAGCACGTATGTGTCCGCACCGAGGGCGTCGAACACGCTCTTTGCCATCTGCCAAGTGCTGCCGTTTGCGCAGTCAAGGCCGATCCTGCGTCCCTTGTAGGAGCGCGTCGCGAGGGAGATAAGGTAGCCTATGTAGCGGTTGCGGCCGGCGGCATAGTCCACCGTGCAGCCGATCTGCTCACGCTGGGCGTAGGCAGCTGCTCATCGGAGTCGAGGTATTCCTCGATCTTGAGCAGGGACTCTTCCATCTTCTCGCCCTCGCCGTTGAGGAGCTTTATGCCGTTGTCGTAGTACGGATTGTGGCTTGCGGAGATCATAATGCCGCAGTCAAAATCATCCGCGCGCGCAATGTAGGACACGCTCGGCGTGGAGGTGACGTGCAGCAGGTACGCGTCCGCGCCGGAGGCGGTGAGCCCCGCGCAGAGCGCCGCTTCAAACATATAGCTCGAGCGGCGGGTGTCCTTGCCGATAACGACCTTTGCCCTGTGCGCTTTGCTGCTGTAGTACCAGCCGAGGTAGCGTCCAATGCGGAATGCGTGGTCGACTGTCAGATTTACGTTTGCTTCCCCGCGGAAGCCGTCAGTTCCGAAATATTTACCCATTGTTTCCTCCTGAATTAGAGTCTGGATGCCGCCGCGGTATCAAGATACACGGTGACTTCCGTAGGAATTTGCAAAAAATGATGCAGGTATATATGTAATGGTCTTACCATAAACCATCTCAAAAACGGCCGCAGCCTTATCCTCGCCCCCGGCAAGCAGGATGATGTTCCTCGCTTCGGTCAGCGTCTTGATGCCCATCGTCACGGCGTACTCGGGCATATTCTCCTTCGTATAACCGCGCTCGGAGAGCTGGCGCTTTGTTCTGTCCGTCAGCTTCTGGACGTGGGTATACGAATCAAAAGGCGTTGCGGGCTCGTTATAGCCTATGTGCGCGTCCTGACCGATGCCGAGCACGGCGAGGTCGAGCCCGCCGAGGCTCTCTATGAGCCGGTCATACTCCTCGGGCGCAGCAGCGTCCGGGAAAAACAGTTCTCCCCGCTTATATCCGCCGTGCGCAGCAGCTGTTCTCTCAGAAAATTTTCGCAGTCGTGCCTTTCTGAAAACTCCGTCACTGCCAAGATACGCGCGTTTTTCAGACTGATCTCACCCGCGGCGCACATTTCGCCGAGCCGCTTATACAGCCCCTTCATGTCGCGCCCTGCGGCGAGGGGCTATCACTGCGTCAGGCTTTGCGCAGACGATATCCTTTATCTGCCGCGCGGCCTGTTCTTCCATCTCAAATGCTTCACCCTTGATAATTTTCAATTCAGACATCCCTATAATTTCACGCTCACCGGGAACACTACCATTATTAAGTTTATCTGTCAGGAGCGTTCCCCATGGCAATAATAATCATCAGGACAATAATAATATATCTCGCGCTGCTCGTCACGATGCGTGTTCTCGGCAAGCGGCAGCTTGGAGAATTGGAGCTATCGGAGTTCGTCGTCGCCGCGCTCATCGCGGATCTCGCCTCGCACCCGCTCCAGGACCTCGGCATACCGATGATAAACGGCCTTGTGCCGATCTTCACGCTCTTCTGCTGCGAGGTGCTCATCACGGGCCTGAGCCTCAAAAGCATCCGCCTGCGCGGCTTTCTCTTCGGCAAGCCGAGCTTTCTCATCGTGCGCGGAAAGATCGATCAGGCGGAGATGCGCAAAAGCCGCTTCACATCCGAAGAGCTGATGCAGGAGCTGCGCAGCAAAAGCTGCACGGATATAAGCTCCGTCGAGTACGGCATACTCGAAACCGACGGCACGCTGAACGTCATCCTCTTCCTGCCGAGCGCCCCGCGACAGCCGGGCAGCTTGGGATAAGCACGTCCGACGGCGGCTATCCGAGCATCGTCATAAACGACGGGCGCGTGATAGACACGAACCTGCAAAGCTCGGCCTTGACCGGAACTGGCTCAGCGCGGAGCTGAAGCGTCAGGGCAGGGGCAGCGAAAAGGACATCTTCCTTATGACCGTAAACCAGAGCCGCGAGGTCTATATCTCCGTAAAGGAGGCAGTGCAATGAAAAAAGGAAGTTATAGCAGGTGCGGTACTCGCGCTGCTCATCGCGCTGTCGGCATGGAACATATATTCCATCGACGCGCTGACCGACGGCATCGGCGATTCCCTGCGCATGTCACAGGCGCTCGCGGACATCGGCGACTTTGACAGCGCCAAAATCGAGCTCGACAAAGGTCTCAGGCTCTGGCTGAACGCCGACGGCTATACTCATATCTTTCTCCGCCACCCGGAGATTGATTCGACCACCGACGCATTTTATGAGCTTCAGGAGCTGCTGCTTGACGGCGGCGGCGACGGCTGTGCCGCAGCCTATGACAAGCTGCGCTATCACCTGGAGAGCATCCGCAGCATGGAGCACATCTCTATCGGGAGCGTGCTGTGAATATACAGATCACTTATCGGTGAGGAGCTTTGTCAGCTCCTCCATGAAGGTGTTGATATCCTTGAAGCTGCGATAGACCGACGCGAAGCGGACATATGCCACCTCGTCCACATTCTTGAGGCGGGACATGACCATCTCGCCGATATCGACCGTCTTGACCTCGCGCTCAAGATTGCTCTGGAGCTCCTGCTCTATATCGTCTGCAATACCCTCAAGCGTCGCGAGCGGTACCGGCGCTTCTCGCAGGCTCTTACCATGCCGCTTTATGAGCTTGACCTTATCGAAAGGACTGGCGGCTCCCGTCGCGCTTGACGACGACCAGCGGCAGTCCTCAATGATCTCATATGTAGTAAAGCGCTTCTGGCAGGCAAGGCACTCACGGCGGCGGCGGCCGTCATCGCGCCTCTGCCAAGGCGAATCGATGACCTTTGCTCTCGGTATATCCGCAAAACGGGCATTTCATATATTTTCTCCCAATCCCCAAAATAGCGACTGTATTATATCATAGGAAGTTCCGCATTTCCACAGTAATTATAAACAATTACGGCTTTCCTGTACAGTCAGCTTCCACAAAAAAGTTATGTAATTTTAATTCCGTAAACTATTTTTTTACGTTAATTATATTAAGTAAATTAAATTACGTATACCTACATTTTCCCCCACGTACCGCACGGGAAAACACCCTGAGCTTCACACGAAGCTCAGGGGTGTTTTAGGTCAATTCAGCGTATTTTACCGGCGGCTTGGGCTATTTTCTTCCATCTCGTATGATTGCTCTTGATCTGTTCAGATGTTTTCTGATCAACAGAGCACCTGTTCAGCGGTTCTTCCAGTCTGAAAACTTCCGCTGATCTTCTGAACTCTTTCTTCCGCAAGGGGTCATTCATCATTGCTTCGCATCGGTAGAGCAGTTCATCGGCATATTTTTCAAGGATAATGGCCGCCGCGCCGTACATATCGTCTCTGTCCTCACTGTGCAGCACAAGCTCAAGCAGCGTGTCAAAGTCCGGAAGAGGAGCCTTGTAAAATCCGTTTTCTTTTCCCCAGCCGAAATCGTATAGCTCAGTCTTTACCCATATCGAATTATCGTTCGATCAATTGCCGTGCCGGAGTCTTTTGAATCAGCCCGAAATTAAGAGCGCTGCATTTATTGAATCTCACGCTCATCACGAAATATTTTCCCCATCGCTTCACCTGTATTTACCGGTTTATTCTTTTCTCCGCGAACGTCATATTTTCTATCCACAACTCAAAGCTTCCAGTCTATCTGCTCTCGCCACTCCGCCGGGAAGTACTGCTTTACCTCACCGTATATCTCAGGGCTGTACTGAAAATAGGCTATGTAGTCATGCTTCGGCTCATACATGATTATTCCTGTCTGCGATATTGAAAACTTGTATGCTGATATGCTGGTGAACATGAGATAAATATCAAGAACTATGCCTATAAATATATCGGCAAAATTACACATGCAGCCCAGTCCAATTCCATTTTTCTAATACGGTAACTGCTGCAAAGAATCCCATGCATAGAAGCAAAAACACAAGCGCAGCTCTCTGTGCCGCCCCAGATATGTATGAGACTCTGTACTTTTTCACGCCGTCCTTATCGTCTTTCCGCATACGGCTCACCCCCGATGTTTCCATATCTACGCAGTTTCATAGTCTATGAAGTTCCTATATACCGTGCCGCAGCCGCGGCATTTGAGCGTGACCCATATCCATGTAAAGGCATTGTTGGTCTCCGCCGTTCCAAGCTCTTTGAGTTCTTCGATATCCTCCGGATACTCATACGTGACGTCAACGGAAAAACTTGTGCCGCGGCATTTTATGCACTCAACGTTTTTTCTCTGCGTATGCGCAGGCTGCCCGCTCCCGCACTTTTCATATCCGTCGCAGCTGTTGTCAAAGACCGGAATATCTCTGCCGCACTTTTTGCAGCGGGCATTTAACGCCAGCCTGTCATTTTCCGGGAGCAGGTATAATTTAGAGAACACGCCGCATTTGATCTCTCCCTCTGCAAATACTTCAAAGTCATGTGAAGCGCAGCAGGTAAGTGTTCCCTTTATAAGCTCATTGCCGTCTTTATTTTTTCGGCATGACACTTCAAAGAACGGCCGTATCTTTTCAGGGATCAAGTCCTTCCCTCCTCGCTTGAACGGATTTCTATAACCTCAAATCACTTGTATACTTGGTCAATAACTCTCGAAGCAATTGTCTTCCATTGCGGATAAGCGCTGAGTATTTCTTCATAAGATCGCGTAAGTACGCCTCCGGGATAGCTCCGCTGTCCCTTGTTTTTTGTGAATCGAAAGAAAACAGTCTGAAGTTTTCCCGAATACTTAGATCAGAGAAATAATCCGTATCTATCTTGGCGGCTAAAAACTCAATGAACTCTTTGGCATGATCCTGCATTATCACCGCGGCCGCGCCGTATAAGTTGCTGCGCCAGATGTCGGCCTGCATAAACTCCTCACTTGTGCAGCGGCGGAACCGCTTCTTTTGAGGCAATGCCCCGGCTGCTCAACTAATTTTATCAGTTCTTTAAAGACAGCGGCGGCATCAGCTCAAACCCGCTCTCCTGTCCCCAGCCGAAATCATACAGCGCTCTTTTACGGTATGTTTCTCCGGTTTCGGTGTTTATGTAAAAAGATCATCCTTAAGTCTGGCAAGCACTGTCCCCTCATACTCCGGTGAGAAATGAATAGTTATATAAAAAGTACCTCTTCATAAGCTTCTCCCGCTCTTGCATATCTTCCGCCACATTACCGCAAAACCCCGGTCCCGCGCAAAAAGCGCAGGGCTGGGGTTTTTACTGCATATCCGTTTATCTTCTCCTGTCGCGGCTGCTGACCATGATGATAAGCCGCAGCAGCTGCATGAGCGTCACGGCAAGCGCCGCAACGTAGGTCATTGCCGCCGCGCGCAGCACGCGGCGCGCACCAGTAAGCTCGTCGCCGTGCAGAATGCCCATGCTCTCTATCGTCTGCATCGCGCGGCTGCTGGCGTTGAACTCCACCGGCAGCGTCACGAGCTGGAACACTGCGCACAGGGCGAAGCACGCAACCCCTATATACGCCAGATATATGAAGTCCGGCGCGACGGAGCACAGCAGCAGTCCCGCAAGCACGAGCGGCCAAGAGAGCTTCGAGCCGAAGTTCGTAACCGGGATGATAGCCGAGCGTATCTTCACCGGCACATAATCCTGCGCGTACTGTATCGCATGGCCGACCTCGTGGCACGCAACGCCGATAGCCGCCGTCGACGTGCCGCTGTACACATCCGCCGACAGGCGGATCATGTTCGCCTTGGGGTCATAATGGTCGGTAAGCTCGCCTTCTATCTGCTGTATGGCGACGTTCTGAAGCCCGTTCGCGTCCAGCACGCGGCGCGCGGCCTGAGCGCCGGTCATGCCGCGGAGTTCTGCTGGCGGGAATATTTATTATAGGTAGATTTCACATTCGCGCTTGCCCACATCGTGAAGAGCACCGCGGGCAGCACAAGTATTATATATGTCCAGTCGATATACATTGTTTTCCTCCAGAGGCGGACTTGTCCGCCATAAAAGCTTTTTTCATTTCTGAAAATATTATACCCTTTTCTCTTTTACGCGCGCAAGCGGCACGGCGCGCCGTCTGCCGCATTTTACGCTTCTGTCTGTAATATTAAGGAAATGTTCACAGTTCCCGCTTGCCGCCTTTAGCTCCGCTTTAGCTTGGATAATTAGAGTATGCTTATCACAATTCCATGCAGGAAAGAGGTACCATTATGAAGCAGGATCGGCGAAGCACCAAGCTCAGCGCGGCGCAGAAGAAAAAGCTCATCATAATCATCGCGGCGGCCGTGGTTCTGATAACCGCGGCGGTAGTCATTCTGAGAAAAAAGCGTCTCGGAAAAGTACGGCAAAAAGGACGACACGGAGATACTCTCTGCCGAGGTCACGCGCGGCAGCATCAGCACCTCCGTCTCAGGCTCCGGCCAGCTCAGCGACGATGATGTTGAAACTCTCGATATCCCCGACGGCGTTGAACTTGAGGAGATAAAGGCCGTGCGCGGAAGCAAGGTCGAAGAGGGCGATCTGCTCGCGACCGTCGACCTGAACACCGTCATGCTCGCCATGTCCACGGTCAGCGACGAGCTTGACACGCTGGACGATGAGATAAACAGCGCCGTCAGCGATTCCGTCAGCAGCTATATAAGCTCCTCCGTCTCCGGCAGGGTGAAGAAGATATACGCCGCGGCGGGAGAGCCTGTCAGTGAAGACGAGGGCGAGGATACGGGCGAAGGCGGAACAACTGAACCCGGCGGCTCCGAAGAGCCGTCGAACCCCGATCCTGTTGAGCCATCCCCGGAGCCGGGCGACGGCAAGACTACGGAGAAGTTCGGCAAGGTAACAGCCGTAGACGCGGAGGCCTGGGCAGAGCTTTGACGGGGAGATCACGGAGATCGACCCGAACGGCGAGAACAGCGGCGGCAGCACAAAATACCCGTAACCGTGACGCTCCCGCGCACCGAGGATATGCTGACCGGGATGAACGCGGCAGTCCGCGTGCAGCTTAAGGAAAATGACGGGCGGCTGCTCATCCCACTCGCAGCGGTGCAGGAGGACGCGAACGGGATATACGTCTGCACCGGCTACGACAAGAGCAGCGATGAGGCGACAGATCCCATTGAGATAACGACCGGCCTGTCGGATGGAGAAAAATGTCGAAGTCCTCTCCGGCTATCCGAGGGCGACACGGTATATTACCGCTACGCGGACACGCTGGAATACAGCTTTGGAAATAAGCGGCGGTACCGCAATAATAAAACCAAGCAGAGAGCTCCGTATAATTCGGATCTCTGCTTGCTTATGTTTTAATATACCGCGATGCCCGTCCCGCGCCTATCCGCTTTACGGCGCCAGCACGAACCATTTCGCCGAGAGACTGCTTCAACTGTCGTCGGGCTGACATCGGGGAGAATTCTGCATATCTCAGCTTTCGATATCGGTGTCAGGCTGTTCAGAACAGTCGCTTCAATGCGGGTTTTCTTTGTTACCTTCTTCCCGTGACAACAGCAAAGCGCTTGTCCAGCTCCTTATAGCACATATACAGAGTGGAGAGGAAGTTCTCCATAAAGGGGAAATAGGAGTTTTCATTCGTGTCCCATCCCGCCGATGACTGCCGCAGGGCTTCGTAATAATATGCCTTGTAATCGTTGATCTGTTCCTCAAAGGACACATATTTCCCGGCGTCAAAGCCATTCTTATATAGCAGAAGCAGTGAGAGCAGACGGGACATCCGGCCATTTCCGTCCCGGAACGGGTGGATGCAGAGAAAGTCCAGAATCACGCATGGAATCAAAAAAAGCTGGTTGATATTTGCGTCGCTTCGAGCGTCCAGATAAGCGAGTTCCAACTGCTCCATTGCTTTCGGGGTCTCGCTTGCGGGCGTAGGACGGAAGCGAACACGGCGGTTTCCGTCCGCGTCAATCTCCAGAATCACATTGTCGTCCGTCTTATACTTCCCGCCGTATTCATAGCCTGTAAAGCCCATCATCATTTCGTGCAGCCGAAGAATATCTCTCTGGCGGAAGTCGATATGCTCATATCCCGAATGGATCTCATTCAGGGCGTCTCTGTACCCGGCAATCTCTGCCTCGTTGTGGTTCAGCGGGGCGCTGTTCTGATTGACGATAGCAGCAATACGCTCGTCGCTTGTTACGATGCCCTCGATAGCATTGGAGCTTTTGATCGACTGTATCTTTGCGACAGCTTCCAACTCTGTAAAGATCTTCGAGTATTCTTCCCTGCGCACGCCTGCCATGGTTTTCAGCGCAGCAATATTGAAGTGAGGTTCACAAGGTTTGCAGGCAGCAGCACCGTTATTCAAAAAAGAGTAATCAAATTTTCTCATACAGCCCCAGCCTTTCTGCATCTAAGTATAACATATTATATGCATAAAAGCAAGCAAGTACCGTAATCATCTGCATATAATCTGGATGAATATATGTAGATAAATACGGCGTACACGATCCAGACCGCTACGCGGACACGCTGGAATACAGCTTTGTGAAATAAACAATGCCCGCCGGGAAACCGGCGGGGCATTACTGTTTATCAGCTTTTCCTCAATGTATCCGTACCAGCTTGCCGACGACGACATAGCGTCCGTCGTCGATCTCATAGGTGCATGTGGAGAGAGTGACGACCTTGTCCCTCCGCCGTTACTTTGACATCGGACTTGAAGGTGGACATGGACTTGATGGTCTCGATATAGTGCAGGAACTGCTCATCCTCATCGAAGGTGTTGGCATACGCGAATGACGTGGGCTCGGTCACGAAGCCCGCGATCAGGTCGAGACGGTAATGATAATTCTCGGTGCTGATATAGAGGCAGGGGTGGTCGGGATAATAGCTCTCATCACGGTAGTTCCTGAGGCTTGCGAACATAGAGCCGTCGTTCATGTTATGGCCGTAGACGAGAGTGTTCTTATCCGAAAAGTCGGACGCGCACTTGGTGTCGATAAAGATAGTGCCGTTTGCGTTATAGGACTCATCATAAAGATGATCGAGGTACCAGAAATTATTATCGGTATAGGCGATGGGGTAATTGATCTTGGTATCCGGGGAATATATCCAGCCGACAACATCGGGGTACTGCGCATGCAGAGCCGCAATGTCCACATCGATGGGCGAGACCTCAGGGTCGATACCGTCACCGACATCTGCGGAGGGCACAGGCGTCGGTGAGGTCGAGGTCGTATTCGTGAACTGCTGGGTAAGGTCGGTATAAGACTTCTCGGCCTGCTTATAGCCGTTTATAGTGGAGACTATCTTATACGCGCTGAAGCCAAACACGCCGATGAAAACGACGCACAGGACTATGAGAATTATTTTAACGGGCTTTTTCAAAAACTTCGCCGTCCTTTACATCAAGAGTTTATCGTAATTATACAGCAAAGCTCCCCAAAAAGCCCCCATTTATTCATAAATGGGGGCAGTTGCCGTTGATGACGGCGATGGTGCCGGCAGCGGCGTTCTTGAGCTGGGCCGGGACGGTGTCAGCCTGCACGGTGACGATGTTGTAGCCGCCGTCGTCGACGATGTCGAGCGTGCTCACGCCCTTGGCGGCGTCCGCGTCATCGGGGAGCTTGATCAGGCCCTCCTGCTGGAGCAGGAACAGGGCGCGGGTCTCGTTGCTGTCGTCGGCCGGAATGATGATGGTCGCGCGCCTTGGCGAGGTCCTTCAGGTCGGTGACGCCGTTGCCGTAGATGCCGAACGGCTCATAGTGGATGGTGCCGACAGAGACGAGGTTGGTGCCGTTCTTGGCGTTGAAGCTGTCGAGATAGGGCTTGTGCTGGAAGTAGTTTGCGTCGAGCGTGCCGTCGGCCAGAGCCTGGTTCGGCAGGACGTAGTCGTCATAGGTGACGATCTTGAGCTCGTAGCCTTCGTCGGCGAGGGCCTGCTTGACCTGCTCGAGGATCTCGGCGTGCGGGGTGGCGCTGGCGCCGACGGTGATGACTTTGTCATCGGCAGAGGCGGTGGTCTTGTCGTCGGTGGTCTTGCTGCCGCAGGCACTCAGTGCGACGAGCGAGAACGTCAGCACGAGGGCGAGGATGAGAGACGTGATCTTTTTCATGGTAGTTTCTCCTTTATATTTTTGTTTTTAGAATTTGTGTGGTTTCGGATGATAGGATGTGCAGTTTATCAGCGGCACATTCGTCCGCGGCGGATGTTCACGCGCAACAGCGCGGGATAGTGCAGATGCATGGGGTGCCTCCTGTCAGGTGCGGGCGCGCCGGTCGGTGCGGCGGGCGATGTACATGCCGAATTCCTGCAGGATCTGCACGATGATGATCGTCAGCGCCACGCACAGCCAGACGATCTGATCGTCGTACTTCTGGTAGCCGTAAGTGATGGCGATCTGGCCGAGGCCGCCGCCGCCGATCGTACCGGCCATGGCGGAGTAGCCGAGGATGGTCACGGTGGAGATGACGGCGCCGGTGATGAGCGCGGGCTTGGCCTCCGGGATCATGACCTTCCAGATGATGCGGAACGTGGACGCACCCATGGACTGCGCGGCCTCAATGACGCCGGCGTCCACTTCCTTGGCGGCGGACTCGACCATGCGCGCCACATACGGCGCGGCGGCGATGACGAGCGTCACGATCACGGCGCGGTTGCCGAGGCTGGTGCCGACGACGAACTTTGCCACCGGCAGCATGGCGACCATGAGGATGATGAACGGGATGCTGCGCAGGGCATTGACGATGATGCCGAGCGTGCGGTTGAGCCAGCCGATGGGTGGATGCACCGGCACGTGACACTCGGCAAAGCGTGATGGTCTCCCAGATACCGAGCTGCAAGATGCCGTTTTGCCAGAGCTTGATGAGCAGATCAGACATGACCGTCGAAGAGATGTGGTTGTGATCGAGGCGCAGACGCTTGCCGCCAGGTCGATGACCATGTGGCGGGCTGCCCGAGATTTCGGCGAAGAGAATGTTCACCGGCACGTGACACTCGAGCGTGATGCGCGAGATGACCGATGAGCGCCGTCGAAGACGGCGATCTCGGACTGGGGATTTTCGGTGAACACGTCGCTGACCTTGCCCTCTTCGGCGATGCAGCTCTGGTCGATGACAGCCACGCGCCGGCAGATCTGCTCGATGACGCGCATCTCGTGCGTGATGACGACGATCGTCACGCCGAGCGTCTGGTTGATCTCCTTAAGCAGGCGTAGAATCGACTGCGTGGTGTTCGGGTCGAGGGCGCTTGTGGCCTCATCGCACAGGAGGTATTTCGGCCGCGTGGCGAGGGCGCTCGGGCGATGGCCACGCGCTGCTTCTGGCCGCCGGAGAGCTGCGAGGGATAGGCGTTTGCCTTGCTCTCGGAGGCCGACGAGCTTCAGCAGCTCGAGCGCGCGGCCTTTGCCTCGTCGCGCTTGACGCCTGCGATCTCGAGCGGGAAGCAGACGTTTCTCAGAACGCTGCGCTGCTCAAGGAGGTTGAAGCCCTGGAAGATCATCGAAATGCTGCGGCGCATTTCCAGCAGCTCCCTGCGGGGAAGGACGGTCATGTCCTTGCCGTCGATAATAACGTGGCCGGAGGTGGGACGCTCAAGGCGCCGACCGTCTTGAGCCGGGAATCCAGCTCGCGGCGGATGGTGGCGATCGCGGCCACGCACGGCGTATACAGCAGCGTGAACACGAGGAAGCTGATGGCCGAGCGCGTGGTGAGCAGCGACGAAATGGCCGCGCCGCCGAGCAGCACCTGCAGCGTGCTGACGACAGACTCCTTGGCAATGAAGCCGGAGATGAGCGCCGTGGCGCACCGCCAGTCGCCGAAGCCAAGCGGCCGGAAGATGGGCGCGATAAACTGCCCAATGAGCGCAAGTAGACTGTTGGCGCTGTCGGCCACGACGTTCAGGCGCGTGTCAAAGCTCTGAAGGAACCAGATAATGATCGTCGCGAGGAAAATGACCGTGAACGCGCGCTGGAGAAAATCCTTCGCCTTCTCCCAGAGCAGCAGCGCCACGCTCTTGAGCCCGGGCATGCGGTAGTTCGGCAGCTCCATGACAAACGGCACGGGCTTGCCGCGGAAGGCCGTCTTGTTCATGATGAGTGCCGCGATGATGCCGATGAGGATGCCGAGAACATACAGCCCCAGCATGACGAGCGCACGGTAGCGCGGGAAAAACGCCGCCGTGAAAAACGCGTAGATCGAGATCTTCGCCGAGCAGCTCATATATGGCGTGAGCAGGATGGTCATCTTCCGGTCACGGTCGGACGAGACGGTGCGCGTTGCCATGATGGCAGGCACCGAGCAGCCGAAGCCGATGAGCATCGGCACGAAGCTGCGGCCGGACAGGCCGATCTTGCGCAGGAGCTTGTCCATCACAAAGGCGACACGGGCCATATAGCCGGTGTCCTCCAGAATGGACAGGAAGAAAAACAGCGTCACGATAATCGGCAGGAATACGAGCACGCTGCCGACACCGGCGAACACGCCGTCGATGATGAGACTATGTACCACGGGGTTGATGCCGTAGGCCGTGAGCGCGGCGTCCACGACGCCGGTCAGCGCATCGATGCCGAGCTGCAGCAGATCGGACAGCCACTGGCCGATGACGTTGAACGTGAGATAAAACGTGAGGAACATCACAACGAGGAACGTCGGCAGGGCGGTATATTTGCCCGTGAGGATGCGGTCGATCTTCATGGAGCGCGCGTGCTCTTTGCTCTCATGGCACTTGACCACGGACGACGCCACGACGCCCTCAATGAACGTGTAGCGCATGTCCGCAAGGGCCGCGTTGCGGTCGAGCCCGGTCTCGTTTTCCATCTGCACGATGCAGTGCTCGAGCAGCTCCCGCTCGTTTTCATCGAGCTCGAGCGATGCCGCAAGGTCGTCGCCGCCCTCGATGAGCTTGGCCGCGCAGAATCGCGCCGGCACGCCGATGCGGTCGGCATGGTCGGCGATCAGATGCACGACCGCATGGATGCAGCGGTGCACGGCAGAATCATCCGAGCAGAAATCCGTCACCTTCGGCAGCGTCCGGCTGCGCGCAACGGTCAGCGCCTGGTCCACGAGTTCGGACACGCCCTCCCCTTTCGCCGCCGAGATCGGCACGATGGGGATGCCCAGTGCCTGGCTCATCTTCTGCACATCGATAGCGCCGCCGTTGGCGCGCACCTCGTCCATCATGTTGAGCGCCAGCACCATCGGCACGCGCAGCTCAAGGAGCTGCAGCGTCAGGTAGAGGTTGCGCTCGATATTCGTGGCGTCCACGATGTTGATGATGCCGTCCGGCTTTTCGTTCAGGATGAAATCGCGCGAGACGATCTCCTCCTGCGTGTAGGGGCGCAGCGAGTAAATGCCCGGCAGGTCAACAACGGAGCAGCCCTTCTCGTCGCGGATCTCGCCTATTTTCTGGTCGACCGTCACGCCCGGGAAATTGCCCACGTGCTGATTGGAGCCGGTGAGGGCATTGAAGAGTGTCGTTTTGCCGCAGTTCTGGTTGCCGACGAGAGCAAAGATCATGCCGGCACCCCCTCGATCTCGATCTTTTTCTGCTTTTGCCTCGGCTTCGCCCTCGGCGGAGAAGGACGCGGCGATGTTGCCGCGCTCGGAGATCATGCGCTCATAGACCGCGGACTTGTTTTCGTCCGGCAGGTCGATCTGCTTGGTCTCGATGGCGAGCACGGTTATGCCGTAGGCGTCGAAGGTGTCGCCGACGTTGTCCATTATCTTCTGAGCAAGCAGCCCGTCGCGCCCGGAGATCACGTTCTCCTGCTTCATGGAGCTGATGACGGTCTTGAGGCTGTTATAGACAATGGTGTCGATACGGTACTCGGCGTTCGCGATGTTGCCGGAGAGGGTCTTGATAAACAGCAGAGGATCGTCAATGCGCCAGAGCACGAAGCTGTCGGCGACCATGGATTTCTTGTCGCTTGTGATAACATCGCTCACGGCAAGGTCATAGAGCATCTCGGTCTTGGGCAGGGTGCTGACCGACTGGATAAACGGCAGCTTCATGCTCAGTCCCGGCTCGTCCACGACCTTGACCACCGCGCCGAACTGGCGTACGATGGTGTATTCATTCGGCTGGGTCGTGTAGAAGCAGCCGCCGAAGAGTATGACCGCCGCGATCACCGCGATTATCGGGAGTATTATTTTCTTTTTCATCAGTTTTCTCCTCCCATGTCGACACTGGCAAAGGGGCTCAGCGGAAGCGCGGTCTGCACGCCGGTGTTCTCATCGACGATATAGAGCTTTATGCCGGGCAGTATCTCCTCCATCGCCTCGTAATAGAGCCGCTGCTTTGTTATGAGCGGGTACTTTTCATATTCGTCAAACAGCGATTTGAAGCGCGCGGCCTGACCGTTGGCCTCGTTTATCTTGCTTTCCTTGTAGCCTTCGGCGCTCTTGATGATCTGGTCGGCGTCCGCGTTCGCGGCGGGGATGACCTCGTTTGCGTACTTGCGGGCGTTGTTGACCGCGGTATCTGCCGACTGCTTGGCTGTCTCGACCGCGGTAAAGGCCTGCTGCACCTCGACCGTGGGCGGCTCCGCGTCCTGAATGGTGATGTTCGTAAGCTGCAGGCCGATGTCCTCGCTTTCGAGCCGCGTCACGACCTTCTGCTTTATCGCAGCCTGTATCTCGCTCTTGCCGGTGGTGATGACGCTGTCGACATCGTACAGGCCGATCGTGTCGCGGATATAGCTCTGGCAGAGCATGCGCAGGATATCGAGCGGGTCGCTGGAATTATAGAGGAATTTTATCGGGTCGGTCACCCTGTATTCCACATAAAAGTCCACATTCACGAAGTTATAATCGTAGGTGATCATAAGCGACTCGTCCTCGACCTCCGAACCGTCCGTGCGGTAGCCGAGGGGGAAGCCCTGTATGGTCTTTGCGACCTTGGTGACGCGCTGGATATACGGGATCTTCAGCTTGAGGCCGGAGCTTGAGACCATGCTGGGCTTGCCGAAGGTCGTAATGACGGCGTACTGGTCCTCCTTGAGCGTGTAGAAAGAATCGAGCGCCGTTATCACCAGCAGCACGGCCAGCAGGATAACGAGCAGGCGCTTTGCGGGCAGCTGTATGCGCTTTTTCGGCTTGGGTGCCGGGCCGCTGCTGTAGCTGCCGTCGTCAGTAAAATTCATATCTGTCCCCTTTCATGTCTTTGCGACTGTTTATGTTTTGATTATACAGGATAACCTATGGTACGGTAAAGCTGATTTTAACGCATCCAAACAATGTTAACAGAATGTTCCATTTTATTTTTAGGTTCGCTTAAGATTTCAGGCCTACAATTTCCCATTGTTGGAAACCATGCAAAGGAGCTGATTCTTTTTGATAGAAGTAAAGCATCTGACAAAGCTCTACGGTGAACACACGGCTGTGTCGGATCTGTCCTTCACGATAGAGGACGGGCGCATATACGGCTTTCTCGGCCCCAACGGAGCGGGCAAGTCCACGACCATGAACATTATGACCGGCTGCCTTGCCGCCACCTCCGGCGACGTGAGCATCGACGGGCATGATATCTTCGAGGACGCAGGCGAGGCCAAGCGCTCATCGGCTATCTTCCGGAGCAGCCGCCGCTGTACATCGACAGCACGCCGAGGGAGTACCTGCAATTTGTCGCCGAGGCAAAGCGCGTCGCCAAGAGCGATATCAAGCGGCAGATCGCGCAGGTTATGGAGGTCACGCAGATCACCGACGTGGCGGACAGGCTCATCCGCAATCTCTCGAAGGGCTACCGCCAGCGCGTCGGCATCGCGCAGGCGCTGCTCGAAACCCAAAGGTCATCATCCTGATGAGCCGACCGTCGGCCTCGACCCGAAGCAGATAGTCGAGATACGCGAGCTTATAAAGAGCCTCGGGCGCGAGCACACCGTCGTCCTCTCAAGCCACATTCTCCGAGGTTCAGGCCGTGTGCGACACGGTGCTGATAATCTCCAAAGGCTGCCTTGTCGCCTGCGACACACCGGAGAATCTTGAAAAGCTCTTCGCCGGCAAAGCGCGCATCGAGCTTGACACCGACGCTGACAAGGCCAAGGCGCTGGAGCTTGCCGGACACCCTTCACGGCGTCACGAAGATAGACGCGCAGCCGCACGACAATGGCTGCCGCCTGACGATAGAGCTGTCCGGGGACGACACCGGCAGCGTCTGCCGTGAGCTTTCGCTCCGCTTCGCGGGTGCGGGGCACGCGATACTCCAGATGACCACCGCCAAGGCAAGCCTTGAGGATATCTTCATCGAGCTTACCGACGGAGAAAAGGAGGCGGATAAAGCATGAAAGCCGTATTCCGGCGTGAGCTGTCCTCATATTTCACGGGGCTTTCGGGCTATGTGTTCGGCGCGTTCCTGCTGCTGTTCGCGGGGATATACACCATGGCCTACAACATCAGAGCCGCCGTCAGCAATTTTGAATATGTGCTGAGCAGCATGTCGTTTATCTTCCTTGTCATCGTCCCTATACTCACGATGCGCGTGTTCGCCGAGGAGAAGCGGCAGAAGACCGATCAGCTCCTCTATTCCCTGCCGCTTACGATGACCGAGGTCGTGATAGGCAAATACCTCGCGATGCTCGTCATGTTCCTGATTCCGCTGTGCATCATCGGCATATACCCGGCGGTGCTCTCTCACTTCGGCAAGGTGAACCTCGCCGCGGCCTACGGCGCGCTCGTCGGCTTCTTCTTCCTCGGTGCGGCGCTGCTCGCTGTCGGGGCGTTCATCTCCTCGGTCACGGACAGTCAGGGCGTCGCGGCGGGGCTGTGCTGCGGCGCTGCTCGTGAACTACTTCCTCGCGAGCTTATCCAGCTTCTTTTCGTCCACAGCCTTCGCGTCCTTCGCGGCGCTGACCTTTGCCGTGGCGGCGCTGGCGCTGATATTCTATCTGATGACCAAGAGCGGTTTTGCCTCGGCGGTCATCTTCATCGCGTCCGGAGGTGCTCGTCTTTGTGTTCTACACATTCAAGAAAGACAGCTTCGAGGGACTGTTCCCGAATATACTCTCAAGCCTGTCGCTCTTCGCGCGCTTTGAGCAATTCGTGAGCGGCATCTTTGATGTGACCGCGATAGTGTTCTATATCACCGTGGCCGCCGTGTTCCTGTTTCTCAGTGTACAGGCCATGGAAAAGAGGAGGTGGAGCTGATGAAAAGAACGATACCGCAAATCGCCCGTTCTCCTCGCTCTGCACCCGCAGCTTCCACGCGGGCGGCTACAGCGTCGCGGCGGCGGTGATAGTGCTGGCGATAGCCGTTGCGGTGAACGCCCTCGTCGGCAATCTCCCCTCGACATATACGAAGCTCGACACTACCGCAAACGGACTCTACACCGTCTCCGAGCAGACGGAAAAGGTCTTATCCGGGCTGGATGAGGACATTGACATTTATTGGATCGTCCAGAGCGGGTGCGAGGACTCGAACATTGCGACGCTCCTTGACCGCTACAGCAGCCTGAGTGATAAAATAAGCGTGACGAAAAAAGACCCGGATGTTTACCCGGCCTTCGCCAGCAGTATTACGACGGGCAGCTCTACAACAACTCCCCTCGTCGTCTGCCGCGGCGACCGTTACCGCTACATGTGACTACAACAGTATCTACGAATACGACTATTCCGATTACTATTCCGGCGGCTCTGTCAGCCAGAACTTCGCCGGTGAGGGTGAGCTCACGAGCGCCATCAGCTACGTCGTGAACGACGCCATGCCGACGCTCTATATCCTCAGCGGGCACGGCGAAGCGGGAGCTGAGGCTCCACGTTCAAGACCGCGATCGAGAAGCAGAATATCCAGACCGAGAGCCTGTCCCTGCTGACGGTCGAGGCCGTACCGGAGGACGCGGGGCGCTGCTCATAAACACCCCGCAGAGCGATATCTCCGAGGACGAGGCGCAGAAAATTGCGGATTATCTCGCCTGGCGGCAGGCTTGCTCGTCACCGACCCGCCGAAGGACGGGGCGCTCACGAACCTTGAAACGCTCATGGCGGGCTACGGCGTTGAAGCCGTCGACGGCATCGTTGTCGAGGCGAACCAGAATAACTACGCATGGGGTACGCCCTATATCTGCTGCCCGACCTCAAGAGCCACAGCATCACTGAACCGCTCATTGACGGCGGCTACTATGTGCTGCTGTCCATCGCGCACGGGCTGCGCATGAGCGATACACTTCCCGACGGCGTAACGGTCGATACCCTGCTCCAGTACCTCCTCTTCCGCGTACTCCAAGGCCGCGGGCTATGACAGCACTACCTACGAAAAAGAGGACGGCGACATTGACGGCGCTTTCGCGCTGGGCGCTGCCGTCACCGCCGAGAATGACGACGGCAGCACGGCGCAGATAGTCTGGGTATCCTCGGGCGCGCTGCTGGATGAGCAGAGCAGCTCGATGGTCTCGGGCGGAAACCTCGACCTGTTTCTCAACGCTATCAGCTGGATGTGCGGCCATGAGGACGGCATATCCATCCATTCAAAGAGCATGAACTATGAATACCTCACGATAAGCAGCTCAAGTGCCTCGGTGATGACCGCGGTCATTATCTGGCTGATCCCGGCGTTGTTCCTCGGTACAGGCGTCTGTGTATGGCTCAGAAGGAGGCGCAAATGAAAAGGGCAAAGAAACTGCTTATTCTCCTCGGTGTGCTCATCGTGGTATGCGCCGCAGCCTTTGCCGCGTCAAAGCTGAACCCGGAGCTGAACACCGGTAATGACGACACCGACGGCTCCGCCGTGTTCACGCTCGATGCCGACTCCGTGACCGCGCTGAGCTTCAAGTACACGGGCAGCCTCAGCTTTGAGCACGATAATGGCACATGGTACTCCAATGACGATCCTGACTTTCCGCTTGACAGCTCGCGCATTGACCGCATGGTGAGCGCCATCAGCAGCATCAGTGCCGAACGCACGATAGACCAGCCCGCCGCGCTTCTGAGTACGGGCTGAGTGACCCGATATGTCAGGTGACTGTCGATACCGGCAGCGGCGAACAGTCGGTGCTCTCCTTCGGCAATGAAGCGGAGCTCGGCGGCAGCCGCTACATGTCCATCGGCGACGGCAAGGTGTACCTTGTCGACAAGAACATCATCGACAGCTTTGACTGCGCTCTTTATGATCTCGTCGCCAAGGAGCTGCTGCCGGACATGAGCAATATCGTGAGCTTCACGGTCGAGTCCGGCGACAGTCACTACGAGCTTGACTATATCGAAAACAGCGGGCTTGCCTACAGTGACGGCTACGTCTGGTTCTATAAGGATGGGGACGATTACCTGACGCTCGACACTGCCCTGACGAATGCTTTCACCGGCAAGATAACCGGGCTTGCATGGGGCGAGTGTGTCAACTACAAGGCGAACGACGATGACCTCAAGGCCTACGGTCTGGCAGAGCCCACGGCCGTTGTCAAGGTGGACTACATCGAAAGCTCCGAGGTCGCCACAAACATGACCGACAGCGACGGCAACACTATATACGACACTCAGGAGACCGAGCACACTTTCAGGCTTGAGATAGGCAGCTATATTGACGATAAGTGCTATGCCCGCATCGCGGGCTCGCAGATGGTGTACCTCATCGACGGCACGATCTGCGACAATCTCCCTACATGCGACGTATGAATCTCTCCAGCCGGACGAGATCCTTGACATGGATTGGGGCACTGTTGACTCCGTGGACGTTGACCTTCCCGGTGATTCCGCTTCCTTTATGAAGAGCGAGAACGCCGACGGTGATACCGTATGGCTGCTTAACGGCGAGGGAAGGAGCTTCAGCCTATCCTCGACCGGCTCAATGAAATGCTCCCGAGCGACAGCGGCAGCGAGAAGGAGCCCGACATGAGCATGCTCCTGCGCTTCACCTTCCACCGCAATACGAATAAATTCAAGACCGTCGTGCTCGAGTTTTACGATTACGACAGCGGCAACTGCCTTGTCTCTATCGACGGCACGGCACGGCTCCTCGTCTCGCGCTCTGACCTCAGCGCACTGCTTGAGAAGCGTCCGCGCGCTGCTGTGATAAAAGAGATCTCTGCGCCAAAGAACAAGTAAATCAAAAGCACCGGGCTGGATCACGGTGCTTCTTCTATTATCCGCATTTATGTCTGCTCATACGCCATCTGGGCTGCGCCCCAAAGAGCGTCATGCGCGGGAGGAACGATCTCTGCCGTTCCCTCCAGCTCACAGCGGACAATGCCGCTGTATACGTTATCCGACGTGAGCAGCCCGCCGAGGAGCGCCGTGCGCGGTCTCGCCATGCCATGCCGTCTGACAGTGCCTGCACGAGCTCCTCAGCTCCCGCGCTTCGCGGCGGAGGATCTCAAGGCTCGTCTCATCGCCTGCCGCGGCACACTCTATGACAGTCTCCGCGAAGGACGCGATATCCGCCTTGCCGCCTTACTGTATACATACTCTATAAGCTCTCCGATACCTTGTGGGAAACGGCCAAGCACCGCGCGGCTCAGCGCGCTCGGCTCGCTGCGTCCGTCGGCACTGCACAGCCTCCCGCAGGGCATCGCGCCCCGATGGCGTAACCGCTGCCGGCATCGTCGAGAATATGCCCGTATCCGCCGCAGCGCGCCGATACGCCGTTACTGTTGACGCCGAAGCATATCGACCCCCCGTGCTTGATGAGGACGCAGCCCGCGCCGTCCATCGCGCCGCGCAGGGCGATCTCATGGTCGCCGCAGAGGCGCAGTACGCCGCGGAAATGCGCAAGCTCAAGCTGCCGGTGTATTATCCGCTCTGTCTGCGGAAGCGACAATCCCGCTGCACCGATGCACAGCGCGGCGCACCCGCTCATATCCCCGCAGGCGGCAAACACCTCATCAAGGCGCGCGCTGAAAGCGTCCGCGCCGATGGCGGAGATGTTGAACGCGCCGAAGCTCTCACGGCGGATAAAGCTATTATCCGCATCACGTATTTCAAAGGCGCGTCGATGTGCCGCCGCCGTCTATTCCAGCAATGAACATATTTCTCCCGCTCCTCGCAGCCAGTGCGCGGGCAGGGCGAGCTGCCCCCTCATAAATATGGGCATTGCACGTTGACATTATTATGCTGCCGCAGCCCTTTGGCGCTCTCGACGATGCGCGCGATCTCCGGCGCGTCCGGGTCAAGCGGGCAGGTATCTCCCGCCGAAGCGCGGCATATACTCGGCAAACGGAGTGCGTTGCGCTGTCATGCCGCCTGGTGACGCGGTAATCGGCGCAGCCGCAGAAGAAGGTATTCTCATCCGCGCGGCTGACCGCGCCGTCGAGTGCGGTTATGGCGGGCGTGAAATATCCGCGCCGCGGCGAAGTCCTCCGGGCGGCCGCAAGCTCGGGTTCCGCGTCCGTAAGGCATACTTTGCCTTTGCGCTGATGCGATCAACGCTCTCTGCCATCCGTTTCGTCGAACTCGCCGCGCTCGGCGGCGGCAAGCACCACCGCGGCGCTCTCGCGCTGGAGATATCGCTGCTCACGAAGACGATATCCAACCCGGCACGGAGCGCAGTGACGACGCCGTCTGCGGTGCCGTAGTGTTTGCGTATCGCGTCCATCACCATGCAGTCGGAGAGCGTCAGACCATTGAAGCCAAGCCGCCCGCGCAGTATGCCGCGCATGATTGTGGCTGACATCGTCGCGGGGACGTTTTTCTTTCTCGATCTGAGGAAAGGATGTGGCTGCTCATGATGGCAGGGATGCCTGACCTATCGCGGCGCGGAATGGCAGAAGCTCGGTCTCCTGGGCAAGCGGCTTGTCTATGCACGGCACTGCATCGCCGTGGCCGGAAAGTGCTTGCCGCAGCATGAACTCCCGCATCGGCACCCGGCGCACAGCTCACGGGCAAGCGCGGCGACGCGCGCGGCGTCATCGCCGAAGCTGCGCACCCCTGGATAACGGGTTGCGGCGGTTGACATCCAGCAATGGGCGCGAGGCTGACCACGCCCACTGCGCAGCTGGCGCGGTTATCGAAGCGGCAGCATACGCGTCCCCGATGCCTGTCGCGGCGATGGCCGGTGTTGTCCGGAACGTTCACCGCGTCTGGCGCAAAGCGTGTGACCATGCCCTCCTGGTCGATCGTGATAAAGGCCGGTGTCCAGTCTCGGCAATAATGAGCGACTGGGCTCCCAGCAGAGCCAGCCAGGCTATTCGTTGTTTCAATATTCGTCGGAACAGTATGACATTGCCGATCTTATATTTCGCGCGCACGAAGCGCGGCAAATTCTCTCTCAGGATGCACGCGCCTTCGAAGCCGAGGCAGGCCGCTGTGAAAAACAAAGATTCTGTTCATGTTCTTCTCCTTCCGTACGCTGCCATCAGTTGTGTTAAACTGTTCAGCGTAATAAACTTAAACCAATATCTGCCGCGTTGAGCGGCGTAGTCTAGGATATATGGGGCACCGATAGAAGCGCTATAACAAATCCGTCATCGGCTATGTAGCCGGCACAAAGTGCCGTGTTCGGTATAAGTCTGTCCTTGCCGAAATATAACAACCAGCGCGATTTGTATTCATTCCGTTTGCCCGAAGTCCGCTTGCAAGCGGCAACAGCGCCGACGGCAGATTTCTGCATGTACACATGCTTC
>VOFB01004279.1_pt1 | contig 26483 bp, 43 predicted proteins | sample 5384141 | NCBI WGS metagenome assembly VOFB01 (sample SAMN12384721, study PRJNA508395) | human gut metagenome | isolation source: healthy gut A | host: Homo sapiens | reverse complement strand
GGAAAGAGAACTTGATACTTTGATGTATCAGGACAGTGGGATATACAGAAATCAGCAGTATGTGAAGGCGAATGTTATCAATCTGCAGACCATGTATGAAGAGAAAACTACTGTGGGATCAGGAATTGAAATACAGACCTAATTTCAGCAATGTTAACGGTGTGGTAAATATTCCGGTTATTTTTTCAAAATCTCAGGAGTGAAGGATGGAAGTGTTTTCAGTACTGGGAATCAATAGCAGCACTGATCACAGAAGATACCGTTGTTGTGAAAAGTGCTCCCATTGAACCAACTGCCTCCGGTCAATGAAAGCCTTTTGCCGTAGAATTTTATAAAAACGGAAAGCTTCTAAGGGAATAAAATAAAGAATCATCCCAGATATCCTTATCATCTTCTTCGGAGGAAATGCAGGAATTTATACTTGACAAGCTGCAGCTTCTGATCGAGCGGAAACTGATAAAGGGTATTGGGGAAAATGGTACAGAATATACAGTGATCGCGCAGATTCTGGATCTGCCGAAGGAGATTCTGCGTCTGATCCAGAAATTTGATTTTACAAAAGAATCCAAACTGATATATATTAATACAGGGGAGACGATGATTTCACTTCAGGATTCGATTCTTGTAACATTCCTGAACCTGGCAGGATTTGACATTCTGTTTTTTGTCCCTACAGGCTATCAGAGTGTGGAGAACTACTTTGCAGAAAAACTGATGGAAGAGCACCAGATCGGGGAATATAAATACGATATGCAGGTTCCGGATCTGAATAACATTTCGACAAACAGTACCCGCCCCTCATGGCGGAGAAAACTTTTTCAGGAGAGGTTAGTAGATTATGGGACTTGATTTCGGTAAATCATCTATGGGAAATCCTGCTCAGGCCGGTAATGGTCTTCAGGAGAAAAATGAGATTGAAGTTGTGGAGAAATATGATATTGTCGCTGACAGGCAGCAGATGAATGCTGAGCTGGTCAATTCAAAAGAAGTGGACGATATTGTCAGCACGATCGAAGTTTACAATATGGATACCATTGTATCTTTTGGTGCGAAAGCAGCAGAGGAGATTTCCAAGGCATCTGATGTGGTCCTCAACAGCATGAATATGTCGCAGCTTAATGAGACAAGCGAGATGCTTAAATCGCTGGCAAAGATCATGGATCAGTTTGACATTAATGAAATTAAGGATAATCCGGGACTTTTCGGAAAGCTTTTCGAAATTTCAGAAAACAGTTGGATAAGATACTGGCCAAGTATCACACAATGGGCGAAGAAGTTGATAAGATTTATGTTCAGCTTAAAGGATATGAGTCTGAAATCAAACAGTCCAACAAAAAGCTGGATACCATGTTTAAGACCAATGTGGATTATTATCATGAACTGGTGAGATATATCCTTGCAGGAGAACAGGCATGTAAAGAGATTGAAGCCTACATTGCCCAGAGACAGCAGGATATGGAGAATACGGGAGATCAGTCTATTCAGTTTGAACTTACCAGTCTGAATCAGGCACTGATGATGCTGGAACAGAGGACACAGGATCTGAGAACAGCAGAGAATGTGGCAATGCAGTCCATTCCCATGATAAAGACTATGGAGTTCAGCAATTACAATCTGGTGAGAAAGATCAATTCTGCGTTTATCGTTACGCTTCCTGTATTTAAGCAGGCACTTGCGCAGGCAATTCTTCTGAAAAGGCAGAAGATACAGGCAGAATCTATTGCAGAACTGGATAAGAAAACAAATGAGATGCTTCTTAAGAATGCCCAGAATACAGTAGATGTATCGAAGATGACAGCTAAAATGGCATCCGGAAGTTCCATTCAGATTGAGACTCTTGAGAAGACATGGGCAACCATTACAAATGGAATCGAAGAGACAAGAAGGATCCAGGAAGATGCCAGAAAGAAACGCCAGGAGGATCAGGTTCGTCTGGAGGCAATCAAACAGGATTTTAACAAACAATACAATGTGCCACCGGTAAGAAAATAAAACACAGAAAAAAGGGAGGATGAATGATATGCCTATTAATTTATCAAAAGGACAGAAGGTAGATTTAACAAAGAAGAATCCGGGACTTAAGAAGATCATGGTAGGACTTGGATGGGATGTAAACGCTTTTGATTCAGGTTCGGATTTTGACCTGATGCAGCAGCATTTATGCTTGGTGCCAACGGAAAATGCCCTACAGAGAAAGAATTTCATTTTCTATGGCAATCTGAAGCATGTCAGTGAATCAGTCATACACATGGGAGATAACCTTACCGGTGAGGGTGAAGGTGATGATGAGCAGATCATGATCGATCTGTCAAAGGTTCCGGCAAATATTGAGAGAATTGCGTTTACAGTTACCATTTATGATGCAGAAGCAAGACGTCAGAACTTCGGACAGGTTTCAAACTCTTACATCCGTCTGGTAGATGAATCCAATGAGGTGGAACTGATCCATTATGATCTTGGGGAGGACTTCTCCATTGAAACAGCAGTAGTTGTAGGAGAACTTTACAGACATAACGGAGAGTGGAAGTTTAATGCCATCGGAAGCGGATTTCAAGGTGGACTTGCAGCACTCTGCGGTCATTATGGTATTGAAGTAGCGTAATGTAAGAGACAGTCGGCTGTTTGGTAAAAATACTAAACAGTTATCAGGTATGGAGCTGTATAGCGAAGCGGATAAGACAATATGGGAGGAAAAATATATGCCAGTTAGTTTAAAAAAAGGACAGAAGGTCAGTCTTACAAAAGGTAACCCGGGACTTAAGAATGTAGTTGTAGGTATCGGATGGGATATCAATGCTTTTGACACAGGCGGAGATTTCGATCTGGATGCAGCAGCGTTCTGTCTGACAGATTCCGGAAGGGTTTCTGATTCGAACGATTTTGTATTCTATGGAAATCTTGTACATCCGTCCGGAGCAGTCCAGCATATGGGAGACAACCTTACAGGTGCCGGAGACGGAGATGATGAGCAGATTAAGATCGATCTGTCAAAGATTCCTGCCAATATCACAAAGATTGCATTTACAGTTACCATCTATGATGCAGAGGCAAGACGCCAGAATTTCGGACAGGTTTCCAATGCCTTTGTGAGAATCTTCAATGAAGTGACAGGAGAAGAAATCCTCAGATATGATCTTGGAGAAGATTTCTCTATTGAAACAGCAGTTGTATTTGGTGAACTGTACAAGAATGGTGACGAATGGAAATTTAATGCCATTGGAAGCGGTTATCAGGGTGGTCTGGCTGCTTTGTGCAACAGTTATGGTGTAGACGTAGAATAGTGCCGGAGGGCAACAGGAGGACGAAAATGTCAGTAAGCTTACAGAAAGGACAGAAGGTAAATCTGTCAAAGGAGCATGCAGGATTAGCAAAGGTGATCGTGGGACTTGGCTGGGATGAGGCAAAGCCATCCGGCGGTGGTGGATTGTTTGGTGCATTATTTGGTTCTTCATCACATCAGGCAATCGACTGCGACGCTTCTGCAATCATGTTGAAAAATGGTAAATTTACAGATAAAACAGACCTGGTATATTTCGGCAACCTGAAACATAAATCCGGGACAGTCAATCATATGGGAGACAATCTTACAGGAGCAGGCGAGGGAGATGATGAGCAGATCGTTATTGATCTGTCAAGAGTTCCGGCTGAATATGATAAGATTGTCATTGTTGTCAATATCTATCAGGCAGTAAAGAGAAAACAGCATTTTGGAATGATCCAGAATGCATTTATCCGTCTGGTTGATGCCAGAAACAATAAAGAAATGTGCAAATATAATTTAACTGAGAATTATTCAGGTATGACTGCGATGATTTTTGGGGAAATATACAGGTATAACGGTGAATGGAAATTCAACGCCGTAGGAAATGGCACAACAGATCCCGGACTTGGGGAACTCTGCCAGAGATTTGTGTGAAAATAAAAAGAGGAGCTGTTATGGTTCCTCTTTTTATATAAAATCCGGTAACTGTCTGTCCATGATTGAACAGTTGCAAAACCCGAAAAGAGGAGGTTAATTATTATGAATGAAATAAACAAAGAGGAGCGAATGCAGGGGCCTGTCCGGACAGCAGGTCAGCGAGAGCAAGGCGAAGTACGGCACCAATGAGCTGGCGAAGAAAGAGACTGAATCACTCTGGCAGGATGTTTATCGGTGCATTTGATGACATCTGGATCAAGGTATTATGTGCGGCTCTGGCTCTTAAAGTTATCCTGGCTGTGCTGGGAATCTTTGTCCCTGCATTATCCGGCGGAAATGATGTTGTGGAGATCATCAGTATTGTGATCGCAATCGCACTTGCTACCGGTTTCAGTACCCTGTCAGAGTACAGAAATACTTCAAGAAGTGAGGCGCTTCAGGAAGAATACAGCAAGACCTATGCCAAAGTTGTAAGAGACGGAAAGCTGGTCAATATTCTTACCAGTGAAATCGTTAAAGGTGATACGATCCTTATCCAGGCAGGAGATAAGGTTCCGGCAGATGGTCTGTTATTTGAAGGTAAGATCAAAGTATCTCAGGCGGCATTAAACGGTGAATCAAGAGATGAGAACAAAGCAGCAGTAACCAATATGGACGAGGCAGAATCTACGGATTACTCCTCACAGGAAAAGTCTTTATGGGTTCTGTTGTGACTTCAGGCGAAGGTTACATGATCGCAACTGTTATCGGAGACAGTTCTGAATTAGGAAAGATAAACAAAGCTCTGACAGATACCTCCGAGGAAGAAGAGCGAAAGATTCTTCCAGCCTGAAGCTGGAGGGTGTGGCAGCAGGTATCGGTAAACTGGGTGTGTCAGCTGCAGCGATCGCGGGTATCCTTCATGTTGTCCTGACTCTGATCAGGGCAGATCAGGCAATCACTGTTGTTTCCGTTCTCCTTGTAATAGCGGAGGCAGTGATGCTTATGGCTTCTATCGTGATCATGGCTGTTCCGGAGGGACTTCCGATGATGAACAGTCTTGTGCAGTCAATGAATACTGAGTCAATGTATAAAAAGAATATTTTAGTAAGCCACAAAGCTGCATTTTCAGATTCCGCTTATATGAACCTTTTGTTCAGTGATAAAACAGGTACTATCACAGAGGGAAATCTCTCTTTGGTAGAATTTATCACAGGTAACGGTGAGATTGTTGATTCCATCCAGAGCAGGGAGTTTATAGAAGCTATCACTCTGAATAACCTTGCAAAGATTTCCTCAGAGGGAAAGGCTATCGGAAGTAACAACATGGACAGGGCACTTCTCTCTTATGCCATTGATCATGGTTATAATGATTATGACAATGATCCGGAGAAGGTAGAAGAGATCAGCGGATTTGATTCTGAGAAGAAATGTGCTACTGTAAAACTGAAAAACGGACTTGTTTACTGGAAGGGTGCTACAGAGAATATCATTGATAAAGTAACACATTACATGCTTCCGGACGGGAAGAAAGAGAGTTTACAAAAGGCAGATAAAGATAAAGTAGAAGAGCAGATGCATGCACAGGCAAAGAGAACCATGAAGCTTCTCTCCGTAGCGAAAATCAGCGATGGAAAGACTGTTCTTATGGCAGTTCTGTGTCTGCGTGATAATGTCAGAACAGATGCGGTTGAGACTGTTCAGATTCTCAATGATGCAGGAATCCAGGTAGTTATGGTTACCGGTGATGCAGAGGAAACTGCAGTAGCCATTGCAAAGAGGCAGGTATTCTTGCAGATGAGAAGAAGGACGTGGTTCTTACCCATGAAGAAATGGAGAAATTATCAGATGAAGAGCTGAAGAAAGTTCTCCCGAACCTAGAGTGGTAAGCCGCGCGAAACCGCTTGATAAGAAAAGACCCATGGTATCTCTTTCACAGCAGATTGATAATGTCTGTGGTATGACCGGTGACGGTGTGAACGATGCTCCCGCATTAAAACAGGCAGACATTGGTTTTGCAATGGGAGATGGTACAGCAGTTGCACAGGAGGCAGGAGATGTTGTTATCCTTAATAACAGTCTGACTTCCATTAAAGACTGTGTGCTTAACAGCAGGACTATGGCGAAATCTGTTGGAAAATTCCTCATTTTCCAGCTTACTGTAAATATCAGTACTCTGTTAATGAATATCATTGCACCGATCCTGGGATGGACAGAGCCGTTTTCCATTGTCCAGATCCTTTGGATCAACCTGATCATGGATACACTGGCTGCCATGGCGTTTGGTGGAGAACCTATTCTTGACAGATATATGAAAGATCAGCCGGCAAAGAGAACAGATAATATTCTGACTCCGTACATCAAGTCAGCGATCGGAGTAAGTGCAATATTTATTACCCTTGGTTCTATCCTGATACTTGAGAATATCGGTGGCATTACCAGTTGGGTAATCCCTGCGGGCTGTGCAGATCCGAGCTTTATGAGAAAAACATTTATGTTTGCGTTCTTCATTTATGCGATTATCTTTAACAGTCTGAATACCAGATCTGAGAAGTTTAATCTGTTTGAGCATATCGGGGAGAATAAGAACTTCGTACTGGTAATGGGGAGCAATCTTTGTTCTTCAGACCATTATCATTGAAATCGGGGGAAAAGTATTTAACACAACTCTGCTTGAGCCAAAGGCATTACTGGTATCCATGGTACTTGCAGTACTTATTATACCGGTGGATCTTATCAGAAAAAGCAATCATGAGCAGGTAAACAATACGTATGAAATAATAATTATGGGGCTGTCGTAGGTAATAACAGTGCGGCAGTCCCATTTTTGAGGAAGCGAATGAATGGCATTTTATGCGCGGACATGGACAATACCATAATATATTCGTATAAGCGCAATATCGGTGAAAATAAATTAAATGTTGAGTTATATAATGGAAGAGAAATCTCGTTTATTTCTGAAAAAACGCATGATCTGTTGAAAAAAGTAAGTGAGAAGATGACTATCATACCAACATCCACAAGGACGGAAGAACAGTATAAACGTATTGATCTGATATAGGAATCGTACCCTATGCCCTTGTCTGTAATGGAGGAGTACTGCTGGTAAATGGTAAGCGTGACAGAGAGTGGTATCTGGAGTCGCTGCAAATGATCCGGAATAGCAGACCGAAATGGAAAAGCGCAGCAGATTCTGCCGGGGATTCCAGACGAAAGTTTGAGCTGAGATTTCTAGATGAGCTTTTTATTTTTACAAAATGTGAAAAGCCAGAGGAAGTGGTTGAAGATCTGCAGGCAAAACTGACTACGAAGCTGGTGGACGTATTTCATAATGGAGAGAAGGTATATGTTGTTCCTGTAAATCTGGTAAGGGAATGGCTGAGAAGACTTCGAAAGAGGTTGCAGCCTGCATATATCATAGCAGCCGGGACAGCGAATTCGATGTTTCCATGGTGGAAGAAAGCGACCTGGGATTAGTTCCGGCCGGATTTAAAAGATTTAACGGTAATGATAGCGCAGATTCAAAGAGACAGTGATGGAAATGGAGGCAGGAAGACTGTTTTCGGAAACATTACTTGAGAAATGTTTGGTTTTATATTTTAAAGAGCCGGACTGACTGCAATTCTATAAAATATTGCAGTCAGTCCGGCTATTTGTTATATCAGGCTGTTAATCCATACTGACGCGGATTCCGCCCTGACGTTCAGATGGCTGAATGATAACCGTAACATTATCTCCACCATGCCACTCAAACTGATAAGACTCTCCGGAAGTCTGGCCGATGAAAGTTTTTCCAGTAATTCGTTTATTTCATGTATTTTTCCAGAACCGGAAACTGTACAGGTCCGATGTCAAGAATCCGGCGGTGAAATTCTTTCAGGTCGAAATCATCTCCAAGTCTTTTTCTGACAGACTGTTTTCAAGTCAAGGAAATTCAGATATCCCCAATAGTATTTCAGATAGTTACCGTGGAGTTTCCACAATATACTGATAGATTTCGGCAGCAGTGGAAGCATTGTTGATGCCAAATGCTTTCAGAAAGACAGCAGTGCGGGCTGCATCCCAGCCCCTGTAATGAATGCCGATATCGATCAGGGAGTAAATGCACAGATTCATACCCTGTTTAACCAGGCAAGCGGACGGCATTTTTGGCGGAATCCGGATCATTCATAAGGGAGGCGGCATATTCATAACCGTATGATTCCACGTAGGTTGCCCAGCCTTCCACGTAGCCGGAGGAGGTGACCAGATATCTGAGAGGATTGTTTTCAGCAAAAAGAAACTTTGTCTGATAAAGGTGACCGGGAAATCCTTCATGTGCCAGTGTGCCGAAAAGCTCCAGAGAAGAGGTATGTCCGGAATCGTTGATATAGATTACGTTGGGGTTCGGGTATCCACAGGCGGTGTGAGGTAAAAGCAGGACTTAAAAATTTTTTCCATGGAAGGATGAACGGTGCGGAGTTCGTAAATCTTTCAGTTCCGGAAATCTTTTTTCATCAATTCCGGAAGCTTCCAGCATCTGAGTCGGTGTCAGCGTAAGTTCACCAGAACATTGATTCAGCCTGTCGATCAGGGAGGAATTCTGTTTCAGCAGGGAAGATATCTCCCGATAGTCGGACAAAAGCTGAGCTGACAGCCTTTTTCAATTTGTCCGACAGGTACATAGGTTCCTGTCTGGCTTTGCAGCAGGTAGAGGTAATATTCACGCCCACCCTCAAAAAATGCCAGGCCCCGGCTGCTTTTTGCCTGTACCGCGAAGACTTTCCAGACTGTCTGCCAGTTCCTGATAAGCAGGGGATCACTTCGGTTAAGATCAGTTTATGATGATATGTACAGAGTTTTTTCTGATCTTCGCTGTTAAATGCAGGGTTGGAGAAAGCTTTCAGTTTCTGCGCGAAAATATCATCCATGTAGTTGGAATCAGGATTTGCGACAAAAGAATGACATTGTTTCAGGATACGGTCCAGAGTTGTGTCGCTCATGAAAAGCCCTGACTGGGATTTCTGCTTTTCCAGTTTTATAATACTTTGAAAATATGGTCTGACGGTACTCAGAAGTTTAAGATAATCAGAGATATCTTCTTTTGTCCGGAAAGTATATTCCGCCAGAAGAATGGGAAGTTGCCTGTACACCCAGGCCTGGTCCCAGCGGCTCATCCAGGGCGTTGTTTTTCCAAGGGAGGCTCTGGTGTGAAAATAGAGAAGAAGCATATCACAGGTAAGCCGGTTTTTCTTCGGAGAGTCTGGAATAGGCAAAGGATTTCAGCTCTTTCTCATATTCCTGACAGAGACTGGTGGTCTTAGCCGGGTCAGAAAGTGCAGTTCCAAGAGTTGCCTCGGGCTTTCTGATACCTTTTTTCAGGGTGTGCAAGAGTGTAGTGAAGGGTGAGGGTATTGCTGCATACTTCGGACCGGAATAATTTTTCCGTAAGGTCTGAAAACGGGAGTTTTCAGAAACAAAGTGGTCCGGAGAGAACACCCATGCTGATGCCAATGGCAAAGACCAGACACAGGCTGAGGATTCTTTTAGGGATATTTTTTATAAATACGCATATCCACCTCGGAATCTGCTTTTTACTATCTTATTGAAGGAAGGCATGAAGTATGCTTTCGGTAACATCATTACTGTTCACACACCATTATCCCGCGAGGTGTTTTGGCATAAATATGCCAAAATCAAATGCATCGTTCACACTTTTTTCATTTGACAAAATTGGGATGTTATGTTAACAAAAAACGTAACAAAACAATAAAAATGTGAAACAAAATGTATAACAGGAGTTGATTAGTAAAATGAATAATAAAATAAAGACAATTTTGATGGCAGCAATTATGAGCTCTGTGGTTCTGACACAGGGGTATGTGTAAGCGCAGCACAGTTTGATGATGGCGCATCAGCATTTTCTGATGGAACAGGAGTGTACAAGTACACTGGCGAAGCAGACAGAGGAACAGACACAGGAGTTTGTTGCGAAAGAAGAGGAAGCAGCTCAGATTCGTGAAGAACGAAGAGTAGAGAAAGCGGAAAAGGCTTCTGAGAAGGCAGAGCAGGAAAAACAGCCGTGCTGGAGAGTATTCAGCAGACAGTTGAGGATACAAAGAAAAAATTGCCGAAGAAGCAGAAGCGAAACGTCTGGCAAAGAGACAGGAAGTGGTAAACTTTGCGCTGCAGTTTGAAGGAAATCCTTATGTTTATGGCGGAACAAGTCTTACAAACGGTGCAGACTGCTCAGGATTTGTAATGTCTGTATTTGCCAACTTCGGTTACAGTCTTCCACGTGTGGCTGCAGCGCAGTGTGAGGCCTCCACAAAGAAAGATATCAGCCAGCTTGAGCCGGGAGATCTGGTATTCTACGGAAGTGGATATATTGGATCATGTGGCACTTTATATTGGAGATGGAAAGATTATCCATGCCAGCAATGCTGCTACAGGAATCAAGATTTCCGATTATGATTATGAGCAGCCGGCAGCTGTAGGTACGTTCATGGAATAGCTGTAACGCCTAAAATTATATGATTCGACAAATTGCACAAAGAATGTCGAGAGGTGGGAAAAGTGGATAAAGTCATACACACTCTATCCACATACCCGGTTATTGAAAAATCCCGTAAATTAAAGTTATACACAAAGTTATCCACATTATCCACATTTTATGTATGATGGAATACTCGATTTACATAAGGAAAAAAGAAACAAATGTTTTGTGTAAAATGATAAATCGACATTTTGGACGAAAAAATCCACAAATCTATTGACTTTTTATAAAAAAATATATATGAAAAAATCAAAATATTCAAAAAATTTTCAGAATATTCAAAAAGATATTCTACTAAAAATACAACAACAATGAAAAAAATACATTTGACAGAAACAAATTTCCACATAGGAGACAGAATGTGGATGAGAAATGCACAAAATGAATTCGGTGGGGATAACGTTCAGATATTATCACGCCTGCAGATATCTTTGCCTTGTCTTTCGCACTCTGCTGAACTGTCTTAAATGTATTATTTACGAGGATTGCTATAGATATCTTTATCATACGTCAGATAAAATCAGCCGGAATCTATTCATCCGGCTGATTTCTGATATATATACTATTTTTGTTTCATCCGTTTGATGACTTTCAGACGGGTAAATTCTCACGTTCTTTTCCTCCAGTGCATTCTGGATATCTCTTTTGGTCAGTGCCTCGTACTTCGAATAGTGATATTCTTCAGAGCATTGGCACGTTTCTGAGTTTTCTTGATATTGGCTGCAAGGCGGATGGCTGCATTTTCCACCATGGACAGGCGGATGGACAGCTCTTTTACCTTTTCAAAGGCAGCCTTGGCTTCGTCCAGAGACATCTTTTTGTGCTGTAGTAGCATACGTGGGGGCATCCCCGGAAGGTGGTTTTGTCATTCCACCAGAGGAATTTCCGTACCCATAACACTTCGGGTCTTGATACGGATCGAGTTCCTCACATGGGAACTGTATAAGAAATCGTCTGTACAATTAGGCGATACCAATCTCCATATTGGCTCTTCTGCAGTGCTGTATAGGCAGTGCGGAAAGTCACATCAATCTGTGTCTGGATATCCTTTGCCTGATCGATCAGCTCCATCATTTCACGAATCAGGATGTTACGCTTTTTGTCCATCAGTTCATAGCCCTGACGGGAAAGCTTCAGTGAGTTCTTTGCAAGGATCAGGTTTCCCTTGGTAGGAAAGGTATTCGGATCCATGTAATCCCTCGCTTCATTTTAGCGACACTGTTTCCACAAGGTCAATATCGGTTGGCTGATAGTACTGATTCAGAACTTTGGTATCGATACGGTCAAGCTCCTCTTTTTCGGAAGAAGTCCCAGAAGCTTCCAGCCCTTATCCAGGGTTTCGTGATCGTACGGTTTTCTTCCATCGGACCCTGGCCGACAAACTCACTCTCAAAGGCTTTACCAAATACCAGATAGTTTTTATCCAGCGGAGAAAGTTCATCTTCACCGATAACAGACGCAAGGGCTCTTGCATCGCCAACTTTAGCATAGCAGGAGAACAGCTGATTTGCAACGTCCTGATGATCTTCTCTGGTGAAGCCCTCTCCAATACCATCCTTCATCAGACGGGAAAGAGATGGAAGTACGTTGATTGGCGGATAAATCGACTGGCCGTGCAGCTGGCGGTCCAGTACGATCTGACCCTCGGTGATGTATCCGGTAAGGTCAGGAATCGGATGCGTAATATCGTCGTTCGGCATGGTCAGGATCGGAATCTGGGTGACGGAACCCGGTGTGCCCTGTACGATACCTGCACGTTCGTACAGAGTAGCCAGCTCGCTGTAGAGGTAACCCGGGTAGCCTTTACGGGAAGGAATCTCACCTTTAGAGGAGGATACTTCACGCATGGCTTCACAGAAAGATGTGATATCGGTGAGAATGACCAGAATATGCATACCTTTTTCAAATGCCAGGTACTCGGCCGCGGTGAGGGCCATTTTCGGGGTAAGCAGTCGTTCCACAACGGGTCATTTGCAAGATTCAGGAACATAACTACATGGTCTGCAACACCGCTTTCCTCGAAAGTACGGCGGAAAAATTCAGCTACATCATATTTGACACCCATCGCCGCAAAAACGATTGCAAAGTTTTCATCGGTATTGTCACCCAGAGAAGCCTGCTGTACGATCTGTGCGGCCAGCTTGTCGTGTGGGAAGACCATTTCCGGAAAAGATTGGAAGTTTCTGTCCACGGATCAGGGTAGTCAGACCATCAATTGCAGAAATACCGGTGTTGATATAGTTTCGTGGATATTCTCGTGTGACCGGATTCAGCGGAAGACCATTGATGTTTAATTTTACATCCGGGGTGATGTCCCCCAGACCGTCGATGGGCTGTCCGATACCGTTAAGGTTCGTCCGAGGATTTCCGGGGAAAGCCCGATCTCCATGGGACGTCCGGTCAGCCGGGTATGTGTGTTGCCTAAGGGACATACCGTCTGTTCCTTCAAAAACCTGGATAACAGCCTTGTCCTCATAAATCTCAATAATACGGCCGATCTTGCGAGTCCCGTCATCCATGTGAAATTCAACGATTTCCTCATAGGAGGCATTCTTGACGCCTTCCAGGACCACCAGAGGTCCGTTTATTTCGCTTAAGCCTAAATATTCAATTGCCATAAAAACGTCCTCCTTTATGTTCATTTTTATGACTTTGATCATAAAATTCGTCATCATGTCGTTTTTTTATACTGTTCATCAAACATTGTCCTGCTTGTTTGTTTATTTGAACATCATATTTAATGGCGATGATTTTTCAAAGATGTTGTCCTCTTTCAGTACGGAAACCGGCATGCCTCGGTTGATGAGTGCACGGGATTTTTCGTACAGATAGAGGATCGTCTCCATCATCTCAAATTGTTTTTCCATTGGAACGCAGGTATCTTCCTGATGAAAAGCGTTCTGCTGGAGGAAGCCAAGTCGGATGACTCTGGCAATCTCAAGAGTCAGCTTTTGATCATCCGGGAGTACATCACTGCCGATCAACTTGAACGATCTCCATCAGAGGAGCTCTCCTGATTCAGGATTGCCATCAGCTGATTTCTGTCTCGCTACAAATTTCCCCAAACATGTTCTCTGTACCATGGAGTCAGGTCTGTCCAGATATTCACTGTAGCTGGTGAGCCAGTGGATTGCCGGGAAGTGACGGGCATAGGCAAGGGATTTGTCCAGTCCCCAGAAGCAGCGGACGAAACGTTTGGTGTTTTGTGTGACAGGCTCTGAGAAGTCACCACCCTGTGGAGAAACTGCTCCGATAATAGAGACAGAGCCTTCGGTTCCGTTTAAGTTCTGCATCATTCCCGCACGCTCATAAAAAGCGGAAAGCTTGGAAGCCAGGTAAGCAGGGAAACCTTCCTCTGCCGGCATTTCCTCAAGTCGTCCGGAAAGCTCTCGAAGAGCTTCGGCCCAACGGGAAGTGGAGTCTGCCATGATAGCTACGTCGTAACCCATGTCCCGGTAATATTCCGCAAGAGTTACACCTGTATAAATAGAAGCTTCACGCGCTGCAACAGGCATGTTTGATGTATTGGCGATCAATGTGGTACGGTCCATCATCAGGTTTCCGGATTTCGGGTCGATCAGTTTCCTGAACTCTTCCAGAACCTGAGTCATCTCGTTTCCACGTTCTCCACATCCAATATAGATGATGATATCGGCATCGGACCATTTTGCAATCTGGTGCTGTGTCATGGTTTTTCCTGTTCCAAAACCACCCGGAACGGCAGCCGTACCGCCTTTGGCAATCGGGAACAGAGTGTCAAGGATACGCTGTCCTGTGACAAGCGGGACGCTTGCAGGGAAATCGCTTGTGTTGGTCTCGGGATACGGATCGGCCATTTCTGTGCAAGTGCCAGATCTTTTTGGTTCCGTCATCAAGACGAACGGTAACGATTGGTTCCAGAACCGTATAAGCTCCGTCAGAACGGCATGGATAACGGTTCCGTTGATCGTCGGAGGAACCATGGATTTATGGAGAATGGAAGTCTGTTTCCTGAGTTTCTGCGATAACCGTACCTGCGCCGATGACATCGCCTTCAACATTACTGTAATGTGTGTTTCCCATTTTTTTCTGTGTCAAGAGAATCTACGCTGACACCTCGGGAAATATATTTGCCGGAGGATTTGGCGATCTCCTCCAGAGGACGCTGGATACCGTCAAAATATTGTGGATGATTCCCCGGACCAAGGAGAACGGAAAAACCGTCTCCTGTTCCGATCACGAAGTTTCTCCGGGTTTCAGTCCGGTTTTCCTCAAAAACCTGTCCTGTGGTCATCCATGTTTCTTAAGACCTATGACTTCGCCTACCAGTTTTTCAGGGCCTGTAGACCATCTCGGAGATCTTGAATCCGGTGTCGCCCTTTAAGTAGATAACAGGACCGTTAACACCGTAGATAATACCTGTTTTTACTCATGTGCTGGACCTCCGTCAAATTTGAATTCGCTGTAAGCTGCCTGGTAACCTTCCTCAAAGGAATTGTCTATGAGGATGTTTTTTTCAGGGATGATCGCCTTGATTCCGCCGATAAAGGACTCGTCGGAAATTCAGCGGAAAGCCGGTTTTTACAGTGAGAGATTTCAGACGAGGTTCATCTTCTTTGAAAGATAGATCTGGATCTCAGGTGTTCCGCGAAGCAGACAGCTTCTTCAATTTTTTGTAAAAATATTCTTCATAACGGGAAGATTCCATGAATTTCAGGATCTGTTCCCGGACTCAGCAAAAGTTTTTTTTTAAGCGGCCTGGCAGTCCAGTCACGCCGGATGTGAAGCTGCTCTGCGGAAAGTGCCTTGTTGATCTCGCGCTTTGCGTTTGCAATCTCGGCTTTGCGGGAGCTGGCGGCGTTTTTCCAGAGACATTTTTTATGTTCCTCCCAGTGCGGCATCCAGGGAGTCTTTTTAGCGTATTGTCACGGCGGGCTAATATCACCTTCTCTTCAATTGTCATAATATCACCTGCCTATATTTTAGTCCGATCGCCTCGTTTACATAAGAAGTAATTCTGTCAGGAATTTCAATGATGAGAGGTGTTTATGATGAAGTTTGACATCATCGATGATCTCAGAAACTCCCGGCCGAATTTTTCGGTCAGGAGTATGATTCCAATCTCTTTGTTGCGATGGTGCGTTCCAGGGCTTCTTTCAGCTCGTCGTGTGGACGATCACACCTTCCACACCTGGCCAGTCTCATCCCTGTGTAGGTATCGATATTGTCGCTGATCAGATACATTTTCATATCAAAGCTTACCCAGGATCATGAAGGAGATGATCAGTCCATAAAGGGCAACACCTTCTGCAAGACCTACGAAAATAAGGGATTTACCAAGGATACTCTGATCCTCACTGATAGCTCCAAGGGCTGCACTTGCCGCACTGGCTACGGCAATACCACCACCGATACAGGAAAGACCTGTTACAAGAGCTGCTGCAATATATCCAAGACCTGTTGCAATACCTGCATCAGCGCCTGTAGCAGCCTGTACGGAAGCTCCGCCTGCAAATGTTACGGCAATGGCGACAAGCATGATACCGAAGAAGAAAAAATGCATTTACACCGAGAGCTGTTTTGTAACGTCCGCGGTTTTTTTCACCGATGAGATAGTAGCCAAATGGAAGAATGATGCTGAGTACCAGTGCAACTGCGATTGTGATCTGTGTAATGACTGTCATGATGATGACCTCCTTAATATTCGTTTAATTGGCTGCCTGGATCAGAAGGAGTTCTGACTCTGGCATTTTATTTGTTTTTGGAGCAGAACGGCTCGAATTTCCGGGCCGCTGCCTTTGTAAAAACGGCTGAAGATCTCGTAGTATTCCAGACGAAGAACCTGGATACCTACGATCAGACCTTCCATGGCGCATACAAACAGGTTTCCGAGAATGATGACGATCCAGTTTGGACTGCCGTTCTCCGCACCCGCAAGCATCAGTACAACTTCCATCATAGCTGCGTGGCTGACTGCAAATGCGCCGATACGCAGGAAGGAGAGTGTGTTGGAAAAGTAGCTCAGGATAACCTCAAACAGTTCAAAGATACCCTGTACGATAAACATGCCTTTTTTTTGGCATAACCTCGGCTTTTTTCTCTACCAGGTTTGTGAGTGGCTCCTTGAAGAAAATAAGAAGCAGCGGTAAACCGAACATAATGGCAAGAACTGCACCGCCAGGAACTGCATGCCCGGATACAAAAAGTCCGATGCAGAGAACTGCGGAACCATAAAATACAAGTCCTGCCACTGCGTTGGTGTCGAACCAGGTTTTTTCAACATCGTGCATCTTAAAGGAATTGATGATGTTGAAAACCATGCACAGGAGGATGATTCCCATGCCGAAGCCGATGGCAACGATAAATACGGTATTCAGTTTTCCGATAAAAGGTATGGTCGTCATACTGTCTACGGGCCGCAGCCACAAAGCAGGTATGACATCTTCAAATCCAAAGACGCTGCCGAACATGAAGCCAAAGAAGGTGGAAAAGACACCGGCACAGCTGATGATTCCGGCAAGATCGATATGTTTCCGTTTATACAGGAACAATCCTCCGATAAAGAGCAGGAGCCCCTGTCCTGCATCACCGAACATGGCCCGAAAATAAAGGAGTAGGTGATGGCAACAAACCAGGTTGGGTCCATCTCGCCATAAGCGGGAAGACCGTACATCTTGTACATACATTTCAAATGGTTTGAAAAGCTTCGGGTTTTCAGCTTTGTTGGCGGCTGATGGTTTGGATCATGTTCCCAGTGTGGAGGTATCTTCTCCGTCAACCAGACAGAAGATCCTCTCATCAGAAGCGATGTCCGCCTGAAAAAGCCCTCGTGTCGGCTTCTGTCATCCAACCGCAGAGAATGTAAAAAATTCTCATGTTTTCCGGTACATGCAGCAGCTTTTCGTACATCGAAGTTTCTGGAAAACTGTCGAAGTGTATTTCTGACAGAAACAATGGTTTCAGCTTTATCTGAGAGAAATCGCTGGTATTTTTGCTTCTGTGTTTCCAGGTGTTTCATGGCTTCTTCGTATTGGCTGCTCACGGTGGAAAAAGCCTGATGCGCTGTTCCGGTGTAATTATCCGGCACAAAAATCTTCTCAAAATGCATGGAAGCGTAAGCTGCATCGATCTTACGAGCCTCATGCTTCGGCACAAAGTAGACGCCCCAGACATACTGATCGTCTTCATCGCATTTGAGGAAGATGGTGTTCAGATTGTCGTAAATATATTTCTTGAATTTCTCATAATACTGTTTTTCGATACGTCCGAAATGAAAATGGATATACTTCAGATGCAGGATAGAGGAAATATCATAATTGATATTTCGGAATGGACGTATGATTCGCAGTGATTCTTCCAGAGAGGAACATTTTTCTTCCAGATCGGACTGTTCCTTCTGGATCTGATCCGCCTGGGAGCGGATCTCCTTTACTGTGGAAAGTGTTTTTTCAATACCAGGACTTTCGCCGGAAGCGGCAGGAGGGCTTTTCAGCTCTTCATAAATGGCATTGATGGAATTCAGCGCATCTCTGTAAGGGTTGACCTCAAGAAAAGGTGTCAGGTTTTCTACTGTGGTCAGTTCAGAGAGTGCGTTCTCCAGATGAATTTCGTACTTGCACAGGTAGGTGTTTACAACCCGGTCGATATCTGCCTTCGGACCGGTGATGCTTAGAAAATTCATTTTTCAATCACGTTGCTACCTCCTGGTTATTAACCGTTGCGTATATAACGCAGGGATTGTTCTGGGTCCACGCCATAGCGCACGCATTCAAGGGCAATGGTCAGACGGTTGACTTCATGTTCTTTGTGATATAAATAGGAATAGATGACTGCTACGAATAGGGGATCCTTGCGTGCTTCCTGTTCCAGTATGCTACGAAGAATATAGTTATAAAATTCTTCCAGACTGGCAACGGTCAGCTGTTCGTATTTCTTACCATAATAAGTTCCATTGAAGATACGACGGAACTCTTCTGGGTGTAGGGGCCTCCACAAGGGTGGTGATCTCCTCTTTGCGGAGCTTGTAGTTCATGGGGACCAGCAATGCGTAAATAGCAGCCGGTTCCATCTGAAAGCAGCGTTTGGAGCGCTGGATGAACTGCAGGTTCAGCATATCAAATTTTTCACCGTAAGCCTTGGTGATCTGTTTCAGATCGTTACCTTTGAAAAGCTTCTTCCGCACATTCCAGATCTGTGAAAAATACGAAAGGTCAAGTGCCATGCCGAAGTCAAAAGCGTGGCATTTCCACGTTCGTTGACCTGAGACAGCGGAATAAAAAAATCATTTCCTTCAGTGCCGCAATGAATTCATCCATATTGGTGCAGGCGGTAAGCCTGTCAATGTCCAGCTTGGAATGATGTCTGAAAAAATCGCGGTAGGGAGAAATATCTACGGGATCGGTGTCCCGGTGGTCAAAGAGATTCGTCATGATTTCTTTCAGGACGCGGATCTCATAACGCTTCGAGTAAAGCGACAGGAACGTTCGCTGTTCCTGATTTGCCAAAGTGGTAAAGCCTTGAAAAATTCAGGAAGATGGATTTCTTCAGAAGTTTTCGACCTGTCCGCGGTGAAGATCATTTTCATCGAGACCGGACCAGATATTCTGATATTCGGGAGTCCGTTTCCAGGTAGGCTGTTACCTGGGGGGACATTGGGAAGCTGAACGATTTCTTCCAGCTGCTCATCTGTCACAAGCCTGCTCTGCATGGCGCGGATCTTAGTGGAGAGTCCGCTGTATGAGAGACAGAGCCCATTGAATCACTTCCTTTCCCTTCAGGTTTCGGTGATGCCTGTTATTTTCTGAAACAGCTCACTACAAAGACTTTCGTGATGGGCTTCGTAATAGGCATCCAGCCTGGAAAGCTGGTCTTCGGTTTCTGCACGAAGCTCATTGATCCGGGCGTCTTTCTCACGGGCCAGATCTTCACGGATCTTCTGGATCTCGGTGCCGGTTTCTTTTTCAAGTGCGGCATCGAATTCCCTGGTCTGTTTTTCTGCTTCTTCCGAGAGAGCCTTTTTCTGTCGCGCAGCGTCCTGCATGATGGCATTGGCTGTGGCTTCGATTTCCAAAGCTTGTTTAGGATTTGTTCCATAGTGCCCTCCTTGTTTGGTTATTGTTTATAATTGATTTTTATATGATACACCTTTTTATGGTAAAAAACAACTAAAAATTGTTAAATTTTTGCAATTATTGAATAAATATGTTCAAAAAGAGACGAAAAAAGAAATTTGTTTATTAGACGATGATTGAGTTTTGGGAAAAGATGAAAACCGCAAAGGGGCCGTAAAGCCACGGCCCCTCTGCACACCCCTCGGGCTTTTTTTAGGAGTTCTTGGTTGTGGCGGTGTGAGGTTGTTGACTTGTGTATGTATGCTGCGGTGTTGGATGTGAGGTTGAGCCGATGTGGATGCGGACGGCGAGGCGCGTTGCTGTCGCCTGGTTGAGAGGGTTTGAGTGGATGCGGATGGTGTTGGAGTGGACGGCGAGGCGCGTTGCTGTCGCCTGGTTGGTTGGGTTTGAGAGGATGCGGTGGTGTTGGGGTGGACGGCGAGGCGTTTTTGCTGTTGCTTGGTTGAGAATTTTTTTATTTTTGCTTGCGGCGGGTGGGGGTTACATGTATAGTTGAGTATTGGAATGTTGTTTGATAAGAATCATTGAGACATTATTATGGAAAGATTATTGGAGGTTGTTTATGAGATTACGAAATATTCCGGGTGCTAAGGATGCGATTTTGGAGTGTGATTGGGTGATTGATGAGCCAGAGAAGTTTAAAGGAAAGTGGAATGATGTTTTTGGAGTGAAGAGACCGCTTTTTCTGGAAGTTGGTATGGGGAAGGGGCGTTTTCTGATGGATATGGCAAGACTTCATCCGGAGAGAAATTTTGTGGGAATTGAGATGTATGACAGTGTGCTTCTTCGCGCTCTGCAGAAGAGAGAGGAACTGGAAGCGGCAGGAGAGGAGTTTTCCAATCTTGTTTTTATCCGGGTGGATGCAAGATTGCTGCCGGAGATTTTTGAGAAGGATGAGGTTGATGGGATCTATCTGAATTTTTTTTCGGATCCGTGGCCGAAGGCGTCGTCATGCAAAGAGAAGACTTACGTCCAGGGAATTTCTGGCAAGATATGAGAAGATTTTGAAAAAAGAAGGAACTGTAGAGTTTAAGACAGATAACCGTGGTCTGTTTGAGTTTTCCCTGGAAGAGGTTAGGGATTCCGATTGGAATCTGGAGGTGTGTACCTTTGATCTTCATCATGATGAGGAGCTGGTGAAGGGAAATGTCATGACGGAATATGAGGAGAAGTTTTCTTCTATGGGAAACCGATCTGTAAAAATGGTGATCAGACAGAAATAGAGGGAATAAGATGCAGGAAGAAATTTTTGAAAAGTATCCTATACCAAAGGCATATTTTAAGCTGGCACTTCCGGTTGTGTTCATATGGTTATCTCGCTTGTTTATAATATGGTAGATACGTATTTTATCGCAGGAACCGGCAATACGGATCTGGTGGCGGGGTTGCCCTTGGATCACCGATCTTTACCCTGATGATCGCGCTGGGAGATATTTTCGGACTTGGCGGCAGTTCTTTTATTTCTGCAGGCTTTTTGGAGAAAAAGATACGAGGACGCAACGCGGATCAGCGTATTCAGCTTTTATGGCGCGATCGTCAGCGGTGTTGCAGTTGCGGCTGTACTGATGATCTTCAGAAGTCTGGTATTGGGACTTCTGGGTGCAAGCGAGGCCACCTGGGAGTATGCGTCACATATTATACCTGTATTGCACTGGGGGCGCCGTTTATCATTGTTGCGCTGACACCGTCCAATCAGTTACGAACAGAAGGATTTGCGACGGCTTCGATGGTTGGTTCTGTACTTGGCGCAGTTGTAAACATTATTCTGGATCCGATCATGATCTTTTGTACTGGGGCTGGGGTGCGGCCGGCGCAGCTACAGCGACCGTGATCGGAAATGTTTGTACCGATATTTTCTTTGTATGGTTTCTTATTAAAAAGAGCAAAATCTTTCTGTGGATCCCAGGGGATTTCACATTTCCAGGTCGGAGATAGGAGCGGTTTTTGCCATTGGTATTCCGGCTTTTGTTACTAATCTGATGCAGAGCATCGGAATTGGCGTTGACAAACCGCGCGTTGCTGGGATTTGGTGACGATAAGGTTGCAGCTATGGGAATCGTTATGAAAATTAATATGATCGCTGCGTTGGTCCTGGTTGGTTTTGCCTTTGGTGGACAGCCGCTGACCGGATACAATTACGGCGCGAGAAACCGCACAAGGTTGAAAGCAACTTTGAAGTTTGCATATCTTCTTGAGGGAGGAATGGCGCTTGTACTGATGGCGGTACTTGGATTTTTTGCCCCGCAGATGGTAAAGATCTTTATGAGCGATCCTTCCGTTGTGGAAAATGGCGCGCTGATGCTTCGGCTGCAGCTGGCGGGAATGTTGTGTATGGGAATCGTGCTGATCAGCACCTGTACGTTTCAGTCTGCAGGACAGGCTATGGGAGCTTTTCTGTTATCAGTGAGCAGACAGGGGAGTGGTCTTTGCGGTTGTACTGATGATCGCTCTTAAGGTGGCAGGGTATTATGGCGTTCTGGCTTCTCAGGCAATCTCGGATTTCCTTACGGCAGTGCTGGCGGTGGTGCTGGTATGGCGCTGGTGGAAAAAAGTGGATTTCTAAGATTCCGCTTTAAATACTTTGCGCAAATATCAGGAAACAGATCAGGATATTTTCATATAATAAAATATCCGTGATGTTGGAAAAGGTATTTGCGCAAAGCAGGAGGCCATAAGTTTTGAAAAAAAAAGAAAATTCAGATCCATGCAGCAGAATCTCCATACCGTAAGCCTGCAGCATTCACAGCCAGGCTGCCCAGATCAGAAATTCGCTGTCAGAAATAGAAAAATCACTGAACAAAATTGCATCAAATGAAGATACAAAAAATAAAAAAGAAAAATAAAAAATAAAAAAAGGTTTGACTTTCACCGAACCATAACGTATAATACAACATGTCTTGAGGAACGAACGAAACAAAAACGAAAGACAAATAATTAAATAAGCGTCTTTAGCTCAGTTGGTAGAGCACCTGACTCTTAATCAGGGTGTCCAGGGTTCGAACCCCTGAAGGCGCACTAAAAGCACTGTTTTTGCAGACATAGAGCTGCGGGGACGGTGTTTTTTGTCGTGTTTATTCGGGTTTCAGGGGGATAAGGATATCTGGGCGTGAAGTGATGCGGAGTAAATGGACCGAGATGAAAATGTCGATCATCAGATAGAACCAGAATGTCTAATATAGACACCATGATTATAGATATAGATCCTTTGAATAAAGAAAGGATGGTATACTATGGGAGTTTGTAAGAAGATAAAGGAGGGCCGGGTCTTGGAAGGACCCGGCAGAGTATGAACAGAAAAATAAGTAATGATCTATAAGATGAAAAAGCTTTGTGCTTTATTTGTTTACTAATATACCGTCAAAATGTGATGGAACTGTGAGAAGCGTTTTAAAAATTTGTGAGGAAAGTCTAAATATCTTATAAAGTCTGATAAACTGTGAAGCAGTTATTTGGTGTAGAGCCGCATAGCGAAGCGGATTGCGAATATCCGCTTGACTCGAATCAATGTAAGTCCCTGCGGGGGGGCGAAAAAGCAATAGCAGTCGGTGGGGCTTGTAAGAATAGAAAATTCTGAAATTTGTACAAAAATAGTGAAAATAAATAAGACTTTTTAAGCCGATACGGTATAATAAACCATAGCATAAAAATCCGGAGGGGAAATGAACGAGTATGGATGTGGTACATGTTATATGAACAGGTGCGGAAATTTTTCTGAGGGGTATAAATGAATATATCTATATTTTATGTCCAGCGGAAAATGTGATATCCGGAAAGATGGTTCAATTCTGAGGTATTCAGATGAAAAGGGAGGAGATGGCTATGGAGAAAGTGTTTGAGGCGATCAATGGAGTGTTCAGCTTTATCGGTCCACTGTCTGATTTTCTGTGGGAGTTCCCACGAATTTTGACTGGTACAGTAGTATCCCGATTCTGGGAAATATATCCTTTGCGATCATACTACTTCTTGGGTCCGGGTTTTTTCAGTTTCAGGATCGGTTTTATGCAGGTGACTTACTTTAAAAAAGGAATCCGAACCATGACGGAGAAACGTGTTGTGGAAACAGGAATTTCGCCGCTTGCATCGTTTTTCCTGAGTTCAGCTATGCGTGTAGGACCGGGAAATATCCTGGGTGTAACAGGTGCTATTGCAGTGGGCGGCCCGGGAGCTTTGTTCTGGATGTGGATTTCTGCATTTTTCGGAATGGCAGTGGCATATATGGAAGGTGTCCTTGCTCAGATTTTCAAGGAGAAGAAGGACGATGAGTTTGTAGGAGGTCTTCCTTTTTATGGGAGAAAGCTTCTTGGAAATAAGGTATGGATCGGTGTTTTCTTTCCGTATTGTATATTCTGTACGCCCTTTGCTGTCTGCCTGCACAGGGATTTAATGTTGTTTCCTCAGTGGGACGTATGGCAGAGATTGTAACCGAAACAACCATCGCAAGCGGATCTGCCTTCTATTATATAGTAGGTACGCTGATCGTAATCCTCACAGCAGCTATTGCATTTGGCGGAATCAAAAAGTATCCAGATGGACAGATATGATGGTGCCGGTGATGGCAGTGCTCTATATGGTAGTAGTGTTACTTCTTATCATATTGAATTTTACCCGTATTCCGTATTTCTTCGGAAGCGTGTTTTGCAGGAGCCTTTAAGCCGGATGCATTTTTTGGGGGTGTTTTTGGAACGGTTCTTGCACAGGGCGTAAAACGAGGTCTGATGTCCAATGAGGCTGGTCAGGGAACGATCACCATGTCAGCGGCAGCAGCTGACGCAAAGCATCCATGTGAGCAGGGTGTGATCGCTTCTCTGGGAGTTTTCTTGATACCATTGTGATCTGCACACTTACCGGATTTGTGGTAGTTATGGCACATTGCTGGACGGGAGTGTATATTGTGAAATATATTCTTACCGCACGGATATCGAGACAATCAAAGCGATGAACCCGAAGGGAATTATCCTGACCGGAGGCCCGAATAGTTGTTATGAGGCAGATTCACCAACTTATAGCAAAGAGCTTTTTGAACTTGGTATTCCGGTTTTAGGACTTTGCTATGGTGCACAGCTCATGATGCATGTGCTGGGTGGCAAGGTAGAAAAAGCACCGGTTCGCGAATATGGTAAGACAGAAGTAATGGTAGATAAGAATTCACCATTATTCCAGAATGTAGAAGAAAAGACCATTTGCTGGATGAGCCATTTTGATTATATCTCAAAGACAGCACCTGGTTTTGAAATCGTAGCACATACTGCAGACTGCCCGGTGGCAGCCGCAGAAAACCGTGAAAAAAATCTCTATGCCATCCAGTTCCACCCGGAGGTACTCCATACCAAAGAGGGAACCAAGATGCTCCACAACTTCGTGCGTGGTGTCTGTGGCTGTGCCGGAACATGGAGAATGGATTCCTTTGTGGAAAATACCATCAAGGAAATCCGTGAAAAAGTCGGCAACGGAAGAGTGCTTCTGGCATTGTCCGGTGGAGTGGATTCTTCTGTGGCAGCAGGTCTTTTATCCAGAGCAATCGGAAAGCAGCTTACCTGCGTATTTGTTGACCATGGCCTTCTTCGTAAAGACGAGGGAGATGAAGTGGAAAATGTATTCGGATCGAATGGTCAGTTTGACTTAAACTTCATCCGTGTAAATGCCCAGGAGCGTTACTATAACAAGCTTGCCCGAGTAACAGAGCCGGAAGCAAAACGTAAAATTATCGGTGAAGAATTTATCCGTGTCTTTGAAGAAGAAGCAAAGAAAATCGGAGCCGTTGATTTCCTGGCACAGGGAACCATTTATCCGGATGTGGTAGAAAGTGGTCTTGGCGGAGAATCCGCTGTCATCAAATCCCACCATAACGTAGGTGGTCTTCCGGAATATGTTGATTTCAAGGAAATCATCGAGCCATTGCGTAACCTTTTTAAAGATGAGGTTCGTAAAGCCGGTCTTGAACTTGGAATTCCAAAACCGCGCTGAAAAATAGAAAAGTTTATAATAAAGGCTGTAGGAATGAGTGATTCCTGCAGCCTTTATTTAGTGTCAGATGGAAGTCTGTGAGTTGAAAAGCATGTTTATAAGGATATACTGTAATGTTATAGTCAAATCTTTTTGGATTTGGCTATACATTGTATTGATAAAAATATTTTGCATGTTTATATGGATATATTGACAAATGGAAAAATAAGCGTATAGTAAAGCTGTAATGAAAAAGAGCTACCTAGTACTGGTAATACTAAGTGAGCTCATCATAGGAAATGCAATCCAAATAATTTGAATAGCATCCAGCACATCTATTCTAAATTATTTTCTCGATTTTTGTAAACCCTTTCTATGATATTTTCATTACAACAATGAATCTGCGGATTCAATAAAAATATCATAAGGAGGCTTTTATCATGAAAGCAATTAAAATCAAAATGAAGCGTAACTGTGGTAATTCTGGAAATGTACAGATATTGATTCTATCTATATAGATCAGACAAGTACATACTGGAAGAAATCAGAAGTTTACGACTATCTGCAAAAATTTCCTAAAACCATTACCGTAAATATTTCACCATATCCATATCTTATTCCAGCAGTAAGTTCACAGGGTGAGAAATATGTTCGTTCTTGTGGCGAATAGTACATCGAAAGATAATCTGATGATGTTACCACGGGAATAATGATTAACGGTTTGTCAGTAAGGCAGGATATAAAATCGAACATTTTTTTCGGTATATGTCTGCGTTAAGGCTATAATCCTGATAAAATATAGTAAAAATATATAAAAAATAGAAATTTAATACTGTAAAAATAGGCATATAACACAAGGAGTACTGAATGAAAGATAAAGAAATAAGTATTCCGGAAACGGAAGAGTGTACACTGGCCCATGTAGACTATGAAACACAAAGAATCCAGTCTATGCAGGAACACGCAGGAAATGTTGTTCTTTTTTTAAGTAATGTCT
>VOFB01002607.1_pt1 | contig 26513 bp, 64 predicted proteins | sample 5384141 | NCBI WGS metagenome assembly VOFB01 (sample SAMN12384721, study PRJNA508395) | human gut metagenome | isolation source: healthy gut A | host: Homo sapiens | reverse complement strand
GTTACGGCTGCCAAGGAGCTGGCCGGTAAGCCTGTGGTGTTTCATGAAGGTGAACAGCATCACGGTGGGAGCACATTCCTGCCAAGCGACGACGAGTTTGCCAAGGATGTGTCGGAGTTTGATACTCTGACGAAACTCCGCCGACATCCGGACCAAGGAGCTGAGGAGCCAAGGCTGTGGAGCGGACCTGAGACGGCAGCTGTGGAAAAGGCGGCGGAAAACGCCACCATGGAAATGCCCGAGTCCCTGGTGGAGGAGGAGCTGGACCGCCAGATGAACAACTTTTGCCTATCAGCTCCAGCGCAGCGGCATGAGCATGGAGCAATACGCCAAGATGATGGGGGGAGATATGGGCACCATGCGCAAGGCCTTCCGTCCCGCCGCTGAGAAGCAGGCCAAGGTGGATGTGACCCTGCAGGCGATCGTCAAGGCCGAGGGCCTGGAGGTTTCCGACGAGGAAGTGGAAGCGGAGTATCAGAGCCTGGCCGATACCTACCAGATGGAGCTGGAGAAGGTGAAAGCCCTGGCCGGCGCCGATAGCCTGCGCCAGGATTTGCTGGTTCGGAAGGCTGCCAAGCTGGTCGCCGAAGCGGCTGTGCCTGTGGCCCCCAAGGCGGAGGAAGAGCCCAAGACGGAGGAATAATCCTGCGCTTTCCTGGTTAGAATGTCTCAGTTTGGAAAGGAGATTTGGATTATGAGCTTTATACCTATGTTGTGGAGCAGACCAGCCGGGGGAGAGCGGAGCTATGACATTTTCTCCCGCCTTCTGCACGACCGCATCATCTTCCTGTCGGAGGAGGTCAACGACACGACCGCCAGCCTGATCGTGGCCCAGCTTCTCTATCTGGAGGCGCAGGACCCCGACAAGGACATTCAGTTCTACATCAACAGCCCGGGCGGCTCCGTCACGGCGGGCATGGCCATTTTTGACACCATGCAGTATGTGAAGTGCGATGTGGCCACCATTTGCGTGGGCATGGCCGCCTCCATGGGCGCCTTCCTGCTGGCGGCGGGAACCAAGGGAAAGCGGATGGCTTTGCCCAATGCGGAGGTGATGATCCACCAGCCCTCCGCCGGTACCAGGGGCCAGGTGACTGACATGGCCCTGCACCTGAAGCGGCTGGAGACCATTAAAAAGCGGATGAATCAGATCCTGGCGGACCGCACTGGCAAGCCAGTGGAGGTTGTGACGGCCGACTGCGAGCGTGACAACTTTATGTCGGCCCAGGAGGCTCTGGAATACGGCCTCATTGACAAGGTTCTGACCACCCGTTAACAAAATCGGAGGATTTTCATGGCAAGACGCGATGAACAGGGAGTCCGCTGCTCTTTCTGTGGCAAACGAGAGACCCAGGTGGAGCGGATGATTTCCGGACCCGGCGTATATATCTGCAGCGATTGCGTCCGGGTTTGCAGCACCCTTTTTGGATGACGATTACGCCCCCCAGGCGGAGGTGGCGAAGATCCGGGTGCCAGAGACGCTGCCCACTCCCCAGGAGATCAAGACCTTCATGGATGGCTACATTGTGGGCCAGGAGGAGGCCAAAGGTCGCCTTGTCTGTGGCAGTGTACAACCACTATAAGCGGATCTACTTCGGTGGAAATTCTGATGTGGAGCTGCAGAAAAGCAATATTTTGCTCATTGGCCCCACGGGCTGTGGCAAGACTCTGTTTGCCCAGACCCTGGCCAAGATTCTCAATGTACCCTTCGCCATTGCAGACGCCACCACCCTCACAGAGGCGGGCTACGTAGGCGACGATGTGGAGAACATCCTTTCTGCGTCTGCTGCAGGCGGCGGATTTTGACATCGATTTGGCCGAACGGGGTATCATTTATATCGATGAGATGGATAAAATTGCCCGGAAGAGTGAAAATACTTCCATCACCCGGGATGTGTCTGGCGAAGGTGTGCAGCAGGCCCTTCTGAAGATTGTGGAGGGCACGGTGGCGAATGTTCCCCCAGGGCGGGAGTGAAGCATCCTCAGCAGGAGATGATCCAGGTCAACACCTCCAACATTCTTTCATCTGCGGCGGGGCCTTTGACGGTTTGATAAGATCATTGAGACCCGTACAGACCGCTCGGCCATTGGCTTTGACGCCCCGGTCCAGAGCAAAAGGGGCAGCGGGATGTGGGAAAGCTGCTGGCCCAGGTTCAACCCCATGACCTGCTGAAATTTGGCATCATTCCCGAGCTGGTGGGACGCTTACCGGTGATTACCTCTGCAAAAATCTGACCAAAGAGGACCTGATCCGCATTCCTGACCGAGCCGAAAAACGCCCTCTCCCGGCAGTATCAGAAGCTGCTGGAGCTGGATCATGTGGAGCTGGAGCTGGAAAAGGGCGCTTTGGCGGCCATTGCCCAGAAGGCCATCGACCGCCAGATCGGCGCCCGGGGTCTCCGGGCGGTGATGGAAGAGATCATGACAAAAATCATGTACGAGATTCCCTCGGATTCACCATCCAAAAGGTGCTGATTACAGAGGACTGTGTCCGGGGGCCAGCCTGCATCATCCGGATGAGAATCACCCCGGCCAGGAGCCGGGTCCGGCCCAGCGCCTGAGACCCTATTCCCGGCAATACCGGGAATCAGAGATCAAGGATAAATGCGGGAAGGGGGCAGGGTGACTGCCTCCTTTGCGCGCTTTACGGGGCTCCAGCCCCACACTACCGTGAATTTCCACGGGCGCTGCTTTCACGGCGGCTGCGCGGAAAGGAGAGGTTTTCATGAGCGACATGATCATTTCAGAACGAATGCCGGTGCTGCCCCTCAGGGGCCTGACTGTGTTTCCCAGGCAGCTGGTCCACTTTGACGTGGGCCGGGAAAGTCAGTTAAAGCCCTGGAAGTGGCGATGAAGGGTGATCAGCGGGTATTTCTGGTCACACAAAAGGATATTTTAGACGACGATCCCAGGGAAAGCGGACTGTACCGGATCGGCACAGTAGGGAAAATCAAACAGGTCCTCCGGACCCAGGGGGACATGGTGCGGGTTCTGGTGGAGGGGGAGTACCGGGTCTGGTGAAGGAGTTTCTCCAGTTAGAGCCCTGCCTGACAGGCCGGTGGAGTCCGTTCCAGAGCAAAGCTGTGACCCTGGCACACCCAAGGCGGGAAGCCCTGATGCGGGAGGCGGTGATGGTCTTCGACGAGTTTCTGGATCTGATCCAGAAGCCGGCCCAGGAGCTGCAGCTGCGGATTCTGGCGCTTCATGAGCCGGGCTTTCTGGCAGACTCCATCGGCCAGCACGCTACCTTCAGCTACCAGGAGAAGGCCAAGCTCCTGGCCCAGCTGAACCCGGTGGCGTCTGGACATGGCCTTGCGGCTGCTGCGCCATGAGCTGGAGGTTTTGAAGCTGGAGTCGGAGATGCAGGACAAGACCCGGAGCAAATTGACCGGGGTCAGCGGGACTATTACCTCCGGGAGCAGATGAAGGTGATCCGAACCGAGCTGGGGGAGGAGGACGAGGAGGAGGAAGCGATGGCTTACCGCTCCAAAATCCAGGCACCCATCTGGACCAAGAGGTGGAGGAGAAGCTTCTGAAGGACGTCAATCGCATGGCCAAGCAGCCCTTCGGTTCTGCGGGAGGGGCGGTGCTCCGGAATTATCTGGACGCTGTGCTGGAGCTGCCCTGGAACAAGCGGACCCGGGAGCGGGTGGACATTCAGGTAGCCCGGAAGATCCTGGATGAGGACCACTTTGGCCTGGAGAAGGTGAAGGAGCGGATTTTGGAGGTCCTGGCGGTGAAGCAAATGGCCCCGGAGCTGCCCTCCAGATCATCTGCCTGGTAGGCCCTCCCGGTGTGGCAAGACCTCCATCGCCTATTCCATCGCCCGGTGCCTGAACCGGAATATGGCCCGTATCTCCCTGGGCGGCGTCCATGATGAGGCGGAGATCCGGGGCCACCGGAAGACCTATATGGGGCCATGCCGGGCCGGATTATGACGGCTCTGACTCAGGCCGGTTCCCGAATGCCCTGCTCCTCCTGGATGAGGTGGATAAAATGGGCGCCGACTACCGGGGCGACCCCTCTTCTGCGCTTCTGGAGGTGCTGGATGGGGAGCAAAATGGGACTTACCGGGACCACTACATGGAGGTTCCCTTTGACCTGAGTGAATGCATGTTCATCACCACTGCCAACACCACCGATACCATCCCCCGGCCCCTGCTGGACCGGATGGAAGTCATTGAGCTGGGGTCCTACACCGATGAAGAGAAGCGGATGATTGCCAAAACCATCTGCTCCCCAAGCAGATGAAGAAGCACGGTCTTCGAAAAGTCCCAGCTTCGGATTACCGATGACGCTCTGGGAGAGATCATCACATGCTACACCAGGGAGTCCGGCGTCCGGAACCTGGAGCGCCGCCTGGGAGCCCTGTGCCGGAAAGCAGACATGCGCCTGGTGGAAGAAAAACGGACCCAAGCGGATTACCGTCTCTGGGAGCAATCTGGAGGAATTTCTGGGCGTCCGCCGGTATTTACCGGACCGGCTGCCCCGGCGGACCCGGTGGGACTGGTTACCGGCCTGGCATGGACTAGCGTAGGGGAGAGACCCTGGAGGTAGAGGTGAATGTCATGGAGGGGTCCGGGAAGCTGGAGCTCACCGGCAACCTAGGGGACGTGATGAAGGAGTCTGCTCATGCCGCCCTCAGCTACATCCGCTCCCGGGCGGAGGTGCTGGGGATTCCCTCGGACTTTACAAGAACCGGGATATTCATGTCCATTTCCCGGAAGGGGCCATCCCCAAGGATGGCCCGTCCGCTGGCGTTACGGTGTGCACTGCCATGGTTTCTGCCCTCACTGGGACCCTGGTGCGGCGGGACATTGCCATGACTGGGGAGATCTCCATCCAGGGCCGGGTGCTTCCCATTGGCGGCAAAAGAGAAAACCATGGCCGCCCTGCGCCACGGGGTGCAGACGGTGGTCATTCCCAGGCCAACCAGCGGACCTGAGGAAATTGATCAGACCGTGCGGAAATCCCTCAATTTCATCACGGCGGAGCATGTGGACACGGTGTTGGAGGCGGCTTTGCTGCTGGAGCCGCCGGTTCGGGACCGTTTGAAACTGATGAGGCCAGGCCCATTGCCCTGAGGGGAAAAAGACCGGTCGCAAGCCCGCCATCCGGCAGTAGGAGAAGGGCCATGAATCTGCACAATGTGGAATTTGTTCGCTCGGCTGCCGGGGCGCAGGATCTGATCCGGGTTGGTGTGCTCCAGATTGCCTTTGCGGGGTAGTCCAACGTGGAAAATTCTCGGTAATCAACCGCCTGCTGCAGCGGAAGAACTTCGCCCGGGTGGGGAAGCCCGGGGAAGACCACCCATGTGAATTACTTCCGGGTGGATGGCAAAGCTTACTTTGTGGATCTGCCCGGCTATGGCTATGCCAAGGTCTCCCGAGGGGAGAAGGAGCGCTGGAGCAAGCTGATGGAAGCATATTTTGCTGCAGCTCTGATGGATTCTGGGCGTCCTTTGGTGGATGCCCGCCACAATCCCACGATGAACGACTGCACTATGGCCGCCTGTTCCGGCATGCAGGCTGCCCTTGTGGTGGTGGCCAACAAGCTGATAAACTGAAAAAGTGAGATTCAATCCAATCTGAATCAGATTCGTTCGGATCTGGAGCCTCTGTAGAACTGTCCTGTGATTCCTTTTTCCGCCGAGAAGGGAACCGGGCGGGAGGAGCTGCTGTCGGTGATTCTGCAGGCCGTCCAGGGGTCGAACACAGGGTGCGCACGGTTGACCCCGGTGCGCACCTTTTGTGTGCGTCCTGGTGGATAGGGCACCAGGCCTGCGGAAAATCATGCGGTACGGACGTCCGGGAGGCCGCCTCGACTGCCGGACGGCGTCAAATTTAAGTTAAAGGAACAAGATACCCTATGACATTTCAAGAGTTGCAACTTTTGCCCTCCATTTTGCAAGCTGTGGAGGAGCTTTTGGCGAGCGGCCCCTCATCGATTCAGGCTGCGGCCATCCCCCATGTGCTGGCGGGACGGGATCTCATTGGCTGCGCCCAGACCGGCACCGGAAAACCGCGGCCTTTGCCATTCCCATTTTGCAGAGGCTTCAGGCCGGGTCGGGAAGGGCCATAAGCCGGTCCGGGCGCTGATTCTCACCCTACCCGAGCTGGCTCTGCAAATTCAGGAGAATTTTACCCAGTATGGAAAATATCTGCCAGTACGTACAGCCGTGATTTTTGGCGGCGTGGGGCAGACACCTCAGGTGGAAGCCTTGCAGGCAGGAGCCGATGTGCTGGTGGCGACACCGACGGCTGATGGACCTGTATAACCAGGGGCATGTGAGTCTGACGGGCTTGGAAATCTTTGTCCTGGACGAGGCGGACCGGATGCTGACATGGGTTTCATCCGGGATGTGCGAAAATCATCGGCTGGCTGCCGAAAAAGCGGCAGACCCTGCTGTTTTCTGCCACCATGCCCCAGGAAATTGCAGAGCTTTCCCAGACCCTTCTCCGGGAGCCGGTGCGGGTGGAGGTGACGCCTCAGTCATCCACGGTGGATGCCATCCGGCAGAAGCTGTACCGGGTGGAGCAGGCGGATAAAAAATGCCTGCTTCAGGAGGTGCTCCAGGACAAAAGCCTGACCAGTGTTCTGGTGTTCACTAACACCAAGCACCGGGCCAACCAGGTGGCGGAGCTGTTAAACAGCGGGGAATTGCCGCCATGGCCATTCACGGCAAGAAGAGTCAGAGCGCCCGGGTCCTGGCCCTGGGCAGCTTCAAGGCGGGGACCATCCGGCTTTTGGTGGCCACAGACATTGCCGCACGGGGAATCGACGTCAGCGGCCTGCCCTGCGTCATCAACTCCGAGCTGCCCAATGTGCCGGAAACCTATGTCCACCGCATCGGACGCACGGGCCGGGCGGGTCGCCCGGTCTTGCCATCAGTTTTTGCAACCGGGAGGAGGAGGCCTACCTCCGGGACATTGAGAAGCTGATTGGAAAGAAAATTCCGGTGGTCCGGCAGATGGGCCGTCCGGCAGGGAGGAGATCGAGAAAAAGGTATCGGAGCCGAAGGCTACCCCAAAGCCAACTCCGAAGCCGGCTCGCGCCAAGGAGGAGCTCTCCCGTGCACCTGGTCAAAAGCTGAAGCTAGAGCCCCTGCCACCCCTCAGGCCTCTGCCGCCGGAGCCCCCCAAGCCCCGCCGCGCCCTCCGCCCGACCCCTGGGGTACCGGGCCGGGTGGTGGCCTCTGCCGACGGCCGCCGTGGCAAGCGCCGGGGCCGCACACCGGAAACATAAATGGGACAGGCGCAATTGCTGCGTGCAGTTCAGGGCGGAACCTTCGAAAATTCCCCACTGGCGCTGCAGCGCCCAGCCTTCTCCCGGGGCATATGCATACACCCTCAGGCAACCCCTAGGGATTGGCCCGGCCACGTATTCGCACACGTTTCCCAGGGGCCACACTGTGCGCCCTTAGGGGATGGACCGCAGTTCCCGTCTGCCCCGGGCGGTAGGATGGGGTATCCTGGACGAACTGGCGCGGGAAAAGGAAATGCTGCCGCCCTGGTCTGGCTGGAAATTGCTGTTGACGAAATCTCCAATTCATGGTAAAACTAACTGTGGAAACTCGGCATTCTGCCAATAGAAAAGGAGATACGATATGAACGAACGTTGGAATCTGGATTCCTTGTACCATGGTTTTTCCGACCCGAATTTCACCGGGGACCTCCAGGCCCTGAAGGTGGCCTGCGGCCGGTTTGACACCTTTACCAAATCTCTGGAGGAAATGGACCCTGCTCACGCCCTGCGCCAGGGATAGAAGCTTTGGAGGAGATCAGCAGCCTGTCCAACCCTCCTGCTTGAGTACGCCTCTCTGCGCCAGTCTGCGGATACCAGCGATGCAGAGGCCAGCTCCGCCCTGGGTCAGGTGATGGCGGTGGTCAGCCAATGTGCCGGCGCGTACGCCCGGTTCCAGACCTATGCCGCTGGGCTGCCGAATCTGGATGAAATTCTGGAGGCGGATGAGCTGCTTCGCCAGTACCGGTTCTATTTCCGCCAGGTGCGTGAGGGCAGCCGGTATCTTCTGGGCAGCCAGGGTGAGGACATTATGGCCAAGATGCAGCTGTCTGGCTCCAGTGCGTGGAGCGACCTGCAGGCTTACCTCACCAGCACAGTATCTGTGGATTACAACGGCGGCGCCACCAACCTTTCCGCCATTCGGAATCTGACTGATCCGGATCCTGCGGTGCGCAAGGCTGCCTACGGGCGGAGCTGGCCTGTTACGATAAGATCAAGGATCCTGTGGCCTTTGCCCTCAACTCCATCAAGCTGGAGACCATCTACGCCGCCCAGCTCCGGGGCTACGAGTCTCCTCTGGACAAGGCTCTGAAGGACGCCCCGGATGCAGCGGGCCACCCTGGACGCCATGTTCGCCGCCATTGACAGTATCTGCCCAAGTTCTGGGCCTATTTGAAGGCCAAGGCCAAGGCTCTGGGTCACGAAAATGGCCTGCCTGGTATGACCTCTTTGCTCCCATGGGGGAAAAGCGGGAAAACCTACACCACAGAGGAGGCTAGGGACTATCTTCTCAATCTCTTTGGCCAGTTTGACACGGAGCTCCGGGACATGGTGGCTGAGGCATTTCCAACGCCTGGATCGATTTCTTCCCTCGCCCCGGCAAAACCGGCGGCGCGTTCTGCGCAATGTGGAGAAGCTGAACGAGCCGGATTCTCACCAACTTCGACGGCTCCTTCAGCGACATCGTCACCCTGGCCCATGAACTGGGCCACGCCTTCCATAACCATATTTTGAATGATCAGGAGAGCTTTGAACCGGGATTATACCATGCCGGTAGCAGAGACTGCCTCTACCTTCAACGAGTGTGTGGTGATGAATGCTGCCATTGCCGCCGCTACGGACCGGGAAGAAAAGTTGGCCCTCATCGAAAAGCCAGCTCTCCGACGCCACCCAGATCATCTGCGACATTTACCCCGGTACCGGTTTGAATCCGCCGTCTTCGCCGGCCGTGAAAACGATTTCCTTCCGGCGGACCGCCTGTGTGGTATGATGCTGGAGGCTCAGAAGCAGTCCTACGGCGACGGCCTGGACGAACATGTTCTCCATCCTTACATGTGGGTTTGCAAGAGCCACTATTACGGCGGCGTCAGCTTCTATAATTTCCCTATGCCTTCGGCGGCCTGTTCGCCCGCGGCCTGTACGCCCAGTATGAAAAGGAAGGGGAGAGCTTCCTGCCCAAGTACAAGGCTCCTCCACGAGACCCCGGTGCGCACCGTGGAAGAGGCTGCCCGTGTGGCGGATATTGACCTAACGGACAAGGCCTTCTGGGCCCAGGGCCTCAGATTCTCTCTGATGAGATTGACCAGTTCCTGGAACTGCTGGAGGACGGACAATGAGTGACACACAACGCCTCATGGCCTTTTTGGACAATAGCCCCAGCTGCTTCCACGCCATCGCCAATTTGACCCGGCAACTGGAGGAGGCAGGGTATACGCCCTTATCTGAGGCTGCTTCGTGGCAGCTGCAGCCTGGTGGGAAGTATTACCTTACGGAATCAGTCCGCACTCATTGCCTTCAGGCGCCCAGTGCGCGCCCCCAGGGCTTATGCTGGCTGCCAGCCACTCGGACCGGCCCTGCTTCAAGGTGAAGGAAAACCCGGAGCTGGAGACGGCAGGCGTCTATCTCCGGCTGGCCGTGGAGCGGTACGGCGGCATGCTCATGGCTCCCTGGCTGGACCGACCCCTGTCTGTGGCCGGGCGGGTCCTGGTGGAGACGGCGGAGGGCCTCCAGTCCCGCCTGGTGGACCTGGACCGGGACCTGTGCATGATTCCCAATGTGGCCATTCACATGAACCGGAAGGCCAACGATGGCTATGCCTATAACCCGGCGGTGGATCTCATCCCTCTGCTGGGCTCTCTGGAGACCAAGGGCGCTTTCCGCAAGCTGGTGGCGGAGGCTGCCGGCTGCCAGCCGGAGGAGATCCTGGGCTCAGATCTGTTCCTGTACAACCGGGAGAAGGCCAAAATCTGGGGCGCGGAAGGGGAGTACCTCTGCCCGGGCCCTGGACGACCTGCAATGCGCCTGGGCCACCATGGAGGGTTTCCTCCAGGCCAAGGAGGGCAAGAGCATTCCCGTGTGCTGCATCTTTGACAACGAGGAGGTTGGCTCCAACACCCAGCAGGGCGCAGATTCCACCCTCCTGTTGGATACCCTTTCGCGGATTTGCGCAGGCCTGGGGATGGACTACCGGGAGGCTCTGGCCCACAGCTTTATGGTCTCTGCGGACAATGCCCATGCCCTGCATCCCAATCATCCGGGTATGCCGATCAGAACCACCGGCCTGTGATGAACGGCGGCATTGTCATCAAGTTTAACGCCAACCAGCGCTACACCACAGACGGCGTTTCCGCCGCACTCTTTCGCCAGGCTTGCAAAAGGCGGGGGTTCCCACCCAGACCTTCTGCAACCGGGCAGATCTTGCCGGTGGCTCGACCCTGGGCAACATCTCCTCGTCCCAGGTGAGCATTCCCACTGTGGATGTGGGACTGCCGCAGCTGGCCATGCATTCCTGCTATGAGACCGCTGGAGCCCGTGACGCGGCCTATTTGGTCAGGCCATGTCCCAGGTGTTCTCTATGCATTTGACCGTCTCCGGCTGTCCTAGCCTGTCGTGGGGCAACTGGAATTGAGCGCCGAATCAATTCCCCTCCCCGCAGCTTGTCCTGCGGGGGGGAGGGGAATGTTGTCTGCAAAGGGGCCTGTGCATCCGGGGGGAGCAAACTGCGGGCTGCTTACCGGCACAAAAGCCAGGCCAGAAGAAGTTGTAAAATCAGGATCAGGGGGATCCCCAAAGTGAATTTCAGATGTTTGGTCTTGTGATGGAAGAGATACATTCCCAAAAGGCTCCCCCACGCTGCCGCCCAGAGCCGCAAGGAGCAGCAGCGTCCGCTCCGGAATCCGCCAGCGGCCCCGGCGGGCTTTTTGCTTATCTATAAACATAACCAGAAACCCTGCTGCATTCATTAGGAACAGGGAAACAAGCAGGATGGTCTCCTTCAGATGATTCATGCGTTGGTTCCTTTCGATTTTTTTAAAATGGGGGTAATGGGATGAAACGTTGGGGGAATTCTATTGGCACTATGTGGGCTTTGCAGCCTTTGGGGATGCGGCGCTGGAGAATACGACGGTTTGGGAGACGGTGGGAGACCAGCTGGAGCTTCCGGCCAGCCATCAGTCGCCTGCCTATACCATGCAGGTGGCGGCGCCCATGGATGCGCCTCTGGTGGAAGCCCTTTCCGATGGCGAGACGAAGGTTTATGTCCACCGGGGCGGCAGTATGAGCTGACGGCGCAGACCATGACTGCAGACAGCCTGGACAGCCTGCTTCAGACCTTGACTGGCTTCCCTCAGGCGTCTTTGCAGGTCTTGCAGACGGAGGAATTCGGGATGCCCCGGTACGATGTGGCGTGGACGGCCAGTGGAGACAGCGGCATGGAATCCTGCCGGGCGGCCATTTTGGATGATGGCATGTATTATTACGTCCTTACCTCATCGGTGAATCAGGAGCAGACGGCCCAGAACCGGGAAACTCTGGATCAGGTCTTCGCCACTCTGGGACTATATGCCGACGAAGGCTTCTGGTATCCTTACACCTCAGGCAAGCCCTGCAAATGGCCAGGATCACACAGAGACGCTGTAGGGGTCCCCAAGCAGGCGGTAGGGTGGCGGAGTTATACGCATATGACCCCGGGGAAGGCAGGGCGGTTCCTGATCCGGTGAGGAATAAAATGAGGAGTCTGCTACAAAGCGGAACGGTCAGGACCGTTCCTGCAGGGCGCATCATGTGAAGCTTCACGCAATCTCCTGTAGGGGCGAGTCTTGACTCGCCCGCTTTGCAACAGGCTCCTCAAAGCTGATGCAATCAGCAGAGGGGTGGCGTAGATCACCGCCTTGATGGTGTGCATCCGGTTCTCCGCCTCGTCAAAGACCACGGACTGCTTGGACTCAAACACCTGGTCTGTCACTTCCATCTCTGTGATGCCGTACTTCTCAAGCGATTTGCGCGCCGATGGTGGTGTTGGTGTCATGATAGGAGGGCAGGCAGTGCATGAATGGCGGTGGGCGGCGTTGGCCATGGCGGCTGCGTTGACCTGGTAGGGCTGCAGGAGCTTGATCCGGGACTCCCAGACCTCGTCGGGCTCGCCCATGGAGACCCAGATGTCGGTGTAGAGCACGTCCGCGTCCTTGGTGCCTTCGTTCACGTCCTCGGTCAGGCGAATGGTGGCGCCGGTCTCGGCGGCAATCTTCCGGCACTCCTCCACCAGCTCCTCGGCAGGGAACAGCTCCTTGGGGGCGCAGGCGGTGAAGTGCAGGCCCATCTTGGCGCACAAAACCATGAGGGGAGTTGCCCATGTTGTTCCGGGCGTCGCCCATGTAGGTGAAGCGGATGCCCTTGCTGTAGCCGAAGTGCTCCTCAATGGTCAGCAGATCCGCCAGCATTTGGGTGGGGTGGAATTCATCGGTGAGCCATTCCAAACGGGAACACCGGCGTAATGGGCCAGGGTCCTCCACAGTCTTCTGGCTGAAGCCGCGGTATTCAATGCCGTCGAACATGCGGCCCAGAACCCGGGCGGTGTCAGCGATGGACTCTTTCTTGCCCATTTGGGAGCTGCCGGGGTCCAGATAGGTGACGCCCAGGCCCAGGTCCCGTCCGGCTACCTCGAAGGAGCAACGGGTGCGGGTGGAGGTCTTTTTCAAACAGCAGGACAATGTTCTTGCCAGCCAGGTACTTGTGGGGGGTCGGGCGCTTCATACGCTTAAAGTCCTTACTCAGCTCCAGCAGGTAGCGGATTTCAGCGGGGGTATAGTCCAGGAGTTTCAGGTAGTGTCTTCCACGGAGATTGACAGGCATAGTGTTGTTCCTTCCTTTTTAGAATTTGACGTCCCGAATGAGCATGCTCATGCAGGGACCGCCCCGGCCGCGGGAGAGCTCGCCGCTTGGGATTTTTTCAGCACGGCCGTAGCTTTCAGGATCTCGTTGGTGATGTAGTTCCGGTCGTAAGCAATGACCACGCCGGGGCGGATGCAGCAGGGTGTTGGAGCCGTCATTCCATTGCTCCCGCTGGGCGTAATCTGGTCCTGGCCGCCGCAGAGGATCAGGGTGACCTGGTCCAGATGGAGGTAATGAGCCAGAGCGTGGGCCAGATCCATGTCCAGCTGCCGGGCGGTGAGCTCGCCGCCTTTGCCCTGGGTGACCTCGAAGATTCGAAGGGTGGGGAGAATGGCGGGATGGACCACGAACTTGTCACATCCACCTGGGTCATCACCGTATCCAGGTGCATAAAGGCCCGCTTGCTGGGGATGCTCATGGCCAGGATGGTCGAGATCTTTGGATTCCGGACGGCGGAACACGTTCCGTGCCGCTGCTCAATGGCCTCCGGCATGGTCCGCTGGGAGATGCCCACTGCCAGGACGGACTCCGACAGGTTCATCACGTCGCCGCCCTCAGGGAGTAGGGAGAGTCCGGCGTTTAGTAGAACGGTTTTCCGGCAGACTCCGGATGATGCTGCAGGATATACGCGCCATACAGGGTTTTCCCGGCGGCGGGTAGCGGAATACCATCCGGTGCAATGCCACGCCGCCGCCTACAGAGGCGAAGGGATCCCGGGTGAAATAGAGGTTTGGAATGGGCTCCAGGCGAAATCAGCCTTGCAGTGGAGCATGGCGGTCAGGGATTCCGCATGGTCCAGAGCCAGGTCAGAGAAGGAATGCCGGCCATGGTCTGTAGGACCATTTCGTGTACGTATTCGATGGAGCCCAGGTATGCCTCCCCGCTCATACCGGTGGGCGACGCTTCCGCTTTTCTGAGTGAAGTCCCGGATGAACGCCTCCTTAAGAGCTTTGTCCAGAGACAGCGCCTCGGCGGTGAGCTTGGAGAGGGTACACCACTTCCACACCGTTGTCCCGGAGCACCTGGGCAAAGGTCGTCGCTTGTGCACCCTTCAAATAGGGGATGTCGTCAAAAACCGCTCCAGGGGAACCGGGGACCAGATGCTCCAGCTCCTGGCCGGGCCGGTGCAGCAGCACACGGCGAAGGGGGCAATTTCACTGTAGACTTGAATTGGCATATGAAAACTCCTTTAGACGGTTTGGAATTACTGAGCCCGGTTCTGCTTGGCCCGGCGGAGGGCCAGAATGCGTTGCATTTCGTTGTATACAATCATGTAGCCCTCGTCCACTCCCATGCCAGGCTTGGCGGGATCTGATCCGGCTGGGTTGCCATGGCGCACTGCACACAGACCTGAGCGCTGCGGTCGGTCTCGTTGCAGGTTCCGCCCTGATAGGCGCCGATGCCCTTTTTCCTTGCAGTATAGGACGGCCTCGATGGTATTGTTGATGCCGCCCAGGTCAGGGTCTTGATCTGGACCATGTGGCCGGCCTTGTGATCGGCGAAAGAGCTTGATGTCCTCAGGGTGTTGCACCATTCGTCGGCTACCAGCTCCACTTCCTGAATGCCCGGCGGTCCCAGTTCTGCGGTGAGGCCGGCCAGGGCCTCCATTTGGTCTCGCGGTCACAGTCGCAGTCCATGGGGCCTTCGATACGAAGGTGCAGGGGTTTTGGCCAGCTCCTCCAGCTTGGCCAGATAGTCGGCCATAGCGGCGTAGTTGTTGTTTCCGTAGAGGGCGCCGATGGTGCCGTACACATCAATGTGGACACAGGCATGTAGTTGGGGGGTCCAGCCGTTTGGCAAGCACCCGCTCCCGGAGCCAGGCCACGTAATCGGCCAGCTTTCGCCCTGCAGGCCCAGCTTCTCCTCCACGTTGTTGATGAGGGCGTGGGGCAGTACCTGGGCGCCTTTGATAATCATCTTGTCGGCGTTGTTGTAGCGGTCATCGCCGGACTGGGTGAAGATGGGGATGGAAGTCTCGGAAACAGTGCAGCCGTATTCATCGGCCACAACCTCGCACATGAGGCGACCCGTGGCCTTGCAACGGCGTCCAGAATGGCCTGACAGGCGTAACGCAGGCGGTGTGCAGCCGCTTACCGTCTATGGTAATGGCCTCCATGTCCAGCACAGGTCCCGGAAGGAATTTGCCTCCCGGCCAACCAGGACAGGCTTGATGTAGCTTTCAATCAGGGGATAAACCCTCCGCCAGGAACAGGGGTCCCGGCCGCCGGCGCCGCTGTACTGCACGGCTGCGCAGTCGCCCCAGGCGATCTGCCCGTCGGCCAGCACCAGCATCACGGAAATGGACTCGCCCGCCTGCCGCACAGAGCGGAAGCCCTGGGGTCACCGGATCGCCGGTGTAGAACATGCCGTCATGGCCTGCGGACTTAATGGCCCGCTGATCGTCAAAGTAAAAGCCGGTGCGACCAGGCGCACAAATCAGATCCACAATTTTCATCTTCATAGCCTCCAAATTTCGTTTTCAAATTCCAAAGGTTAATATCTGGGACGGCCCACCAGGGCGGCCCTTGCCAATGGCATACACGTCGTCGATGACCATCTGAAGGAGACCTTCCGTTCTTTCTTCAGGCCTGCTGGGCCATTTTTGCACTGCGTGGAAGTCCTGAAGTCCTTGTCGAAGGGCAGGTTGCCGATGTTCATGATGCACGGCGCCCTCGTTGTCCCGGGCGGGAAGCATCTGACCGGCGTTGACGGCAAGGGGGCGAAAAGGGGACGTCTACCACACCTGCCTTGACGCCCCGGCACACGCCCAGAGCAAATGTCGCCGTTGCCCAGCTCAAAGCATTTATCCACAATCAGCCGTGTCTCATGGCGATGATGCCCTTTTCCACCTCAACTCACGCGTTCTGGATGGCCTGGGTCGGAGAGCATGTTGACCACCTGCTTGGTGCAGCGCAGACCGGCGGCGTTGGCCTTCCTTGGTGGGGATGCCAATGGCTTCGTGAGGCGTTTTGACAATGACTTTGGTGGCCAGGGGCGGCGATGGTGCTGCTCCAGATAACGCCGAGGAAAGCCTTGGCCTCATCGGCGGGGAAGCCGCCCATCCACTGGTGCAGCACGGTGGTGACCACCACGTCATCGTAGCCGTATTTCTTCAGGTACTCCTCCGTGGCTCCTCCAGCGTCTGGAATGGCGGCTACGTCCTGAATGAGGTTGCCACACTGGCCGTAGCCCACGGTGATGTTCTTGACGCCCTGTTCGGCGGCCAGAAGGGCCTCAATGATGGCCACGGCGTGAGAGACGCTAGGGGGGCACCAGGGTGCCGGTGAGGGGACCGTAGGGCTCCGGTTGATGGACACGCCGTTTTTTCCTCATAGAGGCCGGTGAGACGGTCCACATACTGCCAGTCCAGAATGGTTCTTTCCCAGGGGGTCCTTGCAGTAGGGAAGGTTATAGGAGATGCCGCCGCCTTCATAGCTGGTGAAGCCGCCCGCATAGGCGATCTCGGTGAGAAGCCGCGCATCCGGGTGCCATGGCGGACCTGGAGGGAACCCGCACGCTGTTTACCACGTGACGGCAGCCGATACGCCATGGTTGACTGCGGAAAGCTGTTGAGCATGGCCCGGCCCAGGCGCATGGACTCCCGAATGCCGTTCTCTGCCTCTTCGTAGCGATTCTGACGGGTGTAACTGTCAATGGTGCTGGGAAGCAGGTCCGCCTCCCCTCATTCTGGAGGAATTGCAGCAGCTTCACGTGCTCTTCAATCACGGGAACGCCGGCCCGGGGCTGACCAGAGTTTTTACGCTGCTGCTTGGCAGCGATGAGCTTTTGGGAAAAGACTTTTCCTGGGGGAGGGACTTATGGAAAGCGAATGCGTCTTCCAGGTTACGCCCTGGCCGGTGGGCCACTGGGTTAGGGACCTCTTGACGAAGCTTCATAAATTCGCCTTCGGGAATCTTTTTTATTTTGGATCTCCATCTACCTTTATCTCCTTTTTTCATGATTCGCAAAGCGCAGGCAGGATGACTTGCTGCCAGCAGCCCCATGGCGGAAAGGATATATTGCCGGTCCACCAGCACCTGGGCCTTCTTGGGCCGCAGGGACATGGGCTGCGCAGGATCATATAGGGCGTAAGAGGCGATTTTTGAGGTTTGCTGGGTGTGAATGAGGCTGCCCCCTGTGACCACCAGGTTTTTGGGTCTGGGTCAGGTCCTTGCCGGTCTGCACATAGGTCAGACCCATGAGGGTGTAGGCCTCTTCAATGGTACCGGCGTGACGGTGACGGCTGTCTCAATGGCGCAGCTGGCCAGAGCCCGGTCCAGGGCCTCCAGCCCGGATTTCCGCTGGGAAGGGTGTCGGTGTGTTCCCGCAGGAACTGAACCAGCTGGGTCACCCGTGGGACCGGGAGGCCGGAAATCCGGCTGAGCTTGCCAGGGCCTGCAGCGTCCAGAATGCCCCGGACGCTGTAACGCATGCCGATGTCACCCTCCACCGTCCGCTTCACAAAGGGCTCCGGAAGACCCTTGCAGACGGTGTTGACCTGGGTGGTGCCCCTCGGAGACGGAATATACTAGTCTGTGGTGGCGCCGCCCATCCACGGCCAGCAAAGGTCGCCGATGCCGGCCTCCTCCCTGGCAGCCGCAGGACAGCAGCTCCATGGCCCGCATCACCGCCGAGGGTGGGGCATGAGGATACCGGACAGGAGGGAGTCGGTTTTGGAAAGGCCCTTGGCCTTGACAATGCGGCGGAGGAAAACCTCCCCGAATGGCTTCTGGCTTGTGTTCAGCACGCCGAACCTGGGCGCATGACGTTTTCGCACAGATGAACCTCCCGGCCTTCGAGAATCGCTGGCACTGCCGGGAGGCCGTGCGGTTCCGGCCACGACAATGGGGAACTCTCCCCCACCTCCGCCAGGACCTGGGCATTGTGGAGGATGCACTCTGTATTGCCGCCATCGGTGCCGCCAACCAGGAGGAAAATGTCCGGCTTCAAGCGGCACTTTCCTCGGCGTCGTCCTCGGTCAGCTGGAAGGGAGTAGGTTTTGAGGGACCTTGGCTCCGGCCCCAGGCTGGCCTCCCTGGCGGCCTGGCCGTGAGCTCCGGAACCAGGCCGGAGGCATCATCCGGAGCCCTCGGCGGCGGAGGAGCAGGCGTACCGGTGGGCAAAGGTCAGAGGACCGGTCTTGCTTCCAGCAGGGCCAGGGCATTGGCGAGGCCCTCCGTCACATCCGTCTCCACCGTGGTGTAGGAGGCGGCGGTACCCAGGAGAAGCTCTCAGTCTAAGTCTATGGCAGTGACCTTGGTGTATGTACTGCCAAAAATCAATCAGTAAGACGGGCGTCATGGTCTCACCGTCCGTCCTGGGCTTTCTCTAAAATCCTCCGGGGCTCACATGCAGGATCTCCCGCAGGGCGGCGATGGTGACCTCGGCATGGTTCCCGGGGAAGGCGCGGTCGAAGCCCATGGCATGGAACTGGGCCTCCACATCTTCAAAGCGCTGCTTGCCGATGACGATGTTGCCGCCTTACCAGCAGCGGGATGCCCTTGAGGCCTGCTTCATCGCATTTTTCCCGCATGCCCCGGCAGTCCAGTTCTCCCTGCCCGTACAGGGAGGAGACCACAATGGCGTCGGCTTTGGATTCAATAGCGGCGGCGATATACTCCTCTTGGGAGACCATCACGCCCAGGTTGATGACGTCAAACCCGGCTTCTGTAAAGCCTGGTACAAAATGCGGTTGCCCACGGCGTGCACGTCAGCACCGATGACGCCCATGACCAACACTTTCTTTTTTCGTTCCATGGTTATCCACCCAAATCATGTTATTGGCTGGGGGTTACAATGGGGATGGGATTGGAACCTGGGGAATATTCGGTTATGCAAGATTATTATGTATTCACAGAGGTACTATACCCTGTTTTTCCCCGGCTGTCAAGGCCCTGAGGAGAATATTTACAGCTCCTCCGGCAAATTCCACACGGTGTCTTGGAGAGAGCCGTCCCGGCCCAGCACCTGGGCAACGGCCTGGCTGCCCCGGGGAACGCGCTTGGGGACACCGGTAATGGCCTCAGCCCGGGCCTTCAGGTCGTGGATGTCCACAACAGGGAGGCCTGCCTGGCGCAGCTTTACCGGCCAGCTCCGGCCGCTGGGGTTCACTGCGATTCCCCGCTGGGTTACCAGCACATCAATGCTGGACCCGGGGTGGAGATACAGGTGACCCGGTCGGTGACGATGGGGCAGCCGGGCCCGGACCAGAGGCGCCAGGATCATGGTGAGCTTGGCGCCGGCGGCAGCGTCGGTGTGCCCCCGGAACCGCCCATGAGACAGCCGTTGGAGTCTGTGTGGACATTGACGTTAAAGTCTGTGTCAATTTCCGTGGCGCCCAGGATGACCACGTCCAGACTGTCCACCACGGCGCCCCGGGCGCCAGGACCTGCAAATGGTTGGCGGAAATTTCCCGGTGCCGGGGATCGTCCCGATGGAGGCCACGGCGTCCAGGTCAAAGCATTGCACGTCCATGAGCTGGCGGAAGCACCCCGGCACGGAGCATCTCCACCAGGTAGCCGGTGATGCCGCCCAGGGCGAAGCTGCCGTGGATGTGCTCCCGAGCATGATTTCCTTCAGGGAGGCGGCGGCAGCCAGAGAGCCACCGGCGCCGGTCTGGGAGGAGAAGCCCTCCTGCAGCAGGCCTGAGGCCTGGATGACCCCTGGCGGCGGTGTCGGCCAAACCAGGCCCACCGGGTCCCGGGTGATCCGGGTGGTACCGGAGAGGATGCCCTTGGGGTCGCCAATGGCCTCCACCTGTACCACATAGTCCACCAGGTTTTCGGAGATGGACCAGTCCGGCAGGGGATAGGGCAGGAGGGTGTCCGTCAGGACAATGACCTGCTTGGCGTAGGTGGCGTCCGGTATGGCGTAGCCCAGGCTACCACAGGCGGCGTTCCCCAGCTTGCCGGTGCAGTTGCCACGGCAGTCGGCGGCAGGTGCCCCGATAAAGGCAATGTCAATGGGGTACGGCCGGAGGCGATGTCTGCGGCCCGGGTGCCGTGGGGCGGAATTCCACCGGGGTGGAGAGAACCCCCTGGGAGATGTGCCGGCCGATGCCGCCGGAGACATAGTCCGTCAAAAGGCGGGTCACCACCCCGTTTCGAATGTGACCGACGATGGGCATATGGATGTCAAAGAGGGAGCTGGCGTTGACGGTCAGGTCCCGGACGCCCATGCGGGCGGCCTCCTCCAGCACCAGGTTCAGAATGTAGTCGCCGTTACGCAGGTGGTGATGAAAGGAAATGGTCATGCCGTCCCGAAGACCGGCGGCCTTCATGGCGGCAGACAGGGAGGGGAGCAGTTTAGTTTCCATGAGTTTCACCCCAATCAGCCCCAGGATCTGGGCGGAAGCCAAGGTCTGCCGGGCTCTTGTGACAATGGGTGCGTCAATCATTTTCCGTGGAGGGAAATGGCGCCGCGGCCCTGCCTCTTTGGCCTCGTCAATGGCGGCCAAAACCTCCTGGGCGTAGGCGATTTCAGCCTGTGTGGGGGAGAAAACGGCGTTGATGCCGGGGACATGGCGGGGGAGATGCTGGCCTTGCCGGTAAAGCCCAGGCTCTTTGCGTACCGGGCGTCCTCCCAAAGGCCTCCGTCGTCGTTGACGTCGGTGAAGGGCGTGTCAAAGGCCTCCACCCCGGCGGCCCGGGCGGCGCAGACAACCCGCTGGCGGGCGTAGTCAATTTCCTTCCCTTCCTTGGTGCGCTTGCAGCGCAGGTCTGCGGTCAGGTCCTCCCCGCCCGGAAAAGCCCCAGGATCCGGCTGCTGGCAGCGGGCGATGGAAAGGCGTTTTCCACGCCCAAAGCGGTCTCCAAAGGGGAATGAACTGGACCTTCCCCAGGGGCATTCCGTGGGACTGCTCAGCCAGGGAGACTGCGGCGTCCAGCTGCTGGATCTGCTGGGCGGAGGTTGTCTTGGGAAGCATCAGAGCGGTGGGACCTTGGGGGACAATTTCCTCCAAATCCTGCTGGCACAGGCCGGAGTCCAGGGCGTTGATCCGGACCACAGTCTGACAGCTGAAGCCCATAAGGGACAGGGCGTTGCGGACTAAAATCCGGGCGGCGTCCTTCTCCTGGGGGGATACGGCGTCCTCAGGTCCAGAATCACGGCGTCGGCGCCCAGGGCGTCGCCGTTGATGAGCATGTTGGGCGTATTGCCGGGGAGAAAAGAGCATAGAGCGGATCATGCAGATTCCCCCTTCCACGGCGGATGGCCGTCTCCATCCGGCGCGAATGACGCAAATCCAGAGCGCCCCGGTCAATGAGGTCACCTTGGCATCTTTGACGCCGTAACGTAATAGAACGGCGGACCGACTGCTCGATGTCCTGGCCGAACTGCTGCAGGACTACCGATTCCAGCCGGATTTCCAAGCCGTTTTCGTTGGGTTCAATTTCCACATAGGCATCACTGGACTCCATGGTGCCAGCTGTGGCGCGCTGAAATTTCAGACATGGGGTATACCTCCTAGGAGTAGTAGGTGGGCGCTATTTGGTTTTGTAGATATTGTATAATAATTTCCCGGCTTTTTCAACAGATATTTTTGCTTTTCCTGTTGCAGGACGAAAAAATCCTGTATACTGAAGGGAGAACAAAAGGGGAGGACTGGCAATGGAGATTTTTTGGGCGACCCGGCCAGGGGACGGACAGTCGGGCCCATTGCCCGCTTTTGGAGGAGCAGGGCCTTCGTCCCGACCACGGGGTGCAGGCTACGGTGAGCCTGCGTGAGGATGGGCGGATTCTGGCCTGCGGTGGGCTGGAGGGCAATGTCATCAAAACCGTGGCGGTGGACCCGTCCTGTCAGGGGGCAGGGCCTGGCGGGAGGTTCTGATGACGGAGGCTCCGGCGGGAGGCTTTTGCCCGGGGGCACAGGCAGCTGTTTGTGTTTACCAAGCAGCAACGAGGCTCTGTTTCGGACTGAGCTTTCGGTGGCCTCAGCGGGGAGGCCATGCTGCTGAAAGCAAGCAGGGAGGGCTACGCCGGTATCTGGACAGTCTGCCCAAGTCCGGGGGGTGCACGGCGCGGTGGTGATGAACTGCGCTCCCTTTACCCTGGGGCACCAATACCTGGTGGATCAGGCCAGGCAGGTTGCGACTGGCTGTATGTATTTGTCCTGTCGGAGGACAAGGGGATGTTCTCGCCGGAGGACCGGCTGGCGCTGGTACGGCAGGGCTGCCAGGAGTTTCCCAACGTGTCAGTCCATCCCACCATGGGTTACCTCATCTCCAACGCCACCTTCCCCACCTATTTCCTCAAAGACAGGAGCCGGGGGCAGGAGATCAGTTGCCAGCTGGATCTGGAGATTTTTTTGCCGGCAGCTTTGCACCGGCTCTGGGCCTCCAGAAGCGGTTTTGTGGGCACAGGAGCCCCTGGACCCTGTGACCAGGCAGTATAACGAGGCCCTGCAGGCCAGCCTGCCGGGCCAGGCATTGCTGGTGGTGGGAGCTGCCCCGGCTGGAGGTGGGGGCCAGCCGGTGAGCGCCAGCCGGGTCCGGCTTGCTTGGCGGCCGGGGACCTGGCGTCTGTGCGGCAGCTGGTCCCCCGATACCACGTATGCATATTGCGCATCAAAATTGGGAGGTTGATTGGATGTCTTATTCAGGCAGAATGCAGCGAAGCCATATTCTCAGTACCTTTTTATGCACCCCAGGGGCCGGAACCGGATTTACGATCTGGGGATTCAAATTGCCCAGATGTACCTGAGCCCTTTGACAAGCTCATTGGCGTCATTGGCGACAGCGGATCAGGAAGGCGTCCTGATCCGGGGCATGTTCCCCGGACTGGAGCTCACCAACGACGACGGCGGCGTCAATGTCCGCCCCCTTCCCCTTATGGACCAGGACAGTGAGACCGGCTTTTTTCACGCCCCATACATACCACGTGGACATTCGCTTTGAGATGGGCTTCACCCAGCCTCATGAGCTGGCGGACGCCATTATGCAGGCAGTACACCGGGGTAAGCGTGTGGTGGTGGAGCATTTTGATCTCATTTATCCCTTCTTGTCCACCAATGCCAATTTGCTCATCGGTGTGGGAGAGGAAATCCTGGTGGCCCGTCCCAACCCCTTCGGTCCCTTCCCAGACAGCATCAGCCGCAGATGCCAGGAATCCCTCAAATACCGGCTGATGGCCCATACGGCGGAGGATCTGTGCGAATTCTGCATTCCGCCGGAGGAGCGGGACCGGGCGGAGCACGATGACATTCATCATGGCTTCATTCTGGCCTTTCCGGAGTACAAGCCGAATCTGGACCTGGAGGATCTGGAGCGGCGGATGTTGGCAATCATCGACCAGGATGTACCCATTGACTATGTGGACGAAAGCCACATTGCCATTGGCGGTAAAGCTTCACCCCTGTACCGGCCCCCGAACCCATGTGCCCTCTACCGGCCATGTGGTGGGCTTCCACTTGGTCAAGCGGTTTTGCTGGATCACTTCAACAAACGGTATTTGCTGGTGGGCTGCGTAGGCGAGGATTCCCTGGAGATGATGGACCGCCTGAGCCGGATGCAGACAGACCTGAACTTTACTTAAGCCGGGTCTTACACCAAAATCGAAAATTCCCCTGCCGGTAAGAGAGCAAACGTCTCCCCACTGGCAGGGAATTTGATGTTTTGAAGAGCCTGCCTTAGGTGGGCAGAGCGCTGGACCCTATGTCTTCGGTGGCTCCGGTTTCCATTTCCTGGGCAGCAGCCCGGTCTTGCTTGCTGTGCTTTAGCTCAAAGTGGAGCAGCAGGCTCATAGCGCCCCGGAGCAGTACAATGGCGCCCAGAATCAGAAGCTCGGACAGATCATGAACCAGAACGGTTTTCAGAATTTCAGCAGCCATTTTAAATGCCAGGGCCGTGGACATACCGGAAGCCAGGTTGTATTGGACGGGGTAATTTTTATGCCGGAAGGTATTTTGCAGGTAATCCCAAAAGCCCCGCAGGCCGCTCCAAGCCACCACAAAGATACCCATCAGCTCCAGCACGCCAATGATGGGAGGGAGAATCGTCTTTATGACATGGTCCATCACATGGTACACTTCCTTCAGCTCAGTTTCGGTACTGCCAGTATGCCATAATTTCCCATGATTTGCAAGAAATATTTCGTGGATTTTCCCCATCGGGTATACGTGTACAGCGCAGGAGAGCGCGTTCCACCTTTGTATAGTTGTACCAGTGCGGCAGCGTCCTGCCTTCTCCCGGGGATAAGAGGGCGCCCGGGCCAGTGCTGGCTTTCGGGCTGAGCAGAGTTACGACAAGCTCCGGAGCTGATCGGCCAGCCAGAAGATGGTCTGACCGATGCGGTACAGCTCGCTCTCCCGGCTGGTGCGAGCCCAGAGCTGCTTGTAGCTGGCGTACCATGTTTCCAGCTGGGCGGCCAAATCCACCGGATTCTGGTGCAAGGGTTGGCGCTGCCCAGATACTGCTGTTCCCAAATTGCGGCCAGCCGGTTTAAGAGCTTCTGCCCGTCGGACATTAGGAGGAAGGGCAGCATCCGCTTCCGGCCAGACCGGTCCATAGCTGGCATCAGGCGGCAGATAGCCTCCTGGCAGGCGTCAATGGTTCCGTTCACTTCTTGAATTCTGTGCAGATTCGGCTGAATCTGGGGCAAAAAAGCGGGCCCAGAATTCCTCCGGCGTCTCATCGGTGAGACGGCCGCTCAAAATTTCCGAGAGCTCCACCACGTGGCCCCAGTTGAATACCACCTGCTGGCTCAGGGTACGCAAGATTGACAGAAGCTGACCGGAGCGGTCGCCGTACTCTACCACGGAAATACCTGCGTTCAGCTCCTCCTCAGGGGAAGCTGCGCGTTCCAGCCCATGGCTGCGCTGTAGAGGATGCCTGGGACGGAGGATTCCGGGTCCTGCAGATGGCCAAAATCCCCCATTCGGTGACCAAAAGTCCGGCGGCACGGTACTTGTGGGCAAGGCTCGCCATTTTCTTGACGTTTGCATAGGCAAGGTCCAGGCGATTCACGGTCTGCTTCCAGCCCTGCACACCGGGGCAGAGATACTGGTTTGCACCTTGGGCCCAGAGCTTTTGGGCATGATCCTCACGAGGTGCAGGATCGTAATCCCAATTCATGCAGATGACGTCTTGAGGCAGCTCCTGCATGGTTTCCGGGTGAGCCAAAATGATATCGCCCCAGAACAGGGGCTGCTTCCCAGTTCCTCCACATGGCGGCAGAGCTTGCCGATCAATCCACGTACATCTGGTGGCTGCCCACCTGGTCCGCCAGGGCTTTCCACGGCCCTTGCCCAGGTCAAAGGGCTCGTCTCCGTTGATGTTAAAGAGCCGGGAGGAGAAGAGGGGCAGGAATTGGTCCATCATGCGGTACACCAGCTCCAGGGAATCCGCGTCTGTCACGTTCAGGGTGTGGTGACACTGCCGCTGGTAGAAGGAGAGGGGGCGCTCTGAGGCTCGTCCACCTCAGAGAGCTTGTGGAAGCTCCGGTGCGCAGGACTTTATACAGATGCCCCAGGGTGGCCACGGAAGGCACCAGGTCAATGTGCAGGGCCTGGCAGTAGGCGTCCAGCTCCAGAATGTCCTCCGGCGTGAGGGGGGTATCATCCCGCCAGACTTCACTGAAGCCGTCAAAGAGGAAGGTGTTTCGATATACAAGTGCAGCTGATTGAGCTTGTAGAAGCTGCACCGATCCGCCAGATCTTTCAGGAACGCCATGGTGGGAATGCGGCCCCGAGTGACGTCGTAGAATAGACCCCGGGTGGCAAGGGGCTGGCCGGTCTGTCAGGTGGAGGCAGGGCAGGACGAGACCCTCCTGGCGGAGGATTTGCCGCAGGGTTTGTACACCGTACAGCAGTCCGGCTTCTCCGCTGCCGGTGATCCGGACGCCTGCTGGGGTAATCTCAAGTTCATAGCCCTCCCGGCCCAAGCGGGGCGCTCTGCCTGAAGCAGGCGAATTCCGGATGGGTGGTGTGGGTGCGCCGGTCGATCAGCAGGGAAATACCGGCCTGCTCCTCCAGCTCTCCGGCCAGAAGCTTGGCGTAGCCATAGGCCGCCGGACTACAGGCGGCGTCCAGGGTAATTCGGTCTTGGTAGCCAATGCGGTATGTGCCCTCCTGCAGCTCCAGCTGCTGCGGCTGCGGAATCAATTTCATGGTAGGTCCTCCTCCAAGATGCGGCGATTCGGCCGCCAGTTTGCATGCGGTACGGAGAGTGTACTCCATTTGCCGGAATAGTCAATCCGCTTTTTTATTGCCTGGGGTGAATCCAAAAGGCGGGAGGGTTGCTCACGGCAGGGGATAGACAAGAGGCTGTCTCCTGGGTAGCCTGAGACGGCCTCTTGTCTGTGCCCTTTGATTGAAGTTATTTTGGCTGCAGCCAGCAGCTGCTTGGTATAGGGGTGCCTGGGATTGGCAAAGAGTTCCTGCACGGTGTTTTCCTCTACAATCTCCCCATGATTCATGACAAGCACCCGGTCGCATATCTGGTAAATCACGTTCAGGTCGTGGCTGATGAACAGATAGCTTAACTGAAGCTCTGCCGGAGGCTGAGGAGCAGCTCCAGAATTTGAGCCTGAATGGTCACGTCCAAGGCGCTGACCGGCTCGTCTGCTACCAACAGCTCTGGCCCGGCGATGACAGCGGCTGCAATGGC
>VOFB01003195.1_pt1 | contig 26517 bp, 51 predicted proteins | sample 5384141 | NCBI WGS metagenome assembly VOFB01 (sample SAMN12384721, study PRJNA508395) | human gut metagenome | isolation source: healthy gut A | host: Homo sapiens | reverse complement strand
CTAAGTTACGTATTGTTCATGCGATGCAACGAATCGTTAAGACCCCTGGGAGAGGCAAGGTGAGCTGAGAAAGTTCTCCCAAGGAAGGGACATGAAGGGGAGCAGGAGTAGATCAATGGAATGGGGGTAGGAAGAGATATTTTCCAACTTTGTATGAAGCGGAAATGAATAAGGAAAGGGAGAGCAAGGCCTTTTCTTTTTATGAGGGAAAAACGAAAAATCTTGAAAAAATGTTTTATGAGAGGTAGAAAAAGGGTATCTATGATAGAGATTTGATTTACAAAGGAGAACACTCATGATCAGTAAAAAATTAGAACAATTGCTCAATGAGCAGGTGAAAAATGAACTGTATTCTGCGTATTTATATCTTTCTATGGCGTCTCACTTTGAATCTATCAATTTAAAGGGCTTTGCCAACTGGTATAGAGTGCAGGTGCAGGAGGAAAGAGACCATGCGCTGATGTTCTTTTGACTATATGCACAAAATTGGGGCGAATGTAGAGCTTTTTTGGCCATTGATCAGCCAGAGACCAAATTTGCATCTCCCAAAGAAGTATTTGAAAAGACACTGGCTCATGAGGAACTGGTAACTTCTCCTGATCTACAATATTATGACAACTGCCCAGGAAGAACACGACTACAAGACCATTCAGTTTTACAGTGGTTTGTATCGAACAGACCGAAGAGGAAGATAATGCCAGAGGTCTGATCGAAAAACTGAAACTGGCTGGCGCACTGAGAGGGTGGATTGTTTTTGCTGGACAAACGAACTGGCCACTAGTATATGTGGCGCCAACTACCACGGACAACCGGATAAGAGGCCCAATCATTATGGGCGACAGGGTGGGGCACATGGCCCATTCGGGCGGCATCCGGGCTGAGAGGGATTGATAGAGCGATGGAATGTGATCTTATATCAGCATTTCAAAGAGTGCACTGCCATGGGAAAACAGCTGTGTAGAGCAAAACTTTGCTGCGCAAGAGGCATTAGGCCAGGAGTGGACGGCAAAAGCAGCGGCAAAGTGAATGGGAAGACAGAAAAAGGGCGTGAAATCAATGCACGCTCTTTTTTTGATTACAAATACTATGGGAGAAGTGATGAAGCTCATGCGGGTTTCCCGCTGCTCGATTGTTTCTTGGCAAGAAAACCGGAACGCATTTTAGCCGTCTGCTTTAAGTGAAAGGGAGTGGAAAAATAGGATAAAGGCGCTGCCGGGTTTCTATAGTGCGAGGATTTTGAGCGGCGCATTGCTGGTGAGATAAAAAGGAAGATGTGGCGCCTTGCAGGGGCTCCAGGATATGCGGGCGCGCAGTAGGGTTTAACATACTCTGCCAAGTGGGTGAGAGAAGAATCCTCGGTCAGAAATCAGACGAATCTCTATATAATAAAATGGTGATTATACATGGTAACATGTAAAAAAAGCGCAAGACAAGATATAGGCGGCAGTTGAAAGGATAAGGCATGAGGTAAAAATGGCGGAAAATGTGTCGAGAAATATCCTTTGCAGCGCATGAATTTACCTTATATGCCATAAATATGATACTGAGACCAATTGAAGCGTTGGAGTTGAGGAAGATGAGAACACAGTCGAGCAGGTCGTAGAATATCTTGAAATGTGCTGGTAAACGAGTGATCCTGCTGATTTTTGGGCTGTGTTTGTTTCTTTGCCTTTAAACGACCGGGCGCAGCTTTTTGATTAACGATTTGTTCAGCGTGCCGGTGTATCGGAGCTATGCCAGCGCCAACCTATTGCGCTGGAAATCGGGGTGGGTGCCAAGTGTCGGAGCAGCAGGTGCAAGAGCTGGGATTGGCTCGAGGCACATCAGCTGCCGTGCACGGTGATATTTTGCAGCCAATACCAGGGGACAAAGCCGGTTTAGAGAAGCTGGATTTTGTTCAGACGTCGGTGTTTCACCACAAAACAGCAGGGGATAGCCAGATTGACGGCAATACAGAGCTAGATTGCCGGCAAAGAGGTGAAATGGAGTATTTGCTCTCAACACCTTGCTGGGTTAAAGATGAGGACGCGGCGCTGGAGGAGTACGCTTCCTGGGTCTATTGTGCTCTGGCCACTCAGACGAGAACATGGAGAGTTTAGGGAAGATCGTCAGTTTACCCAAAGCAGTCAGAGCCAGCCGGTGGTTTTAAAAGAGCTGATTTTAGGAGCAGACGAGATGGACACGGACGAGAAAGGCGGTAGGGGGCGACAAGCCAGCTTCAGGCCGTTCATGAATGCTGTACAAAACAGGCAGGCGGGCGCAATTTATTTAGAGCGGGCGACTGTGGATATTTTTGACCGGCCCATAGATCTTACTGCATGGAAAAGGAACGGCTCACGCATGACATGCTGAGTCATCTTGCCCGTTCTATGGTGAAATAGTTTTTGGAGCGTACCTCTTCGTCATCTTCTACGATTTCCCATTTGCCGCCCTTTGCTGCTCCATCCAGCGGCCGGGGGATTGTATACCGAATACAGGTAATCCTCTTCGCTGTCATCGATGATGCGGAACATTCCCATCCAGCCCAAGGCATTCATATACTTTGCCGTCAGTCAAACTATCTACGCCAAAACTCACCGCCCACATAACGCAATTTCATTTTTTTCTGTTATCCCTTTCATTTGTCTTTTCGTGTCTAGTGTGGAAAAGTTTCACTGGATGCTTTTTTCCATGATGTAGTCGTCCATGACAAAGCCATTGCCGATATCGCAACCCGGGATTTGGCGATGGCGCCTATGGCCTGATAGACCTGGATGCTATGTGCGTTCATCCGGTTGACTGTGAGCCAAATACAGCAAAGGCCTCTGCTCTTACACAGAGCTACGAGAAAGTCCATCGCCTGGCGGGCATAGCCATGGCCTCTGTGTTCTTTTTAAATAGAACTTGCTGAGGAGAAGCTTGCCGTCTTTGGGGCACACGTTTGCCAGCATACCCTGGACTTCATCGCCCTGTTTGATAAAAGAAGTACTCGTATCCCTCTTTTTCCATCTGCAGTGATCGCAGGTTGGGATTGAACTGTTCCTACCATGTAGTCGATTTTGCTCATCGGACGGGATACAGGAAAAGTACTGTGCCAGATATGGGTGGGATTTGTGCCAACTGTTCAATTTGCCAGGGTGTGGTTATTTTTTCCATGTTCACCATAAATCCATTGCTCCTCTTATCCGTTTTCTTTTATTATAGCAGATGAAAGAAAAGGTCTATGAAGGGAAAGCGGGCAGAGGAGTGGGGGGACTTCCGGCATTGGGAGGGGGAAGGACTGGCGGCAAAGAGGAAGAGAGAGCTGGGTTACAGGGGAGCTGATTCGTTTTTCTGCAGATGTGGCGGTGTCTGTGATTCTCGAAGAAAGCGGCTGGGAGGGGCGGTCGGTGGATGACTTGGAGAGTGAGCGGCTGGGAGCGGGGTCAGCAAGCTGATTGGGGAGAGCAGGGAGAAGTGCAGTCGGGATTGGTGCTAGGCTGGACAGAGGTATTTGGGAGAGCAGAGTTTGGCAGGAAAAAAGAGAGTTGGGTTACAGGGGAAACGATTCGTTTTTCTGGGTGTATGGATACCTGTGATTTTTTGGGAAAGCGGCTGGGGAGCTTAGGGGTCAACAAGCTGATTGGGAGACAAGTCGGGATTGGCGCGTGCTGGACAGAGGTGTTTTGAGAGCAGAGTTTGGCAGGAAAAGAGAGAGCTGGGCTGCAGGGGGAAACGATTCGTTTTTCTGGGTAGATGTGGAACTCGAGGCTGTGATTCTCAGGGAAAGCAGCTGGGAGGATGGGGAAGCCGATGGTGGATAATCCTGAGAGGAGCGGCTGGGGAGCTTAGGGTCAGCCGGCTGATTGGGGAGCAGAGGGGAGGAGTGCAGTCAGGATTGGCGCTGTGCTGGACAGAGGTATTTTTGGAGAGCAGAGTTTGGCAGGAAGAAGTTGCGCCAGCAGGGCAGCGGCATTTTCGCTGTCAGGGCAGTGAGAGGGAGTGCTGGCCAAACGGCTGGGATGGCAGCAGGTGCTGTGGGTCGTGAGCTCTGAGGAGCACGCTGGGAGATGGTTGAGGGGAAAAAGGCAGTAGAAAGGGAGCGCTGGACTGTGGGGCAGCTGGGAGCCGGCAGTTGGCGGACGCAAGGGAGAAAGAGCAGTCAGGATTGGCGCTATGCTGGACAGAGGTATTTGGGAGAGCAGAGTTTGACGGCAAAAAGGAAGAGAGAGCTGGGTTGCAGGGGAGCGGAGTTCGTTTTTCTGGGTAGGTGTGGAATAGGGCTGTGATTCTCGGGAAAGCAGCTGGGAGGCTGGGGGAGCCGATGGTGGATAACTTGGAGAGGAGCAGCTGGGAAGGTGAGGGATGGTTAGCTTTTCTGGGTAGATGTGGCGGATGTCTGTGATTTTTTGGGAAAGCGGCTGAGGAGCTTAGGGGTCAGCCGGCTGATTTAGAGCAGAGCAGTCGGGATTGGCGCTATGCTGGACAGAGGTGTTTTGGAGAGCAGAGTTTGGCAGGGAAGTTGCGCCAGCTTGGGCAGCGCGCATTTTCGCTGTCAGGGCAGTGAGAGGGAGTGCTGGCCAAACGGCTGGGATGACAGCACGCGCTGTGGGTCGTGAGCTCTGGAGGAGCACGCGCTGGGAGATGGTTGAAGGGGAAAAAGGCAGTAGAAAGGGAGCGCTGGACTGGGGGGCAGCTGGGGAGCCGGCAGTTGGCGGACGCAAGGGAGAAGTGGAATGATGGGCAGTTGGGGAGCTGGGAGGAGTGCTGTCGGCAGAGGGCGAAGGATAATATCCAGCTGCTCTGCGTGGTCTTTGACCAGCATGGAAAGGCTCTCCATTTTGTAGCAGCTATGATCGTCCATGGCGTTGAGGTTTTTGGAGATGTGCTTTATCACTTTCTTTCGTTTGCTGGCATTATCTGCCATGTTGTAGTGGTAGCGTTGGCTCACATAGGGGGAAAGTGGAGCTGACAAGGCCCATGATGAGGCCTAAAAGCATCAAAAGAGAGGAGATGAGCTTAGCGCCCATGGTTTGCACGTTCATATCTCCATAGCCTACGGTGGAAAAAGTAGCTAGGCACCACCACAGAGCTGTGCCCAGATCGGTGAAGGTCTGAGGCTCTAAAACATCAAAGCGATAGCACATAATAGTATCATGGCGAAAAAATATCATGAATACGTAAAAGAGATAATTGATTTGAAAGAAAGCGCCGGACTGTTTCCTGGCGGCTTTGAGAAAATAGAAGATCTTAAGGGCGTATAGGGTGCGGTAGATGGGCAAAAAAAGCACAGATACTGTGCTGGAACCGCCAAAAGCGCGGCGGAAAGGGCAAATGACCACGAGAGAAATCCATTTTTGCGGAGAAACGCGCTTTTATCGGTGGATTTTTTGAGGGCGCATATCAGCTCTACAAGGAAAATAGCAAAATAATCACTTCACAAATCACAAAAGTTGTGGTAATATGATCAATATAAAGTAATAGCGTTATGGAAATAATGAGGGCGTAAATGCTGATTAATGACAAAATAATATTAATTAGTAAAACATAGGCCGTCTGTTTTTTATGTGCCATGGCGTGCCCTCTGCCGAGATTTTTAATAGTTTGTGCAGATAGCGCAGATTTATCACCGATAGGGCAAAGAAAAGGGCAGAAGGCAAGGCATTTCTGAGAGCTGGCTTTCCAAGAGGCAGGGCTTTCTCAAATACAAATATGGAAAACAAAAGCTTAGCAGGGAAGACTTGTAATCGCGTGTGCAAGTTTCTAATGCTACCTTTATATCTCCACAGCGGTTTTTACCGCACAACGAAAAAAGGGGTTGGCAAATGCTGTATGAAGTGCAGTTTGCGGCCTCTTTTTTTATAAATTTTATAGACGGAAATCCTTCTGATAAGTCTTCATAAATATTTATGGCACCATGAGAAAATGTCTTAAAATCAGGGCTTTCCGCATATCTTCATTTTTCTTGTCGGGTCTCTTTATAAGGTGGTTTTGTAAGACCGGGCACCATTTTAGCACCACAAATATAAAAGTACACATACAGCAAAGGACGGTGTTATCTCGTCCGCAAAGGCAATTTAAGGCAACTTTGTTTAAGCCGTTATACACATTAGAGGTTCAATAAGCCTTGCATACCAAGTCATTACACATTGGAACCGATATGACAAGAGTTTATATATATCCTTGTAAATGCCCTTAACTGCATAACATTTCAAAAGAAAAGTGCTTGCACTTAGATGAGCCCTTTCCTTCCCTTCCTTTATAAAAGTTCCATAGCAAGCATAGGAAAGGGGTACCCTTTTCCGTAAAAATCATTCATTTTTATTTGCGACACCATGAGAGATTTTTGGCTTGTTGGGAGTATCCCAAACTCTTTGTGCAAACTGGAATTTGTTAATTTGCCTTGCTTTGAATCATTTTAATAAATTTTATGCTCATTACCACCATACATATAGCGAGCAGGTCGGACATTACTAATTGAAGTATCGCCGCCCATGCCACAGGTTCTAATGGCCACGGTTCAATAAATGTAGCAAGCGCCGCCCGAATCAGCCATACAATAGTATAAAAAGAAATATAATTCTTTTTGATTCTTTATTGTCCTGTAAAAACACGCTTACCCCCAAAGCACCAAAAAACAGGCTGCCCCGAATAATAATGTTGAAAAGCAATAATTAGTATAATCAATCCCTACGATCAAATTTTCATATTGCATTGGTAAATAATCATACCATTGAAACATTGCTGGCACAAAGAAATGCCATAGACCGACCAACATACTCATGAATGTTGTCAAATAATATAAGACTTTCCATCTTTTCATTTTGTTTTCCTCACAAATTGAATTTTAATTTGTTTGCTAAAAATTATAGCACGCATATACAAATATCTCTATTGATACGAATGGTATTTTCTTATATTTGTCCGTATTGTTTTATTTCGCTATGGGAAATTCGGGCGCAAACAATTAAAATGAATTGCTGTTTTTTAGTATTTAGCTCTCTTAAACGTCAATATTTACGGGGATTTTTACAGGTCAATATTTTTGACGATACAAACGCAAATACTATTTTTTTATATGGCATGACATGGCCAAGGTATTGCGCGTCATTTTTCGAATTTTTAGGGTGTGTTGACTGTTTTTTGGGCATCGACCAAGGTAGGCTGACGGCGGCTTAGGCCTGTGTACTGAAAAAGCGCTGGGAAGGCCCCGATCAGGGGATGAGCTGCACCTGTGAGCGCACTTGCAAAGGCATTCACAAAGGAGTATTCAGATATAGTGTATTTCTTTGTATGGCCTTGTGCCGGGTATGGCGCAAAGGCGGTGAAGGATTGCCCGGTGTTCTGGTTTGGTACGGAGTCGGTGTGTAAGATGAACTTTGAGTATTTAGATATCAACTATGTGATTACAGTTATAGTCTGGTACGGGGTCGGTGTGAAAGGTGCAAAAAAGGGTGTGGGCAAGAGATAACGACAGCATTGCATGGCCCTGTGCCGGGAGATGGCGCAAAGAACCAAGCGTTCTCCCAAGAGAACTTATGCTGAAATGTGGTGCAAAAGGAGGTGAGCTCGGCGTTATAGACTGGCGCGATTGGTGTGAAAGGTGCAGAGAAAGGCGTGGGCAAGGGATATCTACAGGATTGCGAGAACTTACGCCGGGACGTGGCTCAAAGAAGGTGAGCTCGGCGTTATAGACTGGCGCGATTGGTGTGAAAGGTGCAGAAAAAGGGTGTGGGAAAGGAATATCCACAGGATTGCGCGGGCCTTATGCTTTGGGTATGGCCCAAAGGCGGTGAAGGATTGCCCGGGAGAACTTGTGCCGGGGTATGCAAAGGCGGTGACAAAAAGGCGGATGGGTGTATCATGAAAAAGTGAGAAGATCTCAGAGCGGCACGGGCACTGGGACAGCTTGATCCAAAGAGCCCTGTTCTGATGAAAGCTGGAAGGAGCGCCGGGCGGGCAATTCGATAAAAGCTGGTAGAGTGTGTGCCGCATGAGGGCAGGAATGGCAGAGACAGGTGGGGTATCGACAGCAGGTGGCCAGAGTGGGATAGGGGCAGCAAAAGCAGGGGGCTTGGCAACAGGATTGGTGGATGGAATGGTTCGAAGAAAAAAGGGGCTACCTCAATCCAGAAGGACACAAAGCAGGACTGTCAAGATAGATGGGTGTTTTGGGTTTGAGAGGGCAGAGGCGACTTCAGTGCTGATAGAGCGGACTTCTATTGCTCTTCAGAGAGTATGTGCAAAGTCCTCAGCGAGGCGATGAGCCCATGGGCTGAGAATCTGTAGTGTGTGGGCTTGATGAGCAGGTGCGCATACAGGGCATATAGGATTGGCTGTGAGCAGTCATCACAGAGTATGGCCTCGGCGTTTCATACCAGGCAAAGGCCGGGCAAACGACTGTTATCTGTTTATCCTGTAGGTTTGCTGAAAAGAAAACCATGACGATGCAAACAAAAAGGCCGGGCGTCAGGGTATCTGGGCGCAGGGAAATGTGAGCTTCACCAGAGGGAGAGCATTTTCTCCCCATGAGCTGGGTCGATGTGGAGCAAGACCGTTGGGGTTTGAAAATAAGAAATGGCCCGATGCAAATGGGCAATAGAAGGGGCAGAGGCATTGAGGTGCAACGGCCTGGGAATACCAATGAGAAAAGGAGAGATGGGATGATGAGACGCAAGCTGAAGATGGCGATTATTGGGGAGGATTGATGGGCAAAGAGATGGTGAGCGGGGCAAAGCGATGGTGCCATTTAAAGAGAGACATTCCTCAGCCGGAGATTGTGGGGGTGGCCACCAGACCGTGCAATCTCTCAAATGGTTTCAGGATAATGTGGAACAATTACAGTGGGCCACGACGGATTACCGGGAGTTGCTGGAGAAGGAGGAGATCGACGCAGTGTATTGCGCGGTGCCTCACCATCTGCACCAGCAGATTTACACGGATATCATCGCCTCGGGCAAACATCTCTTAGGGGAAAAACCCTTTGGCATTGACTTGCACGCGGCGCAGGAAATTGCAAAAGCAGCTAGGGAGCACCCACAGGTATTGGTGCGGTGTGCCAGCCAAATGGCGTTTTACCCGGGAGCACAGCGGATATATCAGATGTTTGTGGACAACGCCTTTGGGGAGATTTTGGAGATCAGAGCGGGGTTTTTGCACTCCAGCGACATGGATTTGGAAAAGAAGATCAATTGGAAGCGGCAAGCGGCTTACAATGGGAGATCTGGCTGTTTGGGAGATTTGGGAATGCACACCCAACTGCTTCCCATACGGGCGGGAATCACCTTTCAAAGTGTGTTTGGTGATTTTAGAAATTTTGTGCCCCGGCGCAAGAACAGCGAGGGCGTATATGTGGACTGCGACACCTTTGACAACGCCACGCTATTGGTACAGGGGCAGAGGAACGGGCAGGCGTTTCCATGGTATTTGAGACAAAGCGATTGTCGCCGGGGAGTACCAACAACTGGTACATTGAGGTGTTGGGCATGAAGGCCAGCGGGAAATTTACCATCGAGGACGCCAATGCCTTCTACTATTTGCAGACGCAGGAGGAGCAGGCATGGCGGCGGGTGAGCGTGGGGTATCAATCTGCCATTCCCGCCATTACCGGGCCGATTTTTGAGTTTGGGTTTTCCGACGCGGTGTTGCAGATGCTAGGGGCGTTTGTATCGGAGGTGTGTGGAATCAAGGTGGATTTTCCCTGTTTTACTTTAGACGAGGCAATGGCCTCTTGGCAGCTGATGGATGGGGCGCTGCGCTCCTATGAAAAAGGGAGGAAGGTGCTGCTGTGAGGGAGGGCGTCGCCAAAGTGAAGCGAATCGGGGCGTATGAAAAAATGGCGTAAGGCCGTCTATGGCTGGGTAGTTTGGCGATACCAAGCAAGGGAGAGATCCTTTGCAGATGAAGTGAAGTCGGGTCAACGGACGCAGAGGATGGAGTGGATATATAGGCGGAGGGCACCAACGCTTTGCTGTGGGTTAATAATGGCCGTATAGGGAGGAAGAGGCTACGTAAGATTACTCGTCCTCGGGAAAGGGTGAGAGATTGGCGAAATAACCCCTCTCCGCCCCCACGCTATCGAATACACAAAAAAGAGCTCCGTGGGTGGAGAGTTAGTGGGAACGGAAAAAGGCATTTTGCGGCATGCGATGCAACGAATCGTTGCCCCCTGGGGGGGAGGCAAGGAAAGCTGAGGGAGCGGAAATGAGGGGAGCAGAAAGTGAATCAATAGAATGGGGTGCAGCGTCACGCTGCAAGGAGAGGCAGCTGGGAGAAGGAGAAAAAAATCGAGCGAGGAACGAGCAGAATGCTTTTTGACCGGGAGTGCTGCCGGGCTTTTTTGTGGAAAAGGAGCGATGATAGAGCGACGAAAAATCCCGCTCATACTTGAGCGGGATGATGATCGCGAAATCCATCGCGACGTGGTACACCGTCGGGGCTCGAACCCCGGACACCCTGATTAAGAGTCAGGTGCTCTACCAACTGAGCTAACGGTGCATGAAATTTTTCAGAACATTTATTATTATATCAAGTAATTGGCAAAAATCAACCCTTTTTTTTCGAATCAGACATAAAATCAGAAAGGACGCTGGAAAAGGGAAAATCTCGACAGAAAGGCGGCGCTGGCCAAGACCGGGGGCGGTTTATCCTCGGGAAGAAGGAAGGGGCTCATGTGTGCCAGCGAAACGAAACCGGCTGTATCTGGTATGGAAATTTGCAAAACCGGTTTTCTCATGTGCAAAATATGATATAATACCCTATATTCTTGAAAAATTTCCGCAGCATGACAGAGGTAATGAATATGAAGTACGCAAAAAGAATGGAGAACTTTGAAGAGGGCATTTTTATGGAGCTTGCCAAGCGGAGGAAGCGCTCAAAAGCCAGGGGAATGAAAGTGGTGGATTTGAGGTGTGGGAACGCCTAACATTCCACCTGCTCCTCATATTATAGAGGCGATGACAGAGGCGGTGAGCAATCCGGCCAATTATGTCTATGCCATCAGTGATTTGGACGAGCTTCACGAGGCCGCGGCTCAATGGCGAGCGGCGGTATGGGTTAATAAACCCAAAGACGCAGGTAGTGGCTGTGATCGGCACCCAAGAGGGACTGAGCAATGCCTTTATGCCGGTGATTGACCCAGAGATACCATTATCGTCCCGGACCCGTGTTATCCTGCTTTTTGCCACAGGGGCGCAAGTGGCAGGCGCAGAACTTTTTATGTGCCCCAGCGCCCGGAAAAACGGATATATGATCGACTTCAGGGGATATCCCAGAGGCAGTGGCGAAAAAAGGCCAAAGCCATGATCGTCTCATACCCCAACAATCCCACCACAGCGGTGGCGCCGCCGGAGTTTTACCAAAAACCTCATAGAGTTTGCTGCTAAAAACATACGATATTTTTGGTAGTTCACGACAACGCCTACAGTGAACTGACCTGACGGTGTGCGCTGTTCCAGCTTTTTGGCGTATCCTGGCGCTATGGAGGTGGGCATTGAGTTTAACTCTCTTTCCAAGACTTATGGCATGGCGGGTGCGCGCATCGGTTTTGCTCTGGGGAAATGAGGAATACATCAAAGCTCTTACCAAGTATAAATCAACGTGGACTACGGTCTGTTTTGCCGGTGCAAAAGGCGGGAATCGCGGCGCTGACCGGCCCACAAGACTGCGTTGCCCGCACGGCGGCGGCTTATGAAAAGCGGCGGGATGTGCTGCTGGATGGTTTGAAGCAGATTGGCTGGGATAAAAAAGCCCAAGGCGACGATGTTTGTATGGGCTCCCATCCCGGCGGGATTTGAAAAACTGCGTCCAGTTCACCTTTGAGCTCATGGAAAAAAGACCGGGGTGATCGTCGTACCTGGTACGTCTTTTGGCAGGCAGGAGAAGGCCATGTGCGCATGGCGTTGGTTCAGGATGAGGAGGACATTCTCTTTGCCATTGAGCAGATCAAAAAAGAGCGGGATTTTAAACAAATAACGAACACCCTGCAAAAAAAATAGGTGATTGATGGAAAGTTTTTTGGGAGGAATATGATATGTCTCGAAAGATCGTTGCCGTAATATTGGCGTTTGTACTGGCGATTTCCCTGTCGGCCTGTGGCGCTTCTGACCAACCAGAGGCCTCTTCTGCTCCATCGCAAACGGCCAGTGTGCCAGAGACTTCATCGGCCCAGCCGTCTGCAACGCCCAGCACTTTGGCATCTCCATCTACTGAGCCTTCGGATGAGGGGCCCTCAGAGTGTGGTGGAGTTTTTGGGGGAGATCAGCAAGCGGCGCTGGAAGAGATTACGCCCATGCTCAGTTCCTTTGCGGCTGCCATTTTGAACTTTGGGGAGCAGCCGGACGACAACTATGTTTGGCTGGTGATCTACACCATGCTCAACACCTACGGAGAGTTGCCGCAGGGGGCGGAGGCGAAAAACGGGGTGATCTCCATATCTTCTCAGGGAGTGCTGGAGGTGCTGGATAGCTGTTTTTGCCCAGAAGTTTGACGAGGTGCCGGCCATCGGAGAGGCATATGCAAACGGCGCTGGACGTATTCTGAGCAAGAGGATAGGTACACACTAATGCAGGCTACTGGCGAGAATTACACGCCTGATGTGGAGGAGGCCGTATTGCTGGAAAACAGGAATGTGGAGCTGGTATATGATGTGCGAAATACTGAGCAGGAGAGTATTGGGCAGGTGCGCATGGAGATCGCAAGGACAGCGAATCCATCTATGGCTATAGCGTGGTGCAAGGGACAGCGGTATGATAGCCAGTGATAAGAAGAGATAGAAAGAGGGCCTGAGCAAATAGTGCTGTGGTTCTTAAACAGAGAATCTATTGACGCCTGGGTGTCGCTGACAAAGTGACGTCCGGGCGTTTTTATTTTGGGATGTTACCAGGTATTTGCTGCGAGGAACAGAGCAATTCTGGTGTTTTTCCGATCCCCATAAAGGCCTCAGATATCCCTCCAGGCGAGGGATTTTTTATGCCGAAAGGTGAGGAAGTGTGGTTGAGGAAGTGTGGTTGAGGAAGTGTGGTTGAGGAAGTGTGGTTGAGGAAGTGTGGTTGAGGAAGTGTGGTTGAGGAAGTGTGGCTGGCGGCAGAAGATGGGCTTTATCGCAAGGCGTTTTCGTGCCTCTAGCAAGGGCAATGGCAATGGTGGAGTGGAAAAATGAGAATAGATGAGAATGGATGTGATTGACGAAGGGCAAAACAGGGTGATATTCTGGGCACAGAAAAAGACCGAGGAGGGGAATAAAATGGCTCTCTACATGTGTAGACGGGGGAAAAGAGTGCATTGGCTGCATGAACTGCATGGATGAAGATGAGCCCATGTACTGCCCTTTCTGCCAACAGCCTTTGGGCCGGCAGGACCGGATATTCATTTTGCCCAGTGGGGAGATGGGATACGAGGCTTGTGTGACAGTGCAAAGGGCAGGGGAGATGGACTGGCAGGATTGGCGATAGATAGAGACGAAAGAGGTGGGGAAACATGGAAAAGCAACGGAAGAGCTGTGCAGGCTGTCTGTATTCCAGGCCGCTGTTTTACAGGCACGAGAACACAGGGGTATATGTGCCATTATCTGTATGACACAGGTGAGCTTCGGGGTTGTGAGCCGGAAATCTGCGATAAAAAGAAGGTAGTCAGTAGGGAAGAAAAGAAGGAATACCTGAAAAAGCTCAGAATAAAGCTGTTTAATTTTCCGTATAGATGCACGAAAAAAACAGGCGGTATGATGATCCGCCTGTTTCGCCGCATGGACGAAAGACAGCTTTTAGGAGACCTTGCTGTTTGTGTCCGTTGGCGTAAAATAAGGGTTTTCGGTATGTCTATCTGTTGGTAGATCATACTGCTCACCTCTCGATATTAAGTTGCCCTGTGGGCGCAAAAATATGCAAAAAAAGATAAAAGGATAAAAATTTTTTAAGAAACAAGGGGATGGACGTGAACAGAAGATACAGCATGGACAGGGATTTGCGGACGCTGATTTTAAAATACATTCGCAAATATGAGGAATACCGGCAGTGGTACTTGATGGAAAAGGAGAAGATAAACGGGCTAAAAGCAGTTGCGTATGACAGGATGCCCAAGGCAAAAACGTGGTGGACCGAACGCTTTGGGAGGTAGTGGCACGGGAAAAGCTGGAAAACAGCCATCGGGCCAGAGTGGTGCACTGCATTGACCAGGCCAAGGAGGACATTAGCAAAGACAGTTATGTGGGCAAGGCGAGAAAATCTCTGGCAAATGCCATTTGGCTTTCCTGTATGGACGGCTCTCAATATAACTTTTGAGGCATTTGGCGGGCTCATTCCTGTGAGCGGGCGATGTTTTATCGATACAAAACTTGTTTTAAACGATATCAAAGGAGCGGCTGGGGCTGTAAAGTGTGGCCAAAGTGAGTGGAACATTTGGGGAAGGCTCAGTAGAGATGGACAGGTGAAAAAAAACAGCCAGATATTCTGACGAGAAGACGCGAGGGAAGCAAAATGGCGATGCTCAGGGACAGAGGCCTTGTAGGAGGACGCTGCTGAGAAAAGGCAAAGTGTGGCCAGGAACATCTCAAAGAGCAGAGATTTTTGAGGGAAGAGAAATGGCGAGCCCTTGGCGAGACCGAGCAGGAAGATGGGCAGAAAATAGAGGGTGTATAGAAGTAAACCAGCAGAGCAAAAAGTGATATGGAGGTTTGGCTGAAACGAGGAGGAAAAAAGAAAGTGGAAGAACGTCTTTGAAGGTGAGAAAAAGAAAAAGTGGAGCTTCGTCAAACAAGTTGAGCAAGAGAGCAGGGGTTTCATAGGAAGAGAGAAGTGAGGATGTGAGTAAGCCTGGGGATGGATACCCTTGCGAAGACGCCAGTTAGATGAGATTGCATGATACTGGAGGTTCATATTGCGGTGTAATATGGTAAGTGAGGAAACAAGAGGAAGTTTGGCTGTGCCGAGAGGCAGGGCCTTTTTGATGGAGCGAAACTGGCGCAGCGCCAAGAGAAATGGAGAAGAGGCGGCCGCAGAAAGGCATGCCAGTGAGATGGGAGAGTGTTTTTCAAAAAAGCAGGAGCGAGCGGTTGGGCAGAAAAAGGAAAAGGGCTGGTTGCTTGCCATTGGGCAAAGAAAGGCCCTGCCATAGGTGATAGATGGCAAAAGCCTACGATTTGAGACGCAGGAGCAGCAGACAAGGGGGAAGTATGAGCGAAAAGTTGACAGAGAGGCAGAAGCGGTTTATCGATTATTACATTCAATATGGAAATGGGGCCAAGGCGGCAAGAGAGGCGGGCTACAGCGAAAAAAGCGCTCGCAGGAGGCCAGTCGGCTCATGAAGCGCCTGATGTGCGCCAAGTGCTGGAGCATAGGCTGGGGGGTGCGGCGAGTTGCAGAACTGCCGATGGGAAAGAGATCTTGGAGTTTTTGACGCGAATTATGCGGGGAGAGGAAAAAGGAGATCAAAAGACCATTGTCAAAGGAGGAGCTGGAGACAGCGGAAATGCCCAGTATACAGCTGCGCACCAAGGCAGCAGAGCTGCTGGGCAAACGGCTCATGCTGTTTAGCGAGCAGGAAGAGCAGAGCAAAGAGGCGTTTGAGGTGAAGATAACTGTGGTGGAGCAGGACAAAGGGGAGATAACGAGGAGAAAAAACGGGCAAATCGTAAAAGAGAGGGCCCCAGAGGCGGTGAAGAATTTGGAGATTCAGGTTACACAAAAACAAAAAGATTTATAGACGCTGCAGCGGATGAAGTGCTGTTTGGCGGCGCGGCAGGAGGAGGGAAGAGCTATGGGCAGATTGTGGACGCTTTGCTCTATGCGCTAAAAGTACCCAAAAAGCAAGCAGCTGATTTTGCGCCGGACGTTTCCCGAGCTGGAGAAATCCCTGGTGCGGGCGTCGCTGGAGTTATACCCCAGTGAGATCTACCGATACAATGCTTCGAACCACACCGGAAGTTCATCAACGGGTCGCTCATCGATTTCGCCTACTGCGACAGGAAAACGACGATGTACCGGTACCAATCGGCGGAGTACGACGTGATTCGCTTTGACGAGCTGACTCACTTTACCAAGACCATGTACACCTATTTGATCTCCGTGTGAGGGGGCCAACCACTACCCCAAGCAGCTGAAGAGCGCCACCAACCCCGGGGTGTGGGGCACAGCTGGGTAAAGGAGCGGTTTATCGACATCGGCCAGGCTGGGGTGGAGCACAGGGTGGGCAAGGGCAGCCGGATCTTCATTCCCTCTCTGGTGCAGGACAATCGGTTTTTGCTGGAGTACGATCCAGAGTATATCACTCGCCTGGAGAATCTGGGAGAGAAGGACAAAAGAGCGCTGCTGTTTGGGGATTGGGACATTTTCGAGGGCAGTTTTCTCTGAGTTCAGCAGGGAGATTCACGTGATGGAGCCTTTTTCCCTGCCCTCTCATTGGCGGCGGTACATCACCATAGACTACGGGCTGGACATGTTGGCGGCCTACTGGATTAGGGTGGACGAGCAAAAAGCGGGCGTATGTATATCGGGAGGTGTACGAGAAGGACTTGATCATCTCAAAGGCAGCACAGCGAATTTTGGAGGAGACGGGAGACGAAGATTGATCAGGTGCTAGCGCCCCTGACCTATGGAACCGGCGGCAGGAGACGGGCAAGAGCGTGGCGGACATTTTTTGGAGCACGGCATATCTCTCGTGAAGACCAGCAACAACCGGATCAGCGGGTGGATGGCCGTCAAGGAGTGGCTGCGGCCATATGTGGATGAACAGGGGGTAGAAATTGCGGATTTGAGGATTTTTCCCCACTGTAAAAACCTGATTCGCACGCTGCCTGCCGTCCAGTACGACGACAAGGACCCCAACGACGTGGCACAGGAGCCCACGAGCTCACCATGCGCCGGACGCCATTCGGGGGTTTGCGTCTACTGGACTAGGGGCACTCAGCCGGGGGAGCAAGCGGGTTCACAATATTATGGATGATTTTAAAATCAAAGTAAATGACAGCCATTTGGGCAGAGAGGAGATCAAAGTATTATGATAGAGGCATTGTGTTTGGCTATCTGCATTTGACGCCGCTATTGGCGTTTTTGGCATTTGTGGCAGGGTTTAAGGCTGCAAATGCATCTTTACCAGAGGGGATGTGGAGTTGGCGCAGATTATCAAAGGGCAGGAAAAACCGTGCCCTTACGGTGGAAGAAGCCGGCAGCAATCCATCTATGAGAACATTGAAAACTATGGGACGGAGATCCCACAAAAAAGAGGTGAAGTGAATTGGAACAGTATACACAGATTTGGGACGAATATGAAAAAGGGCTGGAATATCTAAACTCAATCAGGGCTATTTTCCCGGGTGGAGAAGTGCCACCAGATGGTGAATGGAGACCAATGGCACGGGCTCAAGAGCGGCAACGACCGGCCTTGTCAGCTCAACATTCTCATGCCCATTATGAAGAATTCCACGGCGTTGGTAGGCAGAACACCCTCACCATCAACTACAGCCCCATGGTTCACGGCAGAGAGCGGGCGCAAATGGCTCAGGTGTGTGAGCATTTAAACGCCTATGCCGCCAGAACTTGGGGCGCAGCTCAAGCTGGAGCGGCGGCAGTGGGATATATTGCAGGATGCGTTTATCGGCGGGGACAGCTACGCGTATTTTTACCAGAACGGGGAAGAGCTGGACATGGAGATCATCGACAACACCTGCATCATGTTTGCCGACGAGCAGAACCCGGACATTCAGGGAGCAGCCGTATTTGCTGGTGATTCAGCGGCGGTATGTGGACGATGTGAAAAAGAGGCCCAGGAGAACGGCGTCAAAAAGGAGGATATTAAGAGAATTTGTGCGGACGACGACACCGGATTTGCAGATCAACGGAGAGGTGGGGAGGTAAACAAGCGACCTAAAAAGCTCACCTCCATCATGAAGCTGTGGAAGCAGGACAGGGTATGTGCGTGGCGGTCTACCAAGACGGTAGTATACCAGCCGGAACCAGGATTGAGGGCATGACGCTGTACTATCCATCGCCGGTTACAGCTGGAAGCCCAAGAAGGGTCTGCCAGAGGGGAAGGAGATGTTTGGGACAAGATTCCCAACCAGATCTCCATCAACAAGAATTCTGTATCGATTTGAGAGCGCGGTAAAGACTTCGGCCTTTCCCACAAGGCGTACAAGGCAGGGGCTCTCTGAGGAGGACATTAAAAACCTGGCGTACCCGGACAGCAACATCGAAGTGAGCGACCCCATGGGTCAGGGCATCACCAACGTGATAGCGTATTTACAGCCGGCCAGCATCTCCCCCCTATGCCAAGGACATTTGGCAGGAGATCATCGCTCTCACCAGAGAGCTTGCCGGGGCAGGTGACAATCTGGAAAATGTAGACCCGACCCAGGCCAGCGGCGCGGCGATCACGGCGGCAAGGGAGGCCAAGACACTCAACGTGAACATGCAGGTTTCAGCATTTTCTCAGTTTATCGAGGACATTGCGCTGATTTGGTACGACATGTGGGTGGCGTATCACCCCAACGGGCTGGAGATCACCATTGATAGGGCGGATATGCCGGAGCCCCAGAGTATGGTTTATGGGAATGGCCATGCAGCCTGAGGGATTTCCCGATATGGCGGAATGGCGACAGAAGGGCTTTCTGCTCCGGGAATGGGAGACCGGCGGTGGCTGCTGGCGAGGGATTTCCCCGATATGGCGGCAGAGGATTTTCTGCTCCGGGAATGGGAGACCCAATGCAGGAGGTCTACTGGCCAGGGGCCAGAGAGCGTTATGCTGGGAGGAATGTATACTGGCGGAGGGCCGCAGGAGTATACTGTGGTGATACCGGCGGATGTGTTACAAGGACTGCAAAGTAGACGTGCGGGTGGACGTTTCTCAAAACGATCCCACAGCAAGATGGCGCGAAACCTGGCGCTGAAGGAGTTATTGCAGGGGCAGTACATCACCTTTGAGGAGTATGTGGACGCCATTGACGACAGCGGTTCACTGCCCAAGGAGCAGCTCAAGGCGATTTTGGAGAAGCGAGTGGCGGCCCAGCAGGCACAGGCGGCGGCACAGGCACAGGCGGCGGCGCAGGCACAGGCGGCGGCTCAGGCACAAGCGGCGGCACAGGCACAGCAAGCGGCGCAGGCACAGGCAGGGCAAGATCAACTGATGGCCCAGGCAGGGCAAGAGGCGGCGATGGCCCAGGTGGGGGCAAGATCAACTGATGGCTCCGCCAGTGCAATAATGCCAGCGTGACACCTAGTGAATAAAAAGAAAAGGCCTCCCAAGGACGATGGAATATAGGGAAACAGGAAGTGGGTCAATGGAGGTGGATGCAGCACAATGCTGCCTGGACCCAATGGCCGTATAGGGAGGGAAGAGGAAGCCGAACATTTTCCGTTTTTCGGGAGGCCAGCGTACGCTGGACCCACTGCCGCCAGCGTGACGCTGGACCCACTGCCGTTTAGGGAGTGGGGTCGCCTAAGATTACTCGTCCTCGGGGAGAGCAAGGATATCACCCCCTCCTCCGACCCTACGGGCCACCTCTCCCTGGGGGGGAGGCAAGGTGTAAAAAAATGTTTCCCAAGGCAGAAAACTCTAGGGGGCAGGAGTGGGTTAATGGAAGGGGGTGCAGCACGAGCTGCCCCTCTCCGGCCCTACAGGGCCACCTCTCCCCTGGGGGCGAGGCAAGGTGTAAAAGAAATGTTTCCCAAGGCAGAAAACTCTAGGGGGAGCAGGGAGTAGGTAAATGGAATGGGGTGCAGCGTCACGCTGCTGGACCCCACTGCCGCCAGCGTGATGTTGGACCCATGTACGCAAATAGACTGCCCCTAAGTTAGCTACCCACGGTAGCCAGCATGATGTTGGACCTACTAGCGTTTAGCACCCACGGAAGCAGTAAGCGAGTGTATTCGCCCGGCAGATATGACATGCGGTAGGGAACGGGGCTGTAGAAAAAGAGACGTTAGTAGGGAATGCCAAAAAGATAGAGTAAACGGAGGTATTATGATATAATGAATAAATCTCGAAAAAGAGAAAAGGCCATCATTGATGATGGCATGAATTCGGAAGTCGTATTAGGGGCTATCTTTGATGGTATTTTTGGAAATACCGGTGATTAAAAATCAAGTGAGATCAAGATTCCCAAGGGTATTACGCCATTTTCGGAAAGAAACCGTGTTGAATGCTGTCATGAAGCGATTGCCTTCTATGAAATGGATATCAATTTTCAGGAGTATTGAGATCTCCTGCAGATTATATTGAAGATTTTAGCAGATTTTCTGCTCTGATAACATGACTGCTCTTTATATAGGGATGCACCTCTAACCGTGCAGATTGCCAATGTTTATCGCAATCGTGCGATTGGGCATTATTATCAGCAGCGTGGGCAATACGTGATTCCACAAATTCGATGGGGCGATGAACGAACGTATACGCAGAAGTATTGCCAGAAAAAGTTGCCTTTCTCGGTGTAGAAAAACACAATATTGTGGCGGTGGGCACATATGGCTGCATTTCCGGTAAAGAGAATAAATATCACTTCAAGGCTGGACTAAAGCAATGTTGCTGGAACTTGAACCTGAAGTTGTGCTTGTATATGGTTCTATGCCCCAATCAGTTTTTGGAGATTATATGTGCCAAGCGAGGTTTATACAATACCCTGATTGGATTACTCGAAAGAAAGCGGGTGGTCTATAGTGGGAAGTGGAAAAAAGCGGGCTGTATCATAATACGAAAGGTGCAAAAAAAATGAGACGAAATCAAAATTAGATGTATCACAATTTTCTGAGAATGTTAAAACGATTTCTTCGAAATATAGGCTTGGCCCAAGTGGTTATTTTGGTGAAAAGGGTAAGAATCATCGTATTATTAGAATAATGCACCAGTGCAGACTTCAGCTGATTTTTATAAAAATTAGCAAAGGAGGTATAGAATCTCCTTTGCCAAATGGAAAAAGGAGTGCAAACTGTTTTTAGCGATGGGACACGTATTGTATATCGCATGAAAACTTCTACACCAAATAGTCCGGCAGTTGAAATTTCTGTAAGTATTTACTCACCCGTAAAAAATCAGAAAATCCATTTTATTAAGGAGGTAAGGCATGATAAACGCTAGATTTACATTACAGATGTTACAAGAGATGGCAAAACTCAGAGGAAATCTTTGTAAGCTATGAATGTGCAGAAAAATTTTGGCACTGCTTACGGTAATGCGAAGAATCAATACCCAGCATTTTTCCATTGAATTTTTAAATGAGGTAAAGGAAATGTTGCTGTTTGGAGAGGCAGAGGAGATATCGATGTTCTCTTGCGCTGTGAAAAAAGGAGGAGCTGTTTCAGCCGTACTGTGAGGAACCCTATGAGACATTTGTTGTCAATGAAAGAATAGAAAAAGATCTCTATTATTAATGATCAAATTTCGGTAAACGATGGGGAATATGACATAAGTTTTGATATGGCTGTGGTGATTGAGACGGAAAAACACAGGTATATGTTTTCGCGGGGTTGGTTTTTTCAGAGGTGATCACGATATCACAAGATAAAAGCTTGGACGACGTTTATCCGATTCAGAGTCATTGAGGATTGGAATGACGATGGGGCGAGAGACGGTGGCTGTCCATAGGACAACACGGGATGTATGGTAGGAAGAAGCTGATTTCATCTTTAAGACATTGGAGTCAATGGCCGCATAGGGGAGGAAGAGGAAGCCCAACATTTTCATCCTCAGGGAGGCCAGCGTGAACAACTGGACCCAATGCCGTTTAGCAAGGATGAGGGTTGCCTAAATTACTTCCCCTCCGGGAGCCAGCGTGAACTGGACCCAATGCCGTTTAACAAGGATGAGGTTGTCTAAGATTACTCGTCCTCAGGAGGATATATGAGAAGATACCAAAACATTTCCCCTCCCCGGCCCTACGGGCCACCTCTGGGGCAGGCAAGGTGTAAGGGCCTCCCAAAGTGGACAGATAGGGAAGCAGGAAGTGGGTCAATGGAATGGGGTGAAGCGCTATGCTGCCCCTCTCTCCGGCCCTTCGGGGCACCTCTCCCCTGGGGGGCGAGGCAAGGTGGCTGAAAGAGGCTCCCAAAGGGAAGGGAGTTTGGAGTAGCAGAAAGTGAATCAATGGAGGTGGGTGAAGCGTCACGCTGCCTGGACCCATGTACTAAAATAGACTGCTCAGTGCCCTGGTACCCACGGTAGCCAGCGTGATGTTGGACTATGCCGTTTAGCAAGGATGAGGTTGTCTAAGATTACTCGTCCTCAGGGAAGAAATGGAAGGTAAGCTGAAAGGCCTCCCAAAGGACGATGAGATATAAGGGAAGAAGAAGGTAATAAATGGAATGGGGTGAGCACCATGCTGCCCCAAAGGGGCGAAGCAAAACAAAAGAAAACTCCTGTAGGTGGAAATGGGGGGACCGTGAATAGATCCTGCACAAAGGGATTCACAAGTTCTCTAGTTAACCAGAGATACAAATAGAAAAAATAGTAAGTAACAGGCGTTCTGCCATAGGGTGGGGCGTTTTTGTTTTGGCAAAAAATGAGAAAAAGAGAAGGGAAAAGGGAGAGGTTTGGGAAAGTGAACAGGATATTGGTAAATGACAAGGCAAAGGAAGAAAGACGGATACAGCAGAAAGTGTATCAAGAGCTGTTGGCGCAAATGGAAAAAGAGAGAAGGGAGCGAGCAAAAGACAGAAAGCAAGCGGCAAGAGGAGATGAAGAGAAAAACCTTCATATGGCCAATGCAAATGATCCATCTGACATGATAAAAGAGAAAGAGAACAGAGAGTATGTGCAGAAGAGCAGAAATCAGAGCCAAAATGCGGCGATGGGAAAAAAAACTTCATATGGCCAATGCAAATGATCCATCTGACATGATAAAAGAGAAAAAATGGGACTGGTGTGGCATACAAGGCGCCTGATTCAAAATCCAGTGAAGTGAAGACATGGAGTCCGCCTGACAGAAAAGAGATAATGGAAAGCAACCGAAAATGGGTAGGGGGAAGTACTCTACGGATAAAACTGGTGTATATGATGTTCTGCCGGAAGAATACCAAGGTAGCAAGACATATAAGGACATAATGGAAATTATGGATGGGGGTGGATTTTTCCGATCAGAGCCAGCGTAGTATTGCGATGACGAGGCTGGGGAAATATATGGGGGAACACGGCCTATACTATGACAGCAGTTATATGAAAGAGAATGAGGAGCCTGGCATGGTGGGAAAGAGAGGTAGAGCGCGGGGAAAAAGATCCCCAGTACACAGATTTTGATTTACAGTTGGTTACCGTTGCCTATAACAGTTTGATGACAGGTTATGCCTTGGAGGATATGGTGGTAGCGATGGAGGAAGAGGCGCCCTATCGAGCACAGGGGAACAGGAAGCAAAGGGAAGCTGCAGAGGCATCGGGCAAGTACTTTTTGAGGGAAACCCAGAAGGAGCATATGATGCGGTGATATCTGACACCGAAGGACGGATTAAAGACTTAGAATATGAACTCAACTTTGGTATTGCCAGCCGTGGGCCAGCATACTACTGGATTACAGGGCAGGACATGTACCAAAGTCATTGAGCAAACACAAGAGGAACTGGAAAATGAGAAAACATATTTAAAGTGTTAAAAAAAATGAAGGAAGAACTGAACCCCAAGGATTATGACCCGGAACTACATGATGGGTTCGTATGTAGGGGGAATAGGGCGGTACAGCGGAGGCGTATATTGAGGATGCAGAAAGGAATTAGAAGAGCTTACAAGAGTAATAGACTTGCATGCTGACGGACGATACGACGAAATACCAGAAAAAATATCGCGGGTTGAGCTATGAAGAACTCACTGCCAGACAAATCGCCCAAGGAGATACGATAACCGATCTAAAGCAACGCAAATGGAGTGAAGAGGAAGGGGTGAAAAGACCTGCACTAGAAGCCAAAGCGCATGCCCAGGAGGATTTTGAGGAAAAGGCGCTAGAGGGAGCCACGCTTCTTCACACGATCGATGGGAACAATACCCGACGGAAAAAAGTGCGATACGGTATATCAACGACGAGGAATACAGGGAATTCTTGCTGCCTACCATGGTTCAGATTGGAGATGCTGCACCGCAATGGGAGTGGACGCAGTTAACTGAAGAGGAGAAAGACGTTTGGAAGATATTATGCGGCAAAAGGGATTATGAAAGCGTTAAGCAATATCTGGAAGGGATTTCGCCGGATTTGCGTGCGAGGTATGTTGCCGATCAAAATGAGACGTACTATGATGAAGCAGAAAAAGCCCCGGTATGGGGCTGGCTGGCAGCCACGGGAGCTGGGGTGATACAATGGCCGGGAATGCTGTATTCAGGAGGAGTAGCGATATCCAATGCGGTTACGGGAGAGGAGAGGCCGGTAGACCCGAACAGTCCGTTTTTGGGGCGTCTAGGTTGAAGGAAAGCGCGATGGCAGGAGCGACGGCCAATGCAACCCCCATTGGGAAATGGCTGGCGGAGACAGGGTCATCGGTGGTGCAATCGCTTGGGATCAGACGATAGCGGGGCCGACAGCCACTGCTATTTTGGCGAGCAATGCAGCAGGGGAGGCAGCTTATCAGGCATCTCAAATTGAGGGAATATCAGCCGGGGATGTGGCACTAATTGGGTTGACAGCGGGGACGATAGAATACCTGACGGAAAAGGTAGGGAGTAGATAACTTGCTGAAGGCGATTGGAAAGGGAGATAAGGTTAGCAAATCGACGATCAAGGAGCTATTAAAGCAAGGGGAATAGAGGCGTCGGAAGAGCTTGTAGCTGAGATCTCCAACAATATTGCGCAGCAGGCCATTCTAGGAAAGGATTCAGAATATGAGCAATATGTGGATGAGCTGGTATCTCAGGTATTTAGCAGAGAGCAGGCAGAGGCTGAAGCAGATAAGGAATTCTTTGGAACAGGCCAATACGAGCGGCGATAACTGGATTTGTAGCGGGCGAATTATCCTTTGGCGTAGTACAAGTGGCAAATACCGTCATTGATGGAGGAAAGAGCAGCGATACAGGACAGAACGGGATGACGGAGAATAATGGGGTCACACCCGAACAGCAGGCGTATCAGGAGATGTTAGAGCAGATGCCAGAAGCCACTAGCCAGAATACCGATCAGGGAGGAGAGCGCAGAGCAGATAGCAGCAGAGGCATATAGAAGGGTGATAGATGAGTGGAAAAATGGGGAGCAAAGTGAGATAGACCCGAGCCTACAGATACAGCGCGAGGGAACAGAATTTGCGGCGAGATAGACCCGAGCCTACAGAAGAAAGATGCCCCGGTAGACACTGAGCAAGCGCGGCAGGAGAGCATGAAGGCGAGAAGAGTACCTGAATTGAGCCGAAACGATGTGAACATCATTTTAAAGGGGGAGTTAACTGAGGCATATCTAAAGAAAAATGGGATGAGTCTGGAAGAGCTTAGTAAGCAGGTAGAGGGAGTCAATGAAAGGCTGCTGAAAGGGAAAACAGGCTCAGAGAGGCAGAACACGCTGGAAAGTCTGATGGCGGACGAGGTGCTGAGGAACGTAGAGGCAGGGGAAGTGAAAGAGCCCAGGAGGGGAAGAGGGACTTTAAGTACCTGGAGGACAAGAGAGAGGCAAGTCTATCGAGAAAGAAGTTGGATCAGAGAATGGAGGAGTATGAGAGAAAAGAGGTAGAAGACGTAGCGCAAAACGCGCAGGAAATCATAGAAGGATAGGAAGTGGAATGAAAGATGGATGGAGCAAGAGAGAAGTGGTGAGCTGGAAGGAAAGAAAGAGGAAAATATTGACAGAGGAGAAGATGATGGATATGATGAAATAGGGAGGAATTAGATAAGGATTTATTAGAGGAATTAGCTAATAGTGGGTAAAGTACAATCAGATGATATCGTAACAATAGGAAAAACAACTGATGGAAAACTAGTTTGGCTGGAGGAAGGGAACGACAATGCAGGACTAAAACATATTTTTGAAGGCATGAAAAAGAGTTTGAAGCTAAAGGGATTGAAGATATCCCAGATTTATTTAAATAAGATATTAGCTTCAACACCAAAAAAAGGGACAAATATAAAGGGCTATACGCCGATTATGAATATGAAGGCAATGTTTATCGAATAGCATATGGAACAAATGGGTTTTTATAGTAACTTTTTATCAATTGATTAAAGGAGAGGACTTATGTATCAAGAATTAAAGATATAAAAAGAATACGAAATGACGAGAAGCGTAATATTAGAATCTTAATACCGGAACGGTTGATGAATGTTTTGACGACTCTGCTTTAGTGAGCAAAAAGTGCTTTGATTTTATAGAAATAGGAAGAGTTATAGCTGCAAGATGAAATTATTTGGAGAGGCAGTAAATTCAAATATAAATTCGGCAGTATTATGTAAAATTATAAGCAGAGATATTATGATAGGAACCTGGAAGATGATAAAAGTTTTGATTGGTCAGGATGAATATTACATACCACAAAACAAATTAAAAATATAGATGTAAATTCGTTCTATTTTAAGTACTCTAAAGATTTGATCCAAGTTGATAATGTGACTCACGCAGATTTGATATAGTAGATACATATAAGATTTTTAAATCAGAAGGATATAGATTAAACAATACGTAAT
>VOFB01001889.1_pt1 | contig 26572 bp, 37 predicted proteins | sample 5384141 | NCBI WGS metagenome assembly VOFB01 (sample SAMN12384721, study PRJNA508395) | human gut metagenome | isolation source: healthy gut A | host: Homo sapiens | reverse complement strand
AAGTTTAATCTTCTTTAGGAAATTCCTTTTTACTTCTTATAACAGTCATATCTTAAAATGCGCGCTTGCTTCCTCCAGCCCAAGACCATGTTTCTCCGCAAATACAGGAACTTCCACTGAAAATATATGACATCTGATCCATGATCCTGACACAGGTTTTTCACAAACGCATTGCGTCTTTCCGGCTCTCCTCCCCACGGATGCCATGTTCCACATGGACTGCTTCAATAAAAATCTGTTTTTTTTCTGTAACTGCTCCAGCATCAACAGGAGGCAGACGGAATCAGCACCGCCGGATACCCCTGCGAGCACTATGTCCCCGTCTTCCACTATTTTTTCTTTTTTCCATTCGTTTAAAAGTTCATTTGTCATCTATTTCTCCCAGATGCAGGTCGCAAGAATGGTCATATCATCCGAAACCTTTCCCCCTGTAAAAAAAGCACCCGCTCCAAAATCTTTTTCGCCAGGATGCCCGGATGATTGGTGTTGATACTCTCGATGATCTCCTGCATTGTTTCTTCCGGATTTGGTACATGCAGATATTCTAACACACCATCCGTGACCATGACAACAAAATCGCCGTTTTTCAGGGTTATCTTTTTATGCTCGATCTCAGGGTTTGTCCCGACGCCGACCGGCGCGAATCCGGAGCAAAACTTGTCACCTCCTGCCCGTGCCTGATAAAGCTTCCCGCTGCTCCGATCTTGTAAAAATCCGCCGCCCCATCATAAAGGTTCACCATACACAAATCAACGGTAGAATACAGATCGCTCTCCCCTTTCATCACCATCGCCGAGTTCATCATACGGATCGCTGTCTCCACCGAAAAACCGGCTTCCAAAAAGCGTTCCACAAGATCTAACACCATCTCACTCTCTTTGCATGCGGCACTGCCGGAGCCCATGCCATCCGAGAGTCCGAGCAGAAGATCACCGCGCTCCAGCTCCAGAAACGAGAAATTGTCCCCGGAAATCTGTGCACCGTCTTTTTTCAGCCGTGCGATTCCCTGCACACTGCGGTATTTTGTATCCTCGTAAAACAAAAAATCGGTGCGTTCCTTTGAGATAAATGAACGGCAGTCTGCGGCAGCACGGATATCTTTTCCAAGCGCATGGCTGACCGCTGCGAGAAATGATTTCACATAAACACAGCCGCCCATTTTACTGCGCAGTCCCGCTGTCAGCCGCAGACGTCCTCCTGATTCTCATACAAATGCATTTCCTCAATGACGATCCCGCTCTCTTTTTGCCCGGTAGCGTATCTCTGCCAACGCCTTTTTCTCCTGCGTATCCAGCAGTTTTTCCTCCTTCGCACAGTCTTTCATAATGTACGCCATCGCATCGAGCTGTTCTGCGATCGTCTGACGGTTTTCCAACAGACGGTTGTACCACGCACGGTTTAAGCTTGCCTTCTCAAACACACGCACTGCCTCCTCCACCATATCTTTGCTGTGTTTGCAGTAGTGGCTTAGTTCCTCCTCACTTTCTTTTGCCGGAATCCCCACATTCAGGATCGACGTGATCATGTTAGACAAAATTCCATACAACGGTGTAGATTCCTGCTCCCAGCATATCGCACAGCAGTCACATTTGCACAGAGCCGCCCGGTCAGCTCATTTTGCATTTGTCCGAGTTCCTCCGCCGTGTACTGCTCCTTTTTTTTACTCATATTCATAAAAATCTGTGACAATCCCTGAAACGATTCTGCATACCCTGAAAGGCGTTCCTCCTTGCCTCTGTCCACGGGTTCCTGCTCTATCCTGCTTCCGCGCCCCTGCCACTCCATAAATATATGAATGACACGGTTTAAAAGGATCACCGCTCCGAATACAAAGATTCCTTCCAGAAACACCGCCAGTACCTCCGGCTGGTCTTTCCATTCCAGCAGTCCGCCACAGAAAGACAGAATCATCGTCGTGATTGCTGTCAGGATTGCCGCCAGAAATGCGGGGCAGCCCTCGTTCGCCCACTCTACCAGTTTGATCGCACCTGCGGTCACAAGAAGTGCCACTGCGTATTTTACCGTTGCCGTCAGTGGCATAAAATAAAGCATTCCTATGTACATCGCAGCCGTCAGCCACACGCCGTTTACTCCCTTCCAAAATGCTGCCGCAAAATACGCCGGGGCAAGTGGATAGCAGCCCATCATTTGTATACTGCATGCAAGAATGCCTCCCGCAATCGTTATCATCTGTTTACCTGCACTTTTTTTCATGACATAATCTCCTTTTATTGTTTCTGTACGCATAGATAATTGCGCAACTCTCCCTAGTCTATTGCTAATTGTTCAAAATTGACAAAAACATTCAAGACACGCTCTCGCTACGTGTCGCTCGCAACGGTACTAAGAAGCCAGCCACAACTTACCGTTGTACCTGCCTTCTAAGTACCGGCGGCTCCCCAGTGTCTTTCATGTCTTTTGTCAATTTTTCACAATTCATTTTAGGCTTTTATGAGTTTCGCAATTATCTATTTCTGTACGCCGGACAACTTTGAAGTTTTCATGTATCTATGTTTCGCAGTTGTCCTGCAACCGTGTCCACGATTATAGGAGTTGTCCATGAAAATGTTTGTCAAAGGAACGTCGTGGCAAAAAAAAGTTTTCGCCAAAAATTCCGCTCAAATGTCTGTTTGTGGTGCTTGAAGGGAGTTCGGGTTTTTAGGAGGCTAAGGTACTAAATCATTCAAAATAAGTTACAGAAACGAAATTTTGACACTGTACACCAGCACCTACGTGAAGTAAAATACTTATAAGCCATCCGGTAATTGAAAAACATTCATAGCGTAAATTGAATTGTGAAGAATTGACAAAAGACATGAAAGACACTGAAAAATCATTCATAGCGTAAATTGAATGATTTTCACATTACCGGCACACACCCCATTTTTGAAAGGAGATTTTGTAATGTATATTGCAGATGAAAAAAGATATGACACGATGGTTTACAACCGCTGCGGCAACAGTGGTTTAAAGCTTCCATTAGTATCTTTAGGCTTATGGCATAATTTTGGAGACACGGGTGTTTACGAAAACATGAAGCAGATGTGTTTCACCGCATTTGATCACGGAATCACACATTTTGATCTCGCCAATAATTATGGTCCTGCTTACGGAAGCGCAGAGAGCAACTTCGGAAAGATTATGAAAGAGGAACTTCATCCTTACCGTGATGAACTTCTCATCAGCACAAAAGCCGGTTTTGATATGTGGAAAGGTCCTTACGGCAACTGGGGAAGCCGCAAATATCTGATCGCAAGTCTTGACCAGAGTTTGAAACGTCTCGGTTTGGATTATGTTGATATTTTCTATCATCACAGAATGGATCCTGAAACTCCACTTGAAGAAACAATGGGAGCTTTAGATTCTATCGTAAAGAGCGGCAAGGCACTTTATGTCGGTCTCTCTAACTATGACGGTCCAACCTTAAGAAAAGCAACCGCGATCTTAAGCGACTTAAAGTGTCCATTTATCATTAACCAGAATCGTTACTCTATTTTTGACCGCACCATTGAAAACAACGGCTTAAAAGAAGCTGCCAATGATCTTCAGAAGGGAATCATCGCCTTTTCCCCTCTTGCGCAGGGGCTTCTGACCAACCGTTACTTAGATGGTATCCCGGCTGACAGCCGCATCGCTGCTGATGGACGTTATTTAAAGGAAGCTGCCTTAACCCCTGAAAAGCTTGCGCAGATCCGTGCTTTGGACTCGCTCGCTGGGGAACGCGGTCAGACACTTGCCGAGATGGCTTTAAGCTGGATCTTAAAGGATGATAAAGTAACCAGCGTTTTAATTGGCGCTTCCAAACCGGAACAGATTTTAGACAACATTAAGATCATCGGACACACAGACTTCACAGAAGAAGAATTACAAAAGATAGAGACGATTGTTCAAGATTGACATTGAAGTACAAAAATGGGACTGTACAAAAAACAGTCCCATTTTTTTTATCTATCACGCTCACGATCCAACGAATGCGATCGTTACTTTTGTTCTTTAAATACAACCTCATTATCATAAAGCAGACCCCAGTTTGCTCTTGGCGACATCTTCGACATACTGCTGTGATTTTGTATAAGTCTCGTATGCTTCTAACTCTTTTTGTCTGTCCTGTTCTGCGGAAAGCTGCTGTTCTAAGTCCGCCTGTTTGGCAATATATTCCTGATCCTTCTGGTATACCTTAATGATCTGTGTTGACATAACAATTGCAAACACAAATACAATACAGGTAATGCACATTCTTCCAGCTCTGTTTCCGTTTTTCTACGTCTTCTTTTCGCGTTTGCCATGATGAACCCCTCTAAATCTACGCATTAAAGCTTACATAAACTCATTTTAATCATTTTTTATCCATTTTTTTCAACTGTTTACATAAAAAACTTATGATTCTCCTGCCAATCTTTCGAAAAGGTTTTGTCACAAAACCGGTTATCCTTCCCGCAATGCCAAGTATTTTTCTTCAAAATACACACATTGACCTTTACAACAAATCTGCTGAGGAGGAAAAAATACAGTATCATGCCAAAAATAACACCTGTGGGTTTCTTCCTGTTCTTTCAGCTCTTTCAGATACTTCGAAAGTACCAAATCCAACTAACTGGATTTTCTCACCTTTTTTAATTCTTCAGCTACGATATCAGTGAAAGCTTTTAAAGCTACCTCTGCATCTTTTTTAGATAAAGCTGTTTTTTCAGCCATAGCTGATACTAATTCTGCTTTGTTCATGTTAAAATTCCTCCTCTGGATTTTATAATTCTTCTTGAGGTCTACACTCTCCAAGATCCTACGAATATATTTATACTTGTTTTTCCTTTATTTGTCAAGGAAAATACGGTAAATTAAGGCATACAATTTGGTCTATAACATTTTATTGATTTTGTCCAAAACTGCTTTTCCAAGGACTTCATATTTCTGCTCTGCTTCTTCCATAGATGAACCCTTCACACCAATGTAGAATTTTACTTTCGGCTCGGTACCGGATGGTCTTACACAGAACCACGCAGCATCGTTTAATTCATAGTAAAGTACATTAGAGCTTGGAAGTCCTGTTGCTGTTACGGCTCCGGTTGCAAGGTCTGTAATGGTATCCTTCTTGTAATCACGTACTTTTTCAACTTTATAGCCACCGATTTCAGTTAAAGTTTCGCTGCGCAGTGTATCCATGATTTCCTGAATCTTAGCCAGACCCTCGATTCCCTTTAATGTAATAGACTCAACATGGTCTTTATAGTATCCATATTTTTCATACATGGCAAGCATTGCATCCCAAAGAGTCATATTCTTGGTCTTGTAATATGCAGCAGCCTCACATAACGCCATAGATGCTACTACTGCATCCTTATCTCTTGCATAGGTTCCGGTCAGGCAGCCGTAGCTTTCTTCCATACCAAAGAGGTAGGTTCCTTTTCCGGTCTTTTCGAACTCTAAGATTTTGCCACCGATAAACTTGAATCCGGTTAATACTTCGATTAACTGAATGCCATAGTATTCTGCAATGGCATCTGCCATATTGGTAGATACGATGGATTTGATAAATGCACCATCTGCCGGCAGGGAGCCGTTGATTGCTTTCTTTTGTCCGATGATATAATCGCCAATCAGGCAGCCGGACATATTTCCGGTTAAAGAATGATATTCTCCCGTCTTAGAATCCTTTACATATACACCGAGGCGGTCTGCATCCGGGTCAGTTGCAAGGATTAAGTCTGCATCTACTTTCCTGCCCAGTGCAAGTCCCAATGCAAATGCTTCCTCTGCCTCCGGGTTCGGATAACTTACGGTTGGGAAATCTCCATCCGGAAGCTCCTGTTCCGGAACAACATATACATTTTCAAAGCCAAGCTCTTTTAACACACGGCGGACCGGGATATTTCCTGTTCCATGTAATGGTGTGTATACAATCTTAAGGTCTTTGCCTACTGCATCAATGGCATCCTGATGTACCACAAGCTTCTTAAGCTCTGCAATATAAGCATCATCGATTGCTGCACCGATGGTCTCATAAAGACCTGCTGCCCTGGCATCCTCTAAGGACATGGTCTTAACAGTGCTGTAATCTGTTACTTTCTTTACTTCATCCATAATTCCGGTATCATGAGGTGGTGTAATCTGTGCACCGTCCTCCCAGTATACTTTGTATCCATTGTATTCTGGCGGGTTGTGGCTTGCTGTAATATTAATTCCGGCAGTGCATCCTAATTTACGGACTGCATAAGATAATTCCGGTGTTGGTCTTAAAGACTCAAATACATATGCTTTGATTCCGTTTGCTGCAAGGCAAAGTGCGGATTCATCTGCAAATTCCGGTGACATATGTCTGGAATCGAAGGCAATTGCCACACCTTTATCCTGTGCATTTACTTTTAAAATATAATTTGTCCGGGATCTCCAGCTTCATATTGTGTGTGATCTGTGCAAAAATCTTACTTCCCACCTGAATAAAACTTCCCTCAAATACGGATGTATTCTTTAACTCCAGAGTTCCCTGTCCGGTAGTGACGGATACGGATAATATTTTTGTTCCGATTCCAACGACACGGATCTCATCTTTTCGTTCAGGTCGGACAGACGGATTTTTTTCTCCATTCGATTCCACGAACAAATCTGCGTCATACGAATACTTGGAATCCGCAATTTTGAAAATCCCACGCTCTGTATCTACCGAATATTTTGTGATATCCGAATATTCCCAGACTTCATCCGCGATCTGTGCCTGCAAGAGCCGTCCTTCGCCATCTTTTTTCCAATATGGATCACCCTGCCCGGCTCAAAATCCATCGTTGTTGCACTGTTTCCGTATTTATCCAGAAAGTCTGTAGACAATGAATAAACATACAGATACTGCTTTCCTGATGCAAGCTGCTTTAAATTCAACTGTTCATTGGTCATGTCATTGCCAATGATCAGATAGAGATCGGTTCCGATCGATGTCTCCGCCCCTGCGCCCTCTGCTTCCTCAGTATCTGCCACTGTCTCTTTCGCCGGATTATAATACTGTGCAGTCGAGACCGGTCTTGTCTGCTGTCCACAACCCGCTAATAAAATCATACTTAAAATAATGCTATAATACATGTATATTAATTTTCTCAACGTATCACCTCTTATGTAAATTGCGAAACTCATCAAAGCGTAAATAGAATTGTGAAAAAAAGTTTCGCTGTTACCTAATTATATCCTATTTTCCACTTTCCCTGCAAGCGTCTGCAAAAAATGCTCCCTCGCCCCCTCCTGTGTGATCACCTTGCTGAGTTTTTCGGTGTTTCTGCCGGAAAGCCAGGCTTTGATGGGACTGGCTATAATGATTTGCAATTTTCCAGAATTTCTCGGGATACGCAAGGTAAAAATACAAATATGAAAATTCCTGCGGCTTTAGTTTACGCACAGAATCATATGCCCCGATCAACTCCATTCCAAGCGACGTGTTCCAATTATTTTTTTCCATCATCTTCCGCACAAAATTTGAGAGGTCACTCACCCGGATCTGATAGGAAAAATTAAGGAAATTGACGATTGCCACGCCCTCTCTCGAAAAAAATGACATTGTGCTGGTTATAATCCCCATGGCAGAAGCCAGTCAACTCCTCACGAATCTCCATATTTTGTAACTGCTCTGTGACAGCTTGTGCCTTTTCAAAAAAGCCTGCAAACTGACGCATAAACATTTCCTCAAACTCATTTTTCTGTTTTCTGCCACGGATATAGTTGCGCACCTGCCGCAATTCACGATTATGTTTTTCATAAAGCAAAAGCAGGGCGTTAGGATTCATTTTTACAAACTCAGGCACCTCGTCCGGATACTGTTCAGTTGCATTATGTAAACCAGCGAGCAGTCTTACCGCATACACCATGTCCTCCCTGCTCTTCGTATCGCACTCGGCTCCACGGAAAACTGACAATAGCAGATAATTCTGTTCCTCTTCGTCCCTGGCAAAAATTTCCCCTTCTTTTGTATAAAAAAAGATCTGCTCTGCCACAATATTCTGCCCCTTCAGGAAATCAAGCATTCCAGCCAGAAATTCCGCACGCTCCACAGAGCCCCTATACTCCTTCAGCGCGCGCATTCCGAGATCTGTTTCACACAAAAACAGTCCCTTCCCTTCGAAATAGACTTTACCTCCATCTCATATTGTTCTGCTATCTGTTCCGGCCTGATATACATGAAAATCCCCTCCATACGATGAATCTGCGATAAGAGAGCAAATGCTCTCCTGCCGTGTCAATTCATCATATGTGAGGGGATGCGATATTATGAACCTGTTCCATTAATTTTTCTTTCGTGTTGTCCTCCGGGTGTTCCAGCACATAGTCCAAAAGCTGTTTCAGCGTCTCGCCGATCGCCTTTCCCGGCTGCATTCCATCTGCGATCAGATCCGTTCCCGTAACCGCAAGTTCCTTTATGGAAAGGCACTGCCGCTTCGCCATGATCTGCTCATATATTTCTTCGTATTCCTTTAAATACTCTGCTTTTTCCTCCCGCCTGTATGCACTCTGTGCCAGCATGTCCGCTCTTTTTACTGCAAAAAGCAGCGGATACTGATCCACACCGTTCCGGTAGATTGCTCTGCGGACCGTCCGCTCCTGCAAAGGCGGATTATCGTCGTGGCATAAGATCAGTCTGCATACCCGGTCGGTTGTATCATTGTCAAACTTCAGCCGCCGCAAAATCTTCCTTGCCACAAGACTTCCTTCCTGTGGGTGTCCATAAAAGTGATCCACGCCATGCTCATCTGTGGTTCTGCACATCGGTTTTGCCACATCATGTAACAGCATTGTAATACGCGCCACTTTATCCGGCTGTATCTCCATCAGGGCATGCAGCGTGTGCTCCCCCACAGAATAGCAGTGATGCGGATTATTCTGCGGTGTTTTCATCATCTCGTCAAATTCCGGCAGAAAAACTGCGGTAAGTCCTGTCTCATAGGCCGTGCGCAGCAGTTCCGGATGTCCGGACGTGAGAAGTTTTACCATTTCGATCTGAATACGTTCTGCACTCACTTTTGCAATGTTTGGTGCCGGGAAACAATCGCCTCTCTTGTCTCATCTTCAATAGAGAAGCCAAGTTGCGCTCCAAACCGCACTGCACGAAGCATACGAAGTGCATCCTCTGCAAAACGCTCCACAGCAGCTCCCACGCACCGGATCACACCGCGCTCTAAATCTCCCACGCCATCAAACGCATCGACCAGCCCATCCCTATCATTGTAAGCCATGGCATTGATCGTAAAATCGCGGCGCTTCAGATCTTCTAACAGATCGAAGTAAACTGTACCTCCTTCGGATGCCTCGCATCCTCATATTCCCCGTCTATACGGTATGTGGTCACCTCGAATCCCTCATGGTCAAGCATCACCGTAACCGTTCCATGCTGGATCCCTGTATCTATGGTATGTCGGAATAACTCTTTTACCTGTTCCGGTTTTGCTGATGTCGTGATGTCCCAGTCCATAGGAATCCGTCCTAACATCGTATCACGGACGCACCCTCCTACAGCATAGGCCTCAAAACCATGCTGTGTCAGTGTGTCAATAATATAAGTTACTTTCTCAGGTAAAACGATTTTCATATACGATAGGTTCCTTTTGTCGTTGTTTTGATCGAATATAACAGATCATCCGCCTTCTTGATCATCTCTGTCATATCATTTTCCGTACAGATATGGTCTCCGGCTGCAATACCGATGGAGCAGGAGATCTGATGCTGTTTATCGATTGAGAATGACTGTCCGAGTTTTTCACTGATCTCCGCCGAAAATCCGTCTGCCTCATCAATAATCTGATAGATACGCTCTGCCTTTTCTTTGAAAATATCCCTGTCATCTGTATAAAGGAAGATCAGGAACTCATCCCCGCCATAACGGCACACAAAACCATCTTTTCCACAGACTTCCGTAAAAATATCAGCCATTTTGATCAGAACGAAATCGCCCACATCATGTCCGTACGTATCATTATAGTGTTTGAAATTGTCCAGGTCAATAAACATCACTCCCAGCTTTGGTTTTTTTTTTCCCCTGCGATCTCTTTCAGAAGTGCGTCTAATTTGCGGTAGAACCCTTCACGGTTATAGCACCCTGTCAGCTGGTCTGTAACTGCCGACATATACAGTTTTGTATTCATCTCATAAATCTTGTCATAGGCATCAAGCCTGTTCAATGCATAACGCACCTCACGGAACAGAAGCTGATAAAAGTTCAGATCGTCCTCATCAAGCATATAACGGTTCACCGAGGAATGCCAGTTATCCTTCATCAGCACATAGGTGATGACAATATTCTCGATTTTTGCGTTGTTAAAAAAAGGAATCGCCACCATGGAACACACATCTTCATCACCAAAAATCGATGTGATATCCTGATGTTCGGAATAATTGCTGCTGATCTTGGAGATCACAAATCCGCCCGCATTTTTCCGCATGGATTTTTCCATGATCTTCATGATCTCCGGCGTCATCTCTTTCTCTGTGTCATTGTAAAGTACCTGCGGCACCCTCTCGCTATAGCGGATATAGACTGCCCGGTCGACGTCAAAATGATTTAAAAATGTCTTCATGACCATATTGAGCATCTCTTTTGCAGTGATACCATTTACATCGATCAGTTTCTGCCAGATAGAAATAAAGTCGAGCTGTTCTTTCTTACTCTTATATGCCCGCTCCACGCTCTCCTGCTTTAACAGATCCTCGATTTCCCCTGGTTGATAATTCCTCACAGTCGTCATCTACCGGTGGCAGAAGATCTTTCATATCCTCCGCGTACTCATGGAACATGATACGATGTGTCTCTTCATACTGTTTTAAAATAAACTCTTCCTGCTCATAAAGGATCTCTTTTCCTGCATTCCTGAAGCATTCCATCCTGTTCCTTCGAACAGCACATAACAGAAAAACTGGTTTCCCTCTGCTCTCTTTAAATAAATATCTGCCTGCTCATATAATTTTAGCGCCTCCTCGTTGTCTCCGTCATGCTGTGCTAATAATGCCTTGGAAAACGTATAGAGGAACATATCATCATCTGCCTTTGCATAGTCATGCACAGTGGCGAGGTTGTTTTCTGTCTTTCCTTCTCGAAAATATAATTCAAAAACTGGCGGCAGCTATACAGATACCTCTCACAGTTAAAACGGTTTCCCTGTAAAATGGAAACCAGAGCAAACAATCCATACAGTTTGGACAGGTTGCAGACACGCAGACTGTTCAGATGCAGCTTTTTCGATCGCTTTCATACACTGTGTCAGGTATTCCTGCGCCTTGTCATACTGCCCCAGCATAACGCAGTTCAATGACATATTATAATGTACTTCTGCAATATCCTCCGGCTTTCTCAGTTTACATAATATCTTAATTGCCTTGTTGTAATAGCTCTGGGCTCTCTCATTTTCTCCCATTGCACATAAATTATACGCAATACCGGAATAGATCCTTCCGCCCTCCACGCTGTCAACATCTTTCATCGCCTCATAGGTACGGATCGAATATAACAGGGAAACTTCGTACTCGCCATTTGTGGATGCTATCATGATATTTTTCCGATATGCAATGCTGATAAGCTGCTCATTGCCAATCTCTTTTGCAAGCGCAACGCCCTTGGAAAAATAAATCAGAAATGCTTCCGACCGGTACGCTTTTGCCACGATCTCCGGTTTATTGTCATAGGCATAAATGTAAATATGTGCCAGATGATTTTTGTAATGGTACGCATTCAGCTTCTCGATCAGTTTATCGCTGATCTCAATATCCTGGGCACAGAAGAAAATATTGCACCAGCCGGACATCTGGTTCTGCGCTTTTAAAAGTTCTGCACGGAACACTAAAAAATCATCCCCAGCGCTTCTCCGCACTCCTTTGCCTTCTGTACATAAATCATGGCTTCCTCTAACTTTCCAAGATACATGTAAGAAGTTGCCATCCAGAAATTATAATAAAATGCTCCCTCTTTCTCCTGATCCTGCAGTTTTTCCAGATCTTCGCAGGATTCCAGAGCCTTCGCAATATCTCTTTGCAACACCGACACCATAATCTGTAACAGCAAAAGCTGATAATGCTTTTTCTCAGAAATCGTAAAGTTATCAAACTTGATCCGGCGCTCAATCTTGCTCAGATGATGGTCTGCCTGGTCAAAATCCAGAAAGTATACCAGATTATTCAGTTTCCGATAGCCATCGTCACTCTCATAATCAGAGTAATAGTCCATGACATCCGGTTCCATGTTCCTGCCTGCATTTCCGATATGGTACACCATGTTCCGGTCATCCATACTCTCACAGATCGCATCCCACTCTTCATGTGCAAATTCCGGAATCGACTGCACATCATTGACTCCCAAGACAATGCCGATATTTTTATTCTTCACCTGAAGCAGGCTGTTGGAAAGCTGCATGGTGCTTTTCGAAGCAAGCTGGAAACGGTTCAACACAATGACGACCGGACGGATCTCTGATAATTTCTGAAGCATCGTCACGATCGAATTGCGCATACGTTCCTGCTCATACTCTACCTCATCGATCAGGATCTGTTCCGTTCTCTCGCAAAATCCCTTTTCAAAATAACTTTCAAACACAGGTCTCTGAAGCTTGTAGACATCACATTCTTCCATAAACTCTTCCAATGTGCCGCTGCAATACTTATGGAACATCTGCCGGATCAGTCCCAGATATGGTTCATAAGCCTCTGCGATCTTGTTATAAGAAAACTCATGACAGGTAAAAAAGATATCTGTCTGGTCCTTATAATGATTGACACTCTCTAAATCCCATATAGAAAAATCATTGCTATACCGCACAAGGATACTGTTATGTTCTACATTTCCGATTCCTCCTGCGACCTGTTCGATAACCCCATTATAATACTTTTCTATCATACGATCCCCTTTTGCTCCAAAAAAACGCTTGCTGTTTTGTCACATTCTATATCCATTACCGGTTATACAATAAAACGTTCCACATTTTTCTGTAGTTTTTCAGCAGAATGATAGGTTGTCTCTGCCTTCTGTTTAATTGCCTCTGCCTCCTGCACAACGTTTCCTACTTTTTCAGCAATATCCGTTGTTCCGGTAGCTCCCTCTGTCGCAGTCTTGCTGACATCGGAGATAGCATCCATCACTCCGTTAATGGATGCGAGCAGCTGCTCCGATGATGCTGAGAAATCTGTTACAAGAGAATCTACATTGGCAGCATCACTGTTATAGGAATTTGCCATTTCTGCAAATCCTCCAAGACTCTCCACAACATCATTTCCGACAAACTCCAGCAGCCTCTCTGCATCATTTGCAAGATTCTCAACGGCTGCGGTCACATTGCCAGTCACTTCCTGAATATGGGCAACTGCTGCTTTTGACTGCTCTGCCAATACACGGATCTCATCTGCAACAACCGCAAATCCTTTTCCTGCCTCTCCCGCTCTGGCAGCCTCAATGGATGCGTTCAAAGCCAGAAGGTTCGTCTGTCCGGTAATATCCATGATTGATTTGGCAAGAACATTGATCTGATCCACAACCTTAATATCTTCGAGTGCTTTGGTCAGGCTCTCATTAATCTCCTCATGAATCGATCTGGTACGTCTGTCATTTTCGTCTGTATCTTTTTGATTTTCACAGCACGTTCCCTGATCTCATCTGCCTCGTTAGCGCCATCCTGAGATCTCTCTGCAATACTCTTCGCAGCGCTCTCAATCTCATGTGACATTGCATTTATCTCTTCCGAAGATGCCGCTGTCTCCTCCATACCTGCCGCAAGCTCCTCCGTTGTCGCAGATACATTTTCAATCTGATCATCTAATGCCCGAATACTTGTATCAATCTCCTGCACCATGCCGGTGATCTCTAATGCTTCTGATTTTACCTCTCCAATCAGTTCCTTCATCTCAGAGCGCATTTTCTCAAGTGAATCTGCCAGTTGTCCAAAATCATCTTTTCTCTTTAACAGATCCTGTTCAAATTCTTTTGAAAAATCGCCCTGCGCTATCTCGTCAATATGGGTAAGACTCTTTTTCAATGGCTTCACAATGCTGGCTGTGATCAGTGTCAGAACTAAAATTAAGATTACTTCCATGACAACAGCGATTCCGATGATCGCCATTCTGCTGTTGGATTCATAGGAAGAAAATTCATTTTTCACACCCAATACGTCCTCATCAATATCGTCCGTGTAGTTTCCGGTTCCAAGTACCCAGCCAAATGGCTCAAATGCCTTGCTGTAAGCACGTTTTGGAGAAGATTCCGTCTCACCCTCTCTCGGGAATACATAATCCGTAAAACCGCCGTCTTCCTGCCTTCCTGCACTGATGATCGCCTGCATATACGCAAATCCATTGGCATCCACTGCATCCATACGATTTGTTCCCTCTGTGTCATTGCCGAGCAGGACTACGTTTGTTCCATCATAGGTATCTACCAGAAATATCCATTATTGCCGTAACGCAGATCACGAATCTGGTCTGCTGCAAGTTTTTCTGCCTCGTCTAAGGTATATTCACCTTTTTCATACCGATTGTAAATGCTCTGGCAAAGAGATATTACATTATCTACCTGTGCCTTGATCTGTTCATCATACGAGGAACGCATATCATTCTCGATAATGTCTAACGCATTATTTCCAAGTCCTGACAGGCTTGTGTTGGAAATGACGGTGCATAGTGCCAGTGCGATCAGTGCAATCACCATTACAATAACTAATTTTGTTCTCACCTTAATATTGTTCATACCCATACCTCCTACTACATCTTTTTTATTTTATGAACCAAATTTTAAATTCTATTTGTATTTTAGCACATTATGCTTATTTTTCTACTCTATTTTCGACTTTTTTCGCTATTTTATTGAAACTCAGAAGTCCTTTGTAACTCCTGCGTTTCTGTCTCAGATGAGAAATGGATTTCTGATTTCGAACTCCATTTTTTATGTGTCTTTGGATGTTTAAATCCGATTTTATAAGAGCAGAGTAAAAGACCGTTTCCACTCCGTGTCATCGCCTCTTTAAAGTTATACTTCGCATCCCCCACGATTGGGATTCCTGCATTTGCTAACTGTACCCGGATCTGATGATGTCTTCCGGTGTCTAACCGGATCCGGAGAACGGCGTTCGTTTTATTCTGTGCGGTCACTTCATAGTTCAGCCTTGCTGACTTTGCGCCCTCCGTACTTTTAGATACCACTTTTGAAGTGTTTGTTTTTCCATCCCGGAGCAGGTAATCTTCCAATGTACCTTTTTTCTGTTCCGGCACACCGTCTGTCACCGCATAATAAAATTTATCTGCCATTTTTTGTCTGCACCTGACGGCTTAAATCCGCCGCAGGCTTCTTTTGTTTTGGCAAAAACCATCACTCCGCGCACCGGCTGATCCAGCCTGTGTACCACCCCCCGATATACGGCTGTTCTCCCTTTCCTGCCCGGTAATTTTTCAGAAGGCTTTCCATGTCCGCCTGTCCTAACCGTCTTGTCTGCGCCGCAACCCCCGCCGGTTTTTCGCAGACAATAACCTCCTCATCCTCGTATAAAATATTTATGTCCATGGCTGATGATCTCCTTCGTTATTTATGTGACATTCCCTTGCTGTTTTTATCTGCTTTGGTTCATTGTAGCATGATTCTTTTGTTTAGGCTACTGTTGTGGAGATTTGAATGAATGCTTTTATTCATTTTTTAGTACTCATAATATTTAAAATTTTACTATTTTCTCCATTGCATTTTCTGATGTTGGTATGATACAATATTCCAAAGCATATTTTACAAAATCTTTGTGGCTGATGAGCCATCTGTATTCTAGAAAGCTTTCGGTCAACCGACAATGACTGGGGCAGTTCATTTCGTATCTATGCTTTTAATTACCCATTAACGAATTTAAAAGCAGGAGACGGATGAAAACTATTTTTACAATGCTCTATTCTCCTGCCGGAGGCACGATGCATTTATGTGCATCTGCCGTCCACCGTGATAAGGAGGAAAGCCTATGGCAATGCGACCACAAGATCGTTACAAATCAACTACAGCAGGAGCAGTTTCTGCAAATCGCAACTACAAAGATACTGTTTTCCGGATGTTATTTTCAGACAAAAAGAATCTGCTCTCGCTTTACAATGCAGTAAACAGCAGAGACTATACGAATCCGGATGATTTAGAGATTGTTACTTTGGAAAACGCTATCTATATGGGAATGAAAAACGATCTGGCATTTATCATTGACACGAATTTATACCTGTACGAACATCAGTCGACTTACAATCCAAATATGCCACTTCGTGATTTATTTTACATTAGCAGTGAATATCAAAAAATGCTGGATCAAAAAATCTTTATACTCATCCAGCCTGCAAAAGATACCTACTCCTAATTTTATTGAGTTTTATAATGGTTCTGATCCAGTTTGCGATGTTTTTGAGCACAGACTTTCCTCTGCTTTTGAACATCTGTCGGGTGAGCCAAAACTGGAACTGATCGTAACTGTCTTAAATATCAATGAAGGTCACAATGCCCTTCTTATGGAGCATTGCAAAACGCTAAGGGAATATGCGCAATATGTTGCAAAAGTGCGAAAATACACAGCCGACCTGTCTCTGAACGAGGCGGTGGAACGTGCTGTTGATGAATGTATCAAAGAAAATATTCTTGCGGATTTTCTTCGAAAGAACCGCGCGGAGGTTATCAGTATGAGTATATTTGAGTATGACAAGGAAGAAGAAGAAAAGAAACTTCGGAAAGCGGAGTATGAAGCTGGCGTTGAAGCTGGTGAAAAAGTGGAATTCAAAAGGGCGTCCTTAACACTGCGCGTCATCTATTGGAACTTAATCTGCTGTCTTTAGAGAATATTTCTCGTGCTACCGGTCTGTCAATCGATGAATTGAAGGAGCTCCAACAGTAGCTTAGTGGATATAAAAAAGATTCTTCTTGCAGTTAATTTAAAAACCATGTGGGAGATTATCAGAATGAGTATATTCGAATATAACAAGGAAGAGGAAGAAAAAGAAACTTCGGAAAGCGGAGTATGAAGCTGGCGTTGAACATACTTCTATCGAAATTGCAAAACGTATGTTAAAAATCAGGCAAATTATCTTTGAACGAAATTGCTGATTATTGCAGTTTATCTATAGAGAAAATAAAAGAACTTAATATCTAAAAACATCTCTGTATGAAGCAAAGAAAACGTTTTGTTGATGAATGTATTAAAGAAAATATTCTTGCGGATTTTCTTCGAAAAGAACCGCGCGGAGGTTATCAGTATGAGTATATTTGAATATGACAAGGAAGAAGAAGAGAAAGAAACTTCGGAAAGCGGAGTATGAGGCTGGTATTCAAAAGGGTGTCCTTAATACTGCACGTCATCTATTGGAGCTTAACCTGCTGTCTTTAGAGAATATTTCTCGTGCTACCGGTCTGTCAATCGATGAATTAAAAAAGCTACAAAGCAATAACTTAGTAAAAGAAGCCCGCAAAACTGCGAGCTTCTTTTTTGTATACATTTTACACAAATTACTGTAACAGAGAAAGCACTCCCTGAGTAGACTGATTAGCCTGTGCAAGCATAGACTGACCTGCCTGTGCAAGAATGTTGTTCTTGCTGTAGTTAACCATCTCTTCAGCCATATCTGTATCACGAATAGCAGATTCAGCGGCTGTTGTGTTCTCAACAACGTTATCTAAGTTATCAATTGTATGCTCTAATCTGTTCTGAACAGCACCGAGAGCGGAACGCTGGGAAGAAACTTTTGCTACTGCATCTGCGATTGCGTCAATCGCATAAGTTGCATTAGATTCTGTATCAACTTTGATACCTTTAATACCTAAAACCTGCAAAGCACTCATTGCATCAATGTCAACTGTGATCTTGTTAGTTGTGTCTGCATCAGCACCAACATGTAAATTAAATGATAAAGTGTCTTTTACTGATACTGTTCCCTGCTTAATTTTAAATTCGCCAACTCCTGTGCGTTTCACATCAGCTTCTTCATCTGCACCAATAGAACTTGCTTTTGTGAGTTCCTCTACCATCTTGTTATAAGCCCAATCGATGGTCAATTCATCTGTACCTGTATTTGCTGCAATATACGTTGTTTTAGCACCATTGATTTCTAATTCATCCATATGCTTTATCGTAGCAAGCAAATCATCTACTGTATAAGTGTTAGTGGCTTTATCTGTTGCAGTTCCAATCGTATATTCTGTACCATTAACTTTAACCTTCTCACCTTTGCCAGCTGCTTTTAAAGCTGTTTCGGCATCTGCTGCAGTTTGTCTTTGCATAATCCTTGCTAACTACTGTCTGAATTGTTCCATCTGCTTTATACCATGTATCGCCTTTTTCTAAAACAGTATTACCATCTGCAACAATTTTCTTTCCATCACGAACTACGGTATCTCCAGCAGTAGCCTGTCCTTTTGCCCCTGTTGTTGCAATATAATCAGTAGCAAAGATCTGATGCTTTGATTGTGTAATTCTTTCCTGCAATCTGTACTTTATCTCCGACTGCAAGTACATCATTTAATACAAAACTAGATGTGCCATCTCCATTATCTGTCAGTTTTCCTGCAAATCCCGCATCGTGAGCTCCAACCTTAATAAATTTTGAAGTTGTATCACCTTTCAAAAGGTATGTTTCATTGAATTTTGTTGTTTCTGCAACACGATCAATTTCTGTTGTCAGCTGATTGATTTCATCCTGAATTGCCTGACGATCGCTTTCTGCATTTGTACCATTAGAAGCCTGAACTGCCAACTCATTCATTCTCTGTAACATGGAGTGAACTTCTGTCAAAGCACCCTCGGCTGTCTGTACAGAAGATACACCGTCCTGAGCATTTGTGGAAGCCTGATCAAGACCACGGATCTGTTTTCTCATTTTTTCAGAAATGGTTAATCCTGCTGCGTCATCTGCTGCACGGTTGATTCTGTAACCGGAAGATAACTTCTCTGTGGATTTTGCCTGCTGTCCTGTTGTAACGTTTAACATTCTGTTAGCATTCATTGCCTGTAAATTGTGTTGTACTACCATAATATAATCCTCCTTGTCTCATCCTTATGATGAGTTATTATGTTTTTTTTTGCCGGACTTCCTTTTCCGGCATTATTTATAATAAACAGAGCGTCCCGGGTTGTGCCCTGTCTATTACCAGATGATTGTGCGATGTTTTTAATGAGCTTAACGGCTCATTCTTTCTGCATCTTTTTTGTTTCCGCTTTCTTGCGTTCATTCCATAAAATCTTCTTGATCTCGTCCTGTGCTTCTTTTGAGATCGCAGGTTCCGGATAATAGGTATCTTTTCCTGCGCTCCGGATTTTGTTCTACGGTACTCCTTGCAATCCTGACATCCTTTGGAGCATCGATCATAAGTCGTCCGTGATTTCCGGTCCCGCCCACATAAACTACGCGGATGTTATCTCCGATATTTACATACTGACCTTGTTTAAGTGAAATCTTTAACATAATCCTCCATGTTTTTCCGAAGGAAAAATCAGCCTCCTTGTTTTTCATCGCAATTCCATTTGCTACGTTTTGTATCATTTATATCGTCCGTTCGCTACAGTTTGTTAACCTCTATTTTTATATTTTGCTACACTTTGTTACATTTTTACAATCAACAATCTATTTTTCCAGTGAATAAATGTTGTTATTTTGTGCACAATTAATAGTAACTTTATTTTTTCGCAACATTTTGTTACAATTGCAATGTCAATCAACGTTAACATTTTAACTTTTGTTGTCTGATATGCTACACCTTGCTACATCTAAGGCACAAATAAAAATATACTAATAGCAAAGGTGGTATTTATATGAAAAACAAACTACTTCCACAGAAGTTAAAAAAGAATTGCGCAAAGTCAATAACTACACACAGGATTATGTTGCGGAGGTATTGGGTGTTGTACGGCAGACATACAGCCATTATGAAGGATTCCATATCCCAGATTTCTTTAAACAGTTCTTCCTTGGTAAATACATGATTCGGATTCTGTGCTAAGAATACCAGTAAATCAAATTCCTTTGTGGTAAATGCTTTTTCCTCGCCATTTACCCAGACGCGGCGGGCTGTCTTATCAATCTTGATTCCACGAATCTCAATAATATCATTTTTTCCTGCACATTGCTGCCAATCAGTCTTTCATAACGGGCAGGTGTGCCTTTACTCTTGCTACCAGCTCGCTTGGGGAGAATGGTTTTGTGATGTAATCATCTGCACCCAGTCCCAGACCGCGAATCTTGTCAATATCGTCCTTCTTGGCAGATACCATAAGAATCGGTGTATTCTTTACTTCACGAATACGTTTGCAGATCTCGAATCCGTCCATGCCCGGAAGCATCAGGTCTAAGATATACATGTCAAAATCAGATGCCAGTGCTTTCTCCAAGCCCCTTGCTCCATCACTTTCGATTTCGACATCGAAACCGCTTAACTCTAAATAATCCTTCTCCAGTTCTGCAATTGAAACCTCATCTTCAATAATCAATACTTTACTCATTTGGAACCTCCTGATATTTTCTCAGTACAAAATACATGATTGTACCTGTTTCTTCTTTACTGGTTGCCCATATCTTTCCGCCATGGTCTTCAATAATTTTGCGGACAATGGATAAACCGATACCGCTTCCGCCGGTTGCAGAATTTCTTGAAGTATCTGCCCGGAAGAACCGGTCAAAGATATATGGCAGGTCTTTCTTTGCAATTCCTTTTCCATTATCCTCTATCTCTACCTGGATAAAATCACCCACATCCTTTACACGAATATTGATAAAGCCCTTCGGCTTATCCAGATATTTGATGGAATTATTAATAATATTATGAATGACACGCTTTAACTGCTCCGGGTCTGCAATAATCTGCACATCATCCCCAGCGTAATTAAAATACGATAAACCGATATTTTTTGCCTCTAAATCCAGGCCGATTTCTTCTACGCAGTCATCGAAATATTCCATTACATTTATCTTGCTAAAATTATATGGAATTCGATTAGTATCAATCTTTGAATAAAGTGTCAGCTCATTTAATAGTAAATCCATCTCATTGGCTTTATTATAAATGGTCTTGATATATTTATCCCTTTTTTCCGGCGTATCTGCCACACCATCCATCAGACCTTCCGAATAACCTTTCACAGCAGTAATCGGGGTCTTTAAATCGTGGGCAATATTACTGATTAAAACTTTACGGTTTTCTTTCTCTGATGCCAGCTTCTCTTCTGCAGAATCTTTCAGTCTCTGCCGCATCTCTTCAAAACTTCTGTGCAGAGTTCCCCAATCTCATCATTGCTGTCTCTTTCCTCGATCGTAAAATCAAGATTGCCCTCCTTAATATTCTGTGCGGCCAGCCTGCTAATTTTTTGATTGGATTGATCAGGCTGGTATAAATCCATACCGTCAGCATACATGCTGTCAGAACAAAAGGATCAGCACAATGGAAACCATAATATCGATCAGAAGACTTTTTAATTCAGGAACCATCTTTAATAATCTGGTCACGAAAAAACGTTCCTTCCGAACCATCCGATAAACAAAATCAATCTGTTTTACCAGTGCCTGCTCCTCACCATCCATGTATGTCCGGTCTCCCCCATTGCCATCGGCATCCATATAATCCGGCAGAACGCTTTTTCTTCCAACTGCTGGTTGATCTTCTCAAGTATGCTCCATCCTCCAGTTTCTCCGGCTGGTTGTCTGCCACCTTGTATACTTCCCGATAGATTTCTCTTGTAAACCGGCTCAGAAGCTGGACAGAATTGGAAAAATAACTGTATCCGTCCCCTTCGACACCATAGGTCTGCTCGATCGCCCGCATCTGAATGTGCTGCATACTGAACAAAAACCAGTGTTGCAAGGAAAATCGGTACAAATATAATGATGCAGAATGAAATAATAATCTTATTCTTAAACTTCATACGCTTTCCTTCTATGAATGTTTATGTTTCTACCCTTGTTCACCCACTTTTGTATCCATAGAAACTTAAAAATAGGCCACAAGGATAAACCCTATGACCTATTATAGCATGAACCGTCCGAAATCCTATGACATTTTCCGAAAAAGATTCTAAACTTTTCATAAATTAATCTGCTCAACGCTGATTATAAATATTTCTTTAATGCTTCCGCCTTATCTGTTGCTTCCCACGGAAGATTTAAGTCTGTACGTCCGAAATGTCCGTAAGCTGCTGTTCCACGGTAGATCGGTCTTCTTAAGTCAAGCATTTTGATGATTCCTGCCGGGCGAAGATCGAAGTTCTCACGAACGATCTCAACCAGTTTCTCATCGGAAAGTTTACCTGTTCCAAAAGTATCTACCATAATAGATGTCGGCTGTGCTACACCGATTGCGTAAGACAACTGGATCTCACATTTCTCTGCCAGACCTGCGGCTACGATATTCTTTGCAACGTGTCTTGCGGCGTATGCGGCTGAACGGTCAACCTTTGTGCAGTCTTTTCCGGAGAATGCGCCGCCGCCGTGACGTGCATATCCGCCGTAGGTGTCTACGATAATCTTACGTCCTGTTAAACCTGCATCACCGTGCGGTCCACCGATTACGAAACGGCCGGTCGGGTTGATGTAGATCTTGGTATCTGCATCTACCATATCTTTTGGAAGGATTGGATCAAATACATATTTCTTGATGTCCTCATGGACCTGTTCCTGTGTTACATCCTCGTCATGCTGAGTGGATAATACAACTGCCTCTAATCTCTTTGGCTTGCCATTCTCATCATACTCTACAGAAACCTGTGTTTTTCCGTCTGGTCTTAAATATTTTAATGTGCCGTCTTTGCGCACTTTTGTAAGCTGTAAAGCAAGTTTGTGTGCAAGGGAGATCGGATATGGCATTAACTCCGATGTCTCATTTGTTGCATAACCAAACATCATACCCTGATCACCGGCACCAATTGCCTCTAACTGCTCGTCAGACATTTTGTTTTCTTTTGCTTCCAATGCTTTGTCAACACCCATAGCGATATCCGGAGACTGCTGGTCAAGCGCTACCATAACTGCACAGGTATTTCCGTCAAATCCGGTTTTTGCATCGTTGTAACCGATCTCGTTGACTGTTTTACGAACGATTGCAGGAATATCTAACTGTGCTTTTGTAGTGATCTCACCGGTTACTAAAACAAAGCCTGTACAGGCTGCTGTTTCACATGCAACACGGCTCATTGGATCCTGTGCCATCGATGCATCCAGAATCGCATCAGAAATTGCATCACACATTTTGTCAGGATGCCCTTCTGTTACTGATTCTGATGTAAATAATCTTTTTTCCATTTGTTCTTTCCTTTCTTCTGGCTGTTCATTTGGTAACTAAAAAAACTCCGCTGTCACAAACAAGCGGAGTTAATAAATCATCAGATTATCAAATCCTCTTATTGTTCGAACTATAAAATATAGTCTTGGATAAATCATCCAAATATTTGCTCGCTCAGGTAGGCACCTTCCGTAGAGGGGTTGCCGTGACTTCATAGATCCTATGTATCTCCATCACTCTGAATAAGAAAATTTTCCGTAATTAAAAATCTCTTTCTAATTACATCTTATACAATATTGAATTTTCAAATCTGTTTACACAGACTGAAACATAAACTGTTTCAAACCTCGTGCTATACAATACTATCTAACCGCCTCTCTGTCAAGAGTTTTTTCAAAATGATATACAAAGCAGATAGAATGTATACTACTGTTCATGTTTTTCTAAAAAATTATGTTATATGGAAATTTGTGCCCTTAGTATCTATTGACTTTCATTTTGTGCAATCTTATACTATTTTATAATAAAATGTATAGATTGGGGTATGCAAATGACAAAATATTATCCAACGGATGAATTAGTACCAGGGATGGTAACTGCTGGAGAAGTCCGTACCAAAGGCGGTCAGTTGATCGTTGAAAATGGAGTTTCTCTCACGGATCGTCTCATTTCCCGCATTAAATTTTATGCGATCCCGCAGGTATCGGTCACAGAAAATCCAATTCCTGCCACAAAAAAGAGGAACAAGTCGAAGTTCCTTCCCATGTTGTAAAACCGGAAGCCCAGGCACCTTCTTATTCGCAGAAGGTTGTCTGCTCTAAAGAATTCCAGAATTTTCAGATTTCCTATTCCAGAGTAATCGCCACTTACCGCACGGTTCTGGAAGATTGTGTCATCTATCATAAGTCTTTAAATTATGAACAGCTTCTGTCTGATACGAAGGAATTATATTATTCCTGCAAAACATCCTTAGAACTTTTTGATATGCTTCACAATATGCGCTCCGTAGAGGATTCGGTCTATGCACATTCACTGAATGTCTCTCTGATCAGCCGCAGACTTGGACGCTGGTTAAAGTTTTCACCCGAAGAATTAGACACACTGACCTTAGCAGGCGCCTTACATGATATTGGAAAATTAAAAATTCCTGCCGAAGTTCTCAATAAGCCTGGAAAATATACCGATGAGGAATTTGCCCTTGTAAAACAGCATCCAAAATTTGGTTATGACATATTAAAATCACTCCCATTAGACTCTCACGTGAAAAAAGCAGTTCTCTGCCATCACGAGAGAAGTGACGGCAGTGGTTATCCAACCGGTTTGTCTCAATCCGATATTGATGAATATGCGGCAATTGTTTCCATCGCAGACGTATACGATGCCATGACCGCTGCGCGCTCTTACCGCGCACCGCTCTGTGTCTTCCGGTAATTAACAATTTTGAACATGATGGTCTTTCCAAATATAATCCTAAATTTATTTTGACCTTCCTGTCCCATGTCGCAAGTACCTATCAGAATAACCGTGTACTTCTCAATGATGGACGTGTTGCAAATATCGTCATGTTAAACAAAAAACCGTTTGTCAAAACCAATCATCCAGCTGATGGATGGAAGCTGCATTGATCTTTCGACTCAGCCTGACCTTCACATCAATCGGTGTTATAACCGGAGTTTCACGGGCGTAGTGCCGCAGATTCTGTAGTGCTTTCTTAGGGCTTGAAGGGCAGATATAAGCGTCCTCTCGCAAGTCGTGATTTTATAGGTTTATGAAAAGAAAAACGGTGCAGACGAAATATGATGTTCCTGTTCGCCGGGCATTCCGATAAGCCTCTAAAGAGTCTTATCTCCATGGCTCACAAAGGAAATCATATTTGTCTGTACCGTTTTTCTTTCATTTACTGTGGATGACTTGTGAGAGAACGCTTATACATGCCTAATTTACGCTGTGAAGCGCACCACAGAATCTGCCAATTTACGTTACGGAACTCCCGGTTATGAGATGAGTGCCTATAAAAGAGGTAGAATAAGCTGCTTTGACTTCATGAATATTGTTTCTACAATAATCACAATCACATAAATCTTCACTTCTTATTTGATTGTAATATGATTTAGCTTTCTCAATATCCAAAGTGTTCACCTCCTCGAATTGGAAGTTATCTGGCTCTTTATATAGATAAAACTTCAATTTATTAATTATTGTTATAGTCTGAATTTATAGTTTTACTTTTTAAATATTGTTCTATTTTTTCAGTCCTATTATTAATAATTTTAACAATCTCATTTATATACTTCGCAAATTCACTCAAATCTTTAAATGAATCTACAAAAGTCTTCAAAGATTCAAATTTCTCATCTTCTATTCTTTTAACAAACACATTCAAAAAAGCATATTCTTTGCCTTTTAGTACTAAAAACCACTCCTTATACTTTCTAAAAAAAAATATCTGGGTTATCATAATAACCATTATTTCCACTTCCTTTTAATGTATTTCCTCCCGGCCACATAACAGTTAAATTACCATAGGAAAAATACACAGCTGCCAAAGGATTTAAGCATTTATCAATATCCGTTTCTATGACTATTAATATATTTTAAACTATGAAGATATTGCCTTCTGATTGAATTCGGTTACTTACAAAATACTCCATATTAGGCTCACTTCTTGTCTTTATATAAAGGCCTATTGCATATAGATACAAGATATTATACAAAACATCTGTCTCATTGTCGCCACCACATATTTTTGTGTAATCATTGAATTTTTCCTCAACTGATTGAAGTTTTCTATCTTTTACGGGAGTATTTTTCCATTTAAACCATTCATTTATCTCTTTATAACTGCACATCTTTCTATCACCTTTTATTTAGTAAAATAAGAAGTTATTCATTTAATTCAGTCTCAATTTCTTCAATGGTAGGCATCCTACCTTTGAATTCTTCTGGTATAAGTTTTGATAATTCATAACTAGAAATACCAAGTGGTTGACTGGTTGATTCCAATGCATACTGTGCTTCAACCTTATCCATATCCTTACAAACCAATAATCCCAACGTAGGATTATCTGCTTCTGTTTTTATCTGATGATTAACAGCCACAACATAAGTTCCCAATTGACCTGCGTAAGAAGAATCAAATTTACCAGTTTTTATTTCAACAACCACATAGCAATGCCTTTGTGTATTGTAAAATAACATGTCTATAAATTTTTTCAGTATCTCCTACCTCAATTCTCACTTCTCTCCCCCATATAAGCAAAGCCTGTACCTAACTCCATAAGGAAATTATTAACTTTCTCTATAAGCGCATCCTTTAGTTCCTTTTCATCATACCGCTCACGCAAAGTCAAAAAATCAAAATTATAT
>VOFB01001435.1_pt1 | contig 26578 bp, 36 predicted proteins | sample 5384141 | NCBI WGS metagenome assembly VOFB01 (sample SAMN12384721, study PRJNA508395) | human gut metagenome | isolation source: healthy gut A | host: Homo sapiens | reverse complement strand
AGAGTACTACTGTATTCGCCATCAGTACACTGAACGGAAGAGGATGTGCTTGAAAAATGAAATGGTTTCGTTTCCGCTATCGTGCAATGATGAAACGTTTCGACAAATTTGATTTTGACTAAGCTACGATAAAACGCAGGGGCGGAAAAACCTGTTCCGCTGCGTTTGAATCTGACGAAAGACAGGAGGAGCACAGGGAATGAAAAAGAAAGAAAGCCGGAACGATGGAATTACGGTTTTATGAAGTGCCGCAAAATGAATATGTACTGGCTTTGCTGGGGGATAGCTGGATCAGGGACTATGGACATGATGAGACGGGGCATCATTTTCATAATCTGGATGGAGATTGGATATTGCCGCAGCGGTGGTGGAGAACTGTTTCTGGATGGAAAAAGGGATGCTGTATCAGCCGGCGATGGTAAGTGATACCAGCAAATTATCCGCATGTAACGATCAGTAATACAGAAGAGGACCGAGTTTCTGGGAGTATCTGTTTTGGATCCTGCGCAGATCATTGCAGAGATGTACCCGGAAAATGAGCTCTATCAGAGAGAACTATTGGAAAAGATCAATTCGAAACCATTGTTTATCCATGAGTGGGAGAACCGAATCTGGCATTGATCATCCGGATGATCATGGAAGAGATGCGTGCAAAAACGGCTGCATTATGTGGACAGTGTCAAAGGACTTTTGTATGCATTGAGCACTCAAAGCAGCAGCAGAGGATTACAAGAAAAATGTAGATCCTGATTTTGTACTCAATATTGAGGAGCAGTCAGGGTCAACTGACATTGAGACAGCAATTACAACAGCAGGCTCAGCTGGGGATTACAGTACACTTCCTGACATCGTATTATTCCAGGATCACTACTTCCAGCAGTACCATACAAATTATCCTGATGCATGGGTATCAGCAAATGATGCAGATGTTAAGTGGGATGATTTCAGTCAGGAGAAGTTATCATTCTCTACAATCGACGGAGAACACTTTGGATTCCCTGTTGATAACGGAACAGTTATCTTTGCTTACAGAACAGATCTTCTTGAGCAGGCAGGATACACAATCGATGATATGACAGGTATTTCTTGGAAGGATTTCATCGAGGTAGGTAAGAAAGTATACGAGAAGACAGGAAAATACTTACTTTGCATGGACGGCGACGGAAACGATTTATTCTACATGATGCTTCAGGCAGAGGGTGAGTCACAGTTCAAGGATGGCAAGCCAAACTTTGTAGACAACGCTAAATTAAAAGAAATCATGCAGGTACTTAAGGATATGATCGACAACAATGTTCTTTACCTTGCAAATAACTGGTCAGATTACACAGATCAGGTTATTCAGGGAGACATGGTTGCAGGCGTTATGAACGGAAACTGGATCATTCCTACAATCGAGAAGGTTACAGACAACAGTGGAAAGTGGGAGATTACATCTCTTCCAACACTTGAGGGTGGTGAAGGCTATGCATCAAACGGTGGTTCTTCAATTTATATCACAAGCAACTGCAAGCAGACAGACCTTGCTAAGAAATTCTTAGCATATACGTTTGGTGGCGGATCTTATACAGACAAGGGTGTATCTGAGACATATGACAATGCTCTTAAGAATGGTGGTGTTATCACTACATATACACCTGCAGGCAAGTCAGAGGTTTACAACGAGGGCGTTGAGTACTTCAACAACCAGCCAATTTACGCTAAGATCGTTGAGATGGGTGCAAATGTTAAGACAATCGAGCAGAGCGATTTCCATTACGATGCACGTAAGAAGCTTGCTACAGCACTTATCAATATTACTCAGAACGGTGCAGATATCGATTCAGAGATAAAGACAGCAGAGGATGACCTTAAATTCACAATGGGACTTTAATCTGTTAGCTTGATGGCAAATGTACAGGGAGCCATTAAATGGCTCCCTGTTTTTTCTCAAAGACGTATAGTTAGGAGGCCTTTACAGTGAAGAATAAGAAAAAGGAATGAGCATAACCGGTAAACAAAGGGTTGCCGGCTGGATTTATCTGGCTCCGGCTACAATACTCATTTTCATAATGAGCTTCTGGCCTATAATCCAGGCTGTTATTACATCCTTTAAAACCGGCTCAAGCGCAAATATGCAGTGGGCAAATCCACTTACTTACAACTACACAAGAATGTTTCAGGATGCGGTTTTCAAGAGATCTATCGGAAACACATTCCTATATTTAATTATCGAAGTGCCAATCATGCTTGTACTGGCAATTTTACTGGCACAGTTACTTAACAACAAGCATCTTAAATTTAAAGGACTTTTCCGTACATGTGTATTTTTACCATGTGCAACATCACTCGTATCATATGCATTGATTTTTAAATCGCTTTTTGCAACACAGGGACTTATCAATACAATCCTTGTTAAACTTGGAATATTAGAGAACAACTTTAACTTCCTCGGTACAGGCTGGAGCGCTAAGATTATTATCATAGTAGCTCTTATCTGGAGATGGACAGGATATAATATGGTGTTCTTTTTAGCCGGTCTGCAGAATATCGAGTATTCTGTTTACGAGGCAGCAAAGATAGATGGAGCGAGCGGCTGGAAGACCTTCTGGTCTATCACGGTTCCTCTTCTTAGACCTACAATTGTTATGACAACCATCATGTCAATAAACGGTACATTACAGCTCTTCGATGAGTCTGTAAACCTGACAAAGGGTGGACCTGCAAATGCGACAATCACTATGTCACATTATATCTATAACGGCTCGTTTGGTGAAGGTGTTGCAAACTTTGGATATGCATCAGCAATGTCTGTTATCGTATTCATCATGGTTGCTATACTGGCATTTATCAATCTGAAAGTAGGTGACAAGCGTGACTAAGAAAAAACATGGATCATCAATACAAAAAAGGCTTATACCTTCATACATTTTTCTTGTAATAGTTTCGTTCATCTCAGTATTTCCGTTTTTCTGGATGATATCGGCAGCGACCAACAAGTCTATTGACGTTGCAAGAGGTAGAATTGCATTTGGTGGCTATGCCATTGAGAACTTAAAGAAACTGTTTACATCACAGAACGTTGCACTTGGAATGAAAAACTCACTTATCAATGCAACAGTTCAGACAATTATAGCACTGCTTGTCTGCTCACTTGCCGGTTACGGCTTTGAGCTCTATCATGACAAGGCAAAGGATAAGCTGTTCTCAGTTTTACTTCTTGCCATGATGATTCCGCAGGTAGCTACACTTATTCCTCTGTTCAAGATGATGTCAAAGCTCGGCTTTATAAATACGGTATGGGGCTTCATGCTCCCGGCTATTTCAACGCCGTTCCTCATCATGATGTTCAGACAGAATTCGAGAAACTTCCCAATCGATATAATGGAGGCGGCACGAATTGACGGACTCAGTGAGATTGGTATTTTCTTTAAGATGTATATGCCTGTACAGAAATCAACATATGCAGCAGCTGCAGTTATTACATTCATGAATGCATGGAACTCATACCTGTGGCCAAAGGTAATCCTCAATAAGCCTGCTGCTATCACAATGCCAATGCTTATTGCGAACCTTGCAGCAGGATATACAGTAGATTACGGTGTACTGATGATGGGCGTTCTTTTCTGCTCCATCCCTACAATGCTCGTATTCTTTGTACTCCAGAAGCAGTTTGCAGAGGGAATTACAGGATCTGTTAAATAAAAGTAAAATAATATTGTTAAAAATTAAGAAGGCAAATAATGTTTATTATTTGCCTTCGTCTTATAAGAGGGTTTTGTGTTTAAAACAGACATGTATCAAATAATAAATACAGTAGATAGGAGTGTAAAAATATGAGTAATTTTGATTCAAATATCATTAAGAATCCGGAAATATTTGAGCAGAACAGACTTGCGGCTCATTCGGATCATGTATGCTATAAAAATGAACTGGAGAAAATTAAAGGAAAATCAAGCCTGAGATATGATATGAACGGCTTATGGAAGTTTGCATATGCAAAGAATCAGTCCCTGGCTCCTTGTGGCTTTGAGGCAGCTGATTATGATTGCAAAGGCTGGGATGAAATCAGGGTTCCGGCACATATCCAGATGGAAGGCTATGACGTGCCAATCTATACGAATACCACATATCCGTGGGAGGCTGATGAGTCTATAAAGCCGGGCGAGGTACCTGAGATTTTTAATCCGGTTGCAAGCTATGTGAAATATTTCACAATACCTGAGAATATGAAGAACAAGAGGGTGTGTATTTCGTTCCAGGGAGTGGAGAGCGGTTTTGCACTCTGGCTGAATGGACACTATGTCGGCTACAGTGAGGACACATTTGATCCGTCTGATTTCGAGCTGACTGATTATATTGTCGAGGGTGAGAACAAGCTTGCGGTCAGAGTATGGAAATGGACATCAAGCAGCTGGTGTGAGGATCAGGATTTTTACAGATTCTCAGGCATTTACAGAGATGTATTTTTGTATGCCGTTCCTTGTGCACATGTGGAGGATCTGTCAGTTGTTCCTACACTTAATGATACCTTTGACGAGGGCACACTTAGTGTGTCAATAAAGGCAGATGGTGATGGTATTGCAAGTGTAAAGCTTTATGAGCTGGGCGATTTGTCTGTGGAAAAATATGACAGGGCAAAACTTTTATTGGAAGAGTTTGATATAGAGCTTAGGGATAAGGAAATTTGCGAGGGCTCATGTAATGTGAAAAATCCTCTGTTATGGAGCGCTGAAAAGCCGAATCTGTATGAGGTTAAAATTATAGTTAAAGATACGCATGGAAATGAGACCGAGTTTATCAGCCAGCTGGCAGGCTTCAGACGATTTGAGATGGTAGACGGACTCATGAAGCTAAACGGTAAGCGTATTGTATTTAAGGGTGTAAACCGCCATGAGTTCAGCTCAATAACAGGCCGTGTGCCAAACCGTAATGAGGTGATAAAGGATATTGTCACAATGAAAAAGAACAATATCAATGCTATAAGAACAAGCCATTATCCTGATGATTCCATGCTCTATAAGCTTTGCGATATTTATGGAATTTATATGATAGCTGAGAACAATCTTGAGAGAGTCATGGCACATGGGAGGCATATAATAAGGGCTATGTTGACCTTGACTTTGTTGTGCCAAAGGACAAGCCACAGTGGAGAGAAATGATGCTGGACCGTGCCAACTCATGCTATCAGAGAGATAAAAATCATCCGGCAATCCTGATCTGGTCCTGCGGAAATGAGTCGTTTGGTGGCAAGACAATATATGAGATGTCACAGCTTTTCAGGCAGCTTGATAAGCATCGTCTGGTACATTATGAGGGAGTATTTAACGATAGAAGCTACAATGACACAAGTGACATGGAAAGCCAGATGTATACTTCTGTTGCAGGTATTGAGAAATTCCTTGCGGACAACCCTGAGAAACCATTTATCTGCTGCGAATATACACACGCAATGGGAAATTCCTGCGGTGCTATGCACAAATATACAGAGCTTACAGACCGCGAGCCTAGATATCAGGGTGGATTTATCTGGGATTTTATTGACCAGTCAATCTACAAAAAGGACAGATACGGCAAGTGGTTCCTCACATATGGCGGAGATTTCGGCGACAGGCCTACTGATGGAGATTTCAGCGGAAACGGCATCTGCTACGGCGGAGAGAGAGAGGCTTCTCCAAAGATGCAGGAGGTGAAGTTCAATTATCAGAATATCTCGGTTGATTTTGACAGCGACTACATCTTTACAGTTACAAACAAAAATCTCTTTGTAAATACATTGGTTTTTGATGCTTTTGCCATTCTTCTTGCAGACGGTGAGGAGGTTTACAGGACAAAGCTTCAGATATCTGTTCCACCGATGGATAGGGCAAGCTATGAGGTGCCGGTGACTCTTAAAAATTCCATGATAGATGTGGAAAAAGAGTACTGTATTGTCGTATCATTTGTATTGAAGTAAAACACCATCTGGGAAAAGGCAGGATATGAGATTGCATTCGGACAGCATATGATAAAGAAGCCTGTAAGTGAGTATTCATGCGACAAATCAGTTGAGCTTGTTGTTGGAAACGGAAATATCCTTGTAAGAGGTGAGAACTTCAAGGCACTTTTCTCAAGAATGAATCTGGGAATGGTTTCATATGTATATGGTGGCGTCGAGATGCTTCCAAATACTATCCCACTGCCGAATTTCTGGAGAACACCTACCAACAATGATTCCGGCAACATTATAATATCATGCAGAAATTTGTAAAAGGAATGGATTTATCTACCTTACTGGAACTGGAAAAATGTGGAGCAAAATACTATGATGACGGAAAAGAAACAGACATTTTAGACATTATGAAAAAGTATGATGTAGATACGATCCGAATCCGCATCTGGAACGACCCATGGTCTGAGACAGGGGAGTCTTATGGAGCTGGAGAAAATGATCCGGGAACATCCCTTGCGATCGCAAAGAAAGTAACCGATGCCGGATTTGGCGTACTGATGAATTTCCATTATAGTGATTTCTGGGCAGACCCGGGCAAACAGATCAAGCCGAAGGCATGGGAGCATTACAGTGTGGAAGAACTCGAAAAAGCGGTATATGATTTTACACTCAGTACCATGCGCACTTATCTGGAAAATGGGGTCAATGTGACGATGGTCCAGGTCGGAAATGAGCTTCCAATGGTCTGTTATGGCCGGATGGAAAAGTGCCGGCTTACGATAATATCGCACGACCTATGGTGTGGCAAGAAAGAGAAACGACAATAAGCTGCGTTTCTATTCCATGAATTTCGGACATCTGGGAGTGATCGAATCTTCTCTGGAGGATCTGGTACCCAGCAAGGAAGCAGGCTGGACCAATTATCCCAAGGGAGTGATCTGGGCTTTCGGTGAGAAGGGCATGAAAGTGACTTCCGGTATGGATCTGCTGCTGAACGGTAATATTCCCAACGGTTCCGGACTTTCCTCTTCCGCTTCTGTAGAAGTGCTGACCGGCTATATTCTGAGAGATTTCTTCGGATTTGATGTGACCAATCAGGATCTTGCACTGATCGGACAGTTCTCCGAGAACAAATACAACAAGGTAAACTGCGGTATCATGGACCAGTTTGCCATTGCCATGGGCAAAAAGGATAATGCTATTTTTCTGGACACCGCAACTCTGGAATATGAGTACGCACCGATCCATCTGGAAAATGCGAAGATCGTGATCGCATGCAGTAATAAAAAGAGAGGCCTGGGAGATTCCAAGTACAATGAGCGCCGCAGCGAGTGCGAGACTGCACTGGCAGAACTGCAGCAGGTAGTGAAGATCAAGACTCTGGGTGATCTGGACGAGGAGACTTTCGAGAAGTTCAAAGCTATTATCAAGAGCGATGTCCGCAGAAAGCGCGCAAAGCACGCTGTATATGAGAATCAGAGAACCGTTCGTGCGGTAGAAGCGCTGAAGAACAATGATGTGAAGCTGTTTGGTGAGCTGATGAATGCTTCCCATGTATCTTTGCGGGGATCCGACGAGAATAGAGAGTGCGATGCCGGAGAAATCCGGTATTGCAGAATGGAGAAAAAATGGATATTCAGGTATTAATTCGTAAATTGGTATCCTACGGAGTACAGACAGGACTGGTTCCGGAGGAAGATGTGATCTACACGACCAACCGTTTGTTGGAGCTGTTTGAACTGGATGAACTGGAAGAGCGCGACAATGTGACCATGCGTGAGGATGAACTGGAAGAGGTTCTGAAGGGTATGCTGGATTATGCTTACGAAAAAGGCATTCTCAAGGAGAACAGTGTGGTGTATCGTGACCTTTTCGATACGAAGATCATGGGCATGCTGATGCCCAGACCCAGTGAAGTAATCCGTCATTTCCACGAACTGTACGAGCAGGTATCTCCCGAGGCAGCTACCGACTATTATTACAAATTAAGCAGAGATTCCGACTATATCCGCCGTTATCGTATCTGCAAGGATATGAAATGGGTAGCACCCACCAAATACGGCGATCTGGACATTACTATCAACCTGTCCAAGCCTGAGAAGGATCCCAAGGCTATTGCTGCAGCGAAGCTGGCAAAACAGGCCGGTTATCCGAAATGCCTGCTGTGCCGTGAAAATGAAGGTTATGCAGGCCGTGTGAATCATCCCGCCCGCCAGAACCACCGCATCATTCCGGTGACCATCAATGGCAGCCAGTGGGGATTCCAGTATTCTCCGTATGTATATTATAATGAGCACTGCAACGTTTGTAAAACTGTTTGGATTTCGTAAAGCAGTTCCCTCATTATTTTGTAGGTTCCAATTTTAGACCCGGGAGATGAAGTGATCGTATTTGCACCGTTTTTCGGAGAATATCGTCAGTATGCGGCAAATTTTGATGCACAGATCGTTACCGTGCAAATCCAGACTTAGAGACTTTCCAGCCGGATCTTGCAGACTTCGAAGCAAAGATTACAGAAAAGACAAAGGCATTAATTGTCAATACACCGAACAATCCTACCGGTGTCATTTACAAACCGGAAACAATGAGAAAAATCGCAGAGATTCTGGAAAAGAAGCAGACAGAAATCGGACATGATATTTACCTGATTTCCGATGAGCCATATCGTGAATGGTGTATGATGGAAATAAAGAGGACTTTCTGACGAAGTACTATAAAAATACGCTGGTGGGATACTCTTTCAGCAAGTCGCTGTCACTGCCGGGCGAGCGGATCGGTTATGTGGTAGTGCCGAATGAGGCATCGGATGCTGAGGAACTGATCCGTGGTATTGAAATTTCAAACCGTACACTGGGATTTGTAAATGCACCGTCTCTGTTGCAGAAGGCGGTGGCAAGATGCCTGGAGGAACAGACCGATGTGGCATTTTATGACAAAAACCGTACTATGCTCTATGAAGGGCTGACAAGCTTGGATTTACCTGTATCAAACCGGAGGGAGCCTTTTATCTATGGGTAAAATCTCCGGTCGAAAATGAGGAAGAATTTGTCAACGGCAGGAAAAAATATCATCTGCTTATGGTAAAGGGAAGTGCATTTGGCTGTCCGGGCTATGTCCGTCTGGCTTATTGCGTATCACACGAGACCATACAGAATTCCATTGCAGGCGTTTGCAAAGCTGGCAGCAGAATATCAGCAGAGCAGATAGAAAGGGCAGAATAGGGAAAAAATGAGTAATTGGGAAGATTATGTACGAAGGGTAGAACCTTATGTTCCGGGGAACAGCCGAAGAAGGAACATATGATAAAGCTTAATACAAATGAAAATCCATATCCGCCGGCACCGGGCGTTGTGAGGAGTTTCAGACGGACCGGCTCCGCCTGTATCCGGAACCGACCTGCAAGGTTTTGGTGGATGCAATCGCAGAATTATCATCTGAAGCCGGAGCAGGTTTTTTGGGGGTTGGCTCGGATGATGCTGGCGATGATCTTCCTGACCTTTTTAATGCAAAACCCGATCGTCTTTCCGGATATTACCTATTCTTTTATGATGTCTGGGCAGACATGCTGCGGATTCCATATGAGGTAAAGCCGCTCGATGCGCAGTTTCAGATCCGCAAGGAAGATTATTATGGAGAAAACGGTGGTGTGATCTTCCCAACCCGAATGCGCCTACCGGTATACTGATGGAGCTTTCCGAAATTGAGGATATTTTGGAACACAACCGGGATGTCATTGTGGTCGTGGATGAAGCGTATATCGATTTTGGTGGAAAAGTGCACTGCCGCTGATCGAACGGTATGACAATCTTTTGGTGGTGCAGACTTTCTCCAAATCCGTTCCCTGGCTGGAATGCGGATCGGCTATGTAATGGGAAATGAAAAATTGATTCGCTATCTGAATGATGTAAAATATTCCTTTAATTCCTATACCATGAACCAGACAGCACTGGCACTCGGAGTGGAGGCGATACGGGATCGGGCTTATTTGAAGAGACCAGACAGAAAGTAATCGCGACAAGAGAGTGGACAAGGGCGAATTAAAGAAACTGGGATTTTCTTTTGGCGATTCGATGAGTAATTTTATTTTTGCAACGCATGAAAAAGTGCCTGCAAAGGAACTCTTTGAGGCACTCAAACGGGAACATATTTTTGTACGGTATTTTGCATCCCAGGAACGGATCTCCAATTACCTGCGCATCAGTATCGGTACGCAGGAAGAGATGGAAACATTAATCCGTTTTCTGACTTCTTACCTGCAGCAGGAGAAAGCCTGACACAGCGGCAATAACGCTGACGAAGAAGGAAAGGATAACGGAAGCCGGGGTAGAGCCGATGTTGATCGAAGTCATTACGACGGTTCCGAGCAGGTTGTATAAAAAGTGAAAGAGGATGGAGTAATAAATGCTGCCACATTTTTCACAGATATAACCCATGACAAGACTCCAGACAGCAGGCGTAGATCCCCTGCAGGATGTTCATATGAAATACGCCAAAGAGGATTGCCTGAAAAAGATTTGCTGCCCAAAACGGCAGCACTTTTTTGCCTGTCGCATGGTAACACCACGGAAGATCAGCTCTTCCGAAAACGGAGCCGTAAAACGGAATAGCAGATGACAGGAAGTGTGACATCGTTCATTCCGGCACTTTCGATCAGAGTCTCATATGCCTTCAGCCATGCAGGGAAGATCATAGCGATGATACTGATCAGAAAAGAAGTTAAAACCTGTGTGGCAGGTGCCAGTAAAATGATCCCAAAGATGGAACACGGACGGAAAAATCCGGGATGTTCTGGTAAAAATTGCCTTCGTATCTGCTGTAGTACCACAATCCGAATATTCCGGTACAGAACAGGGAAAAATAAGATCATGACTGAGGTATTAAAGCGGTTGTTACTCCATAATACGACAAGGTCGGTGTAGATCTCTGTAAACGAGTTTGTGTATTGCTCCATAACCATACCACAGATTTTCCCAGAGCAGGGAAACGCCCATGGCAAAAAAATAATGCTGCAAATTGCAGGGAAAGTGCGAGCAGCAGTGGGACAAAGGTAAAGAAAAAACGAACCAAATTTTTTCATTTTGATCTCCTATCTGAAAGAAAGCTTGCTTTTTTTTCATATATTGAGTATTATATCAATCGTGTCTTTGAATGCAACCGCTGTATGAAAGGAACGAGTTCCTTGAAAATATCGTGAAAAAGACTATTTACTTTAAAACTTTAATATGCTAAAATCTATTTAGGTGTTATAAAAAGAAAAAGGAGAAAGGAACATGAGTAAGAAACTTAGGACAGAAGCAGTAGATCATCTTTTTTGATGCAATTTTAAGTCTTCAGAACAGAGAAGAGTGCTACATATTTTTTTGAAGATGTCTGCACCGTAAATGAGCTGCTTTCATTATCGCAGAGATTTGAAGTGGCAAAAAATGCTCAGAGAGGTATGAAGAAAATCCTGGTCTTCTTCCGGTGCATCTGCAAAGGTGGTAGAACTGGTATTGAATTTCTTGGTAATATCCTTCATCAGATTTTTTACCTCATCCCGTTCCAGACTGAACACCTCTTCATAGACAGTTGTCAGATTGAAATCTCCTTCTGCATTGAAGAAACGTTTTGCCAGAGGATTTAAGATACTTTCGATATCATTGATACTTAATATGCTTTTGAAATAATAAATGAAAATCAGCATCAGAATATGTTCTTTGCTGTATTTCTTCTTGACCGGCGGTGGAAGCAGATTGTTTTTCGCATAGTTATTAATCATGGTTTTGGTCAGAATCTTGTCATCGGGATGACGCTTGGAAGCTGCAAGCTGAGTATCCATGAAGGTTGTAATCTGATCCATGTAAAGGTCAATATTTGGAATACTTTCCGGACGGATATAGTCAATCCGCGACAGACTGGATAAAATACTGTTTAATAAATCTTTTGCATCAATTGTCATTTGAATTCACCTCATACCTATTATATAGTATTGAAAACTAGATAACAAGAAGAAAAATGACAGAAAGCATATACAATGACGCTGTGATGTGTAAATGACATTGCGTGATGCAACTACAATAGAATGGATATAAGGGAAAAGAACGCATGAATGCGTTCGACGGACAGTACAAAAAGAAATCTGAAAAGAAATACAGAAAATATGTTCCCATCCCTTAAGGAAGTATGGTATACTGAGCGGAGTGGTATTGAGGAGAGTAAAGGAGCATTATGAGTATATACGATTCATTAAATGAAGAACAGAAAAAAGGTGTATTTACAACAGAAGGACCTGTGCTGCTGCTGGCGGGCGCAGGCAGCGGAAAGACCCGTGTGCTGACCCACCGGGCGGTATATCTGATAGAGGAACTGGGAGTCAATCCCTATCATATCCTTGCGATTACATTTACCAATAAGGCTGCAGGCGAAATGCGGGAGCGTATTGATGACATGGTGGGCTATGGCTCGGAAAATATCTGGGTATCTACCTTTCATTCTACCTGTGTGAGAATTTTGCGCCGTTTTATTGACCATATCGGATTTGGAACCAACTTTACCATATATGATACAGAAGACCAGAAGACCATTATGAAGGATATCTGCAAGCGTCTGGAAATTGATACGAAGATGTATAAGGAAAAAAGTTTGCTTGCGGCCATTTCTTCTGCAAAGGACGAGCTGATCAGTCCGGAAGCATATGCCCTTCGGGCGCAGGGAGATTTCCGGAAAATGAAGGAAGCAGCCGTTTACCGGGAATATCAGCAGGTGTTACGGAAAAATAATGCACTGGATTTTGATGATTTGATTGTAAAGACCGTAGAGCTTTTCCAGTCGGATATGGAAGTGCTGGATTATTATCAGGAGCGGTTCCGTTATATTATGGTGGACGAGTATCAGGATACCAATACGGCACAGTTCCAGCTGATTAAACTGCTGGCAGGAAAATATAAGAATCTCTGCGTGGTAGGTGATGATGACCAGTCCATTTATAAATTCCGTGGAGCAAACATTTATAATATATTGAATTTTGAAAAAGAATTTCCAAATGCAGTCACCATCAAGCTGGAGCAGAATTACCGTTCCACCCAGAATATTTTAAATGCAGCCAATGGGGTCATTGCAAATAATGTGGGACGAAAGGCAAAACGCCTCTGGACAGAGAATGAGGAAGGCGAAAAAATTGCATTTCATCAGTTTGAAACCGGATTTGATGAAGCAGACTATGTAGCAAAAGATATCCGGAGCAAAGTGCGGGAAGGCATGTATCATTACGGAGACTGTGCCGTATTATACCGTACCAACGCCCAGTCCCGACTTTTCGAGGAACGTTTTATCACAGCCAGCATACCATATAAGATTGTGGGAGGCGTAAACTTCTATTCCAGAAGAGAAATCAAGGATTTACTGGCTTATCTTAAGACCATTGACAATGCCATGGATGATCTGGCGGTACGCCGTATTATCAATGTGCCAAAACGTGGAATTGGAGCAACGACATTAAGCAGGGTGCAGGATTATGCCGATGAAAACGGTCTTACCTTTTATAATGCCTTAAAAATGGCAGAAGAGATTGGCACAATCGGACGGGCATCTGCAAAAATCAGACCGTTTGTAATGCTGATTCAGAGTATGCGGAGCAAGTTGCCGTATATCAGTGTATCAGAGCTTTTGCAGGAAATCATTGAAGAAACCGGTTATGTCCGTGAGCTGGAAGCAGAAAATACAGAGGAAGCACAGCAGCGAATAGAAAATATCGATGAGTTGATTTCCAAAGCGGTTACTTATGAGGAAAGCGAAGAAGAGCCCACCTTAAGCGGATTCTTAGAGGAAGTAGCACTGGTTGCAGATATTGACAGTGTGGATGAGACACAGGACTATGTTGTGCTGATGACGCTGCACAGTGCGAAGGGTCTTGAATTTCCACAGGTTTATCTGGCAGGAATGGAAGACGGACTGTTTCCGGGATTCGGTGCAATCTGTGCGGAAAATCCAACAGCGGAAATCGAAGAAGAACGTCGTCTTGCCTATGTGGGAATCACAAGAGCCAAGGAGCGGTTGTCCATATCCTGCGCAAGAATGCGTATGATACGAGGAGAAACACAGTATAATAAGGTGTCCCGTTTCGTAAAAGAGATTCCGCGGGAACTTTTAGCGGGAACCATCCAGAAGGAAAAAATGCCGGATATTCCGAAACCAAGTATGATGGCGAAAAATGCATTTTCGGCAAAGCCGATGGCACTGCGCAGAACTGGCGTACCGGAGGCAAGAAACTTTGGCAATTCCGCAATGAAAAAGCCGTTGGATTATGCTGTGGGTGATACCGTTTCCCATCTGAAATTCGGCACCGGAGTCGTAAAGCAGATTATTGACGGCGGCAGGGATTATGAGGTTACCGTTGATTTTTCCGGTGTAGGTGTGAAGAAGATGTTTGCATCCTTTGCCAAATTGAAAAAGTTATAAAAATTTTATGAATTTGTAATTTTTTCTAGTAGATTGGGGAAACATATGCTATAATGAATTAATAAAAAGAGTTCTAGGTGGCAGGAAAATGAAAAACTGTTGTTGGCATAAAAAGGAGTGGTCAGAAATGGAAAAAATGGAAGAATTAAAGAATTTATTAACCGCAAATGTGAACAAAGTAACAGAATTATTGCATAAAAAGGAGAAAGAGGAAATAATGGAAGAGAAGAAAAAAATCAAAAGCTGGTTTAATTTTTGCAATCATTGGTATTGTTGTAGTAGTTGCTGCAGCTGCTTATGGATTATATCGTTTCTTTGCACCAGATTATCTGGAGGATTTTGAAGACGATTTCGATGATGATTTTGAAGATGATTTCTTTGACGAGGATGACGAGGAAGAGAAATAATCATTATCATTTGCATAATTTAACAGGTGAAGATGTAAAGGGCTGTGTGATATCATGCAGCCCTTTTACTGAGTGTGCCGGAAACGCTGCGGATGACATGTGTTTTTGGAAAAGAATTGTTCGTGTGAGGTAAGTATGAAAAAAGGTCAGGTATTACAGGGAACTGTTGCATATGTGGATTTCCCGAATAAGGGAGTTGTAAAAGTAGAAGAAGGAAAGCAGGTAATCGTAAAAACGTATTACCGGGACAGGAGATTTCCTTTTCTGTAAATAAGGTAAGAAAGGGAAAAGGCGAAGGCCGCTTACTGGAAGTTTTGAAGAAAGCACCAAATGAGCTGCCGGAAGCACCATGCCCGCATTTTGGAATCTGTGGAGGCTGTACTTATCAGAATTTATCCTATGAAGATCAGCTTGCATTAAAAGGACAGCAGGTGAAGAAACTGATGGATGCGGTAGTAGACCCGGAAACATACAGCTTTGAGGGCGTAAAAGCAAGTCCGAATGAATTCGGATTCCGTAATAAGATGGAATTTACTTTTGGGGACGAATTTAAGGATGGCCCCCTTGCTCTTGGCATGCATAAGCGTGGCAGCTTTTATGATATTGTTTCGGTAACGGACTGTAAAATTGTAGATGAAGATTATCGGAAGATATTAAGCTGTGTGCAGCAGTATTTTGCAGAAAAAAAGATTTCCTATTATCACAGAATGCGGCATACCGGATATCTGCGTCATTTACTGGTGCGTAAAGCGGTAAAGACCAAAGAGATCCTGATTGACCTCGTAACGGCAGGAGCAGAGCATATACTGGATGGTCTGACAGAGGCAATATCTTCAGAAAAAGAATTGTTGGCTGGAATGAAAGATGCATTATGTAAACTTGATTTAGACGGTAGCATTGCAGGAATTCTTCATACGAAAAATGACAGTGTAGCAGATGTAGTAAAGGATGAAGGAACAGAGATTTTATATGGAAAAGATTATTTCTACGAAGAACTCTTAGGACTTCGTTTTAGAATCACACCATTTTCTTTCTTCCAGACCAACTCTCTTGGAGCAGAGGTGCTTTACCAGACTGCAAGGGACTATATCGGAGATACGCTGACCGAGAAGGCAGACAAGGTGGTATTTGATTTATACAGCGGAACCGGAACCATTGCACAGATGTTGGCACCTGCCGCAAAAAAGGTAGTGGGTGTGGAAATAGTAGAAGAGGCAGTGGAAGCCGCAAAGGAAAATGCGGCATTAAATGGTCTTGAAAACTGTGAATTTTTAGCCGGCGATGTCTTAAAAGTATTGGACGATATTACTGAAAAACCGGATTTTATCGTATTGGACCCTCCGCGCGATGGCATTCATCCAAAGGCATTGGAGAAGATTATCCGCTATGGCGTAGACCGCATGATTTATATTTCCTGTAAGCCAACCAGTCTTGCAAGAGACTTAGAGGTTTTAACCGCCAGAGGATATCAGGTGGAGCGGATGTGCTGCGTGGACATGTTCCCTTGGTCCGGAAATATTGAGACAGTGTGCATGTTGTCGAAACTCCATGTTCATTCGAAAAACCGTCCATTAAGGTTAAGCGGCTGATAAATGCTATTAACAAGGTAAAATAAAAATTGAATACATGCGAGTAGAAACCTAAAGGTTTATACTGCATAACAAAACGAGACTTCTAATGGAGTCTCGTTTTGTTATACTTTAGCTGAAGTGAAAATGGAGGATACTATATGCAGATAAAGAGGATAGCTCTTGAGGAATCATCATGACTGTTATCATGTTCAGTGGGTGTAGCACAACAGTCCAGAACCTGGCAATCGGGGGAAGAAAAAAACGCTGAAAACAGGAAAAATAGAGCAAGAGAGCGTGACAGAGAAGAATATCAATATGAATGAAAAGAAAGTTTTAATGCAGAAAGTAATATAAATGATGTTATCCATGATTCAGCTTTCGATAATTATGGCAGACTCATATTTCCGGTAGATATGGAAATAGAGGACAATCTGAAATTAAAAGACGTCAGCTCTATTTTGCCGTGGTACAGCGAAGTCAACAACGATAAAACAGTAGAAATTGTGAATTATATGAAAAATCAGGCAATGAATGGTGAGAAGATTTTTTTATCCAATATACAGTGAAGAAGAAATGCAGGAAGACCCAGATAAAAAGGATACAGGTTTATTTTTCTTTCGGGGAAATGCAGGAGCAAAAACAGCGATTATCAATGCAGGAGGAGGCTTTGTATATGTAGCCGGAATACATGACAGCTTTCCTCATGCGTTAGAATTGTCAAAGAAAGGCCATAATGCATTTGCTCTTATTTATCGTCCGGGAGCACAGACTGCCTGTGAGGATCTTGCCAGAGCAATTGCATTTTTTACATGAAAATGCAGAGAAACTACAGATTGATATGACGGATTATTCTCTCTGGGGTGGCTCAGCAGGAGCAAGGATGGCGGCCTGGCTTGGTTCTTATGGAACAGCTTACTTTGGAGAAAAAGAATATCCTGCACCGGCTGCGGTGATTATGCAGTATACAGGACTTTCCCAGGTGACAGGAATGGAGCCTCCAACCTATGCCTGTGTCGGAACAAGTGATGGAATTGCATCATACAGAAGTATGGAAAATTATATCTCCCAGATACAACAAAATGGCACAAATGCAACAATAGAAGTATTTAAAGGCCTTTCTCATGGATTTGGATTGGGAGAGGGACTGTAGCAGAAGGCTGGATTGACCATGCAATATCTTTCTGGGAAGACAATATGAACGCTTCAGATGAGAGGTAGGATATGAAAAATAAACGATTTACAGCAAAAATATTGATAGATATAGGAATGACGATATGTTTGCTTCTTCTTATGCCATATAGTCTGCTCAGCGAGACTGCACATGAGTGGATTGGTATGGCGATGCTTGTGCTTTTTATTTCACATCACATACTGAATCATAAATGGGTGACCTCTGTAAGGAAAGGAAAATATAATGCGTTCAGAGTGATACAGACAGTACTGGTTATCATCATGCTTATTCTTATAATGGGTTCCATGATAAGTGGAATATTATTGTCAAATCACATATTTAAATGGATAAAGATTTCCGGAACATATATGACAGCCAGACAGATACATATGTTTTGCGCATACTGGGGACTTGTGGTGATGTCATTACATCTCGGATTTCATTGGAATATAGCGGTAGCAATGGCAGGACGATTATGGGAACATCCATTCGTCATCAGAACATGGGCAGCAAGATCTGTCGCAACCACAATTGCAGGTTATGGTTTATATGCATTTTACAGGAGACAGATAGGAGATTATCTGATTATGAGGATGCATTTTGTATTTTATGATTATGAAAAGGGGATCTTTCCTTTTCTGCTGGATTATCTGTCAGTAATGATATTGATAGCATTTATTGGATATTATAGTGGAGTGTTTCTAAAGAAAACAGGTAAGAGAAACCGAAAAGGTTAATACTGAAAGAAGGTGGTGTATTTATGGAAAAGCGGAAATTAGTACTTACAATTATTGAGTTGTTATTTTAGCAATGGCAATCATGGTATATATCTACTTTTCAAAACCTGGCAGGATGAAAAGAAGAATCAACAAACAATAAACCAGGTACAGACCGTACAGCAGAAGACAGATGAGAAAAAAAAGAAAATACAGAAAAAATACATCCGGAGATGAATTGGAAAATGTTACGCCGGAAAGCGAAGAATACTGGGGCTTCCTCCTGGATAATGTTCTTCATTCTCCAAATGAAGGGGACGTTCATTACAATGTATATATTCCGGATGCATACGACGGGACAAAGGAATATGCATTATATGTAACATTACCCGGATATCAGGGATTATATTTTCAGGGCGTGGGAGAAAATATCCGGACAGAAGATTTTGGATTTGAAGCACAGAAGTATATTACCGATATGATTATTGTAGCTCCACAGTTAAATGACTGGGGACAGACATCAGCAGATCAGACGATTGAACTGACACAGTATTTTCTGACGCATTATATTATTAATCCATCGAAAGTATATATTAATGGTTATTCCGGAGGAGGAGAAACCCTGTCACTGGTATTGGCAAAGCAACCGAATTATATACAGCGGCACTTATGTGCAGCTCTCAGTGGGATGGTGCATATGAGCCGGTTGTGGAGATGAAAACGCCGGTATATTTTGTGATTGGCGAAAGCGATGAATACTATGGATCAGAACCTTTTAAAGAGGCATACCAGCAGATACATGAGCTTTACAAAGAACAGGGATTATCGGAATCAGAGATTGATAAACTGGTGGTACTGGATGTAAAAAGATAAAGATTACTTTGAAGGAACACCGGTCACTTATCAGCATGGCGGTGGCTATCTGTTTTGTCGTGACAAAGAAATTATGGGATGGCTGTTCAATCAGTAAGAACCAGAATAAACCGAAAGGTTAAGACTGAAAAACTTATCGAAACTTCTCAAAGGAATCTATCAGTATTATAGTATGAATGTAAGATGAATGAAAGAAAACAAGGAGGATACGACAATGGAATATATTTCATTAAATAATGGTGTAAAAATGCCAATACTGGGATATGGCGTATATCAGGTAACAAAAGATGAATGTGAAAGATGTGTGCTTGATGCTTTAAAAAGTTGGATACCGGGCGATTGATACAGCACAGAGTTATTTTTAATGAGGAAGAGGTTGGGAATGCAATACAAAAGTCAGGCATTCCAAGAGAAGAAATCTTCCTTACAACAAAGGTGTGGGTTGAACATTATGGATATGAAGAAGCAAAGAAATCAGTTCTTGAATCCATGAAAAAGTTAAAGACAGATTATCTGGATCTGGTATTGCTTCACCAGCCATTTTCAGATGCTTACGGTGCTTACCATGCATTGGAAGATCTGTACGATGAGGGAAAAATCAGAGCAATCGGAATTTCCAACTTTTATGTAGACAGAATGGTTGATTTTGCATCCTTCAACCGCATTAAACCTATGGTAAATCAGGTGGAAACCCACATCTTCAATCAGCAGAAAGAGATGAAGGAATGGGCAGACAAATATGACATCCGGTTAGAAGCATGGGCACCATTCGGTGAGGGCAGAGGAGGCACCTTTGAGAATCCTGTCATCGCAGAGATTGCAGAAAAATATCAGAAGACTCCGGCACAGGTTATGCTTCGCTGGCATATCAAGAGAGGGGTAGTGGTTATTCCGAAATCAACACACATTGAGAGAATGGAAGAAAACTTTAATGTTTTTGATTTCACACTTTCTGATGAAGATATGAAGACTATTGCAGAACTGGACAAGAAGACAAGCTCCTTCTTCTCGCATCAGGATCCGAATATGGTGGAATGGTTCGTGAAGATGGTTGAGGAAAGAAAAAAGAATAATGACAGTTCAAAAGAAAAAAAGAACTGGTAAGTATAAGAGGAAAAATCAATGAAAGTATTACTTGTTAATGGCAGTCCACACAAAAATGGCTGTACTTATACATCTCTTTGTGAAGTATCCAGTGCATTAAACGAAAATGGCATAAGTACAGATATTTTCTGGATTGGAAATAAGCCGATTTCAGGATGTATTGCCTGCAGAAAATGTCAGGAAAAAAATAAATGCATCCTGGATGATATCGTGAATGAATTTCTGGAAATAGCAGGGGATTATGACGGATTCGTATTTGGAACTCCGGTACACTGGGGTGGTGCAGGCGGTGCAATCACATCCTTTATGGACAGAGTCTTTTATGCCGATTTAAACGGTGGCGGCGACAGATTCCGCCTGAAACCTGCCGCTGTGGTAATTTCAGCAAGAAGGGCCGGAACAACGGCCACATGGGATCAGGTAAATAAATATTTTGGTCTGATGCAGATGCCGATCATTACATCGAGATATTGGAATATGGTACATGGGACGAATCCGGATGAAGTAAAACAGGATCTCGAAGGAATGCAGGTTATGCAGATCCTTGGAAACAATATGGCATATTTCATTAACTGCAAAAATGTTGCGACAAAAATGGGAATTGAAATGCCAAAGGCACCGGCGATCGATGAAGGCTGCACATTTTTTGATACGGCAGAGATATACGGAACAACAGAAGACCCTCATCACAATGAAAAACTGCTTGGGGAAGTGTTAAGGCCATATAGAAACAAAATTGTCCTTGCATCAAAGTGTGGGATACGTTTTGATGAAACTGCAACAACTGTAAATAAACCTTTGATTCCTGATGGACGACCGGAGACGATTAAAGCATCGATTGAGGGATCTTTAATGAGACTTAACACAGACCATCTTGATTTATATTATATTCATCGTATTGACATGACTGTACCGATTGAAGAGACGGCAGGAGCTATGAAGGAGTTAATGGAGCAGGGAAAAATCACACACTGGGGGTTATCAGAAGCCAGTGAAGAGATTATTCGACGTGCACATAAAGTATGCCTGGTTACAGCGATTCAGAACAGATATTCCATGATGTACAGGGATTATGAAAAATTATTCCCGGTGCTTGAAGAATTGAAAATAGGATTTGTTGCATTTTCGCCGCTTGCAAATGGATTACTGACAGCAGCATATCATTCCCATGAGGAATTTGAAAAGCCGGGAGATTATCGAAGCGCAATGCCACAGTTTACAGAAGAAGGATTAAAGGAAAATAATGAATTTATGTCCTGGATGAAAGTGATTGCAGAAGAAAAAAATGCCACGCCTGCACAGATTTCTCTTGCCTGGATGCTTGCAAAGAAACCATATATCGTACCAATTCCGGGAACAAGAAAAGTAAATAGACTGGAAGAAAATATGGAATCAGCAGATATAAAGCTGACTCAGGATGAAGTAAAATCTATTGATGAGATGCTTGCCCATATGCCGATGTCGCAGGTGTTTGGAGGTTCAAAAATACAGAAGAAATAAAAGAGGTGAGCAATGAAAACAAGGAAAAAGATAACCATCGGGGTAATAGTGGCTTTTTTAGCGGTAGTCATGGTGGGGTATATCTATCTGTTTACAGGGGCTAAAATAAGTAAAGGAGAATAGAGATAATGAAGAAAATGTTAGTTGTATATTATTCCTGGTCAAATGGAAACACGAAAAGAATTGCAGAGCAGCTGACTAATGGGACAGGTGCAGATATTGCGAGAATCGAAACAGCAGAGCCATACAGCGGCAGTCATGAAGATGTGGTAGAACAGGGAAAAAGAGAGGTAGAGGCAGGCTTTATGCCTCAGATCAATCCGATATCTGTAAATCTTGCTGATTATGATGTGATTGCTATCGGAACTCCAACGTGGTGGTATACGATGGCACCTGCAGTGCTTACATTTTTGACAACAAATGATTTTACAGGAAAGACAGTGATTCCATTTATGACAAATGGTGGATGGCCGGGGCATGTTATAAAAGATATGAAGGAAAATTGCAAAGGAGCTGCCTTTGCACATGAAATGCAGATTCAGTTTGATTCCAAAGGAAAAGATCATCTGGAAACTTCAGAAGAGGTGATTACAGAATGGATTGGGCAGATAAATACTGATATAAACAAATAACCATAAGGTTAAGACTGACAAACAAACAGGAACTTCTGAAAAATATGCAAACTGCTTATAATAAATGTATAAAAAACAGTGCCAACGGTAGACGGGCAAAAATAAGAATAAGGAGAGATAAAACAATGAGAAAGAATTTTGGAGCAAAGCCATTTTTATATCCACAGCCGGTTATGATTCTGGGAACCTATGATGAAAATGGAAAGGCAAATGCAATGAACGCTGCATGGGGCGGAATTGTAGGTGCAAATGAGATTATTGTAGACTTGTCTGCCCATAAGACAACAGACAATATTATAAAAAATAAGGCTTTTACAGTAGGGGTGGCAGATCTTGAACATCTGGTTGCCTGCGATTATGTGGGAATTGTTTCTGCAAATAAAGAACCGAACAAAGTGAAAAAAGCAGGCTTTACTACAACGAAGAGTGAATATGTAAATGCACCAATCATCAATGAACTTCCATTGACTCTTGAGTGTGAACTTGTAAAAGTCATTGATGGCAGCAAGTATCTTGCAGAAATCAAAAATGTAAGTGCAGATGAGAAATATCTCGGTGATGACGGAGAAATTGATCTTAGTAAATTTACACCAATTACATATGACCCGGTACATCACGGATATTACAGACTTGGAGAACGTGTGGGAAATGCTTTTAAGGATGGAGCAAAGTTAAAATAAGGACAGGTGATTAAAGTGAAAAAAATTGTACAGACAGCAGGAAGAAACGCGCTGAATGAATTTGCACCACAGTTTGCACATTTTAATGATGATGTTTTGTTTGGAGAAAACTGGAATAATCAGGATATTGATGTAAAGACAAGATGTATTATAACAGTCACAGCACTTATCGCTTCAGGAATGATTAATACATCTTTAGTACATCATTTTGAAAATGCAAAAGCTCATGGAGTGACTCAGAAAGAAATTGCAGCCGTGATTACACATATAGCATTTTATGCAGGGTGGCCGAAAGGATGGGCGGCATTCAATCTTGCAAAAGATGTCTGGAGTATAGACGAAGGTGATCTTTCATATGAAGATGAAGCAATGAGAGCTCATGCTAAAAAGATGATATTCCCGATTGGAGAGCCAAATGATAAATTTGCACAATATTTTACAGGAAAAAGTTTTTGGCTCCTGTGTCTACGTCACAGGTTGGAATTTTCAATGTGACTTTTGAACCTGGTTGCAGGAATAACTGGCATATTCATCATGCAAAAAGCGGAGGCGGACAGATCCTTATCTGCATTGCAGGACGTGGATATTATCAGGAAGAAGGAAAAGAAGCAGTAGAAATGAAACCTGGAGATTGTATCAATATTCCGGCAGAAGTAAAACACTGGCATGGAGCAGCACCAGATGAATGGTTTTCACATCTGGCAATTGAAGTACCGGGAGAAAAAACATCATCCGAATGGTGTGAAATAGTAACGGATGAGATATATGGAAAACTGAAATAAGTACTTTCTCCCAAAAGTGGGAAAAAGAAATTTTACGGCGAACAATTATGTCCGCCGTAAAATTATGTCTGTTTTGTTAAAAAGTCTGATAGCTGTTGTCCAAGAAAGAAACCAACCTGTGGATATAACTCCTGGATTTCCTGATATTTTGCTTCAATCATTTCTGGTTCATCAGTCCAGATCTTTTCATATATTTTGAAAGCTCTTTAAAATGTGTTTTGGCTTGCGGAAGATTGGCAGTCATTAGATAAATGGTTCCAAGGGTTTCCTGTACTTTGGCATAATCCAGACAGTGATCGGAATGGTATTCCTTGATGATGCCGGATAATTTTTGCAATTCGGAGATTCCTCTTTCGGGTTCCTGCTGTTCTGTCAGGAACATTGCATAATTGGCAATCTGAGGTATGCTGTCATTTATATGAAGCAGGTTAAATTGGTCAAGCAGTGAGATACTTTTTTCCATGTGTTCTCTTGCAAGATCGGGATGACCGTTCATGCGGTAAAGTCCACCGAGATTGGCATGAAGGTTGGAAACAAGGCGAGCATTGTCAACAGTGATAGTTTCTATCTGGGCAAGTGCATCTTTTTCCAGTATGGATTTTTGACAGTCTGCAAAAATCGAGAGATGCGCTCCTTTCGGGAAAGCGCATTGTCAAAGGTCATACCGCTCACATCAGGCAGGGACTCGGCAGCCACCGCGCCAATGTCAACGCTTCTCATTTGTTCAAGTTTCTGTGTAGTTAATTTCACGGTAAACCTCCTTCGCAGATTGATAGAACGCCTCCCGCTGTTTGGTGGGGAAACGCAACAGGCCAGCACCACCGGGATGCTGGCCTGTTGCCTTACTCCACCTTGGGACACTTTGTCTCGAGGTTCATTATAGTTTTTGAATATTAGAGAGTGCCGCACATATTTACTTGGCCTGTCCAAAGACAATCGTTATTTTCTGTGCGGCGATCTCAACGCAAGTAAAGCGACAAGCCCGGAGGAACAGGCAGCCAACCTGTTCAGCGCCGGATCATGGCCTTGGGATGGCCGGGCCCATTTACAGTGTTGGTGTTGTTCGCTCAATCTCTTTTGGGAAATGTCACCGCGCACCCACCGTCTGGCTCCACGTACTTACTCAGGGTTGCCGTTATTCCCTTGCGTTAGGAAGAAAACCTCCCCTTCGGATGGTATTCAGGCGGTGTGCAATCACAAGCAGGGTCTTTCCCTTCACCAATTCGGAAATAGCCTCCTGAATATAGCTTTCATTGTCGGTATCAACACTTGCAGTCGCTTCATCCAGAATGACAATCGGTGCGTCCTTCAAAATGCAGCGGGCAATAGAGATTCTTTGCTTTTCGCCGCCGGACAGAGTAGCGCCGCCTTCACCGATGACTGTCTGGAATCCATCTGGCAGCGCTATGATAAAATCATAGCAGCGGGCTTTTTTTGCAGCCTCATAGACTTCTTCCTCGGTAGCGTCCGGCTTACCCATGCTGATATTGTTGTAAATGGTATCCTGGAACAAGTACACCCTCTGGAAGACCATGCTGATGTGATCCATCAGTTCCGACAAGACAAGACCGCATCCGTCAAATTCTCGCTTTGGTTTTGACGCCCGACAGCCTCCTTGAAGGAAACCTTATTCATATTTTTGCAACCAGCGATGCCAGCAAGGTAATGATTACCGCAATCAGCCCAAGTCTCCAATCCAGTACGAACATAAAAACAGCTAAAACCAAAGTAGACAGCATATAGCTCATCATGTTGCCAATGGTACTCATAGAAACTTCCTCAATGAATAGCATATCCGTACTGAGAACAGCTGATTTTACACAATATTCCCCGGATGTAAGTAACCCATCGGTATTTTTCTTAAATGATTTCCCTGACTCCATCCGTTTATCAGCAAAGATCATAAATCCAGCGGCACTTTGGTGACGGTCACCAAATAGTGAACCACTGTCTGAACCACTACAACAGCTAATAATCCAAGTCCGACAAACAGACAGGTCTTTCCAGTCAGCGTATTATCAGCAAACCCGGCCAAGACAATAAACGCCATGAAGATCGGCATTTTGGAGAGAATGGACTCGACAAATGCACATAGAAATGCAGCCTGAATACGGCTTTTATACCTCCTGAGAGGTTCAGGATTCTTGAGCGGCCTTATACCATGCCAAGGTATAATCCCGATAGTCCGTTACATCCTTGCGGAAGTTCTCGTAAGATTCGCTCTCCCGGTTGAAAACCTTGACAACCTCCATACCATTGATGTACTCAATGATCGTGTTGTTCATTTTCTGTGCAGACTGATAGTAGGGACCCATGCGCTTCATTCCAACAGAGTACATAATGACCATGGAGAGCAGGCTGATCGGGATAGAGGCCAAAGACATAAGAGCCAGTTTCAGTCCGCACAAAACATAGCAACATAAATCACCAGCGGGATCAGTAAATTTGCGATACCCCGGGGACTGAATGAGCAAGGAGCAATTCCAAGCTGTCCACATCATATAACCAATGGTGAAATGACCTGATAGGCCAGCACAAAGGGCAGGACGCCCATAAGAACGCTGACCAGTACAACGACCGTGGCCACATACATTTTTTCTTACCATGGCCCTGCACTCAAAAGATTTTTTTTGAACATAAGCCCTCCTTATATGTATGCGCCTGATACTGATTCGCGGGTTTCAACTTCGAGAGAGAAACGGCCGCAGCCCCATTTCTTTTCGAGTGCTATCCGATAAACTGTCAAATTCAGCAGGCGTGTATTCCTGTTCAATCTCCCCATCTTTTACATACAG